>Ga0209517_10000453_pt1 | contig 69463 bp, 70 predicted proteins | sample PeaSoiMetSII2010_FD_187695 | JGI IMG/M metagenome (GOLD analysis project Ga0209517, IMG submission 187695) | Peat soil microbial communities from Weissenstadt, Germany - SII-2010 (SPAdes) (version 2) | ecosystem: Environmental > Terrestrial > Soil > Wetlands > Peat | place: Germany... | reverse complement strand
GCCGCCGTATTCCCCGGACTTCAACCCCATCGAAAAGTGTTGGTTCCAGGTCAAGCAAAGGTTGCGAGCTTGGAAGATCCGCCAACTGGAATTGCTGGAGCATGCCGTGGCCGCGGCCCTTACTGCGGTGAATTCAGAACACGCAACAGCCCATTTTCGCCACTGCGGCTATGGTCTATAAATACTCAGAAAATGGTCTAAAGCCCCCGTTGCAGGCTGAAGCCCGCTCACCAACTACCCCAGATGCAACCTATCCAGCACCCGGAACAACGGAACCGCGACCACAGCGTTCAGAACCGCCAGCACGATGGTCTGCCCCGGCGCGAAGCTAAGCGTCTCCCCCAACAGCGCCCGGTCCAGCACCCAGTAGAAAAACTGGTGGAAAAAGAAAAAGAAGCAGCTCAGGATCAACCGCACGGCCGAATTTTCCAGGTCGAATCGCTGGCTGAAGGAAGCGGCGAAAAATCCCACCAGCGTCTTGACGATCCCGAACATGCCCAGCGGCTGGTGCGGCGTCAACGCGTCCTGCATCAGGCCGATCGAAGCCCCCAGCAGGATGCCGGTGACGGGCGAGCGCCGCATCAGCGAGAAGTACACCGTGACCAACAAGGGCAACTCCAGGTAAGCCAGAAAGGTGAGGAAGCGCGGCACATACACCTGGAACAGAATCGCGGCCAGCGAAATTCCCGCGAGCGCAGCAACCTGAGATCGCGTGATCCGCTCGGCTTTCGGAATGCGGGATTGGCGCGAGGGGTCGACAAAGCCGGTCGGCAAGCCGCGGCTCGAAAAGTCGCTCATGGCCGAACATTACTCATGGCCCCGCTCATGGCCCGTGTCCGGACTTGCCATCAGATGGTTGATCTTTTGGCGAGATCACGTCGGGCACCGGAGCGTTGAAGTTAGGCGCGCCCGCTCCGCGTTCCCCGAACACATGCTTTTGTGCTTCGCCCAGCCGGCGGTACTGATCGATCATGCGGTCGGCATCGGTAGTCAGGGGTCCGGAGGCGTTGGAGGACGTGTCGATAGGTCCATCCGGTTCGCCGGAAGCCGGCGGCTGCAGGTGCACGGATTGCCCGGAAGGAGCCACCGGGGGAATGTCCTGGTGGACGCCGTCCACGACGATCAGAACCACTTCGAGCCCGTTCACCAGGCCGCTCGGGGTCAACGCCACTTCCTTGCGCGCCTTCCCATTCCGCACTGCGCTGACGGTTCCTACCGGCAACCCTTTGGGAAAGATCAGATCGTCGCCCGAAGTGTAGAACCACTCGCCCGGGTCGACGGGATCTTCGTTCTGGATGTACTCGACGCTCGGCGTGCTGGAACCCTGGCCGCGCAGCGTGCCGTGCACATGGTGCTGTTGCGAGACCACTCCAGCGGCGAAGGACGGATCAGTTATCAGGCGCACATAGGAAGCCGTGGGATACACGTCGATCACCTTCCCAGCGATGCCGTTGGGAGTAATCACAGCCATTCCGTTCTGCAGCCCGCTCGCAGCGCCGCGGTCGATGATCACGACATTATTGCCGACGCCGTTGGTGTTGCCGATGATGCGCGCGGCCACCGTTTTGGAGGGCGATCCAGCCTGGAAAATGGCCAGTTCACGGCCCCGGTCGGCAGTATCCAGCTGCGCCCGCAGGTACTGATTCTCCATCTTGATGCGATCCAGATCGGATTGCAGTTGGCGGTTCTGCTGGCGCACGCCCAGCAGCCAAAAATAATCTTCAAAGAAGTGCACGGTGCTGCCGCGACCGCCTTCGAGCAGGCGCGCCACCGGAGTAATGGCGGTGACGGCCCACACCCGGATCAAGCGCACTTCGTGGTTGCTTTTGATTTGGTAGGAGAGCAGGGCCAGTTGGGCGAGAATCGCCAGCAGCAGTGCGGTAAGGCTGCGGTAACGATTGAGGAAGAAATCCATAAAAGAACGCCCGCTTCTTACTGGCCCCAGGCCCCTGGCGCCTGTTCTTATTCTATGGCGATTCGCCGCAGCAGCTTGAACTCGGTAAGCATCTTCCCCGTCCCCAGTACCACCGACGCCAACGGATCCTCGGCGATCGACACCGGCAGCCCAGTCTCGTGGCGGATGCGCTTGTCCAGGTTCTTGATCATTGCACCGCCGCCGGTCAGCACGATGCCGCGATCGCTGATATCGGCGGAAAGCTCGGGCGGCGTCCGCTCCAGCGCCACGCGGATGGCGTTCATGATGGTGGCCACGCATTCCGAAAGCGCCTCGCGGATCTCTGAATCGTCGACGGTGATGGTCTTGGGCACGCCCTCAATCAGGTTGCGCCCCTTGATCTCCATGGTGAGCGGCTTGTCCAGCGGGAAGGCGGAGCCGATCTGGATCTTGACCTTTTCCGCGGTAGTTTCGCCGATCAGCAGGTTGTACTTGCGCTTCATGTACTGCATGATGGCGTCGTCCATCTCGTTTCCCGCGACGCGCACCGAGCGCGAGTACACAATTCCGGACAGCGAAATCACCGCGACGTCGGTAGTGCCGCCGCCGATGTCCACCACCATGTTGCCGGAAGGCTCGGTAATCGGCAGCCCGGCGCCTATCGCCGCCACCATGGCCTGTTCCACCAGGAACACCTCGCTGGCTTTGGCGTGATAGGCGGAATCGATAACCGCGCGCTTTTCCACCTGCGTGATCTCGCTGGGCACGCCGATGATAATGCGCGGATGCACCAGCATCTTGCGTCCGTGCGCTTTCTGAATGAAGTAATTCAGCATGCGCTCGGTGACTTTGAAGTCCGCAATGACGCCGTCCTTCATGGGCCGGATGGCCACGATGTTGCCGGGCGTGCGCCCCAGCATCTCCTTGGCTTCCCGGCCGACGGCTTCCACTTCATTGGTGTTCTTGTTGATAGCGACGATGGACGGCTCGTTCACCACTATACCTTTGCCTTTGGCAAAGACCAGCGTATTGGCGGTACCGAGATCGATGGCCAGATCGGACGAAAAAAGACTGAATAACGGCCGGAGGTTCAGCAGGTTCATGTGGAACGGTACAACTTATATGAATACCCAAGGATGAGAGCGGTGCCGGTGATCTTTCTTTCCACCGTGCAAAAACGGAATTGCACCTATACGTTCCCCGTTCGCTCCATCTGAAGGTACCATAGCCGTCCCAGGCGGGCAAGTTGTCCTTTATTTTCAGCGAAGTAGGAGGCGGTAGCGCGCGACTCTACGGTTTTCCGGGCGACCACGACACAATTGGGCACAAAGCTCGCGGAGCGATGGAACGCTTTACGTCACGTCCCTGGACAGCTACCGCGACCGTCAGATCTCGTTCGGGTACCTCGGCTCCAACACGGACATCATGGGTCAGCAGGAGGCTGCCGTTCCAGGACCCCGACTATAATGAATCGTGTGGGGAGGAAGTGAAAGATGACGACATACGTGCTGGGAGCGGGTGCGTCGTGCGATGCTGGATACCCGCTGGCAAAGACAATGGCGTCGGAGTTGCTGGAGTGGATGAAGCGCCCGACGCACGATCCGGACTCCTATGCGGCGCGCTATCCAGCAACAGCTCACTTCCTTGAAGAGTCCTTTGCTCCAGTTGAAAACGTTGAGGATCTGGTAACAGCGATACACAAGCGGATTGGTGAGTATGAGAATGGGACAAGAGAGCAGCGAGCGAGGCGGACCCTTACAGCGAACGAATACGGCGTGTTTAAGAACGCTTTGCGTGACTGGTTTGCCGAGATCCAGAGAGGCAAGGCTCTCGCTTCTTCGGCTTATCAAGACTTCGCTAAGAACATAGTTGCTAAAGGCGATTGTGTGATCACATTCAATTACGACGTTTCACTTGAGCGTGAGCTCAGGTTGGCCAAGAGGTTTGAAGTGGGTGATGGGTACGGCTTCCCGATTGAAGGCCTACCTGGAAACTCGGGCACGAAGGTATTTAAATTGCATGGCAGCACAAACTGGCTTGCGCTTCTCTTCGGTGGGATCACGTCAGGATTCTCTGCCTTCCAGCCCGGTAACACCTTGAGCGCGCGTCCCGTGATCGCGAAGAATGAACTTTCCTTCTTGGGGTACACCGACGCGGCTGACCCAGGGTTTGGAAGGGGCGGGGCGGCATTGCCGGTAATGATATTTCCAGCGCGGTCAAAGGATTTTTACTTCGCAGCCAATACCGGAAATGAATATGCGGAGTTTTGGGATAAGCTATGGCGGCAAGCCGCGGAGGCGTTGCAGTCGGCGGCTCGAGTAGTGATATGCGGCTACAGCCTGCTATCGGTTGATGAACGCGCCCGCAAACATCTGCTCAACGATCCAAAGAAAGATGCTGAGATTATCGTAGCGAGCGGGGGGGATACAGAGCGGATCGTAAACGATTATCGGGAAGCGGGCTACGCTAGAGTGGTGGCAGCTGATGAGGTGTTCTTTAATAAGTGGGTGGCGAGCTTTGCCAATAGTGTAGCGGGGGTTCGGTAACCAGTGCATCCATGGATTGGCCAACGGTCGTCGTAAGCCTCATTGGGTCAGCGATAGCCGGACCGGCTGCCGTGGGGCTGTCAAAATTTCTCAGTGACCGATCGATTGAACGACAGAAGGCGCAGCAGAGCAGAGACCTGCTCGAAACGCAGAACGCCTTTTCTGTGGGCGCCACCTCCCACATGGCAACCGTTGCATTCGACAAGCACATCGGGTTCTGTGAGGAATACGTCAACGAAATGTCCGAGGCACTCCACGCATTAATCCAGGATGGTAGGGCGGAAGAACCGTTGGATGCAAGAAGGTTCTCTCGGATCCGACAGAAGTGGGCCTTATGGCTAACTCATGAGATGGAAAATGAGCTGGACCAGTTCGAACGCAAAATTACACTGATGGGCGGCGAGGCCCAAGTGTTCGAGGCCGATGGCGCCCCTGCGTCAAATGAGAGCAGCATCAAAACGTTGATTGCGTTCTTGAGGGAGGTTCTGCGCACAGAAGAGCTCACCGCGCTCAGAAACGAACTGGTGATACGTTCATCGAAAGGGGGAGCCGCGGGGGTTTCGCGGCGCACGGGGAAACCGAGGCGCGGGGCCTGAAGCCGTGGCTACTCGATTGTGTTCCGCTGATTGCGCGATCATGAGAAGGTGATCTCCCGCCGGGCGTTACTCGCGTTTCCCGCACTCGCCGCTTGTTCCCGCCGTAGCGCCGCGTTCGAGGGCTACGCCTTCATCGCCAACCAAGAGGGCCAGGCGGTAGCGGCCGTGGATCTGGGCGCGCTCGCGGTGGCCAAACACATTCCGCTCGATGCGGCCCCCACCGAAGTCGCCGCCGCCGTCACGCGGCCCGCGGTCTATGCGCTCACTCCCGCGACCGGCATGATCCATGAGATTGAGACCGGCCATCTGCGCCTGGGGCGGAACGTCGCGGTTGGGGCGCAGGCCTCTTCTCTGCAAGTCGCTTCCGATGAAAAGACGTTGTACGTTCTGACGCGCGAACCCCGCAGCCTCTGCGCGATCTCCGCCGACACGATGCGGCTGGATTGGCGCCTCCCGCTCCCGGAAGATCCGGTGGAATTCGAACTGAACCCCGATGCAACTGCAGCAGCCGTGTCCTCGGCCTCGAGCGTCCGCCTGGTGGATCTACGGTCGCGGGCCTTAGGCAATCCGCTGGCAGGCGATCCCGCGGGAACCGGCGATTTCGGAGCCATGCGTTTTCTTTCCGACGGCAAGACGCTGATCGCTGCTCGCCGCGCCGATCAAATGTTGTCGCTATACGATGTAGCGGCCTCGCTCAAAGACCCCAGCGGAGGCCTGATCACTCACTTGCGGGTCGGCGTGCGTCCCCAGCATCTCTGCTTCAATCGCGACGGCGGCCAGTTGTTCGTCACCGGCGAGGGCATGGATGCGGTGGTGATCGTGTATCCCTACCACACGCCGGAGGTGGGCGTAACCGTGCTTGCGGGCCACGCCCCGGGCGCCATGGCCGCTTCGGCATCGCTGCTGTTCATCGCCAGCCCGGAATCGGGCCAGGTCACGGTGTTCCACATCCGGTCGCAGCGCGTGATCGGCGTGGTGCAGGTGGGCAGCGATCCCGGATTCGTGGCCGTGACTCCCGGCGATCAATATGCGCTGGTGTTGAACCGCGCCTCCGGAGACATGGCGGTGTTGAGCGTGCGCACGATCGAGGCTAACGCGAACCGCTACAAATCGGCCGCGCTCCTGACGGTAATTCCGGTAGGCTCGCGCCCCGTCAGCGCGGTCGTGCGCGCGGTGTAGCGTCTCTACGGTTCGGGATCTAGCAGCGCCGCCTGGAGAGAAGCCGCATCGGACCCGCTCCCGCCGGCGTGAAGCGGCGATTCGGACGGATAAGGCTCCGCCTCGGAGCTGACCGGGACTGAGTAGTCGCGGGTATTGCGCTTGATTTCGATGAGCACGTCCTTGATCTCGTTCAGGGATGTCGCGATCTGAAACAACTTGGCGATTCCAGCAATGATGGCCATTACCGCCATCAGGCTGATCATGTCGCCGAGCACGGCTTGCAGGAGAGGGATCACGAAAACACCTCCAACGCTTCGAATCGGCGGTAAACGACGGGACCTTTAGGAATTCCTTATAGTGAGAGTAGCGATGCGCCTCCGTCCCGGCTTGCTGGCGTTGGGTATTCTAGCGGTCCCGTGGGCCCTGTGGCCGGCCGGCACTCCCGATGTACCCCAACTCCTGGCCGGTATTGAGAACCGTTACAACCACATCCAAACCCTCCAAGTAGCCTTCACCGAAACCTGGACGCTCAATGGTCGTAAGCGCATCGGCAGCGGCACCCTAGTACTGCGCAAGCCCGGGAAGATGCGCTGGGAGTATGCCATGCCCGCGGGGCGCTTGTTCATTTCCGACGGCGAGTTCATCTACTCCTATAGTCCCGACGAAAATCGCGCCGAGAAGATCAAGATGAAGTCCGTGGAAGATATGCGCGCGCCGCTCGCGTTCCTGCTGGGCCGTCTGAACTTCCACGACGACTTCAGCAAATTCCGCGCCAGCCCGCAGGGCGAGCAGGTGTTCCTTACGGCGTTACCGAAGTCCGGCAAGATGCCCTACAGCGAAGTCTCGTTCCTCACCGGAGCCGACTTCGTGATTCACCGCCTGGTGGTGAAGGAGCAAGACAACTCCCTGCTCGACTACACCTTCGACGGCGAAAAGACCAACCTGCCCGTTCCTGACGCAATGTTCCGCTTCACTCCTCCGCCGGGAGTGGAATTCGTCGACTCCAGCCGGCAGTAGCCCGGCGGCAGCCCCCCCGTCAGGCCCCCCCTTGACACCCGCTCGCAGGGTTGATAATGTTCGCCTCCAGTTAGTCAAAAATTCTGGGGTGAACGACATGAGCGTTTTCTCGAGGGTCTTGCTCGCTTCCGTTTTTGCGTCTGCCGCGGTCTGGGCGCAGACGTCGCAATTGAATGGCATCGTCAAAGACGCCAGCGGCTCCGCCATTCCGGCCGCAGCCGTGAAAGTGACCCAAACCGCAACCGGCGCCACCCGCACCACCACCAGCGGAGCCGACGGCGGTTACGTGTTCACGAATCTTCCCACCGGCCCCTACCTGCTGGAGGTCACCAAGGAAGGTTTCACCAAGTACCAGCAAACCGGCATCGTCTTGGAGGTCGGCACCGCTCCCACCATCGACGTCTCCTTACAAATAGGTTCGGTGAGCGAACAGGTGACCGTCGAAGCTGGAGCTCTCACGGTGGAAACCCGCAACACCGGGATTGGCCAGGTTGTGGACACGCAGCGCGTCCTCGAAATGCCCCTGAACGGCCGCGAGGTTCACGAGCTCATCTTCCTGGCCGGCATGGCCAACTACCCCGGCGGAGCGTCCTTGAACACGGTGCGGAACTACCCCACAGTCGTCGTGTCGGTCGCCGGCGGGCTCCCGGATGCCGTGGGCTATCAGCTCGACGGCGTGATTCACCAGGACCCCTACAACAACCTGAGCCTCCCCTTGCCCTTCCCGGACGCCTTGCAGGAGTTCAACGTCCAGACCAGCGCGATCCCCGCGCAATACGGCTACCACTCCACTGCCATGGTCAACGCCATCACTAAGTCCGGCACGAACGCATTCCACGGAGATCTCTTCGAGTTTCTCCGCAATGGCGACTTGAACGCCCGCGACTTCTTCGCCGCCAAGCGCGACACCCTGAAGCGCAACCAGTTCGGGGGAACCGTCGGCGGCCCGATCAAGAAGGACAAACTGTTCTTCTTCGGCGGCTACCAGAGAACCTCGCTGCGCTCGGACGCATCCCAGTTCACGGCTTTCATCCCCACACCCGCGATGGCGCAGGGCGACTTCACCACCATCGCTTCGCCCTCCTGCAACGGCGGCAAGCAGATCAATCTGCCGTCGTCGCTGGGATTCACCGGCAACAAGATCTCGCCGACGCTGCTCAATCCCGTGGCCCTGAACATCCTGTCGACCTTCCCGCAGACGGCCGACCCGTGCGGCCGCACGCTTTACGGCGAGTTGGCCGATCAGGACGAGAATCTTTATGCTGCCAAAGTCGATTATCAGATCAACACCAAGCAGTCCATGTTTGGACGCTTTTACGGGGCCAAGCTGAGCGACTCGTCCTCGTTCGACGGAAAGGACCCGCTGTCGATCGCCAACTACGGCATCAACGATCTGGATTACGGCTTGGTCCTTGGACACACCTACCTGGTCAGTTCCAACATCGTCAACGCCCTCCGTGTCAGCGCCAGCCGGACTAACATCGTCAAGGTCCCCGACGATTACAAATCCTGGGCCACTTTGGGCGCCAACGTCAGTCCTCTGGCCGGCAACATCATCGCCGTCGCCGCGACGGGGGAGTTTAACATCGGTGGAGGCGCCGCTTCTCCGGGGCAATCTCACAACGGGCCCCTGTGGTCGATCTATGACGACATCAGCTGGATCAAGGGCAAACACCAGATCGGATTCGGCGGCAGCATCTATCAACAAAGGCTGAACTACTTTTCCGGAGTCAACGCCGTCGGCACGGCTACGTTCGACGGATCCTACACCGGCGCCGGCGGCGCCGCCAGCGTCCTGAGCGATTTTATGCTGGGACGCCCCGCGACCTTCGCCCAGGGGACGATCTACGGATTCTACAGCCGGCAGTTTTACGGCTCGCTGTACATTCAAGACTCCTGGAAGATCACCCCTCGCCTTACGCTCAACTACGGCGTTCGCTGGGAGCCCTACCTGTCGGTGTACCAAGAGTACAGCCATCAGGATGAGCATTATGATCCCGCCCTGTTTGCCGCGAACGTGCACAGCACCTACTACCAAAACGGCCCCGCCGGCATCGTGTTTGCGGGCGATCCGCAGTACCCCTGCGGCAACGGCTTCCAGTGCAACAAGTGGGACAAGTTCTTCCCGCGCGTAGGGATGGCCTGGGATCCCCAAGGCAATGGAAAGATGACCATCCGCGCGGCGTATGGCATGTTCCAAGACCGCCAGAGCATGCTCTCCATGAGCCAGGAACAGTTCGGCGCGCCCTTCGGCAACAATGTCAGCTCGTCTGGTTCGTCGCTCACCAATCCCTGGTCGACTTACCCGGGCCTGTCTGGGGGAATTTCGGTCGGCCAGAATCCAATGACCGTCCTCGCTGCGGCCCAAGGGCTTGGCGTCATCAGCGGGACGATTCCTTTCCCCGCCTTTGGAACCTACGTGACCGGGCCGTTGAGCGACTTCAAGCCCATGTACGTGAACCAGTGGAACTTCAGCGTCCAAAGGCAGGTGGGGAAGGACTGGCTGCTCCAGGCGAATTACCTGGGAACCACAACCATCCACGTGCCCAGCGGAGAAAGCGTGGATCCGGCTATCTTCCTGGGACTGGGTGCTTGCACCATCCAGGGCCCCAGCGGACCCGTGAACTATCCCACGTGCTCCACTACGGCCAACCAGAACCAGCGTCGTCTTCTCTATCTGCAAAACCCGAAACTGGGACAGGCCTTCGGCGGGATCGGGCAATATGACGACGGCGGAACGGCCAGCTATGAGGGCCTGAACCTCTCCGCGCAAAAACGCATGGCACGCGGCCTGAACGTGCTCGCCAACTACACCTGGTCACACTGCCTCAGCGATCCGTGGAACCAAAACCCGACCGCCGCCGGAGTTGCCATCCCTGGCGCGCGCCGCCAATGGCGATCCAACTGCGTGGGCACCGATCTGCGGCAGCTCTTCACCCTGAGCGCGGTGTACGCGACTCCTAAATACACCAACCGGGTCATGCGGATCTTAGCCAGCGACTGGGCATTCGCGCCTATCATGACCATCAAGTCCGCACAGTTCTTCTCCATCCTGGCGGGGCCGGACCGCGCCCTGACTGCAGTGCCGGGACAGCCCGCCGAATATCTGGGCGGCAGTCCGTACCCGGCCAACCAAAACGTCAACCAGTGGATCAATCCCGCCGCCTTCGCCCAGCCGGCCTTGGGCACCTACGGCAACCTGGGGATCAACAGCCTGAAGGGCCCCGGTGTATTCCAGTTGAACTTGGCTCTGTCGAGGAACTTCAAGATCCACGAGAGCCAGACGCTGCAGGTACGGGCGGAAGCCTTCAATCTGCCGAATCACCTGAACCCCTTCACACCCGGTATCGGGCCCATCAGCACGACGCTGTTCGGCGGCCAGATCAACCAGAACGCCTCGAACTTCAACTCCGGACAGATCACCAACGACATCAGCGGCAACAACGGGCTGCTCAACGGCGACTATCGCGTGGTTCAGCTCGCCATGAAGTTCATCTTCTGATACTCTGGCCGCATGCAAGTCAAAGGCCTCTATGTTTGGGCGGCCGCCAGTTGTCTGGCTGCCGCCCAGGTTCCAGCCCCGGTCCCTTTGGAACAGGAACCCCGGCATCATCTGCTGTTCGCCAACGAGGCTCTGCGCGTGATCTCGCCGCAGATCCCGCCCGGCGATACCACGCTCGAGCATCTCCACACCCATGACGAAGTGACCATCTGCATCCAGGGATCCTCCACCCGGGGAAAACCGCATGGCGGCGAATGGGGCAACCCGGGCATGGTCTGCGCTCCGGGGCGTGCCGGCGTCACCGAATACACCGGCAACCCTCGATCCCACACCGTACAGAACGTCGGACCGGGACTCTACCACTTGTTGCTGGTAGAGAACCTGCGGGACAGCGGGTGGACCAGCCACCCGGCCGTCGAGATCGCGGGCGCGAAGATGGTTCGGGAGAATCGCTCCTTCCGGATTTACGACGCGGAGCTATCCTCGTCCAGCCTCCCCGTGCATTCTCACGACGTGCCGACGGTGGTCGTTCTGGTGTCCGGCGAAGCGACGGTAGGCGCCAAACACCTGGATCATCCCGGCCAGTGGGTGCTGATTCCCGCCGGTGAAAACCACACCGTCGCCGCGCAGGCCGACACTCACATTATCGAAATCGAAGTGCGCTGAACGCCCGTGTAGCCGGTTGCCGGATGCCTAACGGACGGTTTTTCCCCCGGTGGCGACGCCCCTCACATACTTGTGGAGCACGCTCGCGATTAAGCTTTGATACGGAAGTCCCTCGTCTGCAGCGCGCCGCTTAAGCATTTCGAGGTCCGCTGTAGATAGGCGGATGTTGATTCGGGCATTCTTTCGCAGGTAGTTCTTGGCGGCGTCAACGGCATCTTGCCGTGCTCCTTTCTGATCCATGACTGGTCTGAACTCGCCGCGCTCATAGGCGGTGATTAGCCTGCGCTCTTCGTCATCGTGCAAGACGGGGTTCTTCGTTTGGGCTCTCCCTTCGTGCGTTTCCTGGTGGCCTTATGGCTCGGGTATATGGTCTTGAGGAACAGGGTCCGTCCTTGGTGGACGACGAGCACGACGTAAACATAGCCGTCCACATCGACTTCATACAAAAGCTGATTCGGGTATCTCGCCTGATCCGCGTGCTCCAGCACTTGAATCAGCTTTCCACTCTCAATCAAAGCGATGATCTGGTCGAAACTGATCCCACGCTCCCGGAGGAGCCGGGCGTTCTTCTCGGAATCGAAGGCGTAGTTCCATTCTAGCCAGTGCTGCGTGGCAGAGCCGCCCACGCTCCGAACTTTCCTGAGAATTTCCGTTCAGGATGTACACCTCTTTGGCGGAGAAACATCATGCAAGTCACCGAGCGAAACCGTCTGATCGCGCAGGCCGTCCTGCAAATCGAAAAGCAGTTCGGCAAAGGGGCCGTGCTGCAACTGGGGTCGCGCAACGCGCTGCCGGTGAGCGTGATCTCCAGCGGATCGATTTCCGTGGACGCGGCGTTGGGCGTGGGCGGATTCCCGCGCGGCCGGGTGACCGAAGTCTTCGGGCCGGAGGCGTCCGGCAAGACCACTCTAGCGCTCCAGATCATCGCCCAGGCGCAGGCGGAGGGCGGCGCCGCGGCCTTCGTCGACGCCGAGCACGCCCTCGATCCCACCTACGCGCGCAACCTCGGCGTGGACACCGACAATCTTCTGGTTGCGCAACCGGATTACGGCGAGCAGGCGCTGGAGATCACCAGCGCGCTGATTTCCTCGGGCGTGATCGACGTGGTGGTGGTGGACTCGGTGGCGGCGCTGGTTCCCAAGGCCGAACTTGAAGGCGAGATGGGCGACAGCTTCATGGGCCTGCATGCGCGGTTGATGTCGCAAGCCTTACGCAAACTCACCGGGGCGGTGTCCAAGGCCAACGCCTGCATGGTCTTCATCAACCAGGTGCGGGAGAAGATCGGCGTGATGTTCGGCAACCCGGAGACTACCACGGGCGGCCGGGCGCTGAAGTTTTACTCGTCGGTGCGCGTGGAGGTCCGGCGCATGACCGCGCTCAAGGACGGCGACGTCGTGATCGGGAACCGCACCAAGATCAAGATCGTCAAGAACAAGGTGGCCGCGCCGTTCCGCGAAGCCGAGGTCGACATTCTGTACGGCCAGGGGATCTCCCGCGAGAGCGACCTGATCGACCTTGGCTCGGAGCAGGGCATTGTGGAGAAGTCCGGAGCCTGGTTCAGTTTCGCCGGGGAACGTCTGGGCCAAGGCCGCGAGAACGCCCGCTTGTTCCTTAAGGAGCATGCGGAGGTAGCGCAAAAGATCGACGCCGCGGTGCGGGAAAAGTTGGGGCTCTCCAAGGCGTCGGCCAAAACTGAAGCCCCAGCCGAATCAAAGCCCCCGGCGAGCCAGCCCAGCCGGGTGGTAGCGCAAACCGCTTGAGGTCTTAATTAGTGAGTGGGGCAGGCAATCTTGCCCGCCGCCGGCTTTTCAGCGGCGTCTAGCAGGACAGGAACTCCATAAGCCTGAGGACCGCAAGCGGATTGTGTTAGTTCGGGATGAACCAAAGTGTTCTGTTCAAAGTGTGGGGCCCAAATCGTCCCAAGCGTCAACTTCTGTTCGAGATGTAGATACGCCAGGCCTACCACTGCTCCATTGGTCTCAAACGAATCGAAGGCTGGATCAAAGGGATGGATGTGGCCGTTGCTGTTCTTGATCGTGCCCGCAGGATTCATCATTCTTGGCTTCGTCCTGACTAGCTTTTCTGAGCAGTCCACCAAACCAGAGGTGGCGCCCGTTGAGCGCAGGGCCAGCACGGGTAACGTGGCACATGATGGTCTCATGGCGCACAGCGAGAGTGAGCAAGCGATGCTCCTCGGACAGATCGTTGAAGATAGCTGCACCGGCAATCGTGCATTCTACATGGGAACGGGCTCAGCGCATGACGCTATCTGGAGCGTCGGTTGCACCAATGGACGAAGCTATGAAATCCTAATCCACGCAGATGCGACCGGGAGCACAAAGGTTTTGGAATGCTCCGTCGTGAAGGCAGTCTTGAAGATCGATTGCTTCGTGAAGCTGGAAGGTCAGTAGACGGGGGTGCACCCGAATGCAGCTTGGGATTGTTTTCGCTCAGCCGAGCAACTCTATGAACTGGCGAGGAGTCACGATCCGGACGCCTTCAAACTCACCGAGCGATAGAAGGTCATTGTCGCCGGTAACCACAACAGCCACCTTTGCTTCAAGAGCACAGGCGAGCACATGATCATCATTTGGATCACGGCTCGCCGTTACAGTGCGCGTGGGTTCCACAATCTCCGCCAGGGCGAGGATTGAATCAAGCGCCTCCGCAAGATCCTCTTCCGACCATTCAAAGCCTTCGCGGAGCACGCGGTGAAGCTCATCGATGATGGATCGAGATAGGCAAAGGGTAGACTCGTCTGCTTCGCATCGGGTTAGGATCTCATTGGGAATGCCCCCAAAGTTCAAGGCTGATACGAACACGCTCGTGTCGAGAGTCGCCCTGATCATGACTTGGGCGACTTAGGGCTCCGCTCTCTAAGACGAGTCTCTTTGAGGATCCTCACCACGTCGGCTTCCGTGATGCCGCGTTCCGCGGCTTTCTTGCCGTACTTGCCGATCAACGTTTCCCGGCGTTCCTGCTGGTAATGCCGGAGAGCCTCTCGAAACAGTTCACTCATGGTGCGGTTTTCGGCCTTGGCCAGCCGTTCAGCTGCCTTAATCTGGGCCTCTGGCATGGAGATTGAGATGTTCTTGCTTGGCGGCATGGATAGTAACTCCTAATAGTATTTATTAAGACTACCACACTCCTAGGCGGGAAACTGCGGGGGATCGAGCTGCCGATTTCGTTTCGTCCACAAGTGCCTCGGCGTAGCGGCGAGTCGAGCGCGATGAGGTCCGCGGCGGATTCCAGTTCACGCCACGCTGAATAAGTCCAGGTTGCTTGGTGAGCCGACACTCCGTCCGGCATTCGGTTTCGTCCTGGCTGACGGTTTGCCCACACTGGCTTCGCGTAGCGCGCGTTCAATGCGCTCCCGCACATAGATGGCTTGCTGGAGACCATCCCGCGTCGCGCCGTCCGCGAGCGCGTCGACGAAGCGCCGCATCTCGTCCTTGGTGCTTGGCATCAAGACCAGTATAGAAACGCGCTAGCCCCGCAGCAACTCCGCGATTCTCGTGCGCGCTGTTTCGGTCAGCTTGCCGCGATCGTGCGAAAGCATTCCCTCGGTCGAAATCGGCTCACCCACGCGGATGCGGACCAGCCCGCGATGGAACGTCCCCGAGCCCATGGCCAGGATCTCGCGCACGCCAATCAGTGCGATCGGAACGATCGGAACCTGCGCCTTGATGGCCAAGTACGCGGCCCCGTCGATGAAGGGTTGCAACTCGCCGTCCATGGAGCGTCCGCCCTCCGGAAAGATCATGAGCGAAATCCCACGCCGGCGGATCATGGCGGCGGATTTTGCCAGCGTCTTGACGGAGGCCCGCGGATCCCCCAGGGGGACCGGGATGTGCCCAGCGCGGTGCAGATGCCAGCCCAGGAATGGGATCTGGAACAGGCCCTTCTTCGCCAGGAAGCGGAACTCCACCGGCAAGTTGCACAGCAACACCGGGGTATCCATGTAGCTCAAGTGGTTGGCGACCATGACATAGGGAACGCCCGGCTGGAGGCGCTCCAGACCTTCGGCCTCGACTTTCACGCCTACGATCCACAGGAGCGAACGGCTCCAGGCCCGCGCGACCTTGAGCTGCGTGCGACCGGTGCCATCGAAAACCGACAGGATGTTGCTGACCGCGCCGTGGAGCAAGGTCGAAAGGATGATCCCCGGGCTAACAAAGAACAGGCTCCACAGACGCGCGGCGCGCTCCGGCGCCGGGCCAACCCGTGAGTTGCTCGCGCCGGACTCCTTGGGCGAGTTCTTCAGTTGGGCCATTTAGTACATTTTAGGGACCGGGCGAAGGAAAAGGGCGCGAGCTTCTCCGATTAGAAACAGCGAACCGGTGATGACGATGACATCCTCGGCGGCGGCGCGCTCCAACGTCCAGTTCAAAGCCGCCTCGACGGTTGGTTCGGCGCGAACGGGGCCATCGGTAAACTGGCTGGCCAGTTCCTGCAGCGCTTCCGGACGCAGGGCGCGCGTGCCTTGGGACGCCGTGCAAATCAGTTGATGGGCTAGCGGGAACAGGGTCTCGGCGACTTCGTCCAGGGCTTTGTCGCGCATGGCGCCGAAGATCATCCAGATCCGGCGGTGCGCGTAGAAGCGTTCGAGATATCGCGCCAGCGCTCGGGCCCCGGCGGGATTGTGGGCGCCGTCTAGCAGGATGTCGGGATTGGGCGCGACGTGCTCAAGGCGTCCGGGCCAGCGCGCTTCCGCTATGCCGGAGGCTGAAACACCGAGTGCGCGCAGGGCTAGCGCGGCGGTGACGGCGTTGTCGACCTGGTGCTCGCCCGCCAGCGGGCAGACGATGGTTTCGTCCGACGCACCGAGCCGGAAGCGGCTGCCACGCGCGTCCACATGGAGATCGCGGATCTCGCATTCGGCGGCCCGAATCACCGGACAGCCGAGTTCCGCCGCGCACGCGTCGAGCACCGCTGCGGCTTCGGGCCGCTGCCCGAAGAACACTGCCGGGACTCCGGGTTTGAGAATTCCGGCTTTCTCGCCGGCGATAGCTTCGAGCGTATTGCCCAGGAAAGACTCGTGGTCGAAATCGATGGGAGTGATCACGGTGAGCGCGGGCTGGACTACGTTGGTCGAATCCAGGCGTCCGCCCAGGCCCACTTCGACCACGGCTGTGTCGACGCGCTTCTCGCGGAACAGCCAGAAGGCCATGGCAGTGACAGTTTCGAAGTACGTCGGGTGGCAATCTAGGTCCAGCTTTTCGGCGGTCTGGTGGATCACGTTGAAGGCGCGCTCGAAGGTCTGGGGCGAGACGGGGATGCCGTCGATTTGGATTCGCTCGGTGGGTTCCTGGAGGTGAGGTGAGGTGAATAAGCCGGTGTGGACACCGGCTCTACCACTACTACGCAGACCGGCCTCTATCATCGCGCACGTGGAGCCTTTGCCGTTGGTGCCCGCTACGTGGACCACTCGATACGCGCGCTCGGGATTGTCCAGCGCCGCGAGCACCGCTGTGATTCGCTCCAGACCTAGCTTCGCGGTCTTGATCTCGTTGCCTAGGGCGTAGAGAAACTGGACGGAATCGGTGTACGTCATGTGCGTTGGCTACGGCGGTACACCAGCCAGGCCGAGACGATAATCAGCGCTGTCACCAGGGCCAGCTTGAATTCGAACAGCCAGACGTTGGTGACCTCGGGCGTCGGCACCACGCTCGATACCAGCGTCAGCAGCGTCACGCCCATCCCCGCGGCGGCGGCGATGCGGCGCCCGCATTTCCAGGCGCTGCCGAAGATATAGATGTAAGGGATGAAGCCTGCCAGCACCATCAGCGAGACCAGGGACTGATACGCGGCGCGCATGGTGTCTCCCAGTTGGATCGTGACCAGCAGCACCGAGGCGACTCCGCCGAAGACCAGGATCGAAACATGGGGCACGTTCCAGCGAGGGTGAACGCGGGCGAAGATCTCTGGTAGCAGCGTGTCCACCCCGGCGGCGTAGGGCATGCGGGAGACCGATGCTCCGAAGGCTCCGAATCCGCCGATGCCGTTGATCATCACCAGCACTGCGATCAGCGGCGTCAACCACGGCAGGCCGAACAGGGTCGCGGCGACATTGGCGCCGTCGGCGAGGCCGTGCAGTTCGCTGATCGACGCCGGATCGAGCAGGACCAACAATGCCACGGTTGTGACGGCATAAAAGACGGTAGCAAACACGGTCCCGATCCAGGTTGCGGGGACGACGGTTCGCTCTGGGGAGCGGATCTCACCTCCCATCAGGCCCAGCACCTCCATGCCGCTGAGGGCGAAGGCGATGGCTCCGAAGAAGCCTAGCGTGTCCCAGTTCAGCCCGCTCCAATTCGACGCCTGCCACAGGTGCTGCGGTGTAGCGCTCCCGCGGTGCGACCAGACCAGCGCCGCGACGGCAACCAGCAGCGCGCCCAGCACCCACGACGTGATGCCACCGGCGTTCTCGGTCCACTTGCCGACCTTCATGCCGACCAGGTTGGTGCCGATGGCGATCCAGATCACGACCAGCGAGATGACCAGCACGTAGACGCGGCTATCGGCCAGGTGGGCGTAGGTGGGTCCGAGGGCGTAGGCGCTCATGCTGACCGCGAACATCACCGAGCCGGGCAGCGTCAGCGCGATCCCGAACCAGTAGATCCAGAACGCGAGAAAACCGTGCCAGGAGCCGAAGTCGTTGCGGGTCCAGAGGTACAGACCGCCTGCGCCGGGATACTTTTGGAGCAGGGCCGCTACTGCTACGCCTAGCGGCGCTGCGAACAGGACTGCCGCGATGACCCACAGCAAGATCGACCCCGGGCCGGCGTGCGCGGCGATGGCGATCCAGCGCGGTCCGACGATGAAGGCGATGGCGAACAGGGTGAGGTCGCGGAGGCCGAGTTCGGGCTTGAGTTGGACGGGCTGGGAGGCGGTCGGCGCGGGTTTGTTCACCTTGGGCTTACCATGGGCTTACCTTGGTCCACGCGCCGCCCGAAAGGGCGGCGGCAGGCCAGAAGGCCTGACCCCACATGGGTTCTCCATGGTTGCACGGGCGGCGGCTTGGCGCAACGGGATGTCGGTATGTGGTTGATGGATTGGCTGTTACGGTCCGGTGGGTTCGTTTTGCAAGTGGCGTGCGTGGTGTGATACGCTGTATTACATGAAGACTGAGGTTTGCTGTTGGAGGTTGTCCAAGGAGTTGAAGGCGGAGCTGGAGGCGGAGGCGCGGAGGCGGAAGGTGTCGTTCTCGGCGTTGGTCGAGAGCCTCGCGCGGGAGGGGTTGGCGGGGCGGAAGGCGGCGGGGGAGGAGGCGGCTCAGGCTCGGCTGCAGGCGGCGGCTGGGAAGTGGATCGGGGCGCTACCTGCGCGGCCTGGTGGTATGACATGACGGCGCATGGGGTGATTGACGCTGGGGCGATTCTGGCTCTGCTGGATCGTGAGAATCCGGGGCATGAGCGGTGTGCGGCGGCGTTCCGGGAGGCTCGGCTGCCGTTGCTGACGTCGGGCGCGGTTTTGGCGGAGGTCTTCCGGATCGTGGGGAGTGATCGGAGAAGAGTCGAGGCGGTTTGGGGATTCCTGCGGTCGGGGGCGGTGGTGCTGGGGGCGATCGCGGATGCGGAGTTGGTGGAGGTGCAGGGGTTGATGGCGCGGTATAGCGGGGTTCCGATGGATTTTGTGGACGCTACGTTGGTGTACCTGGCTCGGAGGGAGTCGCTGGGGACGGTGTTTACGATGGATGGGGGGGATTTTGAGAGTTACTTTATCTCGGGGAAGCGGAAGTTTATGGTGCTGCCGGGGCGTGGGTGAGGGGCGATGGAGACTTGTGTTTTGCGGGTGAGCGGAGTCGGACATAATGGATGGAGACACGGAAACTCGGCGAACTCTTCCGCGAACTCTTCCGCGAACAAAGGCGCAGGCGTCGCGAACGGCGAAGGCCGCCGCGTTTAGCCTGAAGGTCGAGTTTGACCGTGAGGTGGACGGGCGTTGGATTGCGGACATTCCGGCTCTGCCGGGTGTCACGGTCTACGGCCGTACCCGGAAACAGGCGTTGACTGCGGTTGAGGTGCTCGCACTGCGGGTGATCGCGGACCGGATCGAGCATGGGGAAGCGGTACCGTTATGAATCTGGAACGCCCTGAACCGCATCACTATCGAGGAAGGCAAATGTGGCGGCCGTCCCTGCATTCGCGGGCAGCGGATTCGCGTTAGCGACGTGCTGGAGCTTCTCGGGGCCGGGGCTTCTTTCGACGAGATCCTGAAGGATTACCCCTTCCTTGAGCGCGAGGACCTCCTTGCGGCCATCGACTACGCCGCGCGTCAAACCGATCACATCGTCATTCAGGCCTCGGGTTATCCAGGTTAGAATGAAAGCGGTGAAGACGATTCCGATTCCGGTTTCGAAGCCCCGGAAGCCGAAAGAAGACCCACATTATGCGGCGGCGGTCGAGCGCGCGAAAGAGACCGCGCGCCGACTCGTTGAAGCGGGAATCATCGATGCCCGAGGGCGGCGGATCCGTAAGGATGTACCCGCCGACATGCGACACGGCTCCGATCACGACTTCGGCGGCTGATGCCGCCCCGGATGATCGTGGTGGCCGCGCCGCCGGGAGGCGGCAAGTCTTCCATTTTTCCGGTGTCCGGATTCGGAGTTTCCTACTTCAACGCCGATGATCGTGCCGCGGAGTTGAATCACGGCTCCTATGCCGGGATTTCTAAGGATATTCGAGTCACGGTGAACCGCGAGTTCGAGGCATTTGTCCAGGGCTGCATCGAACGGCGAACGAGCTTTGCCATTGAAACTACGCTGCGTTCCAACGTCACGTTCGATCAGGCGGCGCGGGCGAAGGCAGCCGGATTCACAACGGAGATGCGTTACCTGGCTCTGCGCGATTTTGCGATGCACGTGGAGCGTGTCAAAGTCCGAGCCGACGCCGGGGGCCACAGCGCCTCCGAAGGCACGCTGCTGTCGATCTACCGGTCGAGTCTCGCCAACCTTGCGAGGGCCATCGCGGAGATGGATGATCTTTGGGTATACGACAACTCGCCCGTAGGAGGACCGCCGCGGCTGGTGCTGGAAGCCGAGAACGGTGAGATTCGTTTTCTTGTGGATGACCCTCCAGACTGTCTCAGGACGGCGCTCGACGTGGCCTGAACGGCCTCGGGTTCAGCGGTATAGTCGGGGAAGACGCGCCTTCGACTTTTTCCGGCCGACTCTTTCCGACCAACTTTTTCCGTCCGGGCGGCGTCTTTATGAACGGAGCCAGAAGTTGATCTTCCGCGAGGTTGAGGATCGCGACCTGATCGCCCACGCGCGAAAGGGGGACGTGGAGGCGTATAACCTCCTTGTGTCCCGGTGGGAGAAGCGTGTTTTCAATTATCTGCTGCGGCTGGTGAACCATCGGGAAGATGCACTCGATTTGAGCCAGGACGTGTTTTTGAAGGCCTACCAGAACCTGCCCAAACTCGAAGATCCGGCGAAGTTCGCGGGATGGCTGTTCCGGATCGCGCACAACGAGGCGTTTTCGCTGCTGCGGCGGCGGCGGCCGGATGTCGAGTTGACGGGCGAGCCTCGGCCGGCGGAAACCGGCGGGCGGCTGTTGCCGATGGAGTTGTCGCTGGCCGTGGATAGCGCTCTGCGGCGGTTAAATGAAGACCAGCGCGCGGCGGTGCTGCTGAAGGTTTACCAGGGATTCAAGTTCGAGGAGATGGCGGAGATCCTGGGGTGTCCGGTGTCGACGGTGAAGTCGCGGTTGTATACGGCGCTGGATGTGCTGAAGACGGTTTTGGCGCCGGCTGTGTTGTGAAACTAGCTTTTTTAGCCGTTAATGAACGTGAATGAACGCTAATTGAGTTCTGCGAGGTGACCTTATGATGTGCACTGCGCCTGACGCTACACCGGATTGGAAAGCTTACGCGCTGGGTGAGTTGGATGCGGCGGCTCGGTGGGAAGCCGAAGCGCACGCCGCGGTCTGCGCCGGATGCCGCGACGAGCTGGCGGCGTTGCGCGTGACTCTGGACGCTCTGTCGGTGCTGCGGGAGGAAGAGATTCCGCGCCGCATCGGGTTTGTCTCCGATAAAGTGTTTGAGCCGCACTGGTGGCAGCGGGCTTTCCGGTTGACCTTTGCCAACCCTACGTTTTCGGCCGCTTGTGTCGTAGCCGCGGCGATTCTGGTACATGCCTTCGTCCGGTCGGGAGATGCGGTGGTTCAGGCGCAGATCGACGCTGCCGTCACCAAAGCCGTGGCTCAGGTGGAAACCCGGCATGCCCAGGAACGGGCCGAGATGCTGGCTGCCTCCGAGTTAATGCAAAAGTACGCCACCCAGATGTATGTCGTATCGAACGGTATTGTTCGTCAATAGAAATCAGGAGACTCCCCCACACATGAAAAAGTTTGTTGCGTCTTTCCTCCTCCTTGCCGCGGCCGTTTGTATTAGTGCCGCGGACTCGCCGCGCGTGAGCCGGGCAGCGCTCAGCAGCGCAGAAAAGAGTCTGGATGACCGGATCAGGGCGCTGTGGGAAGACAATCCCCTGGCGCTGGTCGGCACCACGCGCGGCATTTATTTAGAAGGCTACGGAGCGGTGTTCACGGCCGAGGTGAATCCGATCTCGGCGCCGCTGGCGCTGTTTCACGGCACCGCGTACTCCAAGGCGGAAAAGGACGGCTACCACAAGAAGCGCAAGGATCGCTTGCCACAGTTGGTGAGCGCGATGAAGCAGACGCTGGTGGCGTCGGCGGCCTCGCTCGATCCGGTTCCCGCCGATGAGCAGATCATCATCGCCGTGGTGCTGGATCACAATATGTGGGAAGACGTGAGCGGCATGCCGGCGTCGGTGATGGTGCAGGCGACCAAGAGGAAATTGTTGGAGGCGCAGCGGGCCGGATCGGGCGGCGCGGCTATGCTCGATCAGGCTATTCGGGTTACGGAGTACTGAGTCGAGAAGACAGAATACAGAAGACAGAATACAGAAGACGCCGGAATGAAGCTGGGCGAAATCCTCATCGAGCGGCGGCTGATTACTCAGGAGGATCTCGACCGGGCGCTGGAATTACAGCGCGAACGGGGCGGCGATAAGCTGGGCAAGATCCTGGTGGATCTGGGCTACATTGCCATGCGCGATGTGCTGGCGGCGCTGTCGGATCAACTGCGGGTGCCGTTGCTGACGGTCGAGGGTCCGCCCGCGACTTCGCCGGAGCTTGAAACGCTTTCGCCCAAATTTCTGCGCCAGTTCCGGTTTATGCCTGTGGCTTTGCACGATCACACCGTAATGCTGGCTATGGCCGATCCATTGGATTTTGAGACGCGGTCGACCGTGGCGTCCTGCACTGGGCTGAGTGTCGACGCGGGGCTGGCGCCGGAGCAGGAGATCCTGGACGCGATCGACCGCTACTACGGCGAGAACAAGGACGAAACCGAAGTCACCACTACCACCGGCGACACCGACGACCTGGAGCATCTGCGCGACATGGCTAGCGAGGCTCCGGTGATCCGGCTGGTCAACGCCATGATCGCTATGGCTGTGGAGAAGCGCGCTAGCGACATCCACATCGAACCGTTTGAGAAAGAGTTCCGCGTGCGGTACCGGATTGATGGGGTTCTGGTGAGTCAGGACCCGCCGCCGCGTGAATTCAAGGCTGCCATTATTTCGCGCGTGAAGCTGATGGCCAAGCTGAATATCGCGGAACGGAGGCTGCCGCAGGACGGGCGCATCAAGATCAAGACGCTGGGGCACGAAGTGGATCTGCGCGTGTCGACGCTTCCGACACTGTACGGAGAGAGCGTCGTGATGCGCTTGCTGGATCGTTCGGCGGGCGATTTTTACGATCTGGAACGGCTGGGGTTCGATGGCTTCATGCTGGGGCGCATGACGTATTACACTTCGCTGCCGCACGGCATTTTTCTGGTGACTGGGCCGACTGGCAGCGGCAAGTCGACCACGCTTTATTCGGCATTGAAGCGCATTAACCAGACCGATAAAAAGATCATCACCATCGAAGATCCCGTGGAGTACCAGATGGACGGGATCAACCAGATTCATGTGAATACGCAGATCGGTCTGACGTTCGCGCAAGGGCTGCGGCACATTGTGCGCCAGGACCCGGACGTCATCATGATCGGCGAAATTCGCGACCGCGAGACGGCGGACATCGCCATCCGCGCGGCGCTCACCGGACACTTCGTGTATTCGACGCTGCACACCAACGATGCTCCCAGCGCGATCACGCGGTTGACGGATATGGGCGTCGAGAACTACTTGATGACTTCGTCGCTGGTGGCGGTGCTGGCGCAAAGATTGGTTCGCGTGATCTGCCCGCACTGCAAGCGGAGCGCGGGGACGGCCATCAATCCTCAAGGCGATTCGATCGAGGTATTCGCGGGCGCGGGCTGCGAGGAGTGTTTCGGGACCGGGTATCGCGGCCGCGTCGGGATCTTCGAATTGATGGAGCTGAACGAGGAACTGCGCGGCGCGGTGATGCGCAACGAGGACGCCAGCAAGATCACGCTTCAGGCGCGGCGCAACGGGATGCGAAATCTGCGAGAGGACGGGTGGATGAAGGTGCGGGACGGGACTACTACGGCGGAAGAGGTGATGCGGGTTACGCAGGAGTTTTGAGGAAGAATACAGAAGACAGAATACAGAAGACAGAATAAGAGCCGGGGCGCGGGAGTTTTGAGGGAGGGTACGATGCTTCGCTATTCCGATGTGACGCCTAAGCAGGTTTACTTGAACCGGCGGCGATTTCTCGCTACTGGCGCTACCGCGCTGGGCGCGCTTTCGTTGGGATCGTTGGATGCCCGGGCGGGAGTTAAGCTCGACGGCGTCAATCGGAGCCCTCTCAGCACGACCGAGAAGCCGACGCCTGCGACTGTGATTACTGGGTACACCAATTTCTACGAGTTCGGGACCGACAAGGGCGAGCCGGCTAAGAATGCGCGGAATTTCAAGACTTCGCCTTGGACCGTCGCGGTTGAGGGCGAAGTGGGCAAGCCGAAGGTCTGGGACCTGGATGCGGTGATGAAGCTCGCGCCGCTGGAGGAACGCATTTACCGGCACCGCTGCGTGGAGGGATGGTCCATCGTGGTGCCGTGGATCGGGTTCCCGCTCGGCGCTCTGCTTAAGCAGGCCGCGCCTACGTCGAAGGCGAAGTTTGTGGCTTTCCAGACGGCTTACGATCCCAAACAAATGCTCTCTTCGCGGCAGGCGCATATTCAGTTTCCTTACGTCGAGGGACTGCGGATGGACGAGGCCATGCATCCGCTGGCGCTGCTGTCGGTGGGCCTGTACGGGGAGACGCTGGCTCCGCAGAACGGCGCGCCGCTGCGGCTGGTGGTGCCGTGGAAGTATGGATTCAAGAGCATCAAATCGATTGTCAAGATTCGGCTGACGGAAAAACAGCCGCCGACCACGTGGAACCTGGAGTGGGCGCAGGCTTACGGCTTTTACGCTAACGTCAATCCCGCGGTGGACCATCCTACGCATAGCCAGGCGCAGGAAGAGCGGTTGGGCGTGGGCTTTCTCGGACAACGGATGAAGACGCAGGTGTTCAACGGCTACGGGGATCAGGTGGCGGGACTGTACCAAGGCATGGATCTGCGTAGGAATTATTGAGCGCGAATGGCCACTACCTTTTTCTTCAAAGCAGTCGCTTCCGACGGGAAGGTCCGCACCGGAACGCTCAGCGCCGATAACGACAAATCGGTGCTCGCGGAGCTGCGCCGGCAGGGGCTGATCCCGGTGCATGTCGGGCTGGAGGAGAAGAAGGCGGGGGTCAAGCTGCGTTTACCCAGCTTCAACGCCGGCAAGCGCAAGGACGTGTTGTTCTTCACTCAGGAAATGTCCACACTGCTGAACGCGGGCGTGCCGGTGGACCGGGCGCTGGGGATCGCGGCCGAGCTGACTACTAAGGCCACATTCAAGTCCGTGGTCACGGACGTGATGCGGCTGCTCAAGAGCGGCAAGACGCTGGCCGACAGCCTGGTGGCTTACCCGGCTTATTTTTCGGACTTGTACGGGAACATGGTGCGCGCGGGGGAGGCCTCGGGGTCGCTGGCCCCGATCTTCGAGCGGCTGGCCGAATTCGAACGCACTCGCGACGACCTGCGCGGCTACATCATCAGTTCGATGGTGTACCCGGGATTGCTGACGGCCACCGGCATCGCTTCGATATTCGTGCTGATGAATTTTGTGGTGCCGCGCTTCGCGTCGATCTTTTCGGATCCGCGGATGAAGATTCCTACGCCTACGTTTCTGATGCTGGAGGCCAGTAAGATCGTGCAGGCGTACTGGGTGCCTACGGCGGTGGCGCTGGCGCTGGCGTTCGGCGCGTTCCAGGGCTACATTCAAACCGTGGCGGGCCGGATGTGGTGGGACACTACCCGGCTGAAAATTCCGCTGTTGGGCGATGCTCTCCGCAAGGCCGAAACTGCGCGGTTCGCTCGCGCCATGGGGACGCTGGTGGCTTCCAGCGTTCCGCTGGTGCAGTCGATCGGCATCTCGCGCGGGATTCTGAACAACGTGCGGATCGCGGGATCGCTCGAGCAAGTCGCGCAAGGGGTCAAGCGGGGCGAGGGCATCGCTACTCCGCTGCAGCGCGCGGGGCAGTTTCCGCCGCTGGCCGCGCATTTATTGATGGTGGGCGAGGAGACCGGCAACCTGGACGCCATGTTCCACCGCATGGCCGATATTTACGAGAACGAGACGCGGACCTCAATCCGGCGGTTCACTTCGCTGTTCGAACCGCTGATTATTCTGGTAATGGGCATCCTGGTGGGGACCCTGATTCTAAGCTTGCTGCTGGCGATTACCAGCATCAACGATGTGGCGGTGTGAACATGAGAAGAGAAGACAGAAGACAGAATACAGAATACAGAAGGCGGCGCTCGCGAGTTGGAGAGCGCGGCGTTACGCTGATCGAGATGCTGGTTGTGGTCACCATCATTGCTTTGTTTGCGGCGCTGGTCGCGCCTCGGATGATGGGTAAGGCGGACGCGGCTCGGCGGGTGCAGGCGCATGCGCAGGTCAATTCCTTCATGACGGCGCTGGGCGCTTACAAGCTGGACACGGGAGTCTATCCGGCTACCGATCAGGGCTTACAGGCTTTGCGCGTGAAGCCCGAGGGCGTCGAGCAATGGTCGGGACCTTATCTGCCGCAGGACATCCCCATGGACCCTTGGGGGCACCCTTATCTGTACAAGTATCCGGGGGATCATGGCGATGAACCGGATGTGGTGTCGCTCGGCGCCGATGGGCAACCGAACGGCGAAGGGAATAATGCCGATATTGTCAGTTGGAATAACAAGTAGGCGGGGGTCGCGCGGCGTCACGTTGATCGAGTTGCTGATCGTGATGGCGCTGATCGGAATTATCGCGGGGCTCACATTTCCTGCTATCGCTTCGGGGTTGGACACGCTGCGGCTGCGCTCGGCTTCGGATTCTATCGTGGCTTTCCTGAACAAGGCTTTCGATCGCGCTGAGCGGCGGCAACGCGCAGTCGAGGTTTGGATTTCGCCGTCGGATAACGCGATTACGGCTGTGTCGGCCGATGCTGGGTACGAGCAGCGGCTGGATGTTCCCGAGCCGATCCGGATTGTCTCGGTGCAGCCTCCGCTGCCTTACTCAGATCCGGGGATTACGCGGCGGTTTCTGTTGTATCCGGGGGGTGCGCCTCCGCGTATCGCTATTGAGATCGCTAATCCGCAGGGTAAACGAAGGCTGATCAGCGTCGATCCTATCACTGGATTCCCGCGGTCGGAGCTGGTTACGCCGTGAACGCCCCGAAGCGGACACCGGCTAAAGCCGGCGCTACCACGGAGCGCGGGTTTACGCTGCTTGAGGTTTTGGTGGCTACTTTGATCATGGGGATCGCGGTGGCGGGGACGCTCAGCGGCATCGCGGCGGCGGCGCGGAATGCTTCGCGGCTTACGCAGTACGATCGGGCTACGCTGCTGGCGCGGCAGAAGATGGATGAGCTGTTGGTGGACTCGAGCGGGGCGGGCGGGACGCGGGAGGGTTTTTTCAACCCTGCGCAGACTGGGGGGGCTAGCGTGGGCTGGCACGCCAATGTGACTGCGTTTGAAGGCGGTCCCAGCCCCGGAGTGGTGGACCGGATTGAGTTGGAGATTTGGTGGATGGATGGCGACACTCGGCGGGTGTATGCGCTCGAAGGATATCGCCGCGCGCGGTTGCGTCCGGGCGAGGCGCCGCCGCGGGGGTTGTGATGCATCACGTGGCACCGCTGGGCGAGGCCGGTTGGCTATCTGGGGGCGATCATGAGTCGGACTGGGCTCCGATCCGAAGACCCGGAGGCGGGTTTGCAACCTGCCGCAGGATTTCATCCTGCCCCACATTCTGCTCTACAAGCTCTGGCGAACGGGGCGTTACGCTGGTGGAATTGCTGATTGCGATTACGCTGGTGGCCGCGCTGGCTGCGGGGATGTTGATGGCGCTTCGTTCCAGCCTCACTACTATGGATCGGATCAATGCGCGCCTGGAAGGGAACCGGCGCGTGATGGGGATCCAGCAGATTGTCAGCAGCCAGATCGGGGGCGTCATTCCGGTGGGTGGAGCTTGCCGTTTGAATGGCTCGCTGCAGTCGCTGCAACTGGTCACCACCTATTCGATCGGTGAGGGCGCGCGGGGATTTCCGCACGTGGTGATGTTCAAGGTGGAGCAGGACCCGGAGGGCGGGCTGCAACTGGAAGAGATCGAGTCTCCGTACACGGAGGGCGGGGGATGCGGCGGGGGCACGGCGGGGCCGAATTCGCAAACGCTGGTGCTGGCGCGGCGCTTGTTTTCGTGCAAGTTCTCCTATCACGCGCCGCCGCGGCCGGATGGGGGGATCGTCGCCAATTGGGTGGACTCCTGGAATGGCCCGCTGCTGCCGTCCGGGATCCGCATCGAAACGGTGCCGCTGGATGGTGTGACCTCCAACCTGCCGGCGCTGGCGGTGAACGCCCAGATTCATATTACGAAGTTGCAGATGGCATATGTGGACGACTACGAGTAACGCTCGCGCGGGGGGCCGGCGGCGTTCGCGCCAGCGGGGCAGCGCGCTGTTGATGGTGCTGTGGCTCTCGGCGGCGCTGGCGGCGATCGCTTTGTCGGTGTCGGCCACGGTGCGCGCGGAGACCGAACACGTCTCCACGGCCGCCGATGGGTTGCGCGCGTGGTATCTGGCCACGGGGTCGGTGGAGCGCGCCATCCAGTACATGGCATGGGGCGGTCTGGAGGGTCCCGACCGCTACTGGAACCGCCGTAAACCGCGCATCAACTTCAACTATCCGAGCGGGGAGGCCGCGGTGGAAATTATGGCGGAATCCGGCAAGCTCAACGTCTTGACGGCGTCTCCGGGGGATTTGATGCGGGTGATTTCGGCCGTGGCCAGCGATGCGGCGCAGGCCGGCAAAATCGCGGGTGGCTTGGGCGGAGGCGGGCGGGGGCGTTCGGCTCCCGGTCCGACTTTTCCGGGCGGGGGCGCGTCTTTTCAGGAGATTGAAGATTTGCTGACGCTGCCAGGGATGACGCCAGAAGTGTTTTACGGCAACTACATCGCGGATCAGAGCGGGCGGCTATACGCACGCGGAGGACTGCGGGACTGTCTTTCGGTGTGGGGATCGACGTCGGGTCCGTTCGATGTCAACGCCGCTAGTCCGGCGCTGCTGGTGGCCTTCGGGGCCAGCGAACAGGGCGCCCAGCAGTTGGTGGAGCGCCGCAAGCAGGCGCCGTTCCGCAATATGGGCGAGGTCGGCGGGCTCCTGGGCAGCAATTCCGGACGCTTCCGCGTAGGAGGGAACACCATCTACACGGTACGCGCGACGGCGCGTCTGCGGCTCCCGAACGGCCGGCCTTCGGAGGTGGTGCGCACGGCGTCGGCGGTGGTGAAGGTGTTGGACCCTTTGCTTTACTCCCCCAATCCGGTGCACGTGCTGCGTTTCTATGACGACGCTTGGTCCCAGGATGCGGCGGCGCCGCCCGGACCGGGTTCCGTTTCCGGAGTCACGCAGCCATGACTCCCACGGGGACGCCGGCAGAGACCGCCAACGGAACTGCCACGGGGACCGCCGCGGGAAGCCCCACGGGTCTGACGCCTGCCGGATGGAAGCGGTGGCTGGCGGTGGGCAGCGGCGTGGGAATTCACATCGAGGGGCCTCGGGGCGCGGAATCCGCGCGGGTCGCGGCGGTGCGGCTTCGTCCGAACGGCGCGCGGCTGCTGGGGAGCTTCACCATCGAAGATCTTCCGCGGCACCCGGCGGCGGAGTGGGGCGCTACGATCACCGCATTTCTGCGGAAGCTGGGATTGCAGAATGTCGCCGCGACCGTGCTGCTGCCGCGGCGCGATGTGATTGTGCGCGTGCTGGCTATGCCGGGAGTTTCGGCTTCGGATCTGCCGGCTGCGGTGCGGTTTCAGATGGACGGTTTGCATCCTTACAACGACGACGATGTGATATCGAGCTGGGCGCGGCTCCCGGAAACGAGTTCCGTGGTGGTGGCTATCGCGCGGCGGGATGTGATCGAACGCTACGCTACTTTGTTCGAGGAAGCCGGGGTACGGATGGGCGGCTTCAGTTGTTCGGCCGCGGCGGTGTATTCGGCGCTGCGCGTGTTTGGGCGGTCGCCTGGGCGCGACATTCTGGCCGCGGACGCTTCGTCGGAGGGGATCGACGTGTACGGCGAGAGCGGCTCGCGGCCGGTGTTTTCGGGGTTTTTTCCGCTGCCCGCGGCAGGGCATGGCCCTGCGCCACAGCAGGCTGAGGCACAGGATGAGGATCGGGGCTCTGAGTCGCAGGTCGAAGCCACTGAAGTGGACCTGACGCCGTCCACGACTCTGGCCGCCGCGGAACTGCGGATCGAGCCGCCCGCCGAGCCGTTGAAGCTGGGTGCGTTGCTGGGTTCCGAACCGGCGCTGGCTTTCGCGGCTGGGCTGGTGTCGGCGAGCCCCCGGCGCGGGCTGCGTTTGAATCTGCTTCCGGTGGAGCATCGCCGGTCCGGATCGAAACTGGTGTGGATCCCTGCGGCCACGTTCGGCGTGCTGGTTCTGGCGCTGGCCGGATACCTGGCGGCGTATCCGTCGGTCGAAAGCCGGCGCTACGGACAAACCCTGGTGGCCCAAATCGCGCGGGTGCAACCGGCCGCCTCGCGGACCACTGCGCTGGACCATGAAATCGAGGCGGTGCGCCGCCGGACGCTCTTGCTCGACGATCTCCGCCGCCGTTCGCGCGAGGATATGGACGCGCTCAACGAGCTGACGCGGCTGCTGCCGCCGCCGGCCTGGCTCAATCTCCTGGAAATGAATCCCGGCGTAATCACGATCGCGGGAGAGACGGATCAGGCGGCGGGGTTGCTGAAGACCATCGACGCATCGCCGCTGTTTAAATCCTCGGAATTCGTGGTGCCGCCTCTGCGGCTGCAAGGCAGCGAAGGCTTCCGGGTGCGCTTCCGCCGGGACGGAGTGCGGCCATGAACCTGAGCCAGCGCGATCGCCGCGCTTTGATGATCCTGGCCGCGGTGGTGGCCGTGGGATTGATTTATCAGTTCTGGCCGGACAGCGCTCCCGCGCCGGTGGCGGTGTCCGCGGGCGAATCGGTGGCGCAATCCGAGCAACGTTTGGCCCGCATGCGCGAACTGGCCGCCACTGTGCCCGCCAAAGAGGCGGTCCTCAAACAGGTGCAAGCGGAACTGGCCCAGCGCGAGCAGGGCCTGATTCAAGCCGATACCGCGCAGCAGGCGCAAGCGCAGATGATTCAACTGGTGCGGCGGCTGGCTTCGGCGGAAACGCCGCCGGTGGAGATCCGCTCCACCGAAATCGGCCCGGTATTTCAAATGGGCGATGTTTACGGTGCCGCCAATGTGTCGTTCCAATTCGATTGCGGCATTGAGCAGTTGGTGAATCTTTTGGCCGGCCTGGGATCGCAGCGCGAACTCGTGGCGCCCTCGGACTTGCGGGTGACCTCTGCTAATCCCAAGGACAAGATGGTCGGCGTGCGCTTGACCATCACCGGCGTGGTACCGGCGAAATTGCTCCCCGCCCGGCCGGGGAAGAAAGGAATCTGAACAGGACACACGGTTATGAATCGCAAGGTCATTCTATTGAATCTGGTTTTGATCGCGCTGGCGGGAGTGTGCTTCAACCAACTGCGCTTGAAGCGCCGCGAGTCTGCCGCGCATGAGCAAACGGTGTTGAGCCGCGCTCCGCACCCGCCCGCTGTCGTGGCGCCGCCTCTGGCCGTGCCGGTGCGTCCGCCGATGCCGGCCGAATACATGGAAGTCGCGCAGAAGACTTTGTTCGCGAAGGACCGCAATCCTAACGTGGTGGTGCAGGCTCCGCCGCCTCCGCCGCCTCCGCCGCCGATGCCGCAACTGCCCACCTATAGCGGCCAGATGGCGCTGGGGGAACCGGTGATCTTCCTGACGCTGGGGGGAGTAGAGCAGAAGGGCTACCGCGCGGGCGATGAGATCGGCCCCTTCACTCTGGTCAGCTTCAATCGCGACCGGGTCACGTTTGAGTGGGACGGAAAGACGGTGGAGCGCGAAGTGAGCGAACTGAAGCCCAAGGAGATTGCGCCGGGACCAGCGGTGCAGAATTCTGTTCCTACGGCGGGGGTTCCGGCGCCTGGGGCTGCGACTGGGGCTGGCGGGGGCGGAAGCACGATCACGTCGCTGGCCTCGGCGTCCGCCGCCAACGCAGGCTCGAATTCCGATAACAAAGGTCCTTCGCTGGGCAACGATATGGGCGGTGGATACCGCGGATGCGCCGCCGGGGACAGTTCGCCTGCCGGCACGGTTTTGAGCGGGTACAGAAAAGTAGTGTCGCAGGGGCTCATGGGAGCTTCCTGCCACTGGGAGCAAATCAAGTAATGACGACTTTCCGCCGTTTTCTTCTGGTTCTTCCGCTGGGGTGCGTGGGGATCGCTCCCGCGTGGGGGCAAGCCCCGCCAGCCCCGGCTCAACCGGCTCCAGCACAACCAGCTCAAGCACAACCAGCTCAAGCCCAGGCAGCGGGCCAACCGGCGCAAGCGGCGCCCGCGCCGGTACAGCCGGTGCCGGTTCAACCCGCTCCAGCGCAAGCGCCGACGCCGGCCGCGGCGCAACAACAAGCTCCGGCTCCCCAGGCTCCGGCTCCCCAGGCTCCTACGGCGGCCCAGGCACCGGCGCAGCCCGCAGCGGGACAGCCCGCGCCCGCACCGGCGGCGGGCCAGCTGCCCGTGGTTCCCGTCGGTCAGATGACGCTGCAGAACGCGTCGCTGACCGAAGTCATCGATTCTCTGGCCCGCCAGCTCGGCATGAATTACATCCTGGACCCGCGCATCAAGGGCGGCGTGTATCTGAACACTTACGGCGAAACTAAAGGCCTGGACGCGCGCAATCTGCTGGAGCTGATCCTGCGCATCAACGGCGCCGGCATGGTGCAGCAAGGCGACTTGTGGCGCATCGTGCCGCTGAAGGACATGCCCCACCAGCCCATCCGCCCCACCGTCAACGGCAAGGATTTCGCCGAAGACGAGCAGACCGTGCTCAACATGGTGTTTCTCAAGTATGTCACCGTCGATGAGCTCAGCAAGATCCTGGAGCAGTTCACGGGCGAGAACGCGGTGCTGTTTTCCTACCCGCCCGCCAACCTGCTGTTCATTCTCGACAGCCGCCGCAACATGCGCCGGACCATGGAGCTGATCTCGCTGTTCGACAGCGACATGTTCGCCAACGACCGCGTGCATCTGTTCGAGCTCAAGAACGCCAAACCGTCGGACGTGGTCAAGGACCTGGAAAGCGTTCTGAAGGCCATTTCGCTGGACGGGAAAACTTCGACCATTAAGTTCCTGCCCGTGGACCGGATCAGCATGCTGATCGCGGTGGCTCCGAATCCGGGCGTGTTCGACACGGTGGAAAGCTGGCTCAAGAAACTGGACGTGCCGGTCACCATCAGCAGCAGCACGGTGGACACTTACGTCTATCATGTGCGCTACCAGCAGGCGGCGTGCCTGGCATCGTCCATCAACCAGCTTTTCGGAACGCTCAACGGAATCGGCTATGGGGGCTATGGCATGGCTGGTGCGCCGGGTTATGGTGGCGCACCCTACGGCGGCGGCTACGGCGGGAGCCCGTATGGCGGCGGATATGGAGGCGGTCCGTACGGCGGCGGAGGTTACGGCGGGGGGTACGGCGGTTACCCCGGCGGTGGTGGCGGCGGTGGGGGTTACGGAAACGGCGGCTATGGAAGCCCGAACAACTTTCAGAGCGGATTCGGCGGCACCGGTACCTGCGGAAGCGGGATGGGCGGCGGCGCCGGCATGGGCGGCGCGGCGGGCGGCTATGGTTATCCCTCTTTCGGCGGGTTCTCCGCCCAGGCTCCGCTGATGGGCGGCGCACCCGGCGCTCCGGGGGCCGCCCCGGGAGCTGCTGGAGCACCCGGTGCAGTCGGCGCCAACGGAGCGCCGCCGGTACCCCCGGGCCCGCGGATCGTTCCCAACCCGCTCGACAATTCCCTGCTGATTCAGGCCGACCCGCAGCAGTATCAAAGCGTCTTGAAACTTTTGAAGGAACTGGACGTGCCGCCGCGCCAGATTCTGCTCGAAGCCAAGATCTACTCGGTCGACATGAGCGGGGCGTTTTCGAGCGGCGTAACAGCCTACCTGCAAGCCAGGTCGGGCACCGACAAATCCCTCCTGGCGTCGCTGGTCGGCAACGCCACGAATCTCTCGGCTGGAGCGGTCGTCAGCCAGAGTAAGGAGCTGCTGGCTTACTTGAGTTTGCAGGAGAACTCCAGCAAGGCCCACGTGATCTCGGAGCCCAGCCTGATCGCCACCGATAGCATCCCGGCATCGATCAACGTCGGCAGCCAGGTGCCCGTCACCACCGGAACCACCACGCTGCCGTCGGCGGGCGGCGTCGCGACCCAGCAGAGTATTTCAGGCGTGAGCACCGGCGTCACCATGCAGGTGAACGCCCGCGTGAATCCCAGCGGCGTGGTCACGCTGATGATCAACCAGCAGATCAGTTCCCCGGGCGCCGGCGCGGGGAGCCTGACGCCTTCCTTCAATCAGCAGGTGGTGCAGACGCAGATCACGATGCAGGACGGCGACACCATCGCCATCGGCGGATTGATCTCGGAAAGCAACTCGTACAGCACCTCGGGCATTCCGCTCTTGAATCGCATCCCGATCGCGGGCGCGCTGTTCGGCACCCGTTCCTATTCGAAAGACCGGACCGAACTGGTCATTTTCATGACGCCGCACGTGATCTACGACACCAACGATTTGATGGAAGCCAGCGAGGAAGTTAAGGCTCGGGTGAAGAAGCTGTTGAAGATGGTTAATTACAAGGACTGAGGAGAGAAAAGAATACAGAATACAGAAGTCAGAATACAGAATTGAACGGAGCGAGCGCGCAGCAGCTTCTGTCTGCTGTATTCTGTCTTCTCTCAGTTAAAATATTTTCCCGCCAGCGCCGGCTCGGCTTCCACCGCTTTGCTCCACGCCTGGCGGGCTTCGTCGTCTTTGCCGAGGGCCTTCAGAGCGTGCCCCAGATTCAGCAGGGCTTCGGAAAAGTCGGGCTTGCCGGCTAGGGCCGCCCGGTAACACTCGGCGGCTGGTTCCTCTTGCCCCGCGGCTTGCAGCAGCAACCCTAGATTGTAGGAGAGTTCCAGCGGCGGCGCGCCTAAGCTGGCCAGTTTGCGATACCACTCCAACGCCTGCTGGTGATCCTTGCGCTCGATGGCGATCGCCAGCAGTGCGCGGAGGGCGTCCTTGTTGGGTGACGCGTTGGCCGGCTGGAGCGACAGGACCCGTTTGTAGGTGTCGGCGGCCGTATCCAGATCTTCGAACTTCCAGCACGCCAGGCCGAGGTTGAGCAGGGCCTCCAGCCAGTCCTTGCGCTTGTTCAGGCACAACTCGAAGCTGTCCACGGCGCCGGCGAATTCTCCGCGTTGCAATTGCAGGAAGCCCAGGCGAAAGGCCGCGTCCTCCCAATCGGGTTTGGCCGCCACCAGCTTGGCGAGGCACGCTTCGGCTTCCTGGCTCTGCCCTTCGCGCTCGGCCAGCAGCGCCAGATTCCACAGCGCCCCCGGAAGGTCGGGCGAGGCGGCCAGCGCCCGTTGGTAGGCTTGGCGCGCGCCGGCCAGATCGCCCCGCTCCTGCAGCGCCGCGCCCAGATTGGCATTGGCTTCGGGAGCCTCGGGGCGAACCCGGACGGCCTCGCGATAGGCGTTAGCGGCCTGTTCCAGGCGGCCCGTTCTTTGGAACGCCAAACCCAGGTTGAACCAGCCGGTGTAGGAGTCCGCGGCCACTTTCACCAATTGCGAGCATTGTTGGACCGCTGCGCTGTAGTCGCTGCGGGCCAGCGCCGCCGCCGCCAGCGCTTCCAAGGCCGCCCGCGACTGTGGCCGCACTTTGAGCAACCGTTCGCCGTATTCCTTGATCTTGGCGTCGTCCTTGCGCGCGGCAGACAGCGCCACCAGATTGGACAGGAGCTCGGGGGAACTGGAGTTGGCCGGGAGCAGCTTGGCGTAGGCCTGACCAGCCTCGTCCAGCTTGCCCAGCCGATGCAGCGCCACCGCTTTCCCGAACTGCGCCCGGTCCTGATCCGCGCCGCCTTCGAGCGACGCTTCCAGGCTCGGCAGCGCTTCTTCCGGGCGGCCCAACTGCAGCAGGCACAATCCCCGCCCCAGGTGCGCCTGCCACCTCTTCCGGTCGATGCCCGCGGCGGATTCAAATTCTTTCGAAGCTTCCTCGAAGCGCCCCTGGCGTTCCAGACACAGGCCCAGGTTGTAGTGCGCCGTGAGGTGCCCGGCATCCGCGCCGATGACCGTCTGATAGGCGCGCGCGGCCTGGTCCCATTTCTGCTTTTCAAAATACAGGTGACCCAGCGCCGACTGGACTTCGGCTGGGTTTTCGCCCCGTCCCGCCGCCGCTTCGAGTTCCCGGATCGCGTCATCCTGCCGGCCCGACGAGGCCAACTTTACGGCGTTCGCCAAGGCCCCGGCCACCGCCGGCCGGGGTTTCTTGTCCCCTTGCGCAGCGGGTGCCGGGGCGTCCCCCCGCATAAGCCTCTCGACCAACTCGTCGTCGATGAACAGGATGTTTTCGCTGCCCGCGGGCGTGTCTTGCGGCATGCTGGTTTACTTCCTCCCGGCGCTTGCTGCCTGCGCTTCTATTTCTTTTTCGCGATCAGGGTCATGCGGACCGTGCCTTTGAGCAGAGCGCTTTCGCCGCGTTCCCGATACATGCCCACGCCGCCCCGGCCAATGCGGTTATCCGTCCACTCATCCACTTTCTGGCCCTCCACATAGGTTGTGAAGCGGTCGCCCAGGGCTTCGAAGCGGACTTTGTAGGAGGTGTCCACCCGCACCTTGACGGTCAGGGGCGTGTGGGAGCGCGTCTGCTCTTCCCCGTCGATCATCGCGAAATGCGCGACCTCCACGGTTGGTTCGATGCCCGGCTTCACGATCTCCAGCTTGGTGACGTAATAGTTCTTGGGGTTGAGCGCGCGGTACACCCAGCCCAGCGCTTTGGATTCGATCTGCGCCTCGAATTCCATGCGGTAGTCGCTCAGCGGCAGCGACCCGCGCAGGATGGAGAGCACGCGCAACACTTTCGGGTTGGGTGGCTGGGGCGCCCAATCTTCGATCCATCCCGCTTCTCCTACAGAGAGCGTTCCGGCTTCCACCACGTCGCTGACCGGAGCACCGGAAACCACCGGTGCTGGTTTCGTGCTCTTGCCGCCCATCAGGTAGACGCCCGCGCCGATCGCTCCAGCCACTGCCAGCACCGCCACCAACACCGCCGGCGCCGGCATGCGCGATTTCGAGCCTCCGTCGACCTGGAGACTCGGCAGGCCCAAATCGAAGCTGTCTGCGGGTTGAGCTGGAGCCGGAGGCGCGACCCCGCGCTTGGGCTCTGGTTTGGGCGCGGACTTCACTTCGGATTTCGGTTCGGGCTTGGATTCCGGTTTGATCTCGGTCTTGGATTCGGGCTTGCGGTCGGTCTTCGCCGCCAGCTTGGGATCGGCCGCTTCGACTTTGGCGAGTTTCGCCGCCGGCGACGGGATGGGCTTGCCCGCGGAGACGTCGGCAGCCGCGGAAGGTTCGATGCGGCGCAATTTGGCGGCGTCCGGCTTGGCGGCATCGGGCTTGACGGCTTCGCTAACCCGCTCGCCCGGCCTTAGCGGTTTGCGCAGCGTGGGCCGCGAGTCGATTCGGGCTTTCGCGGTTTCCTCCGCAGCCGCTCCCGGAGCCGGCGTTCGGGCGGATTTGATCTTGTCGTCACCGGCCGGAGCCGGTGTTCCCGGAGAGGAAGGCGCGGGGGACGCTACGGCCGAGGCGGCCGGCGCAGCCAGCGCCGGGCCGAACACCATGACGGGACGCAAGGGGAGCGCGCCCGTGGACGGGATTTGAATCTCCGGAACTGCGCGCAACGCGGCGCTGTAGATCTGGGCTGCCTTTCCGCGTCCGGGCGGAAAGCCGTGCAGCGTGAGCGGCAGCGGCCGTGTCACCCGCTCCGGTACCGGGAACTCGGGCGCGGCCGAAGCAGGCGGCGTGATCTCGGCCGGTGCGCCGGCACGGGCGGCATCCTGCGGCACAGTCGGTTCTCCGGCGGGCGTTGGCAGCGCCGTCTGCGCGGGCGTGAGCTCCAGGCTGGTCAACGATTGGAGGAACGCCCGATCGATTTGCACTCCCGCCGCGCGTACCGGCTCAACCTCGGCCCGCACGGCCGACGAGGGCTCATGACGCTGCCGTTCGATCGACATCGGCGCGGAGGGCGCACGTTGCGGCTCGGACTCCTCCGTGTTTGAAGGGGCGAGGGCTGAAGGGGCGAGGGCTGAAAGGGCCGAGGTTGAAGGGGGGGCTGGTGTAGCGGCGGGCGCATGGGCCGGCAGCGGAGGCGGCAAGGGATCCCCGGCGATGGGAGTCTCGGTGAATCCCTCGGTCGAGAAGGCCAGGCGGGCCAGGTCTCCCAGCTCGATTGGCAGCGGATCAAACTCCTGCGCCGCCTCCATCCAAGGCGCGGTTATGGGACCGGGAGCCACGGGCGGAATGGAAAAACCCAGAGGGTGGTTGCGGCGCGCCCACTGCGGGTCCGCCCCGTCCGACACACTCGAGCCCGGCTGACCGCCGCCCGGCCCGCAGGTGTGCAACTCCATCACCGCGGCGGGCGTCGTAACCGGCGTCATGCGGGCGGACTCCCGCACTTCCACACCCGACGACCGGATGGCGGGGCCGAAATCGGAGCTATGCGCGGGAATCGCGAGGGCCACCGCTCCGGCCCAGACAGGCGCTTCGTCCGTCGCAGAAGAATGCTGTGAACCGGGCTCCGACCCGGGTTCTGACGCGCGCGGCGCCACCGCAGGCTCGTGCCGTGGCTGCTCCGGACGCACGACCACGCTGAAATACAGGCCGGGGATGATCAGAGCCGGCGTTTCCGCCTGCTGCGGCTGAGGTAGTTCCGCGACAAATCCGGCCATTGGCGCCGGGGCGTCGATCTCAGGGTGGATCTCCGGTTGCGAAGCTGTCTCAGCGTGTTCGGGCGCGTGAGCCGGCTCGAGCGGGCGATCCACAGTCGCGGTCGCGGGCGCCATCGGCGCTGATCGGACTGGCGCCGGCCGGACCTGCGACGGTGGGACCTGTGCAGGCGCACCGCTCGGCGCAGCGGGTGCGGAGACCGGGAGGAGATCGGAACCCTCCGTGTGGGCGTCCGAGCCGGTTCCGTTCAGGCCGTTCAAGCCCACGTGGTTCCGGACTTGGCCGTTCTGGGCTGCTTCACCCGCCGCGGCGGGCTCCTCGGGAGGCTGGGCCTGCAGCAGGCGGCTCAACGCCAGTTGGTTATACTCCTCCTGGTACTTGAGACGGTGCGCTTCTGAACAAAACTCCCCGCCGCCGCGAAGCCGTTTGAGGAGCGCAAGTCCCTTGCCGCAGTACAAGCACCGCATGTCATCTCAATCGGCCTTTTCTGCTCTAGGCTAAAGGGCTGCGTAGTGCTTTTTATGCGGTAAAGCACTTAAGTCGGGGTTTTCGGGCGAACACCTTAGCAAACCTTGGGAGATTCACCTCAGGGAGCCCGGCCGCGAACCGGGCGACCCACCGGCTGCGGGGACCGGCGGCAGAGGGTCCTGGCGTAGGAGAACCCCCTAATGGACACTAAGTGATTCACCTCGCGACCAGCCCTAAAGTTCTTTCCCTACGCGACGATCTTCTTGAGTGCTGACCCACAAAGGTGAATCAACAAGATCCGCGGGAGCCGCAACCAGGGACGCACAGGCGTGAGTCCCTTCTGCGCGATTGACAAGGGAGCGCACCGGCGCGAGGCCGTGGTGCGCCAAGCGAGAAGGAGCGCACAGGGCGTAAGCCTCTTGTGCGCGATTTATAGAAGGAGAATTGCATGGCAAAAGTCGAGGCATTGAAGAGCCAAATCGAATCCCTGCGCAACGCCATCCCGGAACTTAAGGGCGTTCTATTGGCATCCAATGAAGGGCTGCCCATTGCGCATTCGCTATCCAACGGAGCCGATCCGAACCGGGTGGCCGCGATGGCCGCCGCTGCATCCAGCTTGGGCCGCCGCATCAGTGAAAGCATGAGCGCCGGCACTCTGGGCGAGGTTTCCGTACAGGCCGACGACGGCGCGCTGTTCGTCTACTCGGCGGGAGCCAAGGCCGTGCTGGCCGTGGTCAGTCCCCAGGGCGGCAATGCTGGACTCATTCATCTGGAAGCGCGCGAGGCCGCCAAGCAGATCGGCGAGCTATTTTAGATCTGTCAACGGTCGCCAGTCAGAGATTAAGCCGTGGGCTTTGCGGCTTCCGACAGCTTGCGCGCCGCGGCCGGACCTGCAACCGCAGCCAGTTCTTCATGGGTAGCTTCGCGGATGCGCTCCAGGCTGCCGAAGTGGCGCAGTAGCTTGGCGGCGGTCTTCTCTCCGATCCCCGGCACTTGAAGCAACTCGCCGCGCATGCGGGCGGCGCCGCGGCGGGCGCGGTGGAAGGTTACCGCGAAGCGATGGGCTTCATCCCGCACGGTTTGAACCAGGTGCAGCACCGGGGAAAACTTGTCCAGCACTACCGGTTCGTCTTCCTGCCCGTACACGTAAATCCACTCTTCACGCTTGGCGATCGCCGCTAGAGGCTGATCGGTGATGCCCAACTCTTCGAGCGCCGCCGCGGCCGAATGGAGCTGGCCCAAGCCTCCATCCACAAGCACCAGCCCGGGGCGCGCCACGCCTTCTTCCTGCAGCCGACCGTAACGCCGCGTGATTACTTCCCGCATGGAGGCGAAGTCGTCGTTGCCTTCGACGGTGCGGATGATGAACTTGCGGTAGTCGGATTTTTTCATGCGCCCGTCTTCCCACACCACCATGCTGGCTACTTTGTCGGTGCCCTGAATGTGGGAAATGTCGAAGCATTCGATGCGGCGGGGAGGATGTTCGAGACTCAGCGCGTCGCGCAGGGCTTCCTGAATCGCCTTGGAGGACGGTTTCATCACCCGGAAGCGGCTCTCGAAGCTGTGCTGGGCGTTGGATTCGACCAGCGCCAGCATGGCTTTCTTCTGCCCGCGCTGGGGCGTGTGGATCTCCACTTTGCGGCCGCGCTGTTCGGAGAGAAACTCTTCCAATAATTCGCGGTCTTCAAATTCCAACGGCACGTGAATCAGCGCCGGCACGTAGGGATCGTTCAGATACACCTGCTTGAGCAACGACGAAAAAAACTCCGGCGGATCGAAGGCGTGCTGATCCTCCCAGAAATACTCGCGCCGGTCGACGATGTGGCCGTGGCGCAGGTGAAACAAGTTCACGGCCACCAGGGGCGGCTCGGCGTAATAGGCGAAGATGTCGGTGTCGCTGCCCTCGGCGGCGGCCATCTTCTGTTTTTCGGCCACTTCATCCACCGTACGCAGCAATTCGTGCAACGCGGAGGCCTCTTCGTAGCGTGTCGCGGCGCTGGCGTCCTCGACGCGTGCGCGCAGTTCGCGGGCCAGGTCCTTGTGGCGTCCTTCCAGGAACAGGCGGACGTCGCGCACCGCTTCGGCGTAGCGTTCGTCGGTGACCAGTCCCTCGACGCACGGCCCGTGGCAGCGGTGAATGTGATACTCCAGGCACGGATGCGTGTGCTTGCGCGTCAGATCCACATTGCAGGAAGGCACTTTGAAGTGGCGGTGAATGAAGTGCACCAGCCGGTGCGCCAGGTTGCCCGGGAAGTACGGCCCGAAATACGTGGACCCGTCCTTGCGCAGCCTCCGGGTAACGTACACCCGCGGGTACTTCTCGGCCGTGAGCTTGATGTACGGGTAGGTCTTGTCGTCGCGCAGCAGGATGTTGAAACGCGGCTTCCACTGCTTGATCAGATTGTTTTCGAGCGCCAGCGCTTCCTTGTTGTTGTCGACCTGGATGAAGTCGATGTCCCGCGCCTCGCCGATCAGCGTGCCGGTCTTCATCTCCGCCAGGCGGTCGACGTTAAAATAGCTGCGGACGCGGTTGCGCAGGTTCTTGGCCTTGCCCACGTAGAGTACGGTTCCGTGCGCGTCCTTGTACAGATACACGCCCGGCAAGGGCGGCAATTCCGCCGCTTTTTCGCGCAACTGGGAGAGGGGATCTATACTTTAATTGTGGCACGCGCACTCCTCATAGCTCTGCTGCTGAACGGTTTCTTGAGCGGTTTCCTGCGTGGCCAGCAGGCGCCGGCGCCGCCCGCGGCCGCCGAGCAGGAGCCGCCCGAAGAAGACGTTACGCTCAAGCCGAAGGAGTACGCGCTGAATCCGATCCAGGCGCAGAAGGAGATCACCACCGGCAACTTCTATTACAAGAAGGGCAATTATCGCGCGGCCCAGAAACGCTATCTGGAAGCCACGCTGTGGGACCCGGGCGCGGCCGAAGGCTTCCTGAAGCTCGGCGAAACCAGCGAAAAGCTCCGCGACTTCAGCACCGCGCTCGAAGCCTACACCAAGTATCTGGAGCTGGACAAGAACGCCAAGGACGCGGATGCGCTGCGGAAGCGCATCGCCAAGTGGCCCAGTCCGTCGAAAGCCGATCCCGCCCCGACCAATCCAGCGAAGGCCGACGCCCCCAAGAAATGACCGACAAAATCGTGGTGCTGTCCACCTGCGATTCCGAGGACGAGGCCGTGCAGGTGGCCCGCGGACTGGTGGAGAAACGCCTGGCCGCCTGCGTCAACATCATCGCCGGCGCGCGCAGCATCTACCGCTGGAAGGATTCCATCGAAGACTCGCCCGAGTGGCTCCTGGTGATCAAATCGCGGCGCGGGCTGTTCCCCTCCCTGCGCGCCGAAATCGCTCGATTGCACACCTACGAGGTCCCGGAAGTGATCGCCCTACAGGTAGTCGAAGGTTCGGAGACCTACATGGCGTGGCTCGATCGGGAGCTTGCAGCGGACCCGGATTAAACGGCCTACTGCGTCGCCCGCGCTCAGGGGCTCGTCGAAGTGGCGCCGCGAGCAGTGGGCGGCGTGACTGGCGGCGCGGGATTCGCGACACGAGGGGCTACTGTGAAGTCGGGAAGCGCGATCTTCTGCAGCTTACCGCCCATAGAAATAAACGCTTGGTTCAATTCGATCACGTGGGCGCGCGTCAGGTCGAGCGAATGCTCGTTGGGCTGATACGTGGCGCCCCGTGGAGGAAAACGATCTCGAACCCGTGACCGGCTTGCGTTAGCGGAAGGCTTCTTCGCGGATACGATCCAGATCGTCCGGCTCCATCGTCGTGCCTTGATCCAGAAGCTGCCGCCCGCTCAGAGCCGCCTTAGCGACGCCCGCCGCGCCGTGCACCGCGGATTTGGTGATCATGTGCATCAATTCGTGAGCCAGAACCTTCGCCAGCGCCCGTCCCATCTCCTGATCGGCGTTCCAAAGGTCCGCCCGGGTCATCGCGGCACGCGTGACCGAAGCGACCTGATCGCAGTACACGTCGGCGAACGGCAGAACCCGATCGTCGACGACGTGGACTGAGGCCAACGGCCCGGACACCGCGGTTCGCGGTGTCGCAGCGTCGATCGAACAGGTTCCACGGAAGGTGACCAGCACCAGCTCCGCGAACGTCTCCGAGCCGATCTCGGAACGCATCCTCCACGTGAGCTGCACACCGGAGCCTGACAGAAGCTCCTCGGTAGCCCGCTTCATTTCCTCGACGACAAGATTGGATTCAGCTTGCTTAAAGTCCAGGATGACGGTAAGGGGCGGGGTAATTGGCGTCTCCGCGCCGAGCGGAAGCGCGCCGACGAGGGCGGCCAATGCGCAAAACGTAGCGTAAAACATCGTCTCGACCCGGAGAGCAACCTCAGGTAGCATAGACGATCCGGCCTCCAAATTCAACCCTCCGCGGGGTCTGATCGAGCGGCGGGTTTCTGCCGATGGGTGTACAGAAAACCCATGTCAGCACCGCTTGCAGGAAAATTTCAAGACCACTACGCCCTTTTGGGGCTGGACCCCAAATCCGATTCCGATGCCATCCAGGCCGCCTACACCAAGGCCGCCGAGAAATATAATCCAGGCAATCCGGACACCGGCGATCAAGCCAAGTTCGATGCCGTGAACATGGCGTTCGAGGTGTTGGCGGACCCCGCCCTCCGTAAGGAGTTCGACAAGCTGAAGGGCGTGGACAAGGACGACGGCCTCCCCAAATTCAGCGGCTCGGCGTTCTTTGATGCTTTGGGGCGGGAGACCAATCTGCGCGTGGCGCTGCTGTGCCTTTTATACGACCGCCGGCGCACCAAGCCGTTCACGCCCAGCCTGTCCATGCGGCAGGTCGAAGGCAGCCTGCGTTCGACTGAGGCGGAGTTGAACTTCGCGCTCTGGTATCTGAAACAGCGGGGACTCGCCGGTCAGGACGACAAAAGCAGCCTGCTCATCACGGTGGAGGGGATGGACTACCTCGAGAATAATCGGCCCGCGCCGGAAGCGGTGATGCCTTTCATCAAGCCCGCGGCGCTCGCCGCGTCCAAGAATGACGCGTCCAAGAATGACGCGTCTAAGAATGACGGGTCTAAGAATGACACGTCTAAAAATGGGGCAGATACGCCAAATGGGGCGGACACGCCCCTGGCAACACTAGCGAATGCTTTGGCAGCGCCCCCTGAAGAGTCCGAGCCAACCGCCGTGGCGGCAACCGAACCGGAACAGCCGCACAAAGAGTCAGTCCGGAATTTCATGCGGCGGACGCACACACGGACGTAGGCCGAACACAATCTACGCTTCCGCAAAGCCAAGATGCCGGGATGGTCACTTGAGCCAGGTGATTTTCACCGGGGGCGCGTTCTCGCACGCGATCGAATCGGTCACGCCGGAGGCGATCTGCGCGCACGCATTGCTGGTAGCGGTCCGCAGAGCGAATTCCTCCGTGGAGCCCGAGGCAGTCCGGCAGGCGGTGGCCCCACGAAACGCCACGCACACTTCCACCCGCTTCCCGGACAGGTTCATGCTGGAGTAGACCAGTACCCCCAGCACCAGCAGAAAGAACAGGATTCCGAAGAGAACTGGCTTCTTCATGCTGGCTCTTTCCGTGCCGGTTCGGTCATGCCTACCGGTCCTGTCATACATGATCTCCGTTAGGGGCGTCCGTAAAAAACGATCCCATGCGGCGGAATTTGTCGTAGCGATCGTCGATCAATTCCTGCGGGCTCATCGAACCCAGGCATTGGAGCGCTTCGCGCAAGGTGCCGCGCAAGGCTTCGGCGGCGGCGTCCGGATCGTTGTGCGCGCCCCCCGGCGGCTCGGGCACGATGCCGTCGATGATGCCGAGTTCCAGCAGATCGGGCGCAGTCATCTTGAGCGCCGCGGCAGCCATAGGCGCCTTAGTCGAGTCGCGATAGATGATGGCGGCGCAGCTCTCCGGCGAAATCACGCTGTAGACGGCGTTTTCGAGCATATAAATGCGATTACCGACGCCCATGGCGAGAGCGCCTCCACTGCCGCCTTCGCCGATCACTACCACGATGACGGGCACGCCCAGCCGCGACATCTCGCGCAGGTTTTGGGCGATGGCTTCGGCCTGGCCGCGCTCTTCGGCGTCGATGCCGGGATAGGCTCCCGGGGTGTCGAGCAGCGTGATCACGGGCCGCGAAAACTTCGCCGCCAGTTCCATCAGCCGCAGGGCCTTGCGGTAGCCCTCGGGCTTAGGCATGCCGAAATTGCGGAACAACTTCTGCTTGGTGTCGCGCCCTTTTTGCTGGCCGATCAGCATGACAGGCTTCTGGTCCGACTTCTCCCCAGGCGTTGCCTGGAGCCAGCCCATCCCGGCCACGATGGAGTGGTCGTCGCCGTAAGCGCGGTCGCCGTGCAGTTCGGTGAAATCGGTGACCAGACGCTGGATGTAATCGAGCGCGTGCGGGCGCTTGGCGTGGCGCGCGAGCTGCACGCGCTCCCAACTGGGGTTCGAAACTATAGGGGCTTGAGAATCCGCCATTACGCTTGTGGGGCAGGATGGCATCCTGCGCGCCGGTTGGCAACCGGCGCTGGGCGGCATTGCGGCAGCTTCAGTGGGCGGGTTAGCAGCCCGCCGCAGGTTGCCAACCTGCCCCACAAGTTGGCGTCGATTGTAGGCATCGCTAGTTGGCCATCACTTCCATCGCTTCAGCCCCGCAGATGCGAGCCAGCTCAGCGCGGAATTCCTTGTCGGGCCGAACCTTGATCTCTATGTCCAGGATAACCGAGAAGTCGCGGCTCTTCTCCAGCCGCAACCGGACTTCGGTTTCTCCAGGCTTCCGGACGAACAGATCGTGCAAGGCGGAAGCGCGGTTATTCTCCGAGGATCCGTTTAACGGGACGCGAATGGAAATGAGCCGCGGAAGATCCAGGCGCGCGTTTTCGAGCGGAACAATGTCCTGAACGGAAATCTTAGGCGGAGCATTTTCCTCCGGCAGCACCAGCCCGCGGACCAGGACTGCGCGATCTTCCTCCAGCAGCGGCAGCAGGCGCTCATACTGCGTCGAGAACACCATGGCCTCGACCGCGCCCACCAGATCCTCAATCTGCATCGAGGCCCACACCTTGCCTTCCTTGCTGCGACGCCGCTGGACTCCAGTGAGGATTCCGCACAGAGCGACTTCGGCGTTCTTAGCGAGTCCTTCAAGCGCGGAACTGTCGTGCGACGCCAGCTCTTTGGCTTTGTCGGCGTATTGATCCAGAGGATGACCGGTGATGTAGAACCCGAGCGTTTCTTTCTCTCCGGCGAGCTTGTCCTTGGCCGGCCAGTCGGGGACCTTAGGCAAAGGATGCTCGGCCGGCGCCTGCTGCTGCAGCAGTTCCGCAAAAAGACCCGATTGTCCGCTGGCACGATCTCTCCACGCCCTGGCCCCGGTCTCCATCGCTGCGTCGAGCGCCGCGAATTGTTGCGCGCGCGAGCCGCCCAGCGCGTCCAACGCACCGGCACGAATGAAGCTCTCGATCATGCGCCGGTTGACCGCGCCCAAATCCACGCGCTCGCAAAAATCGTAGAGGGTGCGGAAGGGACCACCTTCGGCCCGCGCGGCCACGATGGAGTCGACGGCGGAAGAGCCAACGTTCTTGATGGCGCCGAGCCCGAACCGGATGCCCTGCTGTTCGCCGGTCGTGACGGGCGTAAACGTAAGCTCGGAGGTGTTCACATCCGGCGCCAACACGCGGATGCCCATTTCCCGGCACTCGTTGATGTACTTGACAACCTTGGCGGTGGTCCCGGATTCCGACGTCAGCAGCGCGGCCATGAACTCCAGCGGGTAGTGCGTTTTTAGATACGCGACCACGTACGCCAAGTACGCGTACGCCGCCGAGTGCGACTTGTTGAACCCGTAACCGGCAAACTTGGCCATCTGATCGAAGATCTTTTCGACCTTCCGGTGTGAATGTCCCTTGGCCTTGGCGCCTTCCAGGAACCGGGTCCGTTGCTTGGCCATCTCCTCGGCCTTCTTTTTTCCCATGGCGCGGCGCAACAGATCGGCCTCGCCCAGCGAGTATCCCGCCAGGCGGTTGGAGATCTGCATGACCTGCTCCTGATAGACGATGACGCCGAAAGATTCCTCCAGAATGTCCTTCAGCTCCGGGAAATCGTAGGTGACTTCCTTACGGCCGTGTTTGCGGTCGATGAAGTCGTCGATCATGTCCATCGGGCCGGGACGGTACAGCGCGTTGAGTGCGATCAGATCGTCCAGGCGGTCGGGCTGGTAGCGGCGCAAAATGTCGCGCATGCCCGCCGACTCGAACTGGAAGATGCCGCTGGTAAGAGCTTTGCTGAAAATGGACTGGTACGTCTGGGCGTCGTCGAGCGGCAGATCCTCCACGCGCAGTTTCACGCCGCGGTGCCGGTCGATCAATTTCAAGGTGTCTTCGATGATGGTGAGCGTTGTCAGCCCCAGAAAATCCATCTTGAGCAGGCCCAGCTTTTCCAGGCCCACCATGTCGTACTGGGTGACAATTTCGTCCTTGTTGGTTTTGTACAGCGGGACGAGTTCCTTAAGCGGCGCCGGAGAGATCACCACTCCCGCCGCGTGCACGCTGGCGTTGCGCGCCATGCCCTCCAGGCGATTGGCCACGTCCAGCACTTCTTTGAGACGCGGTTCCTTGGCCGCCAGCTCATCGATCTGCGGCTCCATCTTACGCGCCGCTTTGAGCGTGATATTGAGCGGCATGCCGGGGATCAGCTTAGTGATCCGGTCCACGTCGGCGTAGCTCATGTCCAGCACGCGCCCCACGTCTTTGATGGCCGCGCGCGCCCCCAGAGTTCCGAAAGTGATGATCTGCGCCACCTGCTCGCGGCCATACTTTTCGGTGACGTATTGAATCACTTCGCCGCGACCGCGGGTGCAGAAGTCGATGTCGATGTCGGGCATGGAAATGCGCTCGGGGTTCAGGAAGCGCTCGAAGATCAGGCCGTAAGCCAGCGGATCGATATCGGTGATCTCCATGGCCCAGCTCACCAGGCTGCCGGTGGCCGAGCCGCGGCCTGGCCCGACGGGAATTCCCTTTTTCTTGGCGAAGCTGATGAAGTCCCAGACGATCAGAAAGTACCCCGAGAATTTCATCTGCTGGATCATCTGGATCTCGCGATCCAGTCGTTCGGCGTACTCGGCCAAGTCGTGTTGGAGCTTGCCTTGCGCGGCCAGGCCTTCCAGGCGAGCGCGGCGCTTCTCGAACCCCTGACGCGCGACGATTTCAAAATAAGTGTCGGCGGAGTGGCCTTCGGGAATCGGAAACTTCGGGAACGGCTCCGCCACCGGATCGAGCTTGAGTTGGCAGCGCTGGGCGATGTCCCAGGTGCGGTCAAGCGCGTGCTCGACCTCACCGAACAGCGCCATCATCTCATCGCGCGACTTGATGTAGAAGGCCGGCTGCTCGAAGCGCATCCGGTTCAGGTCCGACATGGTCTTGCCGGTTTGGATGCACAGCATCACCTCATGCGCGCGGGCGTCATCCTGGTGCAGGTAGTGCGAATCGTTGGTGACCACCAGCGGAATGCCGGTGTCGGTCGAGAGCCGGTGAATCAGCGGCAGCACGCGCGAATCGGCGTCAAGCCCGTGGTTCTGCAGCTCCAAGAAGAAATTCTTGGGCCCGAACAGATCGCTGTACTGATAGGCCAGCGTACGGGCTTCTTCGTAACGGTCGGCGAGCAGCGTCTCGTTGATGTCTCCGCGCAGGCAAGCCGAGAGCGCAATCAAACCCTTGGAATGCCGAGACAACAGGTCTTTGTCGATGCGCGGTTTATAGTAGAACCCATCCAGGTAGCCGGTGGAGACCAGCTGGATCAGGTTGCGGTAGCCCTCCTGGTTTTCGCACAGCAACACCAGGTGGTTGTAGCGATTAGTGTCGCTCTTGACGGTGTGCCCCTGCTGCGCAACGTACACTTCGCAGCCGATGACGGGAAGAATATCGCGCTTGCGAGCTTCGTTATAAAACTCGACCGCGCCGAACAGGTTGCCGTGATCCGTCATCGCCACGGCGGGCATCTTCTGCTCGGACACCAGGTCCATCAACTGAGTGATTTCGCAAGCCCCGTCGAGAAGGGAGTAATCGGTGTGGCAATGCAGATGAACAAACGGTGCAGCCATTAGGGCTTGGTCCTCGACCTCGATCCAATCCCGGGGGAGATTACTAGTATAGCGTTTGGTGAGATTCAGGTCGATTCCAACGCAACCTCAAAATGAACCTGGACAAGAAAACGAAGTGCTGGTAGTATCGTGGGGCGTTATCGTCCAGGGCGAGAATTCGGGGCGGGAATTTGGCTGCTTGTGGACCCATCTCAAATTGCCCACTCGGGCGGAAGGAATTGCAAATCAATGACACTTAGGCGTAGTTTTGGATTTTCGCTGGCCCTGGCCGGTCTGATACTCGTCTCCGGTACGGCGCTGCGCGCGGACGACGACGGAAACAATGGCAACGGCAACGCGTGTAGCGCTCTGCCCTCCCAGTCGGCGTTGAAAGCGCAGTTGAAGCTGGCGCAAGCCCAGTCTAACGGCGGCTTTGGTCTGAACATGTGGGCCACCGTCGTGAATCGCGACGGCATCGTATGCGCGGTGGCCTTCACGGGCACGGACCGCGGGGATCAATGGCCCGGGAGCCGCGTGATTTCGGCGCAGAAGGCCAATACTGCGAATGCCTTCAGTTTACCCGCGTTGGCGCTCTCCACCGCGAATCTGTACACCGCCGTGCAGCCGGGCGGCAGCCTGTACGGTTTGCAGGCCAGCAACCCGGTGGACACCGAGGTCGCTTATGGCGGCAACTCGGCCAACTATGGTCAGCCTAACGACCCGATGGTGGGCGGCAAGATCGGCGGCGTGAACGTGTTCGGTGGAGGCCTGGCCCTGTACAATGCGCAGAAAGTGCTGATCGGGGCGATCGGGGTGAGCGGCGATTCTTCCTGCGCCGATCACAACATTGCCTGGAGAACGCGGCACGGACTTGTGCTCGACTACGTACCCGCGGGCGTGAGCGGCGACGCGACCCGGCCGGACAATATCGTGTACGACATCACTTCCCAGCCGGGCCAGATGCCGGGCGTCAGCCCGAGCGGATGGGGACACCCGGTGTGCAGCGCGTCGGCGACGACGATTGCAGGCACTCTGCCCGTGGTTAGCAAGTAGGCTTTCCGCATCTCCAGAACACCAAGAGACCTGCTCAATCCGGCGAATGTCGGGGCAGAGCGGGTCTTTTTTTCGGCCGTTAACGCACGTGAATGAACATCGAAAAGGTTGGAGGTTACACTAGGAGATACGGTCCATAGGAAATGTTGTCAAAGCCGATGCAGCGTGCGGGGTGTGCCTGGAGCGCGATGATGCTCGCGCTGGCGTTAGGTGGGTGCGCCAATGCGGACAAGCAGGACGATCTCGCCTTCACCGTCGTGACTCTGCCCAACGGCAAGCAAATCCGCGCGGAGACGGTGTACCGCGACCTGGACATAACACGCGGCTTGATGTTTCGCGAGAAACTGGCAGCCGACCGGGGCATGCTGTTCCTGCACACCAAGATGGACAAGTATCAGTATTGGACCTACAACCTGAAGTTCCCCGTGGACATCGTGTGGATGGACGAGCAGCACAAGGTGGTGGAGGTGTACCCGAGCGCTCCGCCGTGCACCTTGAAGAGCGCGCGAGAGTGCACGACGTACGGCGGCCGCCACTTGGCGCGGTTCGTGCTGGAGATGAACGCGAACACCGCGGTGCCTAATGGGATTCGCGAGGGCGTGTACCTGATGTTCTGACCGGGGTCAGTTTCCTTTGAAGAAGTGGGCTACTTTGTGGCCGGCTTCCTCCGTATAGTAGACCGTAACTTTGGCGGATTTTTCGGCGCCTTTCTCGATGCCTTTGCCGGCGTCCTTGGCGGCCTGGTCAGTCAGTCGGTAGGTTTCGACCGTGCCGTCGGCGGCTTTGACGGACAGGGTCTTGGCGCCGCGGTCGATCCCGGTGACCGTGGCTTCGGTGGCTTTCAGCCCGGTTTTGCCGACCCGGTCGAACTCATCGGCGGTTTCCACCGCGCCTTTGGCGGTGTAGTGGACCGCGACTTCACTCCCCACTTTCAGTCCATGGAACGTTTCCTTGGCGCCGGCAGCGATGTCTTCCCCGCCGTGAACGCTGGTTTTCTTGATGAAGTGCAGGGTGTGTTCGGTACCGTCGCCCACTTTGATGACTACGGTCTTAGTGCCTTCGTCCAACTTCTGAACCACGCCCTCGAAAAAGCCGTGGCGTTCTTCGATCGCGAGTAGCGAGCAGCAAGCTGCCATCAAGATTATCGGTACGGACAAGCGTTTGAGCATGGGGAACCTCACTACAATGATACGTCTTGCGTGCTGCCAGGTTACGGGATTCTTGCGGCTGCGTGGCGCTCCCGTGCGGCGAGGTATTCGCGGATCGCTTCGTCGAGCGGGGGCATGGGGTCGATCCCCAGCGTTTCCAGGCGCGCGTTAGCTAGCGCCGAGTACTTGGGGCGGCGTGCGGCGGCGCGGAATTCGCGCTCGTTGGTGGGTTTAAGCTGGGGCTTGACGCCGGCGGCCGCGAAGATCTTGCCCGCCCAGTCGAACCAGGAAATAGGGACGCCTCCGCCGGCGTGAACGATCCCATCGACGTTGTTGCGGACCAGATCGAGCGTCACGCGCGCCAGGGCGGGCGCGTAGGTGGGCGAGGCCACGTGATCCTCGACTACGCGGATGGGCTGGTTCTGCTTGGCCAGGCGCAGCATCAGCTCCACGAAATTGCCCCGCGCGGTGTGCATGCCGCCGGGACCGTATACGCCGGAGGTGCGGAGGATCAGCGGATGGTCGAGATAGGCGCTGGCGTAGAGCTCCCCGGCGAGTTTCGAGACGGCGTAGGCGCCCAGCGGATGGGTGCGATCTTCTTCGCGATAGGCGCGTCCGGCTTGGCCGTCGAAGACGTAATCGGTGGAGAAGTGCACCAGCTTCGCGTCGACCTGGCGGCAGGCGACTGCGAGATTGCGCACGGCGAGCGCATTGACCTGGAACGCGGCGCCGGGTTCCTGCTCGGCGAGATCCACTTGGTTGTAGGCGGCGGCGTTCAGGACTACCGCGGGATCGAATTGCGCTAGCGCTTGTTCGACGGCGGAGGCGTTAGTGATATCCAGCGTGTTGCGCTCGAAGCTGGTTACTTCATAGCCGGACTGGCGGAACAGCGCGCTCAATTCGACGCCCAGTTGACCGCCGCCGCCGAAAATCGCTACTTTCTGCACTTACCAATTATGGCGTAGGCACACGGACTACATGAAGTAGTCTTTCACCTTGTCCAAGATGCCTTTTTCCGCGGGTTCGTTCTCCACGGGAAGGACTTCGCGGAGCTGCTCAAACAGGCGGCGTTGGTCGCGGTTGAGCTTAGCCGGGACGATCACGTCCAGGTGCACGTAGAGGTCGCCTCGGCCACTCGCGCTTAGGCGGGGCACCCCTAGATTCTTTAGCCGCACGCGCGAACCGGGCTGGGCTCCTTCGGGCACCTTGACAGTCTGGAGACCGTCGAAGGTCAGGAGATCGACGGTAGTGCCCAGCGCCGCTTGCGCGATGTTGATGGGCACGGTGCAGTGCAGATCGAAATCGTGCCGCTCGAAGATAGGGTGCTCGGCGACTTTGATGACCACGAAGAGATCGCCGGGCGGGCCGGCGTTGTTGCCGGGTTGCCCTTCACCGGAGAGACGCAATTGCACTCCGGTGTCGACGCCGGCCGGGATGTTCACTTTCAGCTTGCGCTCGTGGCGCTGATAGCCTTCGCCGTGACACTCCTTGCAGGGGCGGCGGACAATCTGGCCGCGCCCGCCGCATTGCATACACGCCCGCCGGACCTGGAGGAAGGCCTGCTGATAGATCACTTCGCCACGGCCCTTGCAGGTGGGACAAGTGGTGAGGCCGTCGTCGGGCTCGGCGCCGCGGCCTTTGCAGCGGGCGCAAGCTTCCATGCGCGGAACCTGGATATCGGCGGACATACCGCGCATGGAATCCTCAAAGGAAATCTCCAGGTCGTAGCGCAGATCGTCGCCGCGCTGGGGCCGGGTCCGGCGCTGGCGGGCGTTCGAGCCGAACACGTCGCCGAAGCCGAACATGTCGTTGAGGATGTCGCCCAAGTCGGGGAAATTGGTCGCGTCGAAGCCTGCTCCGGCGGCGCTGGAGACGCCCTGATGGCCGAAGCGGTCGTAGGCGGCGCGCTTCTGCGAGTCGCTCAGGACACTATAGGCTTCGGCGGCTTCCTTGAATTTCTCTTCGGCATCGTGCGAGCCCGGGTTGCGGTCGGGATGGTGCTGGAGCGCCAGTTTCCGGTAGGCGCCCTTGATGGCCTGATCGTCGGCGTCACGGGCGACGCCTAGCACCTCATAGTAGTCGCGCTTGGTCACGGGGTTCACTTGGTCTGCGGCGTCACAGCCACTTTGACCATAGCGGGGCGGAGCAGCTTGCCTTTGAAATTGTAAGCGCGCTGGAACTCGTCGAGCACGGTGTGATCCGGGGCCTCGTCCGTCTCGACCGTGTCGATAGCGTGGTGCATGTGGGGATCGAAGGGCTTGCCTTTAGAATCAATCGGCTCCAGACCAAGCTTCTTTAGAGCGTCGAAGAAGCGCTGATAGATCAGCTCCATGCCCTTGGCGTATTCCATGTCGGCGCTTTCGGCTTTGAGCGCACGCTCGAAATCGTCCAGCACGACTAGCAGGGGCCGGACGGCCTCGGTGGAGGCGTACTCCAGGAGCTCGACTTTTTCTTTTTCCGCGCGGCGCCGGAAGTTCTGGAATTCGGCTTGAACGCGCAGGGCGCGGTCCTGCCACTCGGCTTTTTCAGCAGCTAGCTTGTCCACCTCGGAAGGCGGATCGGCGGGCGCAGCCTCGGGCGCGGCTCCGGACGCAGGATGGGCCTGATCGGGAGCGTCTTTTAGCTTTTCGGCACTCACAATTCTAGAGTAACATTAGCGTTCCGCCCCGAGCCGCGACTGTGCAGGAGCGGTTGCTCGACACTTCCCGATTCACAGCCGAATGCTGCGCCGTCTTGCACGCCCACCGCGAGATTTCCGTCAGCGTATGATAGGAGTCGAATGCAGTCCTTAAAGTGGCTTACCGGTTTGGCCCTGGCCGCGTCCGCCCCGGCCCAGACGCCCCAGCCGCAGACGCCGCCGACACCGGTCGTGCTGGAGTTGTTCACCTCCGAGGGATGCTCCAGTTGCGTATCCGCCGATACGCTGTTCGCGCAGATCGAACGCGGAGGCCGCGCGTGGTTTAACGCGACGGAGTTGATCACGCTGGGCGAGCACGTCGATTACTGGGATTCCGCGGAATGGCGCGACCGCTTCTCTTCGCCCCTGTTTTCGTCGCGGCAGCAGGATTACGGGCGGGCGTTTCACGCCCAGGACGTATTTACTCCGCAGGTGGTGGTGAACGGTCAGATGCAATGCATTGGATCGGACCTACCGTGCATCCAGCGCGCTGTCCAGGAAGCTTCGCGCGCGCCCCGGGCCGCCGTTGGGATTCGCGCGGGGGCCGGAGCCGACGTCGTATCCGTGAGCGTCCAGCATCTTCCGCCGGACGCAAACCCATCCGAGGTCCTGCTGGGGATCACGGAAAGCGGCGTGGGATCCAATATCCTGGGTGGCGAAAACCGAGGCCGCCGTGCGGTCCACACCGCCGTGGTGCGGAGCCTGACCCAATTGAGCCGCCTGGATGTGAAGAAGAGCGGCGCCTACAACGCCGATGTGAAGTTGAACCTGAATCCGCACTGGGACCGGCGCAACTTGAAGCTGGTCGTGCTGGTCCAGGACCGCACCACGCGGCGGATTGTAGGGGCCGCTGCGTCCCCGGTCTGCGCTGTTGGGCCTGCAGCGTGTTAACACCCGGGGCGTGTTAACATAACCCTGAGCCTGTGACTACTCTCGCCGTCCGATAACCCGCCCTTCGCGGCCCACTGTCCGGTCCGCCCGCAGCCATTACCACAACCTTAGCCTCGTGCGGACGTGTGTTTGGTCACAGGAGAATCCAAGTGCAATCTGAATGGTTTGAGACATTTTTCCAAGGCGCAGCCGTCGATTTCTGGACCCGCGCGACCCCTCCCGCAGTCACCCTCGCCGACTGCGATTTTCTGGAAACAGCGCTGGCTCTGGAGCCGCGTGCCAAGGTGCTAGACGTGCCCTGCGGTAACGGCCGGCACTCCGTCGAACTGGCGCGGCGCGGGTATCGCGTGACCGGCGTCGATATCTCGCCCGAGTTTCTAACCGCGGCGAAGCGTTCTGCGCGGGAGGCGGGTGTCGAGGCAGCGTTTGTCCACGGCGACATGCGGGCATTGGATCAAGCGCTGGACCCGGCGCCAGGCCAAGCGCCAGACCAAGCGCCAGACCAAGCGATCGCCCGGTCCCCCCAGTTCGACGCCGCCTTCTGCTTCGGCAACAGCTTCGGTTATCTGGACCACGCCAACGCGGGTACCGTTCTGCGGTCGCTAGCGGCGCTGCTCCGCCCGGGAGGCCGCTTATCGATCGCCACCGGGACCGCAGCCGAGTCGATTCTCCCGGCACTCCGTCCGCAACGCTGGCTCCGGCTTGGCGATTTGCTGGTGCTCAGCGAAGCTCACTATGCGGCCGCCGAAAGCCGTCTGGACATCTCCTACACCTTCGTCCAGAACGGGCGCGTCGAGACCTACCCGACATCCAGCTATGTGTTCACCGCAGCGGAATACGGACGCATGCTCGAGTCCGCCGGCTTTGAGGTCCTGGCCAAAAACGGTGGAATGGCGGGCGAGCACTACGAGCTCGGTCCGCACTGGCTGGTGCTAACGGCCCGCCGGCGCTAGTCGCGACCAGCCCGTGCTACCGGCGATTGACCTGGATCACGCCCATCATCCCGCCGTCCTCATGCTCCAGGATGTGGCAATGATAAACGAACGTGCCCACGATAGCCGGGTTGCGGAAATCCATGCGCAACTTCACGCTCGGATAGCGTTGGCTTTTGCCATCCCAGTACGGCAGGTCGATGGTGTCGCGCAACGCCGGTTCGTTCACCTTCTCGCCGTCGCGTTCGAGCAGCTGAAAATGCAGTTGATGGATATGGAATGCGTGGGCTTCCTTCGCGCGATTCTCGATCACCCAATCTTCGACGGTTCCCTGGCGCACCTGGATATCCGGTTGCACGAAATTCATGTCGAACACCTTGGGCGTGGCTCCCTCGGCGGTGATGAAGTATTTGGTTGCCTTGGGATCTTGGGGGTCCACGGTTTCGGAGAAGTACAGCCGTCTGGTGCGGACCGGCTTAGCCGCGGTCAGTCCGGTGAAGGACCGCGTGGCTACGGCTGGGGCTGCCGGCATCGCGGGAATGGGAGGCGCGCTGTTACTAGCATCGATGTTCGCAATCACCCGGTAGGGACTCGCCGCGCCGTCGGGACCGGTGTCGTAACTCAACGTCACTAACTGGGCGAACGTACCCAGCGGCGGAGTGCTCAAGATGAATTCGGCGCGCGCGCCAGGAGCCAGCAGGACGTGTGTGCGCCGGTCCGCGGCGGGGCCGCCAATGGGCACGCCATCGAGCGCCACCAGGTCCAGGAGCTGCGGGTCCTGGATATCTTGAATGATCGGTCCAAACCGGACTTGAACATCGAAATAGGTATCGGCGGCGGCGTTGAGCACACGCCAGAACTCGCGTTGCGCGGGCCGGACGCTTAGGCCCGCCGGCCGATACAACGGGTACATCACGGGAACATAGTTGATCGAAATGTTCTTGCCCGGGCCGGAGTCCTCGGCGTCTTCGGCGAGTCCCGGAACGGCTTCGTCGCGCAGGATCAGGACGCGTTCCGCCAGACCGGCGACGCGCGGATCGGACCGTTCGATCCCCCCGACGATCAGCGCTCCCGAGGCGCCGCCCAGCACCTGCCGCTCGCTGAACCCGTGCGGATGCGGATGATACCAGTACAGGCCCGGCGGCTGATCGGCGGGAATCTTGACCCGATATTCAAAACCGGGATCGCCCGGCTGAATCAAGGTGTGAAGCGTCTCGTCCTGATGGCACGCCGGTGGAATCTCCAATCCATGGAAATGCAAGTTAGTGGACGCGGCCGTCATTGGTCCGCCACCGCAAACCGGCTGACTGTGGTTCCCGTGCATGTGCGCGGAGCCGCCGGACGGCAATTCGTTCTTAAGCGTTAACGCCAATTCGTCCCCGGCGTGTACGCGCAGCGTGGGAGACTGCGCGCCGTCGGCGGAAAGATAACAATACAACTCCGCTCCGAATCTTCCCGTGGAGCTTCGAAAAGCGAAGCTCACATGCAGCATTCCGCCGGAGCTCCGCACATCGGCGGGTTCCTCGACCGCACTGCCGATGGCAGGGCGCGGACAATCCTGCGCCGCCAACTCCGGCCGCGCCATAAGCGCACCGGCGCAAATAAACACAATCCTGTTACAGCGCAGGAGAGACATTTTGATACTCAAGTGTCCATGGCCAAATCGGCATTCGTCAAGGGCTGTAATCAAAAATTCGCACTGGCGAAAGCGCGTTGAAACTCTCGAATGCGAGTCTTATGTCCATGACAAAAAAGCTTGCACTACGTCTGTGTCTCGCAGCGGCGTTTGGAAGCCCGGCGCTGCTCCACGCCCAAGCCAGCACGACGACGCCCATCAAGCACGTGGTCGTGATCTTTCAGGAGAATGTTTCCTTCGATCATTACTTCGCCACCTATCCGCAGGCGGCGAACCTGCCGACCGAACCGTTCTGGTCTCCCGCGCCCAACACCCCTTCGGTGAATGGCCTGAGCGGCCCGTTGATGACCGATAATCCCAACTCCGCCACGCCGTTCCGGTTCACCCGCGCGCAAGCTGTCATGTGCGATCAGGACCACAACTATAACGATGAGCAGAAGGCGTTCAACGGCGGACTGATGAATAAGTTTCCCGAGTCGGTCGGCGTCGGGTCCACGACCGCCTCCCCTTGCCCGGACTTTGGGAATGGCAAGAACCTCACCATGGGTTATTACGATGGCAACACGGTCACGGCCATCTGGAATTACGCGCAGCATTACGCCATGAACGACAACTCCTTCGGCACGACCTTCGGACCGTCCACTCCCGGCGCGCTGAATCTGATTTCGGGCCAAACCAACGGCGCCACGGTGACCTCCGGCAGCCCCACCGGCGTCGTATCCGGCGGGTCGGTGTCCGGCGATGGGCGGCCGTCACTGGTGCTGGACGATTGCACCATTCAAACCAAGACGTTGATCACCATGTCGGGGAAGAACGTGGGCGACTTGCTCAACGCCAAGAACGTCGCCTGGGGCTGGTTCCAAGGCGGATTCCGGCCCAGCTCGGTCGCCGCCGGCGCGGCGGTATGCGCCACGACCCACAACAACATCTCCGGCGCATCGGCCGGCACAGATTACATCCCGCACCATGAGCCGTTCCAGTATTATCCCCAGACCGCCAACCCGCACCACCTGACGGCGCTCTCAACGGGGAACATTGGACTGAACGACCAAGCCAATCACCAGTACGACCTGGCCGATTTCTTCACCGCGCTGGCCGCGGGCAACCTGCCGGCCGTGAGCTATCTGAAAGCCGCCGCGTATCAGGACGGGCACGCCGGATACTCCGATCCGCTGGACGAACAAACCTTCGCGGTGAACACCATCAACACTCTGATGCAATCGCCGTTCTGGAGTTCGACCGCGATTTTCATCGCCTATGACGATTCTGATGGATTTTACGATCACGTCATCGGGCCCATCCTGAACCAATCCAGCACCTCGGACGACTTCCTGAACGGAGCCGGATCGTGCGGCAATGGAGCCGGCGCGATGTTTCAGGGCCGCTGCGGCTACGGCCCGCGGTTGCCGCTCCTGGTGATCTCGCCTTACGCCAAGATCAACTACGTGGACCACACGGTGACCGATCAGTCCTCGATTTTGCGCTTCATCGAGGACAATTGGAACCTGGGCCGCATCGGCAATGGTTCGGCCGACGCATACGCCGGACCCGTGCTGGGGATGTTCAATTTCAGTGCGACCGCCCCGGCGGTGTTGCTCGATCCCACCACCGGCCTGGTGTCGAGCGGAACGGGACCTGGTGGAGGCGGAGGAGGCGGCGGTGCCACAGCGGTGACCAAGGCGGTCGCTAATCCCAAGAACACAACGGTGACCGCGCGCGAGATCGCGCTGGACGGGACCGCGTCCACCAGCTTCGACGGCAAACCTCTGACGTACTTCTGGAGCATTGCCATGGGCAGCTTGCCCGCTGCAATATCCGGAGGCAACACCGCAACGCCCATCGTCAGCTTCGGCGCGGGCGACGGACCTTACACCTTCGTTCTGACGGTGACCGACTCGGCGGGGAAAACCGCCACGGATACACTGACAGTCAACTTTTCGGGCGTGTAGCGCGGGTCGCGACTACATCCATCCCAATGAGTCTTAGCCGGAGGGATCCAGAGTCGAAAGCCCCTCGGCTTTAGCTGCTTCCAGCAGCTTGCGATCGGCGGACACAAAGGTCGCAAATCCACCGGTGTCCGGCAACGCCTGAGTTAGACAAGCGGCAAGCTGGATGGCGTCATAGGCGCGGAGTTGCTGGGCGTCGATGACCGCCACTGCTCTTTCTAGGAGCGGCTCCGTGACTGGTTGAACCACGAAAACGGAGCTCAGATGCTGGTTGAACGACGCGAGAGCAGTCTGAAGGTTCTCTGTCGACAGCTCACCTGAGCGAAACCGGCGCAGAATCGCGGCGTGCAACTCGACCCTGGAGAGCGAGAGAATGATCAGTCGCGGCTCGTCGGAGCGAGTAGCCAGGCGCACCATTTTCCCGGTTCCAACTTCACGGATGTATAACTTAACTAGCGCGCTGGTGTCCAGGAAATAAGCAGCCAAGATGGTATTAAGATTTTAGCGGCGCTCGCGGATAATGGTCGCAGACAGGGGCTCGCCCGCGATCTCGACGGGACGGAAACTCCGGGCGGTGGCCGCCGCCGCAGTTCCCAGAACCTTCTGGACCTCTAGCATTTGCCGGTTCAGGCGAATCGCAGTCGTGGGAAATGCGGGTGCCTTCGGATTCTGGACCTTATTGGTCAAAAACAGGCCGCGCTGAATGGCGTCACCGACGACCTCCTGTCCGGCGTATGGCGCCGCCGCCCACGACAGGCCGCAACTGGGTAAAAATTGATCGCGAAACCACTTAAGCGCCACGAACGAAACTCTATGCTCGGCGGCGTCGAGAGCCCGGATGGCCTCACTGAGAGGCCGCGAAAGGACCTTGGCGGCTTCACCTGCTTGGGGTTGTAGATTCTCCGGGGCCTTCGTGGAAGGGGGCGCGGACAGATCCTCCTTTGCGAACGTAACGCACACGGATCCGTGCAGCGGATCCCAGTTGTGCGCCGCGGCGTCTCGCCTCTTCTTTCTGCCGGCATGATCCAGGAGTGACACAACTGGAGAACAGCCCGGCGGAACCAGAGGTCTCAAAGTCCGGGCGTACTCGTTCTGAACGTCCTCAATCGTCTTCGACATCCCTGATTTCCAAATAGCCTAAATAGGCCAAGCCTCAGTGGGTAGGCTCCTGCGATTTATATATATAACACAGATTTAAGACGCTGTCAATACTTTTGTGTCCCGGAAGGGTTTACGGGCGGCGTCCGCGCGACGTCATCAACTCTTCGATGTTGATGAGATCGGTGGGATAGTTGCCGGTGTAGCAGGCGTAGCAGTAGTCGTGATTTTCGTCGGCGACCGCGCGGCGCAATGCGCCTAACGACAGGTAGCCCAGCGTGTCCGCCTCGACAAAGCGCCGGATCTCCTCGATGGGCTGATTCGCGGCGATCAGTTCCGCCTGGCTGGGCGTGTCGACGCCGTAAAAGCACGGAGAAATCGTCGGCGGGCAGGAGATGCGCAGATGCACTTCCCGCGCCCCCGCGCTGCGCACCATGCGCACGATCTTGCGTGATGTGGTGCCGCGCACGATCGAATCGTCCACCAGCACCACGCGTTTGCCTTCCAGCAGGTGCCGCACCGGGTTGAGCTTCAGCTTCACGCCGAAATCGCGAATGGCTTGCGAGGGCTCGATGAAGGTCCGCCCCACGTAGTGATTGCGGATCAGCGCCTGGCGATACGGCAGCCCCGCTTCGGCGGCATAGCCAATGGCCGCGGCGACGCCCGAGTCCGGCACTGGCACCACCACATCGGCGTTCGCGGGATGTTCAATCGCCAACAAGCGTCCTAGCATTTCGCGCGATTCTTCCACGGGGCGGCCGAAGACGATCGAATCGGGCCGCGAGAAATACACGTGCTCGAACACGCAATGGGCCTTGTCGCGCACCGGAGCATAACGCTCGCGCAGCATGCCGTCGGCGCTCACCGTGACCATCTCGCCGGGCTCGACATCGCCCATGTAAGTCGCGCCGATCAAATCGAACGCGCAGGTTTCGGAAGCGAACACGTAACCGATCTTGTGGCCCGGCAGTTCCATCTGGCCGAACGCCAGCGGGCGGAAGCCGTGCGGATCGCGCGCGATCAGGATGCGATCCTCGGCCAAAAACACCAAGGAAAATGCGCCTTCCAGTTCAAGCAGCGCTTCGCGCAAGGCTCCGGCCAGCGTGCGTTCTCTTGACCGAGCCACCAGATGCAGAATGACTTCAGTATCGCTCGACGCCTGAAAAATCGAGCCTTCGCGCTCCAGTTCCCGGCGCAGTTCGGCGGCATTGGTGATGTTGCCGTTATGCGCCACCGCGACTTTGCCCTTGTTGCAGGCCACCGAAAACGGCTGCGCGTTCAGCAGAGCGGTGTCGCCGGCGGTCGAATAGCGCGTGTGGCCGATCGCCATCTCACCCGGGAGTCCGCCCAGAACCTCGGGCGTGAACAAGTCCGCGACATGGCCCATGTTCTTGTAGCAGTGGATGCCGCGGCCGTCGCTCGATGCAATCCCGGCGCTTTCCTGCCCGCGATGCTGCAGCGCGTACAGTCCCAGATAGGTGACGTTCGCCGCCTCCGGATGCCCGTATATGGCGAAAACGCCGCATTCTTCCCGCAGTTTGTCAAACATGAGTCGGCGCCAAAAGATGCTCCAGGGCGTTGTCCCAAGTCTCGCGCAGCCGGTCCACGCGTGCATCGATCCACGTCGCGGAACCGCCATCGATGCGTAACCGCTCTTTCATTGTAACGCCGATGCACGCGCATTCGACGTTATGTTCTTTCGCGATTTTTTCCACAGCTTGCGCGTCCGCGGTGGACACCACGATTCGCGAGGGAGCTTCGTGAAACAGCGCGAACTCGGGCCGCAATCTGTTGGACAATTCGATGTGAGCGCCGAAACCGCCCGAGCAACACTCCGCCAGGGCCACTGCTAACCCACCCTCGCCCACGTCGTGCGACGACTCAGCCAGACCCGCCTGCACGATCTCGCGAATCGCCGCCTGCACGCGTTTCTCGTAATCCATGTCGAGAGCCGGCGGCAGTCCCCACATCTTCTTCAAAACAACTTTGGCGAATTGCGTGCCTCCGAAGCGCGTGGCATCGCAGGAGCCTTCGCCGCCCAACAGCACCACCGTCCGAGCTTCGTTCTTAAACGGGATAGTCACGGGAGGCCCAGTCTTCATCACACCGACGATGCCCATGACAGGCGTGGGCCAAATAGCCTCGCCCAAGGTTTCGTTGTACAAGCTCACGTTGCCGCCCGTGATAGGCGTCTCGAAGTGGCGGCAGGCCTCCGCCATGCCCTCGATCGCTTCGACCAGCTGCGCCATGATTTCCGGCCGCTCCGGATTACCGAAGTTCAGGTTGTTGGTAGCCGCGATGGGCCGCGCGCCGACCGTGGAGAGATTGCGGCAACACTCGGCCACCAGCAGCCGCGCGCCCTCCCGGGGCGAGAGCGCACAGTAGCGCCCGTTGCCGTCCACCGCCATCGCAATGCTGGTTCCCGTCTCTTTAATGCGTACGATCGCCGCGTCGCCACCCGGCCCGGCGAGCGTATTGGTGCGCACTGTGTAATCGTATTGCTGCCAGATCCAGCGTTTGGAGCACAGGTCGCCCGAGCCCAGCAGCTTGAGCAGATCCCCGTTGAGATCGGCGCTCGATGGAATCTCCGGCGCGTCCATCGGCGCGCTGCGGTAAGGCGCGACGCCATGCGGCCGATCGTAAAGCGGAGCTTCGTCGGCCAGTTCCCGATTGGGAATTTCGGCCACCACCACGCCGTGATCCTTCACGCGCAGTTTCCCGTCGCCGGTCACCCGGCCGATCATGACCGCATCCAGACCCCACTTCTTGAAGACAGCAAAGACCTCATGTTCGCGGCCGGCCTCGGCCACCAGCAGCATGCGCTCCTGCGATTCCGAAAGCATGATCTCGTACGGCGTCATACCCGTTTCGCGCTGCGGCACCAGTTCGAGGTCGAAATCGATTCCGGTTCCGGCGCGGCTGCCCATCTCGCACGTCGAGCAGGTCAAGCCGGCAGCGCCCATGTCCTGAATGCCGACGATAGCTCCGGTATGCATTGCTTCCAGGCAAGCTTCCAGCAACAGCTTTTCCATGAAAGGATCTCCGACCTGCACGTTGGGGCGCTTCTGCTTCGACTCTTCCGTGAACTCCGACGAAGCCATGGATGCGCCGTGGATCCCGTCGCGCCCGGTCTTGGCGCCCACGTAGATCACCGGGTTTCCCACGCCGGAAGCGCGCCCAAAGAAAATCTCATCGTTGCGGAACACGCCCAGCGCGAACACATTCACCAGCGGATTGCCGTTGTAGCACGGCTCGAACACGCACTCGCCGCCGACGGTAGGCACCCCGAAACAGTTCCCGTAGTGCGCAATGCCCTCGACCACGCCGCTCAGAATGCGCCGGTTGCGATCGCCCGATTCGGGATCGTCCAGCGGTCCGAACCGGATCGCGTCCAGCACCGCAATAGGCCGAGCGCCCATAGTAAAAATGTCGCGCAAAATGCCGCCGACCCCCGTGGCCGCGCCTTGAAACGGCTCGATGAAGCTGGGATGGTTGTGCGACTCGATCTTGAACGCGATCGCATAGCCGCCGCCGATGTCAATGATCCCCGCGTTCTCGCCCGGCCCCACCAGCACGCCGGGTCCCTTCGTCGGCAGCTTCTTCAGATGCAGGCGCGAGCTCTTGTAAGAGCAGTGCTCGCTCCACATGACGGTGAAGATGCCGGTTTCTGTTTCGGTAGGTTCGCGCTTGAGGATCGCGCGGACTTTGTCCAGTTCCGGCGCGGTCAGGTCGCTCATGCCGCCGCGCTCACCAGCGAGCGCACCATCGATTCGAGAATCACGCGCCCGTCGGTCGAGCCGAGCAGCGCATCGGAAGCGCGCTCCGGATGCGGCATCATGCCCATGACATTGCGCCCCTCGCTGCAGATCCCCGCGATGTTGCGCAGACTGCCGTTAGGATTGTCCACATAGCGGACCACCACCCGGTCTTCCGCTTCGAGCGTGTCCAGCATCCGCTCATCCGCGAAGTAGCAGCCCTCGCCGTGAGCCACCGGCAGGCGCATGAGCAGGCCGCGTTGTGCTGCGCAGGTGAAGGGCGTGTTCACAGTCTCGACGCGCACGGTGACTTCGCGGCAGACAAACCGCAACCCCCGATTCCGCAACAGCGCGCCGGGCAGCAGCCCGCTCTCGACCAGAATCTGAAACCCGTTGCAGATGCCCAGCACCAGCCCGCCGTCGGAAGCGAATTTGCGCACCGCGGTCATGACCGGAGAAAACTTGGCGATGGCCCCGCAGCGCAGATAATCGCCGTAAGAAAATCCGCCCGGAAGAATCACCGCATCCACGTTGCCGAGCGAAGCCGAATCGTGCCAGATCAATTCCGCCTGCTGCCCTAAGTTGTGTGTGAGAGCGTACCAAGCGTCGTGATCGCAATTGCTGCCAGGAAACACGACAACGCCGAATCGCATGGGAGGAGACACCAGTGTAGCAGAATCAGCGGCTGGGCTCTCAGCGCGTCTCCGTGGGGCTCAAGCCTTCCCGCACAACGCCAGCGCCGCATCACACACCGACTTCTCGGTCGGCACCGTCGAGTCCTCCAGCGGCGGCGAAAACGGAATCGGCACCTGCATCGCCCCGATGCGCTTCACGGGAGCTTCCAGGTCGAAGAACGCCTTCTCCTGAATCACCGCGGCGAGTTCGGCAGTGACGCCGTAGCGCTGGTACCCCTCATCCACGACGATCACGCGCGAAGTCTTGCGCGCCGACTCCACCAGCGTGTCTTCATCCAGCGGCCACAACGTGCGCGGATCCACCACCTCGGCGCTGACGCCATGCTCTTCGAGCATCTTCGCCGCCCCCAGCGCCACCTGCACCATGCTACTAGTGGCGATGATCGTCACATCGTCGCCCTCGCGCTTAACGTCCGCCACGCCCAGAGGAATGGTGTAATCTTCCTGCGGCACCGGCCCTTTGAGCTTGTACATCATCTTGTCTTCGTAAAAAATCACCGGGTTGTCGTCGCGGATGGCGGATTTGAGCAAGCCCTTAGCGTCGTAAGGCGTCGAAGGCATGACAACCTTCAGCCCCGGGATGTGGCAGAACCACGCGTGCAGCGACTGCGAATGCTGCGCAGCCGAGCGCCGCGTCGCGCCCAGCGTAGTCCGCAGCACCATCGGCACCTTCCACTTCCCCCCCGACATGTAATGGACTTTCGCAGCCTGGTTCATCATCTGGTCCATGATGAGGCCGACGAAATCGCCGAACATAATGTCGACCACCGGACGCAGGCCCGTCATCGCCGCGCCCACGCCGATTCCAGTGAAGCCGGCTTCCGAGATCGGCGTGTCCAGCACGCGCTCGGGTCCGAATTCCGTCACCAGCCCGCTCAGCACCTTGAATGCGGTGCCCGCTTCAGCCACGTCCTCGCCCATCACCAACACCGTCGGATCGCGGCGCAGTTCTTCCGCCAGCGCCTCGCGGACGGCTTCTCCCAGCGTCAATTCTCGAACGGCGGCACTTGTTAAAACGGCGGCTTCAGGCATACACGTCCTCGGTCACTCTCTCGACAGCCGGATAAGGAGCCGCCAGCGCGAATTGCACGGCCTTGTCCATCTCGGCCTTCACCTCGGTCTGGATCTGATCCAACTGCGCCGGCGTAGCCAGATTCTCCGCAATCAAGCGCGCGGCCTCCAGCTTAAGAGGATCGCGCTCGGCCTTCCAAGTCTGCTCTTCTTGCTTGGAGCGATAGTAGTCGCGGCTGATGTCGCCGACGTGATGCCCGGTGTAGCGATACGTATTAGCCAGCAGGAACCCCGGACCCTCGCCGCGTCGCGCGCGCCCGACCAAGCGATTCGCCGCAGCATGCACCACACGCACATTCTGCCCATCGACAGTCTCCGCCGGAATCCCGAACGCCGCGGGCCGAGCCGCGATGTCTCCGGCCGTAGCTTCCGAAAAGTGAGTGTACTCGTTGTACAGATTGTTCTCGCAGACGTAGATCACCGGCAGCTTCCACAACGAAGCCATGTTCATCACTTCATACAGCACGCCCTGCCCGAGCGCCCCCTCGCCGATGAAGCACACCGCCACCCGTCCATTGCCCAAGCGCTTCGACGAAAACGCCGCCCCCGTAGCGATACCTGCGCTTCCGCACACGATCGCGTTGGCCCCCAGGTTCCCAGTGTCCGGATCGGCAATGTGCATCGACCCGCCCTTGCCCTTGCAGTACCCCGCCTCCTTGCCGAGCAGTTCGGCGAACATGCGGTCCGGCGCAGCGCCCTTGGCCACGCAATGTCCGTGACCGCGGTGCGTGCTGGTGATGTAATCATCTCGGTGGAGCGCCTCGCACACGCCCACCGCGACCGCCTCCTCGCCGATATACAAGTGAGCGAGCCCAGGCATCAACGCCCGCGTGTACAGATCGTTGACGTGTTCCTCAAAGATGCGGATCATCATCATGCGTCGATACGCCCGGAGCCACAGCCCAGCGTCCTGCGTAGTTTCAGACTTAACGGGGTCGGAAGCAATCATTTGGAAACTCCTGACATGCGAGCCAGCACCTGAAAGATGACCGCGAAATCCTCTTCCGCGAATCCCATGCCGCGCGCGGCAGTGAGAAACTCGTTGGCGACAGCGGTAGTGGGCAGAGGCACGTTCACCTGGCGGCCCAGTTCCTGAGCCAGCAGCATGTCCTTCTGCATCATGTTTACATTGAACCACGCCTCGTCCGGCAACTTCAGGGCCATGGGTCCGCGATACTGCACCATGGGCGAGGCCACCGCGCTGTGCGTGATCACATCCACCGCCACCTCGCGCGGAATGCCGCTTTTTTCGGCCAGCAGCACGCCTTCGGAAAACGCGAGCATCTGCACCGCCAGGCTGAGATTGGTCGCGATCTTCATCACCAGCGCCAGCCCGTTATCGCCCACGTGCGTGACCTTCGGCCCCAGATCGAGCAGCAGCGGCTGCAGGTAGTCGAAGGTGTCCTTGCGCCCGCCGACCATCACCGAAAGCTTGCCCTGCTGCAAGGTGAGGACGCTGCCCGAGACCGGAGCATCCACCATGTCCCCGCCCATTTCCCGCACCTGCGCGACGATGGCGCGGCTGACGGCCGGGCTGACGGTGCTCATATCGACGACGTATTTGCCCGTACTCAGTCCGCTGAGGAACCCCTGCGGCCCGTTAGCCACCAACTCCAGCGCAGCCGAGTTGGTGACCATGACGAACGTCACATCGGCCGTAACGCTAACCGCCGCCGGCGAGTCAGCCCACCGCATGCCCTTGTCGATCAGCCACTGCGCCTTAGCCCGCGTGCGGTTGTACCCGGTAACCGTGTGCCCCTTGGCGAGCAGCCGGTTGACCATCTCGCCGCCCATCACGCCCAGGCCGATGAATCCCAGATTTGCCATTACTACAGTCTAAGCCAACCTTTGGGGGGGTGATTTCTGAGATCTGAGAAGGCGTTGCGAATCTTTGGAGCTAGACTTTCCTTATGGCACTTCGCGAAGACTTCTTGGAAAACCTTGTTGGTGACCTGGAATACCATCCGAGGCGCGCGGCGCTTTATTTGAGTATTGGCGTTGCCACCCTTTGCTTTTGGATGTTCGCACCGTTCGACACTAAATTCACCGCCATTCCTCTTGTAGTTGGCGCTGGCAGCCTTACACTCATCTTAAAGGGCGTATTCCTTCTCCGGAAGACGTCAGACGGACTCGGCAATTCCCAGCAGGGACTTGGCCTTTCGGAGCAGGAATTCGTTCAATCTTCCCGCTCTTTTGCCCCTAAGCCGCTCCCGTCGATCCCAGCCCTCGCGGCTCAGATGGTTCAGGATTTCGGTACGGGAGCCTTCCTTCTCGGTCCCGTTCTTGAAATTGGCACGCGTATCAACGATTCCTGGAACAATCTACCGAGTTTTCCGGTCTTTCTTGCCGGCGCAGCCATCTTCTTCATCGGCTGGCTCATCCGCCGCGTCACGTCGTCCGCGTCAGATCGGAGCTAATTCCTCGGCCAATCAGTCTATTCCACCTCCTCCCCGTGCGCAGCCTGACCCTTCAAAAGGAACGTCTTCGGGAACTCGCCTTCTCCGCACAACTTGAAAGATCCGAAGTCCTTGTACCAGGGCCCCTCCGGAACATCGGGAGAGTGCCTGCGCCACTCCTCCAGCGCAAACAAATCTTCTATGGTGATTTTGCGTTCTCTGGCCCGATCAAAGAGGTGCCGACGAAGCTGAGGCGGCAGTTCCCGCCATTGGATCTTCGGCATCAGTGGCCGAACGTCATGCGCGCGAGTTTCTCGCGGAGCCGTTTTGTTTCCGCCGGATTCGTGGATTTTTGGAAACGATCGGCGAGTTCCAGGAACGCCGTGCGCCGCTGTTCGTACGCCGCAATCGCGTCCGCCAGCAGATCGACGATGGCGCGATTCCCGGTAACGTGGCGGCTCACCGCGATGGCATCGATCTTCTCGGCCATATCCGCCGGAAGCGAAATGCTCCGCCGGATGGCTTCCTCACGCGTAAGAACCGACATATCACCACGATACACCAAAACGCACCAACCGACTGAGCTTGCGCCGCGTCCGTAATCCGCCTGTAGGGAACCGCTGTCATCACCTGCGCCCGTCGATAGAACGATTTTCCGGTGATGGCTGGCAAAGCGAGGGGTGGGAATGCGAGGGGAAGGCAAGTTTGCGCCTGCGAGTCGTAGGGTGGGCCGAGCACGGGCATGGCTTCGCCAACAGAGCAGGCGGTGAAGGCCGATTCTGGAAGGTTCTGGAAGATTAAGCGGCTGCGGCCAACAGCGGCCGCGCTTGCAGCCATTCGCG
>Ga0209517_10000452_pt1 | contig 69489 bp, 71 predicted proteins | sample PeaSoiMetSII2010_FD_187695 | JGI IMG/M metagenome (GOLD analysis project Ga0209517, IMG submission 187695) | Peat soil microbial communities from Weissenstadt, Germany - SII-2010 (SPAdes) (version 2) | ecosystem: Environmental > Terrestrial > Soil > Wetlands > Peat | place: Germany... | reverse complement strand
GGAGGCGGCGGCGCGTATCGCGCCGAGCGCACATGTGGCAGCGTTGCACTCTGTCCGAATTCCGTACGAGGGCGTCTTCAATGCCTTGTCATCCGAGCCTGGTGAACTCGACGCAGCGCGGCGGCAGGCGGTCGATACGGCCCAGCGGGAACTCGATGAATTTGTCGACGGTTCGGATGCCGCGCGCCGGGTCGGGCGAATCACTGAGTATGGGCACGCCGCGCATGCGCTGATCAGTCACGCCCGGGCAGCTCATGCCGACCTGATCGTGGTCGGCCGGCACTCCTCGATGTCGGGAGAGACGCGGTTCGGGGGAGTTGCCAAACGCGTCGCCGAGGCGGCCGACTGCGACGTTCTCGTCGTGCCGTAAGCCCAGCCGTGTGCTATTGCGTGCGCAGGTGGAGCGCTCGCTGATCGGTGCCACGACCTCCTTCCGGTCATAGCCGGCACAACCGTCGCAATGATGCCGGCAGATGAGCGGAAGCAACCAATAGTGATTCCTTCATGACCGCGCGTTATGCTTTCGCGAAGCGAGGGCGATGCTCGCTGCACAACTCTTTGATTTCCACGCGCTCGCGCGAATCCGCTGCTATCAGCGGTGGCCGCCAGCGGTCCAATGTGTCCTTCGTCTTTGCGCGCTCCCACCGATCCAGTCAATGACGGCAAAGCTGCTCTCCCTCCAATTTGCACACAACCCGAAAATCACGATTAACGGCATCAATAGGCTGTTCACAAATCGCCCTCGTACGCTCGCGGTTGGCGTGGCCGGCCAACTCCAAGACCACACGTATGCGGCGGGTCTCCACGAAACCGAAGACGTGATTGGTGCGTTGGAAGGGATTCATTCGCACATTGGTGCGCTTCACGCCCGTGGAGATCGCCGCGTAGTTATTGAGAATAGGCCCGCGACGCTGAACGAAGGGCTAGCTACGTTCTTCGACGTGGCGACCGGCGAGTTCTTTACTGATATGTTCTTTTTCACACCTAAAAATATTCACTCTCGGAGACATCACGTCTCGACGGGCGAGGCAATTCTTCTCCATGTTGGTTCCGGCTCCACAGTGCTGGAAAATGCGGTGAGGCTCGACAACATAAATGCATTTCTAGGAGCTCGCCTGCCTCGCACGATTTCCGATCCTCAACAGCGTCAATGGGGGCGGCGAATTGGTCGGGGCTGCGCCAAGCAAACACGCCGGGGCGTCGTAAGCGAAAATTGACGCTGGAAGATTCCGGCAACTGACAGTCGGCCACGCAGATCAGTGGCCCCAAACTATCCGCTTGCGCGAATCGATGATTAACGACAGCGCCTTTTCCGTCTGCGCGTCGGGATCGACGAACTCGATACCGACTCGGTAACGCGATCCGTCGAGCACGCAATATCGCACAACAACCTTTGGTGCGGCGGACACGTCGGTACCGTCGCAAAGGACGGAAAACACAAGCTGCCCCGCTGCGCTTGTCGTGATGGCCTTGTCGCAGCGCAACGACGCCCCACCGATCGAAATGTCGATCAGTTGAACTGGCGCTTCTATCTGAGGAGAACCAACGGTCAAATGTCCGCGTCCTCCGACGCGATAACGGGGATGTCGCCGTTTCGTGCCCGTTTCCGCCTCGAGTCGTTCATCTTTCTTGCGTGGAGGATGGGATTCGTGAGCCATGTCGTCGAGCCAAAGCCTAAGTGGGGAAGGGCGTGGCGGACGGTCGGCGAAATTTGCAACCAAACAATGTGACCGTCTTATCCGCCATTCGAGGTCACGTCATGAATTTTACGGCATTGCAACTGCGTCGCGAGCGTCTCATCTGTACAAATACCAGCAATCCGCAAGGCGCGCCTTTTTCCGTCCCGCTAATCGGTCTTGTTTAAACGTACGTAATTAATAATATGCTGGCGTTAACGTTCCAGCGAGCACTCGACCTCGCCCATTCACTTCACTGTGGCGTGAGGATGTAGCGGGTGCTCGATCGTTTCGGCGATACGTCGCAGAGCGCGCTCGCAATCATCTAGGGTCATTGGGCCGCCGAGACATATGCGCACGGCTTCCGGCGGATTACCGTCGGTGCAAAATGCCGCGCTAGGCAGGACGGCAACGCCTTTCATTCGCAGGTACGAAGCGAATTCGACGGCGCTCCATCCGGAGGCCAAAGGTAACCATAGGTGAAAGCCTTCCGGTTGTGCCACGACATGGTGCGGGCCCAGGTATCTGAGCGCCAGTTCATGGCGACGGATGGACTCGGCTCGCACGGCTTGTAGCAACGCATTGGCGGTGCCATCCTGAACCCAGCGCGTAACGAGTGCGGAGGTGATGGGCGATGCCATCACCGTCATTGCACGCAGCGCTCCTGACAGGCGCTGCGCGAGCCGAGCACTCGGCGCGCACACATAAGCACTGCGCAAGCCGGCGCCCAGGCACTTGGAAAAGCCCGTGATGTAGTAGGTCAGTTGGGGTGCAAATGTTGCCACCGGCGGAATCTTTCTATTCGGCAGCATCGCATAGGCATCGTCCTCAATGATGGGTACGCTGTAGCGGAGCGCCACATCGGCAAGCGCCTCGCGACGCGATAGGGACATGGTGGCCGTTGTCGGATTGAGCAAGGTGGGATTGCAGTAGACCGCCTTGGGGCCGACTGTTTTGCACGCATGCTCGAAGGCAGCGACGTCGGGTCCGTCCTCGTCCAGGGTCATCGGGTGCAGCTTTACGCCGAACTGCGCAGAGATGGCCTTCAGGCCCGGGTAAACAAGTGAATCGACGCAAATGAACTCGCCGGGCCGTGCGAGTTGCGATATCAGGGCCGCCAAAATACTGTGGATTCCCGGGCAGACCAGCACGCGATCGGAGGTTATCCCCGATAGTCGCCGGCGCAGCCACTGCACGCCGGCGTCTCGGTCCTCCGCCGTGCCCCCGAAGTCCTGGTAGCGCAGCAGGCTGTACGGATCGGCGCCCGAAAACAATTCGGCTGCGCCCTGGCGCAGCCGCAACACGAGCGCGGGATCGGCTGGCTCGGGCGGCAAATTCATGGTCATCTCGGCCCCCGTTCCGTCGCGCAGCGGCAGCGTTGAACCCCGGCCCCTTACGAAACTTCCAGCGCCGGTGCGCGAATCGATCAATCCGCGCTTGCGTGCCTCCGCATAGGCGCGCGCGACAGTCGTGTAGTGCAACCGCAGCGCCGTCGCAAGCTCTCTGAGCGTGGGTAGTCGATCACGCGGGGCCACGCGTTGCGCGCGCAGGTCTTCCTCGATCAGATCGGGAATTAGCAGGTAGGCCGGGCGATCGCTCGCTTCTATGCGCCGACGCCACCGAACGGTAATCGGATTCATCATTGTTTGATCGAATGAACTGACCTTTCATGATCGCATCTTCCATGCCAACAAATGCGCCTGCGGATTTCTGCGGAATGCGCGGTCCTGGTGCGATCGTCACCAATGATCTGGTGCATTGATCGGATCCTTGATGCACCACATCGGTGCCGAGCAGCAATGAGCGTGAGATTCGAATGGATGGCAACGCCGTTCGGTAGGGGACGAAAGATTCTGGAACGGGTCGAATTTGCTCCGTGGAGCCTGATTGATCGCGCCTTGATCGTATCGCCGTGAGCACGGTGTGGCACGTCGCGTGCATACGGATTGGCATGCAGTCCTTTACATCAACCGGAGTCAGACCATGCCAAAAGTGACCAAGCCAGCCAACAAGAAGGGAGATTTCCTCGTCGATTACGAGGAAAAGGTGTTCGAGGATGTCAAGGCAGGACCTGGAGAGAAAGCGCTCGTCACCTTCCACACCGTCGCTTTCGAAGGATCGATCGGTTTCGTCAATTTGCTGCAGGCCACGCGACTCAAGCGAAAGGGGTTTGAGACATCGATTCTGCTGTATGGCCCAGGCGTAACACTCGGCGTCCAGCGCGGCTTTCCCACCCTAGGGGACGAGGCGTTCCCGGGACACCAGAACTTCAACAATCAGCTCAGCAAATTCATCGCCGAGGGCGGCAAGGTATATGCCTGTCGTTTTGCGCTACAGGCACTGTACGGCCACGGCGAAGGCGCTTTGATCGAAGGGATCAAGCCAATCAACCCGCTCGACGTACTGGACCTACTGCTTCTGCACCGCAAGCAGAACGCTTTCATCGTCAACACCTGGACGCTGTAAGGCGCAAGACGACAGCATGACGACGCCAAGAACGGTACGGGCCGCAGCCGTACAGATTGCGCCGGACCTCGAGCGGCCGGAGGGCACGCTCGAGAAGGTCTGCGCGTCCATATCCGAGGCAGCAAGTCGGGGCACGCAGATCGTGGTCTTTCCGGAGACCTTCGTGCCTTACTACCCGTACTTTTCCTTCGTGCTGCCGCCGTGCCAGCAAGGCAAGGACCACCTGCACCTGTACGAGGGTGGCGTCGTGGTCCCCGGCCCGGTGACGCAAGCGCTCGCCGAATGCTCGCGCACGCACGGAATCGTCGTCGTCGTCGGCGTCAATGAGCGTGATCATGGCAGCTTGTACAACACCCAGCTCTTATTCGATGCCGACGGCACGCTCAGGCTCAAGCGCCGCAAGATCACCCCGACATACCATGAACGAATGATCTGGGGCCAGGGCGACGCGGCTGGTTTGAAGGTCGTCGATACTGCGGTCGGCCGCGTCGGTGCGCTGGCTTGTTGGGAGCACTACAACCCGCTGGCGCGCTATGCCCTGATGGCGCAACACGAGGAGATTCACTGCGCGCAGTTCCCTGGCTCACTGGTTGGCCCGATTTTCGCGGAACAGATGGCGGTCACAATTCGTCACCATGCGCTCGAGGCCGGCTGCTTTGTTATCAACGCCACCGGATGGCTAAGCGACGCACAAGTGCAATCGCTGACCGCCGACGGTCGCCTGCAGGCGTCGCTGCGCGGGGGCTGTCACACGGCGATTGTCTCGCCCGAAGGCAAATACCTTGCGGAGCCGTTGACGGAAGGCGAGGGCATGGTCGTCGCCGACCTTGACCTCACGTTGATAACCAAACGCAAACGGATGATGGATTCAGTAGGCCACTACGCGAGGCCGGAATTGCTGAGTCTGGTGGTCAATGAGCGCCCCGCGCAGACCATGTTCACGATGTCCGCATTCACACCCGCTTTCCCCAGGAGCTTTCCCCATGAGCATGAGCCTATCGAATGAGAGCCGCCAGCTGATGACGGAGCTGCAATCCCTCGGACTGCGGTTACTCGATCCGAAAGCCGGCGCATCGAGCCGGCGCGGTGGCGCCGGGCCGTCGGATCATAAGGCGGTGACGATTGACGGCCACACCATCATGGTGCCGGTGCACACGTCGACAGCATGGAATTCGCCTTTTGTTGCCGACACACCGGATGCACACGGTCAAAGTGCGCTCCGACGCGGCGCGATCCCGATCGCCCAAATCGCGTTTCCGAAGCAACCACGCTTTTACGCGATGCAGACTCTGGATGGTGTTCCGTACTCGCACATCGCGACCTTGCATGGGGCCGACGTGCTGGCCACGACCGTGCTGCAAACCTGTATCCGCTATGAAAGTCGGAGCAAGGCTTGTCAATTTTGTGCGATCGGTCAGTCACTGGCAGCGGGACGCACGATCACGCACAAGACCCCACAGCAACTCGCGGAGGTGGCGCGTGCCGCCGTGCTTCTGGACGGCGTGAAGCATATGGTGCTGACAACTGGAACGCCACCCGGCGATGATCGCGGTGCCGCGGTGTTGGCCGAAAGTGCAATTGCCATCAAGGCCGCTGTAGATCTGCCATTGCAGGGCCAGTGCGAACCTCCAGACAGTGACCAATGGTTCGAGCGCATGAGGTCGGCCGGGATCGACACGCTGGGCATGCATCTTGAGTTGGTAAACCCGATCCTGCGCAAACGCATCATGCCCGGAAAGGCCACCGTGCCCGTCGAACGTTACCTGACGGCATTCGAGTCGGCCGTGCGCACGTTCGGCCGCGGTCAGGTCAGCACCTATTTGCTCGCTGGCCTCGGCGATACGCGCGAAGAGATTCTTGCGCTCTGCGAGCGCTTGATTGCGATCGGCGTTTATCCCTTTGTCGTGCCTTTTGTTCCGATTAGCGGTACGCCGCTTGAAGACCATCCGGCACCGGATGCCGATTGGATGAAGAGCATCCTTGCGCCACTGGGCGGAATGTTGTCCCGCGCCGGACTACGCTCGAAGGACATGAAGGCCGGTTGCGGCAAGTGCGCCGCATGTTCATCGTTATCACAGTACGAGAGCTGACCATGAGCTGCCTCGAAGTGATGTATCCGGAGCGGCTTGACGAACCGTCGGACTTCATGCCCTGCGAGTTCCGCATCAAGTGGGCTGCAGGCGCCTGGGAGTGCGAGCAGGCCTTGGTGCTTCGGCGGGCCGTCTTTTGTGCCGAGCAGGGCATCTTCCTCGGCGATGACCGCGATGCGATCGATGAGCATGCGCAGACGATTGTCGCCGTGTCCAACGTGGGCGGCAACCCCGACGCGGTGGTCGGTACGGTTCGCATTCACCAGAGCGAGCCGAAGCTTTGGTGGGGTTCGCGGCTCGCGGTTCACGCGGCCTTTCGCCATCATGGCCGCATTGGTGCAACACTGATCCGCCTAGCCGTCTCGAGCGCCAACGCCCGCGGCTGCCGCCGCTTTCTGGCCCATGTCCAGAGCCAAAATGTTGCGATGTTCGAGCGCCTGCATTGGCGCACGCTGAGGCCCGAGCACTTGCACGGTCGAGCCCATTACCTGATGCAGGCTGATCTTGCCCACTACCCACCCTTTTCCGACCCCTACAGCGGCTTCGTGACGCGGTCGGTACGGTCAACGTTATGAACGCGTCGGCGCTGTGCGAAGGGCTGCGCGCAAGCCGTGGCTTTGCGCACAAGCGTGCCATTTCGGAAGTGTTGGGCCGGCTGGCGCCGGTATTGCCGGCGGGAATTGCCGTGGGCGACGACTGCGCAGCGATCGCCGATGGCAATGGGCACCTATTGTTCGCAATCGAGGGGTTTGTTGACGAGTTCGTCGGGCGGATGCCGTGGTTCGCCGGCTACTGCAGTGTGATGGTGAACGTCAGCGATATCTACGCTATGGGTGGACGTCCTCTGGCCGTTGTCGATGCCATCTGGAGTGACGGCTCACAGGCCGCCTCCCCCGTTCTCGACGGTATGGCCGAGGCCTCGCGCCGTTACGCCGTGCCCATTGTCGGCGGCCACAGCAATGACAAGAGCGCGCGCAGCCAACTTGCAGTAGCCATAATCGGCCGAGCACAAAGCTTGTTGACTAGTTTTACTGCGCGACCGGGCGATTCGTTGGTGATGGCGATCGATCTGCGCGGCCGATGGGAGCACCCGTACCCGTATTGGAATGCTTCCACCGAGGCGCCAGCTGAGCGCCTGCGCTCCGATTTGGCGGTCTTGCCAGAGCTTGCCGAAGGCGGGCTGTGTGACGCCGCCAAAGATATCAGCATGGCCGGTGCGATTGGTACCGCACTGATGCTGCTGGATTGCTCGCGGGTCGGTGCCCGTATCAACGCGGATGCAATTCCGCGCCCGAGCACCATCACGGTGGATGACGAGGCGCAGTTGCTGCGCTGGCTGGTCTCGTTCCCGAGTTACGGATTTGTTCTGAGCGTTCGTCCCGAAAATGCGCAAAGGGTGCTGGCACGCTTTGACGCGCGCGGCATCAGCTGCGCGGTCGTTGGCGAAGTTCTCGTCGGGACGCAGGTAACGCTGCACCATCGGGGCGCCGACGCCGTGCTGTGGGATTTTGCGGAGCAACCCTTCATTACTGTTGACAAGCGCGCGATTTCAACTTTGAATCCATGAAGATCGGACTGTTGACGCATTCGATAAACCCTCGCGGTGGAGTGGTGCACGTGCTGGAACTTGGTCGTGCCCTGCTCGACCGAGGCCACGAGGTCACGGTGATTGCACCGTCGGTGCCGGGCCAGCGCCTGTTTCGCAAGACCCCGTGCCGCCTGGAACTTACCAACACGAACCTGGGGGGCTCCAGCATCGCCGAGAACGTGCGCCGACGCATCGATGCAATGCGCACCCATCTCGGCGCACTTTTGCGTGCCGAGCGTTTCGACGTCTTACACGCGCACGACGGCATTGGTGCCAATGCTCTGGCTGACCTCGCCCAGCAAGGAGCGATCGGTGGGTACCTACGGACCGTGCACCATCTGGACCCCTTTGCCGATCCGCAACTGCAGGCCTGGGAGGAGCGCTCAATCCGTGATGCGGCGCGGGTGCTTTGCGTCAGTGCGCTGTGGCGCGAGCGGCTTCGCGTTGAACATGGTATCGCTGCATTCCAGGTGCCCAACGGCGTGGATCTGGAGCGCTATTCACCGCACGCGAGTCCTGGGGACGCGCAGGTCGCGAAGCGCCACGGTATCGATGGTAGCGGACCGGTCGTACTTTGCGTTGGCGGTATCGAGGCGCGGAAGAACACGCTGCGGGTGTTGAAGGGTTTCGCGATGGTGCGCCAGCGGCTACCGCGAATGCAGCTTGTCATTGCGGGTGGCGCCAGCCTGCTTGACCATGGCGCGCAAGTCGTGGCATTTCGCGCCGCAGCGGCAGCCGCTGAGCTACGGATCGGTCCGGGCGAGTCCATCGTGATCACGGGTCCGCTTCCCGATGAGGAAATGCCAGCGCTCTATCGCCGTGCCAATGTCGTGGCGATGCCCTCGCTGCTCGAAGGCTTCGGCCTTGCGGCGCTGGAAGCGCTTGCTAGCGGCACACCTGCGGTCGTCTCCCGCATCGCGCCATTCACGGAGCATTTTTCCGAGGACGACGTCTTTTGGGCTGATCCCATGCAGCACGGGTCGATCGCTGACGCCATGCTGCGCGCGGTGGCGGGCAACAGGCACCGCACGGTTCCGGACGTCTGCCGGGGTTTTGCCTGGTCGGCGAGCGCCGAGCGCCACGAGGCGCTCTATCGCCAGAAAGAATTCGCCTACTGACGTTTACGTAAATGGGTGACGATTTACAAGGCCAACTCGGCCTGCCGCCAGAACGCGCGGATCAAGTTTGGTCGGCGCTGCATGGATTTCAAGCGTCGCCGCGCGAAGTCGCTCACTTGCGCGATCGTGGTCGGGCACAGGTTGGCGATCTCGTTTTTCTTGAGGTACCCCCAGATCGCTTCTACCGGATTGAGTTCGGGAGCGTAGGGCGGCAAGAACGCGATGGCGATGCGCCCGTTTTGCTGCTCCAGCCAGGCGCGCACCTTGCGGCTCTTGTGGGTGCCCACGCCATCCCAGACGATCAGCAGTTTTCGGCCAACGGTCTTGTGCAACACGGCCAGGAACTCGATGATCTGCTCGCTCTTGATAGCGCCGGGGAAGAATCGGAAGTAAAAGCGCCACCAGGGCAGGCCGGCGATGGCCGACATTTGCTTCCAGGTAAAGCTCTGCTGGATGATCGGCGTGTGGCCGCGCAACGCCCAGGTGCGCGTCACGGGGCACTTTTCCGAGAGCCCCGACTCGTCGATGAAGACGAGCGTTCTGCCCTCGGCGCTGCACTTTTTTTTAGCGCCGGCCAGGCCTTGCGTTTCCACGTCGCGATGGCCTCCTCGTTGCGCTGCGTTGCACGCTTCTCCGGCTTTTGCGGCGTAAAGCCCAGGCTCCGCAGCAGCCGCCAGACATTGACCGTCGAATACTCGACGTCGAATCGTTCCTTGACCACGGAGCGCACCCGCTTGAGCGTCCAGAGCTCCGTCGGAAATCCCGCCTGCAAGGCCCCACAGAGCAAAATCGCCCGCAGGCCCGCGCATTGCTCCTCGTCCAGGCGTCGCGGCCGGCCCAGCGTGCGCGCCTTGAGCTTGCCCACGGCACCCTTCACCGAGTCGAGCCGCGCGGCCCAGCGGCTCACGGTCTGCCGCGAAACATCGAGTTGCTTGGCAACCTCGGCTTGTGGCACGCCGCGCTTGAGCAGCCGCGCACCTTGCAACCGCCGCGCCTCGATTGCATCCAAATCCCGTTTCGTCCCCATGCGCCTTCCTCGACAAGAACCTTGTCGACATAACGCGCAAGCATACGATTCGGTTGTCACCCATTTACGTAATCGTCAATAAACGTAGGAGGCACCATGCCCGCCATGTACTACCGTTTGCGTTGGCCGGACGCCACTGTATCGACCTGTTACTCGCCATCATTGGTCATTAAGGACCACTTTGAGGTCGGGACGAGCTATTTGCTCCCGGACTTTATGCGGCGTCTGCGCAACGCAACGCAGATTGCCTCTGACCGCGTGGCAGCGAAATTTGGCTTTTCCTGCTCGCGCGCGGCGGACCAACTGGCGTCCATTGAAGCACAGGCCGCACGTTACGCGAACCAGCCGGATGCGAGCATCGAAGTGATCGGATTTGAGGAGTGAACCGTATGTTGACGTCCCCCCATTACAGTGTTGTCGTCGTCGGTGGTGGCCAAGCCGGCCTTGCCCTGTCCTACTACCTATCGAAGTGCGGCATCGACCATATTGTGTACGAGAAGAGAACGGCGATGCATACCTGGCGCACGGAGCGCTGGGACAACTTTTGCCTCGTGACGCCGAATTGGCAATGCCGATTACCCGACCATGACTATCAAGGCAGCGATCCACATGGTTTCATGAAGAAGGACGAAATTCTTCGTTACCTCGACGAGTTCAAGACCAAGGTGCACGCTCCCATTCGCGAAGGGGTCGCCGTACAGCGGGTGACCCCGCGAAGTCAAGGCGGCTTCGAGGTGAAGACCAGCGTGGGGGACTGTACGGCGAGCCAGGTCGTCGTCGCATCCGGCGGCTATCACGTACCTATCATCCCGCGAATGGCCGAGCGCCTGCCAAGGAATCTACTGCAACTTCATTCCGCGCAGTATCGCAGCGCCAACGCACTGCCCGAAGGTAATGTCTTGGTTGTTGGCTCAGGCCAATCTGGTGCGCAGATCGCCGAAGATCTACACCTTGCCGGCCGAAAGGTAGTGCTGGCCGTTGGTGACGCACCGCGTTGCGCCCGCTTTTACCGAGACAGGGACGTCGTCGATTGGCTCGCGGAGATGGGCTACTACAAGATGCCTGTACAGGATCATCCATTGCGCGAAGGAGTGCGAGACAACACCAATCACTACGTCACTGGCCGCGACGGCGGGCGGGACATCGATCTGCGCCGGTTGGCCCTGGAAGGCATGCAACTGTACGGCCGACTCGTCGACGCCGACGACAAGAAGTTGACGTTTGCCCCGACGTTAACCGCAGCACTCGATCACGCCGACGAAGTCTACAACGGGATCAATGCCAGTATCGACAAGCATATTGCAGCCAACGGCATAGACGCGCCCCACGGCGAAGCATATGTTCCGGTCTGGGCCCCAGCGGCCGAACGCACCGAGCTCGACTTAGCGCAATCCGGGATCTCCACCGTAATCTGGTGCATCGGCTTTTCTCCCGATTTCTCGTGGTTGGACGCGCCGGTTTTCAACGGGCGCGGACATCCAATGCACCAGCGCGGTGTGACGCAACAAGGCGGGCTGTACTTCCTTGGCTTGCCATGGCTTCACACGTGGGGGTCGGGAAGATTCTCGGGCGTGGCATGCGACGCCTTGTATCTGGCCGAGCGCATCGCGGCTCGTAGGGAGTTGTTTGCTTCGTCGCCACCGTCGGGCGTCCGAGAGAGCGAGCAATTGTTGGCCTGAGGAGCGGCCGCCGGGCGCCTGCCGGCTTTGGACAATTGAAAAATGATGCTCGCGGCGCATGGCGGTGGCTATCCGCGGCCGCGCAGCATTCGGCGCGCAAACTCCGCATCAGTTCCTCTCCACCGGGTGCCGAGACGATGGCGCCGACCGACCCGCGCATCGGACCGATAGCGCCAGCCGGCGTCGCGGCAAACACCCACTTTTCGGCGCCAGTGCGCCAAGCGCGCCCGCTCAGCGCGGTGCCTGCGGGTAGCCGTGAGGCCCAGACACCCACGCGCCGTCGAGCGAACCCAAGGCCAGCGACCAGGCAACTTCACTGGCGAAAAGTCATGCGTCCTGTCCGCCTGGCAAAAAAGGGCGCTTTTGTTTTGGCTGCCGATTGGCACGTGTGGCGAACCAGTACAGTATGGCTAAAAAGATTGGAAACTGTACATGTTTCGTTCGTTCGAGATGACTTAAGTTCTCTGTTCGCGCATGGCAATCAAGGGCAGGTTCCAACGGCAGACCTACTGCCATGGCGTTAAGTTCGCTTGGTGGGGTTTTCGATACCCGGCAAGCACGGTCTGACGGCAAACCTAGGAGCGAGATGATGGGTCAGCGCTATTTGCGTGGCGTGGCAGCGGTGGTGATTGGCATGGCGATCAACGTCCTTGGGGACATGCTCCTGGGCGTTCGACTCGAGGCCTTCTCCGGAATTTCCACATTCACGCCGCTCTGGATGGTCGACGTTTTTTTCGTTCCGTTCCTGGTTGGTTTGGAGGTGTCCTGGATCTTCGGCCGCGGCGGAAAATGGTTGGCTTGTCTGCCGCCACTGTTTGTTCGGGCCTTAGCATACGTGTATCTGACGTTGTTCGACAATCCAAAACCCTACGTCGACTTCTTCTTCCTAATCCCCCTCGGGTACTGGGGACCGACCGTCATTCTGGCGGTTGAATGCGCCAATATTGGCGGAATCATCGGCGAAGTCTTGAAGGGCACCTATCGGCGAACTCCGGCGCAAGCAAGAAAATTGGCACAAATTGAACGCGATACCAGCGCATTGGTCGCAGCGAGGACTTAATCCGCTGTGGGTCCATCGACCTCGGCGACGATGAACTGATTTGCCCGGGAGTTAGTCGGGACTGGCGGTCGGCACATAGTGCGCTGCTGCAAATAGCATCCCCTACGTACTTGGCCCCCGGCGGCGAGGGTCAGCTATGAAGTGCGGCGGCCGAAAAAAATGAAAATACGGAGGCCGCTTGGAGGCGGCGAAGTTCGGCCAGGGCCCGTCATTCGTTCTTCAGTTCCATTGCCTAATGAATCGCATTTACTAGCTTTGATAGAACGTCAAACGTCGCGGCATTTTCGCAATGTGCAACATTGAACCTAAACCAGGGCGAGGGTTCTTGATGCGGGTGGAATACATTGCCAGGAGCAAGCATCACGCCTTGTTTGGCTGCCTGCGCTGCCAGCCTAGCCACGTCGGTCTCGTTGTTTAACTTCACCCAGATAAACATACCGCCTTCGGGTTCAACGTAGGTCGAAAACCCCAATTTCTCCAGCTTTGCGATGGTCCTAGTTCTGACTTCCTGCAACCTCAAGCGCAGTCTATCGAGATGCTTGCGGTACTGTCCCCCGGATAAGACCTGATAAATGATGCGCTCGCTCACCTCTGAGGTGGTGAGCCCGGTCAGCAGCTTCATGTCACAGAGGCTTTGGGCTAATCCGCCGTTGCACGCGAAATAACCGACCCGCAGGCTGGCAGAAAGCGTCTTGGAGAAGCTGCTGACATAGATGACTCGGTCAAGCTGGTCAAGCGTGGCCAGGCGAGATATTTTCGATGGATGAAAATCGCCATAGATATCATCCTCGACGAGGATCATGTCGTACTTTTCGGCCAGCTGCAGCATGCGGTAGGCCACGCTTTGGCTGATGCTAACGCCTGTAGGGTTATGCAATACCGTATTGCTAAAGAAGATGCGTGGACGGTGTTCCTTGATCAAGGCTTCCATGGTGGGAATATCTGGCCCATCATGATTCCAAGGCACGCCAACAACCTTGGCACCAAATGATTTCAAGCCGCCAAACAACACGAAAAATCCCGGGTCATCCACCAACACCGCATCGCCGGGACCCACGAAGTATCGCGTAATCAGATCCATCGCGTGAGTGACGCCGGATGTAAGAACGATCTGCGAGGCGGCAGCGGTCACGCCAATGGAGGACAGGTTGCTTTGCAGCAATTCTCTTAACGGCTGGTATCCCGCGGGCGTTCCATAGGCGGAAAAAAATTCACCTTTTTTCAAAGATAGCGCCCGCAAGCCTTTTTGTATGCCGGTTTCTTCCATCCATGATGCGGGCAGCCACCAGGCCCCAGGCATCGTTTTGCTGGTTCGGTCTTCCAGCGCATTGCGTAGCAGCCAGGCAACGTCGATCGAACCGTCCGGTTTGTTGACGCGTTCGAATGATGCGTGTGAATTCTGGCGAGCCGACACATAGAAGCCGGAGCCAAGCTTCGAATTCAAATAGCCCATTGCAACAAGCTTGTCATAGGCCTGCACCACCGTGAAGCGGCTTACACCATGTTCGCTCGCAAAGTCCCTGATGGATGGCATGCGAGCGCCACTTCGGAATACGCGGGTATCGATCAGGTCTTTGATGCCATTGGTGATTTGATAGATGAGCGGCAGCGAGGCGGTTGGATCGATGTTGATAATTGTCATGGGCAACGCCCCAGTACAGTACAAGAGCGAATTTCGTTAACTGTACCTATATTGTCAGAGTGTTACTCGGTAATGTAAAGGCTGAAACGGAGCGGCGCGGTCGCGCTGCGCAGATCATGGAGGCCTAAGAGCATGACGATCGTACATTCCGCTGGGATTGGGGTTCTTGCAGGAATAGCGCTGTTTTTCATACTGCTACGCTTTGGCGTCATCGATAAATGGTTCGAAAGGCTGGAGCAATAGTTGCGCGCTCGGCGCATGAAGTTGCTCACCATCCCAACATGGATGGTTCATGAAAATCATTGCGTCCGTTTCGTGTGTGCCGGTCAAAGGAGAGACCTGCCACTCGACAGCGAGCACATTCAGCTCGCGATTGATTTGAAATTTAAACTGAGATGGAGATTTATGTTCAAACTGCCGCTGGTAACAATCTATATGATCATCGCCTTCAACATCACCGCGTTTACCGTGGTTTTGCAGATGGACTGGTTGATCATCGATTCACTTTTCGCCAAACTTATCGCTTGGGCCTTCACGATAGGTGCTTGGGTACTGGCGTATGTCAATCGCAAACAATTTGTGGAATTGGCATGGCGCCGAATTTGAGGATTCAAGTGATAGACCGGCGGGAACGCGCGCACAGACTGCTTGCGAATTACCAGGACGGGCGAGCTGACCTTTCCATCGTTGCCACAAATTGTTTTTTGCAGCATTGCCCCCTCTTGAAATCGACCATGACACGGTTTCCCGTCGATGAAGCTGCTGGAGCTCGGATACGCGACAAGTTGTCGAAGATGATCGGCGGGCCTCGAACGACCGTTCGCTGGCAGGCGAAGTACGAAATCCACTTCTAAGCTGCACCGATTCGCGGAAGCCGGCCGTAGACGCGAATTCGTTGGTGCTGCCTCTGGCGTTCCCGATAAAAAAAAGCACGACGATGGGCAATCCGCGCATCGGTGACGGATTTCCCGATCAATTCCAGCCATTGCACCTGCCAGCAGCGCTTAGGGTCCTGCCTGCCGGTGTCGAAAAAGAGATGATGGACCGGATTGGGACGTCGCAGGACGGACGTTCTGGTCGCTGATCGGGACCACGTAAACCGACACGCGCATAGCTCGAGAAATGAACCATCGTACGGATCTTGCGAAGGCACCGGGCCCACCACTTTGGAAGGGCATATACCCGTGACGGACGCGTCGCGCCCGACGGGAGCACGAGCGCCCTCCGGCGCGCAGGCGTGCGATTCTGCAGAGAGCCGACTGATGGAGCCGCCGAGGCGGATCCTGGTCGTTGACGACGATGCCGCCACGCTGATGCTGATGCGTGTGGCGCTCCTCAGGCCCGCCGCATGCCATTTCTTCCATGGCCATGCGGCGGCAATCAGTCGACCTGCGCGAGCCTTTGCGCTGCGCCGCCGTTCCCGCCGTCAGTCACTGTGGTGGCGGTGGCGGCGGTAGCGACGATTGTGGTGGCGGCAGCAGGCTGGCGTTATAGGGGATCCTCTGCCCGGGGAGTAGGTTGCCCTTGGCATACATGCATTGCTCGTAGGCAATGTCGTAGCGACGCTGGATACTATAGCCGCTGCGCGAACTCTCGCCGGCACCAATGGTCGACCCCGCCAACAGTCCCATCCCGGCGCCGACGCCGGCGCCGCGGCTGCCGCCTCCAATCAGAGCCCCCGCGGCCGCGCCAACCGCGGTTCCAACAACGGCCGATCCCACCGCAGCCGTGTTCGCTGCCTCCTGGGCATTGCCTCCGGCCGCTTGTGACGCGTAACTGCGGCAGTACTGATCGTCGGCGACAAATACCTCAAAGGGCTTTCCCGGCGGCGGCATGACGCTTACGCCCGGGCCGCTGGGCATTACGGCACAACCTGTCAGGGCAATTACGCCAGTAGCGAGGGCGGTAGCCCACTTTAGAGGGTGCATGTTCGATCTCCTGGTGATTTCATCGACAGCAACATATTTCCCTTTGCTTAGCGGGGTGACGCCGCCGGAGTTGCGGGCCGCGCCAGCCAGCCTTCCGGGCAAGCCGTCAAGTATGGGTAGTAGCCGCGCGCCGAATTACAGTAGTACCAGTTGGTCGGCATCGGCGGTGGCGGAACCGCGGGCACCGGCAGATCCGGCGGCAAATAGGGATCCGGGTACGGGTATACCGGGTAGGGATAGAAATACCAGACGCCGCCGGCAATCCACCACCAACCCAGACGCCCTCCGTGATCGCCGTGGAACCAGCGTCCGTTGTGCCACACGGCCCAGTCGTGCTCGTCGAAACGGCCGATATCGCCGTGAAAGCCTTCACCACGAACTTCCACGTGTCCCCGTTCTTCATGGTGCGCGCGGACCGGCGCGATGGCCAGCATCAGCACTCCCAGCATCAGGATTCCCGCAGCAGCGTTTTTTAATTGCATTTTTCCACCCCTGACTTTATGTAGAACCTGTAGTGCGTCAAAGAGGCTTTCAAAGCTGGTCAGATTGCCAAACATTTTCGTACCTCCTTTCAGGTTTGTGACATTGACCTAGCCGGTGAGAATCTAGGGGTGCAGCGCGCCAATTCAATGGGCCGCGCCAATGACATCGCCAAAACTGGCGATGCGGGCTTGAATAAAAACAGTGAAATTCGATCTAACCCATCGACTATTAAAGGGAGCGACATGATGGATCCGATCAAGCATCTACGGTCAGAACTTGGGCGAGGCATCTCTCGCGCGTGGGAAGGCCTCACTGAAGGGTGGCGCGAGGTCCTCACTCGAAGCAACGGTGCTCTAACGCATTTCGCTCGTGCTGCGAAGCAAAACAAAAGCGATGACGCGAACGAGGATTTTCCTCAATGGGCGCTGTTGGCGAGCGAGTTGTGGGAAACCGCTTTATCGGTCATCGTTCGAATCGAAATGCCCGGCATGAATAAGGAAGACATCGACGTGTCGATTTACCCAGGTGGCCTACACATCCGCGGCGAAAAGCGCTCCGCCGGGGACCATCAGGGACGGCTATACCACTTGATGGAGCGCGCCTTCGGCCGCTTTGAGCGGACCATCTCATTACCCAGCAATATTGATGCGGCGCGGGCTGAAATCTCTTACCAGGACGGGGTCATAACGGTAATCGTGCCTAAGACCGAGGCGACTCCGCCGACACACCTGCCCGTCAGGTGAACCAGGATACCGCTCCCGCTGCTTGCCCGCTTGGCTTCGATTCGCCATCGTTCGGACTCACGATCACTTGGCTGAAGGCGATGCAAGTACCTGCGACCGCTTCGGCCAAGCTACATGGCGCCGCAAGTTTGGTTGTTTCTTGTCATGCCATCGCTACAGGTGATGTGTTCCGAACGAGCAGTAGCCACTGGCCAACCTGAATCGCGACCTAATCTACTGGGGGGATCGCGAATCGGGCGTAGCTTTCGAGCTTTACTACGATCGGCGTCTTGCGGGCCGCAGAATTGAAATCACTTCCGTCTTTGTTCCGGGGGCGGAATTTGCACCGCGCGGCTGCGTCTCGAAACCTATGGAATGGCGCTTACTTGCTCCGTATGCGTTGCAGCTCCCGGGGGAAACGTCAAGATAGGTGCATGGCGCCCAGGCGCATCTGTTTCATTACTGTCTTCGGACTCATATCGGCTGGTATCGCGTCTGTTGTCGGAGCGCACGGGCCGATGATGTCGGCCGACTTGATTTTCTTGCTTGGACCGGCTTGCGCAGGTACTCCGCGTGCAGGAACGAGCATTGCGAAACTCATTGAGTTATTGTGCCTTCCCGCCTTTACCCCAGCCACGGTTGTACAAGGCAGCCTTTCCGGGATCTTGAACTCCCGGAACTGACCCCAATTTTCCGTCCGTGTTCTTTGACCCGCACGAGACGTCAGATGCAGCGTGATCCGATCGACCTCAAGGCGAATGCGCAGGCGCGCCTGGCGGCTGGCGAACGCCCGAACCTGATGACCGTTTACAAGCGATTCGAGCAGGTCGTCGCGCTCGCACTTAGCCTGATCATCGCCACGGTGATCGTTATCGCTCTCATTCAGCTATGCAAGCGGATTCTGCCGCTGATTGTGGGCGGTGCGCTCGATCCTTTGGAGCACGACGTGTTCCAGAGTCTGTTCGACGCGATCTTCACCGTGTTGATCGCGATGGAATTCAAGCACTCGATCATCCGGGCCGCGCTTCGACGCGACAGTGTCGTCCAGGTCCGGACGGTGATTCTGATTGCCCTGCTGGCGATCAGCCGCAAATTTGTGATTCTGGATTCCACAGCGACACCTGCCTCGACGATCGCTGCCCTTGCGGCAGTTACGGTTGCTCTAGGCGTCGTCTTTTGGCTATTGAAAGACTGGAATAGCGAGCCGCCGGAAGATCTGGAGCTTGGGCGTCCGGCCAAAAAGTGATCATGTAACTCATTGTTCAGGGAAGCCGTTAAAAAGGGTGGGAAGATTCTGGACAGCAGTCTATTCTGGCATGGTCAATGCGGCCCCACCAGATCGAACTAGCGTCAAGAGTCTTCCCACGCTTTTACGGCTTTCCATAAAAAGCCCACGGCGCAACTGCTCGGCATCGCGGAACTGCCCCCAATGGAGCCGCTCGAATTCCGTATCGATACGCTGTCCGATCCAATCGAAGCCCGCGACAGTCTGCTGACGCCGAATTTGCCGCTGCCTGGTTAGGACTCGCTGGCTCGAAGACGGGGACCTTCGGGGCGGTCTTTTTCAACCTGATGGAGTCTTGCGTGTAAAAAGCGCAATTCTGATAGGCCTCGCGTTGCTCGAATGCTTCGCGCTATCCATGATCGTGATCCAGCCGGCGCGCGCCGGGACGGTAAGGGCCGACGGAATTATGGTCCGCCCTTAGTAATTCCGAGCCCCGCATTTGCAGCACCCCCGCTCAGCCGAGGTTTCGAATTGCACCGATTTGCACCGTCAATTCAAAAAAACCGGTTGCGCGCTTTGCGCGGTTGCGACTGATACTTATTAATTCCTGCGTTTATGTGGCGATGGGCGAGTTTTTTTCGGTGCTCCAATTTAGGCCGATTGACAGCGGTTTGGAGTTGAGCGGTCTGGCCGCTGCAGCCGAGTCGTGCAATCGGCATTTCAAGAAGATGTCGAGAGCACCAACTCCCAGGTGGAAGGCAGTAGGTTGAAGTTGCGCGCAGAGGAACCATGAAATTCAGCCGTGTGGAACATGAGTATCTGCTGAAAGTCGGCGAGGCCGAATTTCCGCTCATCGCCGAGGCAATTCCGCATATTGTTTGGATGGCGGCGGCGGACGGGTCCACGCAATATGTCAATCGCCGGGCGACCGACTACACCGGCAATTCGCGAGAAGCCAACTCTGATTGGAACTGGGCATTACTGGCGCACCCGAAAGATGCCGAGCGTGCACGGCGCGCCTGGAAACATGCCACACGAACCGGAACCAAATGCGAACTGGAATACCGGATTCGTCGAGCCGATGGCGATTTTCGCTGGCATACGCTTTGCGCCATACCGGTGCTTGGATCCGACGGCCGGGTTCTGAAATGGATCGGCACCGCGACCGACATTGATGATCAAAAGCAACTCGAGACAAATCTGCACCGCACCCAGCGCGAGTCCGCCGTAACCCTTGCTCTTCTCGAAACGCTTGACTCAAAATCACCAACAGGTCGGGGCTTCATCGACTCCGAGTTTCGGATCGTTCGGATGAACGACGCTTTGGCAGCGGTCAACGGCGCACCAAAGGAACAACAGATCGGCCGCACTATAGCCGAAGTGGTGCCGAAGCTCTGGCCCCAACTGAAGCACATCATGCGCGGTGTCCTCGATACTTGCACAGCGGTCCTCAACGTGGAAATTGTTGGGGAGGTCCCCTCAAGGCCGGGCGAGACCCGCTACTGGCTTGCGAGTTATTACCCGGTCATTGTCGAAAGCAGCGTCAGTGGTGTCGGCGTCATTGTCATCGACGTCACCGAACGCAAGCGCGCGGAGCAATCGCTACGTGCCGCAGAAGATCAGTTCAAGAATTTGGCTGATCAATCAATTACCGGCATGTACATCATCCAAGAAGGCCGATTTTCCTACGTAAATGCACGATTTGCAGAGATCTTTGGCTACGCTTCACCGGCGCACATTCTTGATCTTGAAGCTATGCAGCTTGTCGCCGCTAAGGATCGTGAATTGGTGGCGAAGACTCTTTGGGAGACGAGCGAGGGAAAGGTAAAGGGTATCGGCTGCTGTTTCAGCGGTTTGAGAAAAGACGGCACGACCACCGAGGTGGGTGTACATGGCACCGTAACCAGCTACCTCGGGCAACCTGCGATTGTCGGGTTGCTGCAGGACATCTCGGAGAAGAAGCGCGCCGAGGAAGAAATCCGGCGCTACATCGTGCAACTCGAAAGTGCCTTCATGCGCACGGTCGAGGTTGCGATGACGCTCAGCGGCATGCGCGATGCTTATACGACGGGCCACGAGCGACGAGTCGCTGAAATCGCCGTTGCGATCGGCTCTGAGCTTGGATTTGATGCGCACCGGGCGCAAGGCTTGCGGGTTGCCGGGTACTTGCACGATATTGGAAAAATCATCGTTCCGGCAGAGATACTCGCCAAGCCGACGCGGCTTACCCCAGCGGAATATGAATTGATCAAAGGTCACGCCAAAGCGTCGTTCGACGTTCTGAAGAGCGTCGAATTTCCCTGGCCGGTTGCACAGGTGGCTCTGCAGCATCACGAACGACTCGATGGCAGCGGCTATCCGCAGGGGTTACGAGGCGAGGATATCCTGCTTGAGGCGCGCATTATGGCGGTTGCCGACGTAGTCGAAGCGATGGCATCGCACCGACCTTATCGTCCCGGCCTTGGCATCGAGAAGGCTCTGGCGGAGATCGAACGCGGGCGCGGCGCAATCTACGATCCAACCGTAGTTGACGCCTGCCTGAAGCTCTTCCGCGAGAAACACTACGCCATTCCGGAATAGTCGACCGCGAGGTTTATGGCCCGCTTATACGCACCTATTTGTACACACCGTACTCGACCAACCAATTGTCGTGCGTTGATCCTCGGATTTGTCGAGCGGGCGCAGTAATCTGCGCAGGTATCGGCTCGAATTGCATGGTCATTATTGAAATTCAGAGACAAGGCTGCTTACACATCAAGCGATCATGGCCGACGGTGACCAGGCCCGATTGGGGCCACTTTTTTATACCGGAGTATCCAGGTTTCTGGAGGCAAACGAGCACTTCGTTCGTGCGCTTGTTGCGGCCAGCTCGCACTGCTCGATTCACGCATCGGAAGACATATTTGACGCTAACGGGATGAAGCTTTGGGCGCGCGGGCAACCGATCGGGGATCGCCTGCTCGAGCGGCTGAGCAACCGCAAGTTGCGCAAACCGATTGAGTTGTGCGTGTATGCAGCCGATCCGATCGCCGCTGCGGGAATCGCTGAATCGATCGAGGACAAGGTTTCCGGGTCAATGGACCTTCGCGCAGCGCTAGAGCCGGATTTGGCCCGGATCCTGAAGGTCGTGCGCAGTATCCTGCCGAACCCGACCGAGTTAATGCTGCTGTCCGTGATGCGCCACAGCAATCGCGATATGATGGGGCACGCGGCCCTGGTCAGTGCGATTGCGCTGGCAATGGCAACGAAGGTCGACCTGCACCCGGATCTGATGCGCACGTTGGCACGCGCCGCCCTGCTACACGACGTGGGTGAACTGTACCTTGCGCCATCGTCGGTCGAATCGCCAAATCCAAGAAATGCAAACCAATTACGGGAGATTCGGACCCACCCGATTGTCGGTGCACAGGTCGCGATCGAGTTGGCGCACAGCGGATCGACGGTCGGACACCTGATCGCGTTGTCGCATGAGCGCCTGGACGGATGGGGTTACCCCCGCGGCCTGAATGTCGATGACTTGCCGCTCCCCGCGCAGGCCCTACTGTTCGCGGAAGGCATGGCGCCCCTGCTGGAATCCGGCGCCAATGGTCTGCGAGCGGCGTCCGTCGCGGCACGATTGGTGCCAGGGGAGTTCGCGCCCGAAATGGTGAAGTGGATCGTGAACTGCGGACTAGCGCGTCCGGCCGAACCCCAGCCAAACTTATCCGCCGAAGCGATTGGGTTGGACCTGCGACAAGTTCATTCGCTTCTAGCGCGCGTTCTCGTTCTTCTGAAATCTCCACCGCTACCGGAAACCACTAAGGTGCGAACGGCCGCGGCGCAATGGTTGACCGCCGTCGAGGCGCTGATGCGCGAACTGCGGAGGATCGGGGTCGAGGCCGCGCTTTCCTGCGGTTTGAATGTCGAACCGCAAAACGATACCGAAATGATCGAGCTAAGTGTGCTAAGCGGGGAACTCCTGCACCGAATCAGGACGCTTTGTCTGCGCGTCGAGCTTGATCATTCCGATACACCGGAACTGGGTTCCAGCTCACTGGTAGTCGAACTGCTCGAAGCGCTACGGGCGTGTGAGCCGCTGCCAGCTGACGTTAAGCGGGCGAGCGATACCAACGATGCAATATTGCCGTGGTCGAATCTGTATTCCATTGGAGTGCAGGAAATCGACGACCAGCACCGCGTCTTGGTCGGGTTGCTCAATCGACTCGGTGCGGCCCGGGAGGACACTGCCAACTCGGGGTTGGTGGGTAAGGTCCTGGCCAGTCTTGTCGCGTACATTCACGAGCATTTTGCCTGTGAGGAGCGGCTCATGCGCGAACACGGCTATCCCAGCTCGGATGCGCATATCGCGGCACACGGTAAATTGTTTGAACGTGTTGAACAAATGGTTGCGCAGCACAGACAGGGCACGCCACCCACATTGGACGAGTTGACCAGCTTCCTGAGACAGTGGCTGATCTCGCATATCCTGCATACCGACAAAGCACTGGGACTGGCGTTGAACGCCAAGGGCGTGCACTGATGTAATTTGAATGCTTTCTCAAGCGTCGCACGACCGAATTGCTTGCAATGCGTTTCACGGCCCACGAACTTGACGTTTTGCGTACCGGCTTGACGGGCGCGAACTAGGGCGAGATTGCGAAGCGTCGAGGCTATCGGTGGATGCGATCCGGAATTACTTCAAGTAAAAGCGGTGCATTTTTTTTCGTCCGCGAATTCAGTCACTTACTTATGGCAGCCCCGCCCGTTTCTTTCATGTACGCAGGTTGGATCAATCTGGAAGTGCCAGCACGGCCTAACCGGTATCAGCATAAGCGCGGCAACCCACGATGATTGTGTGACGCCGTAGCGTTCAAGACTTATGATGCCGCCGTTGGGGTGACCATTAGCCCGACCTGCGCGAGACGCACGACATGTACCGCTATGCCTACCGCGACTTCTACGGCGGCGGACGGCCGAGTACCCGTCATCCACGGTTAACCGAAGCGGAAGTGGTTGCTGCACTAACCAGGTTCCAAATGGACCTTCCCGCCTATCTCGCCGAAGATTCCCGCGCCATCGTGTCCGTCGGCCTATCAACCCGAAACGCGATCCATATCGTCATCATAACGACGCTCAATACGGCGAAGGTGGATGACGCGGTGGACAGCTGCGCTAAGAGCCATGCGCTAAACGCGATCAGCCGTCGGGGCGCTTGACCACCACTGCCGAGAATGGGTGCTAGGGCTCCTCACGACCTATAGCGCGGCAGATGCGAAGCACCCGGCGGGATGGGTTTCGACGTATTTCGAAACGCGTGACGCTGGTCTGACGTGTCGCCGATGTGGAATATCGAGACCGACCTTACGAAAGTGGATTCGGAGGTTTGAAGAACGCGGAAGCGAAGGGCTTGCGTCACGGAGCACACGCCCCATGCACAGCCCGAACTGAAAAGTCGATGATCTTGTTCGAGTCGACATTCTCGAAATAAGATCGCCCCTCCGCCTCGCCCGGACAGCGCGCAGGCGTGGCGCCTGAAACGCGCTCGAAATGGGGCGGCGATGGCGTGATCATCGCCGATACACATTGTCGCCAGCGCGTAGCGGCCGCCAATGCGGTGCAATTCATATAATGCCTTTGTGGCGAGGAAGGCGCTCGAACAGCCGATCGGGTGACCCAACGCAAATCGCCTCGCCGTTCGGGTTGGTCCTCTGCATTGACCGAACGTGATGGACTCTGCGGCAAGGAGCGTCTTGTCCGTGAACGATCGAACGAAGCAAGCCCCTTCGGGTGCTGAGCCGGCGCGCGATCCCCTGGATATGGTCATGCGCTACCACCAGGAGACCAAGCATCACTTTTCGCGCTTCGCGCGCTCACTGGGCTACCTGGACTGGGCGAATAAACCGGATCCGTTTCGACGCTACGAAGGATCGCCGGTCTTTGCCTTGCCGCTTCTGAAACCCGAAGACGTGCCAGCCTCGCCGCTGTACGAAGACCTATATCGCCCTGGCGCCGTCGCGAGCGCGTCGCGCACCATTCGCAGCCTGTCGCGCTTGTTTGAGTATTCGTTGGCCATCTCTGCCTGGAAGCGGGCCGGTGAAGTCCGTTGGGCGCTTCGAAGTAATCCGTCGAGCGGTAACTTGCACCCGACGGAAGCCTATCTGCTCATCGACGACCTCGCCGACCTTTCCCCAGGTCCGGGCGTGTATCACTACGCGCCCAAGGAGCATGCGCTGGAACTGCGAGCACAGTGGCCGGCGGAACGCCTCATGCGACTGCTGCAAGGGTTCCCGCCAAACTCCTTCCTTATTGGCTTTACCTCGGTTATTTGGCGCGAGGCCTGGAAATACGGCGAGCGCGCCTTTCGCTATTGCCAGCATGATGTGGGGCACGCGATCGGCAGTGTGCGCATCGCGGCTCAAACGCTCGGCTGGCGCATGTTGCTGTTGGACGGCCTGGCCGATGACACGGTTGCCGCCTTGCTGGGCGTTGATCGAGCCGAGGACTTCGACGGAGCGGAGCGAGAGCATCCTGATTGCATCGCTGTCATCTGGCCTGCCGATCAAGCTGCCGGCGCCGCGACCGGCAGGACGAGTTGTGTTCCTCTTTCCCTCGCCGCTGATGCTGTTTGTGATGTGGCGAGACACATCTGGCACGGAAGGGCGAACCGGCTGAGTCGAGACGAGCCGGTGCAATGGGAGATCCTCGATCAGGTGGTCGTCGCGTCCCGGAAGTCGAGCACGGAGCAGAAGGTCGTCGAACTAAATCACGAGCGGCCTTGCGCGGGCCCGAGCAACGATGCGACCCACCTGTACGTGGGTCAGCCAAGCGCAGGACAGGTGATCCGCCAGCGCAGAAGTGCGCTCGCGTTCGATGGCACAACCTCGATCTCGGCCTGCGCCTTCTTCACCATGCTGACCCGGGTCATGCCCGGAGTTGCGCGTGACTTGACCTCGCGTGCCATGCCTTGGGACGTTTTGCCATGGGAGCCGGCCGTTCATCTCGCCCTTTTCGTCCATCTGGTGGACGGCCTGGTTCCTGGTCTGTATTTGTTGGCGCGTGATCGGTCGAAAATCGACTGGCTACGTAGCGCGACGCAGCCACAATTCGACTGGACGCCAGCGGCGGGCTGCCCCGACGACTTGCCATTGTTCCTGCTTCAAGAAGGCGATGCGCGGGCACTGGCTGCCGAGCTCAGCTGCCGTCAGGACATCGCTGGGGAAAGTGCCTTTTCCTTGGGAATGATTGCGGAATTCGAACCCAGGTTGCGCCAGCACGGACCGTGGTTTTATCGCAGACTCTTTTGGGAGACAGGGCTGATCGGTCAGGTGCTTTATTTGGAAGCCGAGGCGGCCGGAGTCCGCGCCACGGGCATCGGCTGCTTTTTCGACGACCCAGTACACCAGATCATGGGATTCAATGATGCAAGCTTTCAGTCGCTCTATCACTTCACGACCGGTGGTCCGGTCGAAGACCCTCGCCTGACGACCTTGCCACCCTATGGCCTAGATCACTAAATTGGGTAGCCCGCAAGAATCGGACGGGAATGTACGTTAGCCGCGGTGCAACGTGAATCACACACATTCCCCTGTCCAGTTGTTCACACTTTTCTCGGCTTCTACGAACGTTGCTCGCGATCGAAAACCCGCAACAGGGATAGCGTATTTGCGTGCCTCTGTGTTAACAGGCGCGCGCGACACGAGTAGCATGCCCACGAGCGCAGTGCGACAGTCACGTTGAATCCGAAAGGTGTATGTCCCAAACGGATCGGACTTTGCTGGAGCAGATGCAGATCTCCGACGTTGAGATCAACCGGCGCAAGGAGCTGCTCGAGTTTTCGGACGCCGACGTCGCGTTCCTGGCCTCCTGTTCAGAATGCGTTGAGCAGGAAGTTGAAGCTCTCGTCAACCGCTTCTATGTACAGCAGACCTCGATAGAGGAGATCGCGTTACTTATCGGCGATGCCGACACGCTCCGGCGCTTGCATGTCGCCCAGCGACGCTACATCCTCGGACTTTTCGCGGGGCATTACGACATCCAATATGTCAATGACCGGTTGCGTATCGGCATGGTTCACAAGCGCATCGGCGTTGAACCCAAGCTTTTCCTAGCCGCCGTCAAATCGCTCAGGGATGTGCTCGGCAAGTTTCTCGCCCAGTTGATTTCCGACAGGCAGCGCTTGGCGAACGTGCTGCGCGCCCTCGACAAGTTGCTCTATTTTGATACAACGCTGATCGTCGATACCTATATTCGTAGCCTCCTCAACGAGGTCGAGGTCGCCAAAGACCGCGTGATGGTTTATGCCCAGGATCTAGAACGGCGGGTCGCGGAGCGCACTCGTCAGATCGAGGAACTATCGCGGCGCGATGCCCTGACCGGGCTCTTCAATCGGCGCGCCCTGAGGGAATTCCTGCACCGGGAACTATTGCAGGCGCAACGTCATTCTAAGGCGTTTTCGATCGCATACTTCGACATCGATGGCTTCAAGGAAATCAACGATACAAAGGGACACATGGCAGGCGATGAGCTTCTGCGTGCCGTGGGCGGGTTGCTTCTGCGGCGCGCACGTGAAATCGACTTTCCTTGCCGCTGGGGTGGCGATGAGTTTTGCCTGGTTATGCCCGATTGCACAAGTGCCGACGCTGAGCGTGTAATTCAGCGCTTGATCGAGGAGTTTTCCTCGTTAGAGTCGGGAGTGACATTCAGCACCGGAATTGTTCAAAACGGTCCAACGGAATTTCTGGAAGCCGACGAGTGCATTCGCCGGGCGGACGAAAAGATGTATAAATCTAAGACTCAGCCAGGCTTTTTCGTCACGGTCTAACAATGCCGTAATTTTGCATCTGTCCGAGACAGAAGGCGCGATGCTGGTGATCGCAGCAGACTGAGGAGCGCGTGCGCACTACCTGGCACGATGGATCAATGGGTGCCCAAAATGGTGGCAGGCGCGAAGGATCCTTGCAATCGTTCGCCCCTTCACCGTCGAATCATTCGCTTGGTCCTTCCATCTCATTTCCGGATTTGCGGTTGATGCAATGCCTGAGGCCGGCGACATCGCGAATGCGAATGTGTTTGTTCTGCACGCTGATGAGGCCTTCGTCCCGGAGCTTGCCGAAAATGCGGCACACCGTTTCGCCTTTCATAGCAAGATAGCTTCCAATTTCCTCCCGTGTCATGCGCAGGATGAATTCCGAGGGCGAGTAGCCGCGCGCCGCAAAGCGTAGTGACAAGTTGAGCAGGAACACGGCGAGGCGTTCTTCGGCGCTCCTCGTGCCAAGGAGGAGCATGACGCTATGCTCGCGCACGATCTCGGCGCTCATGACCCTTTCTAAACGGCGCCGCGCCCCCTGCGTAGAGTGGCCGAAGTTCTCTATCTGGGAGTAGGGAATCACGCAAACCTGGCTGTCCTCCAGCGCAATCGCATCGCAACCGTGCACCTCGGACCAGATCCCGTCGGTGCCGAGCATGTCGCCGGCCATATGAAAGCCCGTCACCTGTTCGCGCCCGAATTCCTGGGTCTGCACGGTCTTGAAAAAGCCGCTGCGCACGGTATATATGCAAGTGAACGCGTCGCCCGCTCGGTACAGTTTCTTGCCTCGTCCGACGTGGCGATCGTTAACAATTAGTTCTTCGATTTGGCCTTTTTCCGATAGCATCAAATCGCAGGGCATGCAGGCTTCCCGCAGGCCACAGATCGAGCAGCGTGTCGGCATCCCGATGTCGTTTCCTGCGGTTACGACCTCTCGCACGGAAATCGGAGGTCTTGGAATGCTTTTGAAAACTTCCATGGTTACCGTATCCGTCTCGGCCATCCCCAATGCTTTGACTCTGCTTCTGCTTTAGTGTGCCAGTGCCACGCAGCGCTAACTGCTGTCTGCAATATGGTTATATGCGCGGCGCCAAACTCGCTCGCCTCCAGTGCGACAAGCGGGAACGGTCGACTGCCAACAAAGATGCACAAACCCACGCAGGGATGAGCGGTCGTCGTTGAGGTCGTTGACGACCATCAAGATGGCTAGGGCGCTCGGCGCGTAGAAAAACATTGGGGCCTGGCGGGCGCCATTTTTCTGGATCGTGCTCCACGGATCTTGCGAGCCATGGCTGTCCGATAGTCGCAGCCTTATCCCCTCTTCTTCAGGAGCGACTGTGTAAGTGGCCGCGGGTGGCGACGATTTTGATTTCTTCGGTATCTGGGCAACAATGACGTGGTAGAACGTCGTCGCCAACACGTACTTGGCCCACATTTAGTTGCCTGGCGATACCAAGGCATCGGCTTTCGCCGATCTTCGGATCCACTACAGAGTCAACAATGGCATATGCAAAGGCGAGCATCGGGACGGCGAATTACGCCGTAGCAATCAAAGCCGGGCATCACGAACTGAAAGCGGACGAGGGCCCCGCCTTGGGCGGACAGGATGTCGGACCCGCGCCTTACGAGTTGCTGGCATCCGCGCTAGCGGCCTGCACGGCGATCACGCTTCGGATGTATGCGGAGCGCAAGCAGTGGCCGCTTCAGGGAGTGCAGGTCGCTATTCACTTCAAAAAGGAGGTTGCTCAGTTGTCTATCGAACGCCTCCTCACTTTGCAAGGACCGCTGAGCGATGAACAGCGCCAGCGTCTGGCCGATATTGCCGAGCGCACGCCAGTGACCTTGACGCTGAAATCGGGCATCCAAATCCTTACTCACCTCGTGTGAAGGGGCAGCGCGCAGCTGCGTATTCCCTGAAAAAAATGTATTTGAGCCCCGTGCAGTCAACCTCTTCTATTGGGTGATGCCCAACGGAAACGGGGATCGTCATGCACTTCATGGGAGTTGCTCCGTCGTGCACCGGGAACGATCCTCCGTTGAGCGGCGACCGCGATGTCGCCTCTATCGCAGCCGCGAAGCGTACACGATAAAGACCTAGCACCGCCGTATGCGAATGGTGCCCCAGTGTTGGCGTGCAAACGGCGTGACTTTTGACGCCACCTGAGCCACCACCTCGGGCGGGAAATGGCGCAAATCGTCGCCGTACCTGATTTGGTTTGGATATTTCGAGGGACCCTCTGCATCGATGACGGCTCCCACCGTGGAGGTGTCCAAACCATGTGTAAGGCTGCAGGATCGCAGGCCACCACCGGGCAGGCGCGCAAACCTTGGCGCTGAGCGAACCGCCGCTAGCCTCGACGAACCGCCTCGTCCACCGCAAGAGATTGGCCCGTAACTACCGTGACCGGGCCTCGACTCATGAGCCGTATTTTCTAGCGAATCTTCGCATCGCATCAAATTGACATCTAACTAATAACGATGCCGACTATTTTGTGAATATTCACACTGATCTAGCGCGACGGACAAATGCGACATAGATTGGCGCCGCGTGAGAGGGATGCCGTAAACGGTCCGTCGCTAAAACAGCCTTGATGAAGTGGAGGGTGCGAACATGGGATCTAGCGTCGTAGTCGGCTTTCGCCGGGCATTCGGCAAATTCCTGGGGACCTTCGGTCTGCTTGTTGCGCTTGGCGCAATGCCCGCGGCGCACGCGAGCGATTGGGGGTGCGAAGTTCTGTTGTGCTTGTCCAACCCTGCCGGGCCCACCGCCGTTGCCGAATGCGTGCCGCCCATCACGCAGCTCTGGAATGCACTGGCGAACTTCCAGCCGTTTCCGACTTGCGGCCTGGCGAGTGCCACGGGCTCTTACGCATCGCCCGGGATGAACTACTACAACGCCTGCCCGGCTGGCACGACAGCGCTCGCGGCCGGCGTCATGGCCGTGCAGGCAACCTCGGCTGGCGCCGTCAGCGGTGTCGCAGTGGATGGCTTGGCGGTAGTGCAGGTCGGCATTGGCACGGGCGATGGGCTCTTACCGCAGGTCGACGGCGGTGGCATTGCCTCGCCAATGCCGGCCAAGACGTGCGTCGGCGGCAGCCCCCTGGGGCAAGTAACCGTGCTCACGTCTAGCGGTACCTGGAGCACGGCGACGGTTTACAGCCAGGTGGTGAGTCTGCCGGCCCAGGCTTCTGGAAGCGTAATCGACGTTTACGTTGACAGCGCTTTGTACTCGCAAGTTCGGTACTAAGGCGATGGATTTCACAATGCTCGCGCAGCAGTGCGCAGCCGACGTTCCGGTGGACACCATGCGGCGCATCGTGCAAGTCGAGTCCTCGTTTAACCCGAACGCCATCGGCGTTGTGGGCGGGCGCCTGGAGCGTCAACCACGCAATCGCGGCGAAGCGATTGTGATGGCACAGTGGCTGGAGCGCAACGGCTACAACTACAGCGTCGGCCTGGCACAGGTCAACAAAAAGAATTTGGCCAAGTACGGTCTGACGCTGGAAAGCGCCTTTGATGCATGCCCGAATCTGAAGGTGGGTGCGCAGATCCTCAAGGAGTGCTTTGTACAGGCGGGGCAGGCGCGCAGCGGCGAACAAGTGGCGCTGCGCGATGCGTTCAGTTGCTACTACTCGGGCAACTTCGTCGCTGGATACACCGATGGCTACGTCCTCAAGGTCTTGGGCGCCGCCTCGGCCGAACCGGCTGGCACGACCCACGCATCGAGGCATAGCACGGCCGAGTCCGAGCCACGCCCGGTGCAGCAGGCGCCACAGACGGCGAGCGCCCTAATGTTCTAGACCACCAACGGAACTGTGGCCGTACAGGTTGCGGACGCGGCAAAGCAAGGAGATCCATAAACCGGGACCAGAAAACGGCACATAGCAGTCACCGAAGGCAAACCGTGATTTTTCGTACACAACGCGAGGAGAGTCTGGAAATGAAACGCATGAAACTTGCAACGTTGGGGAGCACAAAGATGAAGGCCCTGCAGCCGATTGCCGTGATCTTGGTGATGTTGGGCACAGGTCCTGTATTCGCACAGGCGGCGCCCGCGAATGTCACCACCACCATGACCAACATCCAAACGCTCCTGACAGGCGTCGCGGTAACGCTGTTCACGATCAGCATCCTTTGGGCTGGTTTCAAGATGGCCTTCCAGCACGCGAAGTGGTCCGAGATCAGCAACATTGTGATCGGCGGCATTCTGGTTGGCGGCGCGGCGGGGTTCGCAGCATGGCTGGTCTGAACGGGTTTCGCGACCCAATCTTTCGTGGGTGCACCCGGCCGGCCATGCTGGCCGGCGTGCCCATGATCCCCCTGCTGCTGGTAACGGGCCTCTTCCTGCTACTGGCGATGTGGTGCTTCTATCTCGTTAGCGGATATGTGACCCTGATACTGGTCGTGGCCTACATCCCGATCGTCGTAACGATGCGGCAGATAACCAAGAAAGATGACCAGCGTCTGCGGCAGATGATGCTGCGCACCCGCATGCGGGTACGTCACCATGCAGGTCGGGAAATCTGGAGTGCAACTTCCTTTGGTCCGGTACGGTTTAAGCGCCGGAGGGCGGCTCCATGAAATCCCAAACAATGGTCAAGGAGGCGGCGCGGGCCCAGGTGCCCTCGGCTGACCATATACCGCTGGGCACGCATGTTGCCCCGAACGTAATCCAGCTCCGAAATACGGGCGATTTGATCGCCATTTGGCGACTCGAAGGCATTTCGTTCGAGACCGCGGATCCGGACGAGATCGGAATTCGCAAGGAAGGCCTCAACAACTTTCTTCGTGCGCTGGGCGGTGGAAGCTTTGCCCTGTGGTCGCACAAAGTTCGCCGCGTTGTGCATGAGCGGCTTGCCGGCAAATATTCGAACGACTTTTGCCGGGATCTCAACGATCAGTACTACAAGACCTTCGACACGTACAGGCAGATGGCGACGGAGTTGTACGTGACGATCGTCTTTCGGCCAATGCCATCACGCACCGCGCGCCTGTTCAAGCGCATGGCGACGCGCACGGTCGACGAAATCAAGACCAAGCACGCCGATGAGATGGTTGTGCTCGATGATACGGCAAAGCAGTTCGAAGCGAGCATGGCGCGCTACGCGCCAGAGCGCCTGAGCACCTACACCAAGTACGGCGTGGTGTGTTCGCAAATGCTCTCGTTCCTGGGCTTTCTCGTAAATGGCGTTTGGGAGGACGTCCCCATGCGGCGCGCGGATATCGGGGAATACCTGCCGACGTCGCGGCTGCACTTTGGAGACCGCAACGGCGCGCTCGAAATATGGCATCCGAGCGCCCGGAAGTTCGTCGGGTTTCTGGATTTCAAGGAATACCCGAAATTTTCCGAGCCGGGAATGACGAACTGCATCCTCTACGGCGATTACGAATATATCGAAACGCAAAGCTTCGCCATTCTCAATCGCCGCGAAGCGATGAGCTCCCTTGAACGTCAAAAAGGCCAACTTATCGCGAGCGACGACGTTAGCCCGACGGAACTCGAGGAAATGGAGCAGGCCATCAACGACCTGCACGATGGTCTCATTGAGATGGGCGAGTACCACTACAGCCTGGCGATCTTTGGCGCGACGCTCGAGGAGGCCGCAAAGAACGTATCGAACGCGCGCTCGGCCATGCAGGACGGGCCCGGCTTCACGATGGCGGTCATCGACGCCATTCCGGAGTGCGCGTGGTTCGCGCAGATTCCCGGAAACTGGAGCTGGCGACCGCGTGAAGCATCGATCACCAGCCGCAACTTCGCGTGCCTGAGCCCATTTCATTCTTTTGCGCGGGGCAAGCGCAGCGGCAACCCTTGGGGCGAAGCGCTCGCCTTGATGAAGACCCCCAGTGGACAGCCGTATTACCTGAACTTTCACGCCTCTCCCGAGAACAAGGATTCAACGGACGAGAAATACCCGGGAAACACGTTCATCTGCGGGACGACGGGCGTTGGCAAGACCGTGCTCGAAATGGCCCTGCTGGCCTTTGCAACGAAGTACCCAGGCCTGCGCTGCGTATTTTTCGATAAGGACCGCGGTGCCGAGATCGGTATTCGCGCAATGGGTGGGCGGTACTTTGCGCTCAAGCGCGGTGTGCCGACCGGGTTCAATCCGTTTCAGCTTCCCCCGACGCAAAGCAACATCCAGTTCTGCGAAAAGCTCGTGCACCAGCTCGTCAAAACGGGCGGGGAGGGCGCAGCAGCGCTCACGGCGAGGGAAGACAGCGACATAAGCCATGCGGTGCGTACTGTCATGAGCGACCATGTGTCGCTCGAGGTGCGGTGTGTCACGGCAGTTGCCCAGAATCTTCCGGTTACCGGCGAGAACTCCCTAAACGCGCGCCTGCGCAAATGGACGCGCGGCCAACCGCTGGGGTGGGTTTTTGACAATCCGCGCGACCTGCAGAACTTCGCGGGAGCGAGCATCTTCGGGTACGACTACACCGAATTTCTCGACGATCCCGAAGTGCGCACGCCAATCATGGCGTACCTACTGCACATCACGGAGTCGCTCATCGACGGGAACCCGTTCATCTACTTCATGGAGGAATTCTGGAAGCCGCTAATGGATGACATCTTTAGCGATTTCGCGCTTAACAAGCAAAAGACGATCCGCAAGCAATCCGGGCTGGGGGTGTTCGTCACGCAATCACCGTCGGACGTGCTGGGCCATCGCATCGGAAAGACGATGGTGGAGCAAAGCGTTACGCAAATCTTCTTGCCCAACCCGAGGGCCGACCATGACGACTACGTGCTCGGATTCAAGGTTACGGAGGCCGAATACAACATCATCCGCAACCTGGGCGAAGCAAGCCGAATGTTTTTGGTCAAGCAGGGGCAACGCTCCTCTGTGGTCAAGTTCAATCTTGGCAGCATGACCAACATCCTCCACGTGATCTCTGGAACCACCGATAACGTCGAACTGCTGGACGGCATCCGCGCCCAGGTTGGGGACGATCCGAAGGCGTGGATGCCGATTTTCCACGAGCGCATCGCTGCTCGACGGGCCCAACTCAAGTAACGCCAACACGCAGCGCGCGGATTACGACCGGAGCACGATCCCATGGGCATAGCCACTTCCGTTGAAACGGCGATCAACTCGCTGCTGAGCAACTACGTCACGACGAACAGCACGGCTATTAGCAACGCGCTCCAGCCGGTGGCGCTAACCGGCGTCTCGATCTATTTGGTGGTGATGGGCTGGGCAATTGCGCGCGGAGAAGTCCACGACTCGATACCGACCGCGGCACTGAAGTTTTTCAAGATTTCCGTCATCTGTGCAATGGCGTTGACCGCCGGCGACTACCAGACATATGCAATCAATGCCGTACAGGGTGTCCAGAGCCTGTTCACAACGGCCTTTGGCAACGCGGCGACCCTTGGCGCGCTAATTGACAACCTGGCGGCCCCATACGACACGCTAGATAACTTGCTTTGGAGCCACGTGAGCTCGGGCAGCTTCGGGTTTCCCGATTTTGCCCTCATTGCGGCTTCGCTCATGGTGTCGGTCGCCGAGGTAGTGATTTTCGCCATCGCCATCGGCACCTACGCCATTGCTCTTGTCTCACTGGCGCTGGTTCTGGCCGTTGGTCCAGCCTTCATCTTGTGCGCACTGTTTCCTTCGACGCAGCGCTTCACCGAGTCGTGGATCGGGCAGGCGCTGCATTTTGCGTTTCTCAACATCCTCCTTGGGGCAACCATTGCGATGCTGACAAGCATTGCAAGCCAGTTCGCCACCCACATTGCATCGAACTATGGCAACACAGCGATTTTGAGCGATACGGTCGCGCTGCTGGTCATATCGATCGCTCTTGGCGTGGTGATGCTCAATCTCAATGCGATCGCAAGCGCGCTCTCCGGTGGTGCATCGATTTCGGGCATCGGCGGTCAGCTTGCCAGGGCGGGGATGCTGTATTTCAGTTTGGGGCCGCCACGCGCAAGTGCTGGTGGATCCATAACGAACGTTTCGAGGAGCGCTCCAATTGGTCCTGGTGGTGCTAGTGGGGGCGGTGGCAGTCAGGCGCAGTATCAACGCAACACGCTAAGCAACATTCGGCGTGCAGCATAAAGGAGCTAGGTATGAAGGCGATAAAACAGGTTTTGGCATCGGCTCTTTTGGCAGGAAGCGTTGTCACGGGCAACGTTGCGCACGCGGGCATTCCGGTCATCGATTCGGCCAATCTTGCGCAAGCAATTGCGCAGGTCAATGCCTGGGCGCAGCAATATCAGCAGATGGTGGCGCAGATCAATGAGATCAGGCAGCAGTACGCAGCGCTCACGGGAACGCGCAACCTCGGGGAACTTTTCAACAATCCGCTGCTGCAGGCCTCCGTCCCGGCCGATGTCGGGGCAGTGTTTAGCGCAGTTGCACAAATCGGATTCAGTGGCCTGACTGCCCAGGCAAGAGCGCTACGCACCCAAACAATGCTCTACAACTGCGCCGATCGAACCGGCGCCGATCAGACAAGGTGCCAAGCGGTACTAGACGCAAATTCGCAAACGATCACGTACCTGAACAATGCTCTGCCGCTGATTACGCAGCGAGTCGCGGAAATACAGAAGCTTCAGGATCAGATCAATTCCACGATGGACCCAAAGGGCATTGCGGAACTGCAGGCCTCGCTCCAGGCGGAGAACACACAGGTTAGCAATGATGCCAATCGTCTGGCGATTATGCAAAAGCTTGCGGACGAGCAACAAAAACAAGCCGAGCAAACACTGCATGAGCAGACCTTGACGATGTTGTCGCCTGGAACGGCTACAGCGGCGTCGACATTTGCGTATACGGCCCCGTAGCGGGGCACAAACGTTGCGAAGAACGCCCCTTTGGGAAAACGCAAAATGTCCAGCATCTCCAAGAAAGTCAAGGCCGGCGAAGAGAAGGCCTTTCATGCAGCGTCCGTCGATTGGGAATCCGATCGGCAGGCTCGCATTGAAAAATCGGAGCGCCGAGCCTGGGCGGTCGGGATCGCCGCCTCCCTTATCGCGGTAGTCGCGGTTGTCGGGATCGTTGTGCTCGCACCCCTTAAGCGCGTAGTTCCGTACGTCTTTGCCGTGGACAAGGCAACGGGCGACGTCGAAGTGGTCGATGCAGCTGATGATCGCACCATCGTTGGCTACCAGGAGCTGCTCGACAAGCATTGGACGCAGCGATACGTGCTGGCGCGCGAATCGTATTTCTACAAGCTCCTGCAAAACGATTACGACACCGTTTTGGGGCTCAGTGCCGACGATGTCGGGCGAGAGTTCGCGCGTCAGTACGAAGGGCCAAATGCTCGTGACAAAAAGCTGGGGCCGGGAACGGAAATTACAGCAAAGGTAATTAGCGTGACGCTCGCCGCCGACCCCGTCGGGGCCAAGGCGGTAGTGCGGTTCTCGAGGTCGACGCGACGCAAGGACGCGCAATACACAGACCCTCCACAGTATTACGTGGCAACGATCTCCTACGAGTACAAGCCATCGATGTTCGGGAAGGAAAAGGACTTGATCCTCAACCCGCTCGGGTATCGGGTAACGGCCTATCGCGTCGACGCGGAACTGGCTCCCGTGCCCAATGCACCGGCAAGTTGAGGGAGGATGCAATGAAACGCAAGACGCTTCCTGTCTTCCTCCTGCTGTTGATGGCCGTTGCGGCGCTTGGGGCGGAAATTCCCGCGCCAAGTGAGCACGACGCGCGGGTTCGATACGTCGGATACGCCAAGGACGAGGTTACCGTTGTGAACGTGCGCCGCGGCACGGTGACCCGCATTGTGTTGGGCGAAGACGAGCGAATTTCCGTGGCCGCGACCGGATTTGCGGCCGACTGCACGAAGGCCGATCTGGAATGGTGCGTGCGCGCGGACGTTGGGACCAATCAGATATGGGTCAAGCCGAAAGACAATGCGACTGTCAATAACTTGGAGCTCAAAACCGACAAGCGCGACTATTCGTTCGAGTTTCGCGTGCTGCCGAACGCCTCGAGTGCGACGCCAGGGGGTTTACACGTTGCTGACCCGATGTTTCGGGTGATCTTTCGTTATCCGGAGCAAGCCGATAGCGGCGAAGCACTGGGTGCCGAGGATGCCGCCCGACAATTCGAAGCCAGGGAAAAGGCCTTGCTCGATGAACGCTTGGCCGCCGCTAAGCCCGCCGCGCGGAACTGGGCCTATTCCATGCAGGTGCTCAAGGGCGGCGAAGACATCGTGCCGTCGCTTGTTTTCGACGACGGGCGATTTACCTATTTTCGGTTCGCCAACAATCGCGAAGTTCCGGCGATCTTTTACATATCACCTTCCGGCGAGGAGGCGCGCATCAACTTTCATATGGAAGGCGACCTGGCCGTGGTGCAACGCATGGGGCAGCGTTTCGTTCTGCGCCTGGGCGAGGCGGTTGTCGGAGTCTGGAACGATCACTTCGATTCGGACGGGGTGCCGCCGCAGGACGGCACCGTCGTTAGCGGCGTGGCGCGAATGATTCGGTAAGGACGTAGCCATGGAGCAAGATGCCAGCGTCAGCGAGCCCAAGCTTCCCGAAGTCCCTGAGGAAGCGCCGATTGTGTCGGTGAACAGCCGGGGCGGAGCGTCCGGCAATTTGTTCGGGAAAGTCGTTTTCTTTACGACCGTAGCGGCTGTTGGCCTGGCCGGCGCCGTGATGGGGATAAACAAGTACCGGGCAAACCAAAAGGCGCATGCGGCTGCGGTTGAACAAACTGCGAAAAACGAGAACAAGCCCGCTGCCGTAGGCTTGCGGCGCACATTCGATACGGAGCCGTCTCCACCGCCGCCCGGTGCAGCAACGGGCGCGGGCGGCAGCGGTACGGGCGCGGGTCCAGGCACCGAAGCGGCCCGTGCGATGTGCTCGGATGGCACGCCGGGAACCGTTTTGCTCGGGCCAGATGGCAAGCCGATGCCGGCCCCGGACGGGTCGGCCCTGCGCGTTTGCAACGATGGGCGTGTGTTGGCTCAACCGACTGTGCCAGCGTTAAGCGTAGCACCCCCGATCCCGATGGCTGGCGGCTCTGCCGGACCGATGACCCAGGCGCGCCCGCAACTGCCCAGCCCTTATGCCGGAGATGTAATGCTAGGGACACCGAGCCAAGCGAGTGGCGGTACGCAGCCCTCGCCCGGCGATCCGGCAGCCGCTCTTTCTGCGTTGCAAAACTCGTTGGCGCAGCTCCAAAAACCCCCTGCAGCCGCGCCCGCCGGCGGCCCAGGCGGCGCGGCGCCGAGCCCTGCTGCAAGTCCTGCCGGGTCGCTCGGCGCCTCATTGTCGCCGACCGGCACGCCAATGGTCAGGGCAACGATGCTAGGCGAGCGCAACATGATCTTGCCAAAGGGCCGCTCGATCGACTGCGCGCTATCGATGCGCCTCGTAAGCGATCTGGCGGGATTGGCCTCGTGCGTTTTGACGCAAAACGTCTATAGCGACAACGGCAGGGTCGTTTTGCTCGAACGCGGCTCCGAAGCGACCGGGGAATATTCGTCCGCGACGGCGCAAGGCCAATCGCGCATTTTCGTGCTTTGGACAAGGATCAAAACGCCCCAAGGCGTAGTCATCAACCTCAATTCCCCTGCGGCCGATGCTTTGGGCACTTCCGGGGTATCGGGATACGTGGATAACCACTGGTGGGAGCGTCTTGGTGCGGCCTTCCTGCTGTCCTTTGTGCAAGACGCCATTGCGTACAAGACGGCCCAAGCAACCGGAGGCGGCGGGGCGCAGGGATTTGCAGTGTTCCAAAACACCTCGGAGACAAGCAATCGCATGACCGAGAAGGTGCTCGAGAGCACGATCAATATCAAGCCCACGATTTATGCCAATCAGGGCGACCGCGGCTCCATCTTCGTTGCGCGGGATCTGGATTTCGGGAGCGTGTATGCACTCCAAGCCCGTTGAGGCACTGGCCCGCGATGCGATGGTGCGCGAGCTGATGCGTCCGCTCGCCCAGTTCATGGCAGAGGCTGGCGCCACCGAACTCGCGGTCAATGGCACGCGCGAGGCCTTCGTTGAAATCGGTCCTGCGTGGCGAAAGTTCGACGCTCCTGATTTGACGCACGATCGCCTGCTGGCGCTTGCCAACGCAATTGCGACCTATACGGCGCAGGAAATTGGCCCACAGAAGCCCATCCTGTCTGCAATGCTCCCTGGTGGCGAACGAGTGCAAATTGTCGTTCCGCCGGCGGTCGAACAAGGCAGCGTATCGATGACGATTCGGCTTCCCCGCTCATCCATCAAATCGCTCGATGAATACGAGGCCGACGGGGCGTTTGCACGATACGTCTGGGCACGCTCGGCGCATATCAAGGAGCGCCGAAAGGACCTGGATGAAGTCGAGCAGCGCCTGATCACCGACCTCGAGGCCAATCGACTTGGAGATTTCCTGCGCCTCGCGGTTTCGATGAAGAAAAACATCGCGGTGGTTGGCGACACCGGATCGGGGAAAACTACCTTGATGACCTCCGTATGCCAGTCCATTCCGGCCCATGAGCGCTTGGTGACAATCGAGGATGTGCGCGAGCTGATGTTGCCCATGCACGCGAACAAGGTGCATTTGCTCTATTCAAAGGGGGCTCAAGGCGTTGCGAAGATAACCCCATCGGACTTGATCGCCTCGAACATGCGAATGAAGCCCGACAGGGTCTTGCTTGCCGAGTTGCGCGGGGCCGAGGCATTCGATTTCCTGAAGCTCCTTACTACCGGCCACAGCGGATCGATTACCTCGTATCACGCCGAATCGTGCGCGCTCGCGGCCGAGCGATATGTGTTCATGTGCAAAGAGCATGACCAGGCGGCAATTTACGACGCGCTGGCCCTCAAACAGCTCGTCACGCTGACGATCGACATCATTATTCACGTGGTTGCGAAGCTTGCCTTCGATCTTGATGGGAGGGCGTTGCGCAAAGACCGCTACGTTGCCGAGGTTCACTACGACCCGATTGCGAAGCTGCAAGCGCGATTCGGAGATGCGGAGCTGCATCATGCGTAAGAGGTGGCAACGATGAACGCCAAGCGCCTTGCGATCGGCGGTGCCATCCTCGTGTACTTGGGCTTGGGCCTTCTCCTAGCCCAATATCTTGCTGGCATTGCCTACTTCCTGGCCGGCAAGACGATGCCGCACAACGTAGGGATACATACGTGGGCGCTGTACTGGCAGTGGTATTCGGATGATCCGGTGCAACGCAAACATCTACAGGTTAGCGCAGCCATCGCCGGTTTCCTCGTCTTTGTCTTGCCGGCGTTGGGCATTTCCTCGCTTTTGAGCAAGAAAAGATCCCTGCACGGCGATGCGCGCTTTGCCAGCGGATCGGAGGTGCATAAGGCCGGGCTGTACGCAAATGACGGCATCATCGTGGGCAAGATGAATGGTCGTTATTTGATGTACGGCGGTCAGCAATTCGTGCTCCTTGCTGCCCCGACCCGGTCCGGTAAGGGGGTGGCGGTCGTGGTGCCGAACCTGCTCAATTACCCTGGTTCGGTGGTCGTGCTGGACATCAAGAAGGAAAACTTTCACCTGACCTCGGGCTTTCGCGCCAAGCACGGCCAAAAGGTATCTTTGTTTAACCCGTTCGCCGAGGACGGCAGAACGCATCGCTGGAACCCGCTCGACGGTATCAAGCGAGACCGCAACGCTCGCGTAGGCGACGTGCAGGCGATCGCGCAGGCCTTATACCCGAGCGAGCCTAGTGTGCGCGAGCCGTTCTGGAGCGAGCAGGCCCGCAACCTGTTCTTGGGCCTTGCGCTCTACCTCCTGGATACCCCGGAGCTGCCGTGCACGATCGGAGAGCTTTTGCGGCAATCGTCGGGCAAGGGCCTGCCCGTCAAGACCTATTTGCAGGACATCATGACGGCGCGCTCCAAGAGCGACAAGCCGCTGTGCGAGGAATGCCTGGACGCGCTCGGTCGGTTCTGTGCCACGTCGGAGAACACGCTCGCGAGCATTCTTGCAACCTTCAATGCTCCGCTTGCGATTTTTGCGAACCCGATCGTGGATGCCGCCACGAGCGCATCGGACTTCGACATTGCGATGGTTCGCAGGCAGCGGATGTCGATTTACATTGGCATTGAGCCCAATAGGCTCCTGGACGCCTCGTTGCTCGTCAATTTGTTTTTCTCCCAGCTCATCAATCTCAATACGGTGGTCTTGCCCGAGAACGATCCGGAACTCAAGCACCAGTGCCTGGTGGTGCTCGACGAATTCACTGCGATCGGCAAGGTGGGAATTATCGCCAAGGCCGTTGCGTATATCGCTGGCTATAACCTGCGGCTGCTGACGGTCGTCCAGAGCATTTCGCAGCTCGAGTCCGTGTATGGGGAAAAGGACACGCGCAGCTTCATAACAAACCATGCACTGCAAATTCTGTATCCACCGCGCGAGCAAAAAGATGCCAACGAGTATTCCGACATGCTCGGATACATGACGCAAAGGGCCCTTTCGACAAGCGTAAGCCGTCCCCGCGTCTGGGGGAGCAATACCGGGCAAACGAGTGAAAACCTCTCGGACCAGCGCCGAGCGCTTCTCCTGCCGCAGGAGATAAAGGAATTAGGCCAGGACAACGAAATCATCGTTGTCGAGAACACAAAGCCCATTTTGGCAACCAAGGCACGCTACTTCCGCGACCACGTGTTCATCAATCGCTTGAAGGGGGTCAGTCGGACTCTTGCGGCTTTAGGCAGGAAATTGCCGAACAAGGAACAAATCGTCGATGCGGCATTCGTGCACCACGAACTTGCCGCCTTCGCGCCCACACTCGACATTGATTTGCACAAAGCCAAGGTGGAGCGACGCACACGCCCGGTCGAGGCCGGCGAAACAATTGACCTGGCAAGGCTTGCGGTCGACGTGAGCACACTACCCGCACTTGCCGACCCGGCCGAGCCGAGCAAGGAAGAAGTTGCCGGAATAGTGGATGCGTTCCTGTCGCAACTTGACTGGGTCGATGAAGTCGCGCGGGAGTCTGCGACGAGAGCGCCGACCAACGTTCCCGGAAGACCAAGTGAGGTCAGCAGCGGCGAAGGCAGCAATCCGCGTGATGCGGCGTTGCTGGAGGCCAATTCAATCGAGGAGGCATCGCCGGAACCGGTGGCGTCGGCGAGGCAAAAGGTCGCAGCGTCATTTGGCACCGCGCCCATTGATTTGGCGGTTTTGGACCCATGAGCGCCCCTGCCGATACCGGCCGGCGCCGACCCATCGAACGATAGAGGATACGTTCATGAAAAAACTGACGCTTGCTCTCGCCGTCCTTGGGGCGTTTTGCATCGGCGGCTGCTCCTCCGTGCCAAAGCCCGTCATACGCGACGGTAGCGAGCGCAGCCCGGTCAACTCGACGGCGCGCATAGCGGACTACCAGGCGCGCACCGCCGAGGAAACGGTGAACTTTAACGAGCGCACAGCGCTCGGGCGCCAGGTGGATGCATTAAATCGCCAAGTCGCGGAAGTTAAAGCGAGTGTGGCGTCATTGCGAGAACAGATTGCGGCCCTGCGCCAAGCACGGGATGCCAAGACAATGGCAGTCCCGACACCGCGACCCGCCTGCGGCGCCATCGTCACCAGCTCGGCGCGGGGCGAGACCACGATCCCGGGCGGTGGTGCGATCGAGGTACGCGACCAGTCTGTCATTTTCCGGGTGACGCATCCATTTGCTCGGGTCGAATTCACACCGTCACCGGAACTGGAAGTGCAGCTTTTGCAAGCAACTGCCGCGGCAAAGCATATTGAGATCCGTGGGCGGACGGATGCCGCCAGCGAGAATCCGATTGACGAGGCCATCGCATTGCAGCGGGCATTGCGCGCCAAGGCATTTCTGGTGGTTAAGGGAATCGAGCCCGGCAAGATCCGCCTGAACTATATGGCCGCCGGCGGCAATATCGTCGAAAACAAGACACAGCCCGGTCGGGCCGAAAACAGGCGCGTGGAAATTGAGGCAATGGACCTGGACACGATGCCTTTTCATAACGAGCCGCAAATCGCGATTGGGAGCGGGCAATGAATGACGGGATTGGTGGAGCGGAGCAGGATGGCCTGGCGGTGCGCGGGGCCGATCATGGTAGCGAGAACACGGATGCGCAATTCATGGTGCCAGAAGCCCTGCGCAAGCGCTTTCTCCAAGAGCGCAATAAGTACTTCTTTCGCGACGAAGGAAACAGGCTTGCGTTCGAAGATGCCGGCAAGCGCTTGGTAACGGATCACAACAGCCCAGAAGTCGCCCGTTCGATGGTCGAGCTGGCGCAAGCCAAGGGCTGGTCAACAATCCGGCTCAAGGGCACGGAGGAATTCAAGCGCGAAGCGTGGTTGCAGGCCTCCCTGAAGGGCATGCAAATCGAAGGATTCCAGCCGCGCGATGCGGATCGGGCCCGGCTGATGGATGCGCGCAAGGAACGGGATCGCACGGCCGAACGAGGCCTAAATAGCATCTCGCATGTGCCCGAGCGGGCGCGGGAGGCCAGCGCCAAGACGCAGGACCGGGCCCAGAGCGAACCCGGGAGCGTCGTAGTCGATGAACATCAGCGGACCTTGAGTCCCCCCCAGCGCACAGCGGTGGAGGCAATTAAGGTCATCATGCGCAGTCGTGGTGACTCGGACAGTGCGGTTGCCATGGCCGCGGAGATCGCAGCCGAAAGGTTTCAGAATAACCGCGTGTACGTTGGCAAGCTCGTTGAGCATGGTGCCGTGCCATTCGAAAACAACCCTAACAACGAGCAAAGCTATTACGTCACGCTTAAAACCAAGAATGGCGAAAAGGTGCTGTGGGGGGTTGATCTGGCACGCACCGTTTCCGATGGGGGCGCCAAGGCCGGTGATGATGTCGTACTGGCCTATCAGGGTAGAGTGCCCGTTACCGTGCAGCTAAAGGTGCGCAACGAGCAGGGCCGGGTGGTTGGGGAAAAGTCCATTGCCACCAATCGCAATGCATGGAACATGCGCAAGCTCGACTCCCTGCGCGAGGAAGCCAAGGAACGTCTTGCCGCGGCGGCACAAAATTCCTTGAGGCAACCCGTAGTCAGGGTTTACGACCGCAACGCTCCGAGCGCCGAACCTCGGCCCGAGCTTGTTCGTAGGCCGGCGCGCGAAATCGAGCGCGTGCGCACCTAGCCAGGCCGGGTCGGGAAGGGGCGGGCACACGATGGTCGCGGCTAAAACGTTGCAAACGTCGGCCAGGGCTTGGGTACTGCCCCCGATCGCGCTGACGGATGGGGCCGTGGAGTCGCTCAAATGGCTCGCGCTTACCCTCATGACGGTCGATCACATCAACAAGTATCTGTTGCATGAGACGGTTCCCGCGATGTTTGCGATCGGGAGGCTTGCCCTGCCGATCTTCGCATTCGTACTGGCCTTCAACCTGGCACGGCCAGGAACCCTGGCGCGTGGCGTCTACGGCCGCCTTATCAAGCGCCTTGCCATAGTCGGCGCGGTCGCCTCGGCCCCATTCATCGCTCTTGGGGGGCTGGCGTGGGGCTGGTGGCCGCTTAACGTACTGGCAATGCTGCTTGTGGCCGTGTCCGTTATCTATCTCGTCGAGCTGGGCGGCAGAGCGCGAATTGCGCTCGCTGTGCTCGTTTTCGTGGTTGGGGGCGCGTTCGTCGAGTTTTGGTGGCCAGGCGTTGCCATGTGCCTGGGCGCATGGCGCTATTGCAAGCGCCCAAGCTGGCCAGCACTGGTTGTATGGATCGGATCTACCGCGGCGCTGTTCGTTATCAATCAAAACCTTTGGGCGCTGGCCGCGATTCCGGCGATATTTGCGGCAACAGGGCTTCAAGTCAGCGTGCCGCGTCTGCAGCGTGTGTTTTATGGCTACTACCCTGCGCACCTTTGCGTGCTGTGGGCGGCGCGCGAATGTTGCAATTAGGGGGAACGGCGTGAAAAGGACATTCGTATGGATCGCGGTGTTGCGTGCTGTCGGTGCGCCGTCTCGGTTGTGATCGACGAAGCGTCTGGGCACATCACCACGGGCAACATCGAATTTTAGCGAGCGGACTGAGGCAAAAGGCAACTGCCGTTGGGGCAGAAGCCATGCCGACTTCATCGGAGGACTCACATCATGAACAATGGATTTTTCACCGGACGGGTAGCCAAGGCACCCACGTTTCGTGAAGGCGCAAAGACGCGTGTTTGCTATTTCACGCTGCTTCGCGATGAATATGCGGGGGCCGACGACGAAACTGGGGAGCCAAAGGAGCGCAAGGTTGCACTTCCATTCACCGCGTTCGGCAGTAAAGCGCACGCGATTGCCGAGCACGTCTTCGTCGGGGATCAGCTCATCGTGGAATACAGGCTTGCCAATAACGATCGGGAGAAGCAAGGCGAAACGGATTACGGCTTTAGCTTCATCGTGGAGCGCTTCGAATTCGGGGCACCAGGCGCGCTCAAGCGGGAGAAGCTGCAGCGCGAAAAGGACTCGCGGGATTAGGTTTTTGCACAACAACGCAATGGCGTGAGGCGAGCTCGCGAGCGAACTCGCAATATGTCCAGAGGCTGTGTATGAAAACCCTCGTTCTGGCAAATCAAAAGGGCGGCGTCGGCAAGAGCGCCGTCTCCTGCCAGCTCGCGTATTACCTCGCGCATAGCGGCAAGCGCATCCTGCTTTTGGATCTGGATCATCAGCAAAACTCCTCCAGACCGATCATCAAGATGGGCAAGGCGGCGGTCGCCGGTTTCACCGCAAGCGAGCTGCTTGCCGGAGGCGCTAGAGCGCTTCCCGATGGCGGCTTTGTCCTAATCCAGGGTGACGACACCCTGAGCACGCTGGAGCGCCAGCCCGAGAAGCACAATGGCTATGCAAATTCCCTTAAGCACTTTCTTGATGCTGCGGCCGATCGCTTTGATGTGTGCCTCATCGACACCAACCCGAACCCCGATATTCGCTATGCGGCTGCGCTCATAACCGCAGATTTCGTTCTTTCGCCGATCCAGCTCAACCAAGAAGCGATAGACGGTATCGGTGCGCTCCTCAGCCATCAGCGCTATGGCTATCTCAAAATCAAGGCGGCGCTGAACCCTCACTTGATCCTGATCGGTCTGCTGCCGAATATGGTCGAGCCAACTCCATTTCAGCGCGGAAACTTCCAGCAGGTGGCCGAGGCCTTTGCAAAAATGCTGATCGTAATCGACGCAAAGACGAAGCAATTCGCGTTTATTCCCAAGCGCTCGGCAGTTGCCGAGGCCCAGGCGGACGGGGCTTTCTTGGCCGAGGTCAAGAAGACTGCCGCGCGTGATGCTTGGCGCGAGATCAGGCCTTCTTTCGACGTCATTCTGGAACGCATGGGCCTGGGGAGGAGACTATGAAGCTTGACCTTTCTGCGCTCGACGTTCCCCTGGTCGTACGCGGCCCGGCGTCCCTTGTTGCACCTAAGGCACCGCTTTCGCGCTTCGAGGAAGATCCCAACAATCCGCGCATCGAGTTTGACGACGACCCCGATTTTGATGATTTTGTCGAGGACATTCGCGCGCGTGGGATTTTGCAGCCCCTCATCGTTCGAACTTTCGAGGGAAGCGACAAGCTACGCATTCGCTTTGGCGCGCGTCGGTACCGCGCCGCTGTTCGCATTGGACTTGAGGAGATTCCATACGTCGTCACTGAGGACGAACGCCAATTTGATGATTACTCGCAGGTAGCCGAAAACGAGCGGCGGCGGGGCTTGCAGCCGCTTGAGCTGGCGAAGTTCATTGCGAAGAGGCTAGCCCAAGGAGAAAAGAAGAAGGAGGTCGCTGCGAGGCTCAGTTTTGACCCAAGCGCGATTACACACCTGCTCTCGCTTGTTGATGCACCGTCCTTTTTGATGGAGTTGTACCATGGTAAAAAATGCCGTAACCCCCAATATCTGTACGAGCTGCGGCGGCTGCACGCCAAGGCATCGGAGGTCGTCGAGCGCCGTGTTGCCGCTGCCGCGGCAATAGACCGGCGCTTGGTTTTGGCGCTCGCGGAAGAGGTCGACTCGGTCCCGCAGCCGTCGGAACCTGGCACCTCGAGTATCAAGGCGGTCCCCGACGCGGCCACCACGGGCGCGGTTCGCGCTTTAGCCGCGGCCGTCAACAGTAGCGGGGGCGGTGGCACGCGGGGCAGGTCTTATTACCAAGGTGTCTCGGTCCTGCAGCTGCCCGCCCACAACCCGGAGAACGAGAAGAAAGCGGCGGGCAGGCCTCCAGATCCGATCATGATCAAAAGGCCGCTCTTGCTTGGCATATACCACGGGTGCGAAGTGATGATGGTTTTGACTCGCAGGCCCTCGGCGGTCGGCTTTGCCGTCGTTCGCTTTAGAGACGGGTGCGGCGACAAGGAAGTGAGTATCGGCGATATTAAGCTGTCACTGCTCACGGATTCGTAGGCGGCGTAGGACCAAACGCTGCAACGTGTCGATCGAGTGCCGATGCGAGCCATCCTGCCGCCGAAGCAACTCTCGGACCGTGTAAAACGCCGATTCCACTCTGCCGCCAGGTTATTGCGTACCGATGGAGTGAAATTCCATTTCCCGCGCGAACAGTTCCACGAGCAGATTCAGAATGTGCTTGAGAAACTGCCAGCCGAACGGCACGCGACGCGCAAGGCGATGGTCGATTGGGTTGAGGATTACGACCTGGCAAGCGAAGCTCAAGTGATGCACCACCCTGTCACCCGCGTTCGCCACCCCGCAAATCGAAGTGAGGCTCCCAATGTTGACGTTCCTCGAATGGACCGGCTCAATTCTCGGCTTGCTCGGTGCCCTCCTTCTCGCCACCCATACCCGGACCAGCAGCACGGCATCGAACTCCTTCCCGATATCGATCGACCCAATTCTCTGCCCTGGTTTGCTGTCGGGGAGAATGCAGCGCCCCTTGATTTGGAGGCGCCAAGGCTTGCCGTCGCGCGTCTCCGTCGCGTCGTACCCCGCCTGTCGGGCTCCCGTGAGCTTGAGGCCGAGGTGGAGCGCGGCTTCATATTCCGCGACCTCGCCAGTGATGCCCAAGGGCTTACCGGTCAGGGCGCGGTACCGCTGCGCGAGCTCTGTCGCCTCAGCCAAGACGGCAAAAACAGAATCAGTCGTCACTGTCCCACGGTTCTCGCCCCCAGAATGCACAGCACTGCCGGGGGCCACGTACGATCCCCACGACTAAGCAAGCAGTGATGAGGCTTGACAGATTGCAGAGATCCCTGCGCAGATGGCCGCCCATGCACTGAATTTGCTTTGCCGCTTCAAAGCATTTGCTAATGCTATGAGATCGTCGCTATGGGCTTGACCGACAAACACGCCACCTAGGGGACCCCCGCCAAGTGGCGCACCCATAGGCGAATTGGGGCGGCTAACGTGAATCGAAAAATGGTCGAGAGTCTTGACCACCGCGCTGCGCCACCAAAGTATCGCAGCAGTAATGGCGAATAGCGCAGAAGCAACGTTCAACAATGTAGTGGCGAGTTTCATCGGATCCATCGAATAATTTGGACAGTGAGTGCTGTGTTTTCAGGCCGCGCACTGCTCACGCAGACGACTAGGTTTATACCTCGGACGTATGTTTGTTGCCCCATATTCATCGCATCAATCGGTCCGAGCTTTGCAATGTCATCGACCGGAGACGACGTCGCTTCTTTGACGGTGTTTAGGGCGTCGAATGCAGCATTGGCAAAGTCGTAGGCTTCTGTCGCCCATGCAATCGCTGGAACCCAGGTAAGCAAACAGGACAGCACGAATGCCCTTTTCATGGCGTGTGGCCCTATGTTGATGTGTTCCTCTGTCTATCGCGATGGCCGAATTGCTCTGTGTGGATCGTATCGCGGGCCTAGGTGCACGGTAATGCGCTGGATCAGGGCACGTCATCCGCGCCCGACTCCCGCCTGCCGTCGAAGTCAAGCGTTCCCTCTTACGGCCGCCCGCTTCTCAACGATGTCAAGCAGATGGCTCGCGAACACGATGAGGCGGGCAGCCTCTTCTCGCGACAGGTTCACGTCGCGATGACTGGTTGGGTTTTTCGCGTGCCCGATGGCCCCAGAAAAGAGGAACATTTCCGACCTCCGCTCAGCCGCGACGAGCGCTTTATCGGTCAGCGGACCATCTTCCGGGTTAAACGCCCGCTCCATCAGTTTCGTGCCCAGGAGTTCGGGCGGACAGTGCGCCGCTGCTCGCACGGCAACCTCTACTTCCTTGAAAGCTTGAAAGACCGCCGTCTCGTGATCGCCGCGCGCGAACAAAGGATAAACCTTCTCCGCCAAGGGCGGCTGCAGAAGGTCGCGCGGTAAGGTATGCGCCTTTCGATAGGATTCGAGCTCGGCGCGTGACGAGAGCTGCCGACCGCGACGCGTGAGCAGGAACCAGCCTGCCGCTTGCCCTGGTTCCTGCACGATGATGCCCTGCGTTTCCATCCAAGACATCGCTTCGGCGACAGCCACTCCTATATCGCCGTCCGCGCCGGGCGGATATTCGCGGTTGTAAGGTGCGGTCCGCGACATGAAACTGCCGACCAGAAATCTCGGGGCTTGCGGAAGATGGGGCACAAGTTCCAAAAGAATGCCAGCCAGATCCTCGGGCTCGAGTGCCAGCACGTCGCGGACTTCTGGAATTACTGAAAACAGAAGTGACATCGGAATTGACCTCGTCTAATCATGGTTGGCGCCTGGCTCCCGCTCCCAGAACGCGCAGCGCATCTTAGGAGTCCCGATCACCTGCACTCCGCCACGGTGCTCGCATACCAGATGCTCGGTGAGGAACCGGCCACGGAAGTGGGCGCAGGTGTAGCACCCTCGTGCCCTGGCGGGCGAGGCGAAGACGTGCGGAGAGAAGGAGCCCGCCGTTTTGTAGGCATTGACATGTACATCATATGTATGCATCATGGCATCAAGCGGACAAGAGGCGCACATGATAGAGGAAACTCCACCGAGCGACCAACCCTCAGCCAAGGATGATCTTCAAGCCGAGATCGACGCGATGCAAGCGATATCGGAGGCTTTGTTGAAACTTCGCACTGGAGAGCAACGGGTCCGAGTCTTGGCGCATCTCACGTCCGCGCTCGGGCTTGCGCCCAACCGTGCGAGGGACGTCACCGCCATGCCGCCGCCTTTGCCTCTGATAGCGTCTGCGGCGTCTTCGAGCGCGGGTGCGGGTGTCGTCGCGGGCGCAAGCGGATCAACGGCCAGATACGGCACCGTGCACGATCTCTATGCGGCAGCGCAACCGTCCGGGGAGGCGGAGCGAGCGTTAGTGGTTGGCTACTGGTTCCAAGCGGTTCAGGGAGCGCCGGATTTTGATGCCCAATCGGTCAACGCGGAGCTGCGGCAGCTGGGGTATCCGATAAAAAACATCACGCAGGCTTTTATGTCCTTGATGACAAGAAAGCCACAATTTGTTATACAGACGCGGAAGGGTGGGACTGCCCAGCAAGCTCGAAAGCGCCTGAAGCTAACGACATATGGAATCCAAGCCGTCGAGCGGCGGATCGCGGTGGCGCGCGGCGGCGGTAACGCCGAAGATCAATTTTTCTTTGAGTAGTGCCGTGCCGCTGCAATTGATTGCAAGGCGCGGATCCCCAGCGCGGCTAACGCTGGGGATCCGTTTTTCAACTTGCGTCTGGAGAGGCGCACAGGACAGCGCGGGTCACTGACCGCGCAGAAAGGACCAATGCAATGCGCCTAGCAATCGCGCTGGCCGCCGCACCCCAAACCGGGGTGGTCACGACGGTTGCAGCACTTACCGGGTTATTGCACTGATCCCAGGAAGCTGGTTTACGCCAGCTTCCTGGCGAATTTTGGTATGTTTGACGTTAGTTGGCAAGGGCGCCCGGACCGAGTGCCGCGTTGGCTCCCGTGGCCATCCTGCCAGCCGGTGGGCGCGGAACGCTGGGGAAGGGGCGCCTGCCTGAGCGAGGTTGGCGGCAAAGCGGGGTCAAATTCCGCCTCCGGGTTAGGCACCTCCCGGCGGGTGGAAAATCGGCGGGTTTCGAGCAGACCCCATCGGAAACCGGCATGGGCACTGGGCTCAGGAGGTCACGGCTGCAGTTTTCATTTGCCGGTTTAGGAGGTCGGCGGAGCTCCGTATCGCGAAATGAGTTCGAACCACTTTGTTCCATCTCCATGCGCTTTAATCAGCCTTTCCCAGCTTGCGGCGTGGCCCGGTGTACGAAGCCGGTTATGCAATGCCAAATGACATTTCTTGCAAATCGGAACCGTCTGGAGGGCGCGGCTATAGTCTTCGTTGTGGTAGTCGAAACGACCCTCGGTCGTACCGCAAACACTGCACAGCTGAGCGGGCGGTATTAGCCGAAGCTCAATAGCTATCTTTATTTTCCAGTCAGCAAGCACACGAAGTTCGCCCGGGAAACCGTTATAGGGGCCAAGCCTCATTCGGGAGGCCTTGATTTTCGTGCGGCCGCTAGCGATCGCTTCGTCGACTGCCCGTTCGACTTCGCGGTCGTCCCAAGGAGTTTTAATGGAGAATGGCAACATCGGGTACTTTGACAACCTCGGCGTCTGGATTCAACCTTGAAGCTAGATTTCTCGAGCGCCGCCGCAAGATACGAGCACGCGTGGGAGGCTAAAGCCTGTGACCAGCGGCCGTTCGAATCCTTGCTGGCTGATTCAATCCTTTGGAACCTTTAGCCCGTCCTCATCAACGCTTCAGAGGAATCAGTGCAAATGAAACAACCATTGCGCTGCGATACGCAAATGCCCACGCAGAATGAGTACAACAAGAAGCAGCAATAGAAGACCGAACGAACCAACGTAGAAGTGCGCCACCGTTCGAACAACGAACCGGAAAAACGCAATCCCAAACCGGAACGGCGCAGTGAAAAGCTTGTGGGCCGCACCTGCAGTCGCGTTTAGCTGAATGATGGCCATGATGGTATCTCCTAGATCAAACGACGTTTCGGACACTTAAATTCGAACGCCCAGCCTATCCTAACCTGGTCCGTTCACCACTCGATGTCTCTTGACTTATCGCGCCCAAGGTCACGTAGCTTCTCGCCAATCCGCTCGCTGATGCCCACGGCAAGTTTCCGGTCCTCCGCGTCTTCCGATGACGCCAAGGCCCTCACCATATCCCGATAGCCACGCAACACCGTCGCCTCGGCTTGCTTCGCCTTCGCAACACGCTCGGGTGCCGCCTTCGATCGCGTACTCTTGCTGGGTGCCTGACCGCGCTCTTTCATCCGACGCACAGATAGCCTTTCGCCACGCGCACGCTCCAGCCGCTGCAAACGGTTCGTCGCCGCCGCCTCAATGCCATTTTCACCGAGCGCATGGGCGAAGCCCTCACGCCACCGTTGCAGATCCGCCTTGCGTGGATTAAGACGCACACCATCCATTGACAGGGCCTTTACGCACAAGTGCACGTGCGGATTGGGCGACGGCTCGGGGTCCGGGTCGGTGTCGAACGTATGCAGCACCATGACGTACTGATGGTTCGCGAACTCCGCGGCCGCAAAGTCTCTGGCTGCGCGCTTCACAGCAATCGGGTCCGTGCCCTCCGGCATCGACAAGACGACGTTGAACGCCTCGCGCTTGTCGCTTTCCTTTGCGATCTGGAACCCTCCGTCCTGCCACTCATCGCGTAAGTCGCTCAGCTCTTTTCTGCCTTTGATCGTTTCGCCGCTCTGGTCCTCGAGTTCCAACTTGCCGTTGCGGGAAATGTAGTCCAGATGAGCCTTGATGTGCTTTATGCCCTTGCCAGCGCCAGAAATTCTCACTAGCACCTGCGGTGTCCGCCGAACGACGGAGCCGAGCTTGCCGCGTATAACCTTGGCGGCCGCCGTAACACCACCTCTCCCTACCGCGTCACCATCTGCACGGCGCCGCGGGGCCAAGAACACCCCGGTCATGCTCTTCTTTGCCGAACGCGCCGACTTCGACCGTTGATTGAAAAGACTCGCTCCCCAATCGACAAGCACGTCATCAACGTAGCCTTGCATACTCACTTGATTCGCCACCGATGAACGTTCGCAGCCATGGCATTGGAGACCAGTTTGGTATGAGTCTTGATGTGCGCGTGTAGGGCATCAATCAAGGCAATCCGATAGACAGTACAGTCCTGGGGCGTACTGTTTAAGGCCCGCGCAACCTGATTCAGGTTACGGCCGATCGCAAGCAATTGGAGGTTCGACTGGGCAAGAAGTTCAAGCTCGCGCTGCCCATATTGGCCTGTCCCCGTAAGTCTTGCACGAATGAGAGCGACGATCCACTTCGTTGCCGAAAACCCCTCGGTGGCGGCAAGCGCTTCGACATGTGCCATCTCCGAAGCCGTTAGCGTGATCTCTTTGCGTGCGGTCGGCTTTTGGGGTTCGCCTATGACAATTGCCGCCAGCGCCTGGTCCGCTACCGCATCCTTGCCTTTAGCCGCATCAAGACGCGCTACGACCCGTCGAAACGCGTGGCTCGGTGTGACGCCCTGCAACTTGCACCAATCAAGCCAGGGCTGCTTATAGCCAAGCAAATCCATCGTAATTTGGGTCGGTCGCCCTTTTGGTTTTAGCTCGCTCATAGATACTTACCGAACTAAAAAGTGCCGACTCAACCGTAACGCAAGTCCGCATGCAATGCAATTACCGGCGACAGCCTATCCTGCACTAGTCATAACCACCGCTCCGTTTCTTGATATTCTCAAGAAGTCACATGGCCAACCCTGCGCCCTTCAATCGAAAAGCGCGGGCTGCTCGAAACAGGCCCGCGCCTGCCTTAGTCCTAACCACCACTTTGTTTCTTGATATTCTCAAGAAATCGCACGACCCGTAGGACATTGGGCAAGGATGGCCGCAAGCTTTGGGGTTGCGTGAATTACCCCAGTGCAAGTTGACGAGCGCAATGCGAGCTGTCTGAGGTTTCGGGCGAGCGACGCCTTTGAAATTCGCCGCTCCGTATTTCGATCGCCGCAGGAGCGCGCCTTTGCCAAGGCGTTGTCACTACGTTTCCCCGGGCTTCGCGCCTTGCCTAACTACCCGCTCGACCAGGTTGTCGACCTGGATCGATTGAAGGCTCTCGTAGGCGATGAGGCATGGCGGTATGGATTCGGGTGTCGCTTAGATGCCGTTTTGGTTACTCCCCTGGAAGGCGATCCGATTGCCGCATTTGAGCTCGACAGCCGAGTGCACGATCGGCCGGACGCCGCGAAACGCGATCAGTGGAAGAACCATTTGCTTTCTGCAGCGCGAATTCCGCTCTTTAGGCTGCGATCGGAAGATCCGACCGCAACAGGCGTCGACGAGAGGTACAGCCTGCTCACCGACCAGGTACTCGACAAGATCGATTGCGGCGAGCGAAATCGTACCCGTGACGTCCACACGACCCTGGTCCCGCTGTACCGGTAGTGGGCCGGGGCGAGGCTCGAATCTCATGCGCAAAATGACAACCGAGAAGATATCGGTGATCTCGAAGATCATCTGTGACCGGTGTGTCGTACAGGCGAAACAACGATCGCAGGCTTTTGACGAAATGACGTCGATTCACTTCACTGCCAGATGCGGTTCGATCTTCGGGGACGGAACGCGGGTCGAAATTGACCTGTGCGAATCCTGTCTTGGCTACCTTGCGTGGCTACGCGGTTCGCTACCTCGAGGCCGACGCCGAGTTGACGCGCTTTGGCTTGGCCAGTCAATCCGAGCAAGCTCAATTGCTCGCCAGCTACACACCCCCCGATCTACTCGTGTTCGACGATCTCTTCCTGGCTCGCCGCATCCCCGAGGCCGGCGCCGAATTACTGCAAAGCCTCGTGCACCAGCGCTACAAGCTGCGCCGCAGCCTCATCATCACTTCCAACCGCTTCATCCAGGACTGGGGCAAGTACCTGGGCGACAACACCATGAGCACCACCATCTTGGACCGCTTGATGAACCATGCCACCACGCTCAGAGTTCGAAGGCAAAAGCTATCGGCTCAAGGAAACCGCCGCTCGCACCACCAAAAACCCATCCATTGACTCATAATCCAACCGTCCTGCCAGGGGGAGTTTGACTGGCCACAGGTGGGGGAATTTGAAGCGACCTTCGGGGCGCATAGCTTTTAGCGGTTCGTGTCCGATTTGTGGAGCAGGCCACATGCGGCGGGACAAGGAGCAATATGAAGGCTTGACGATTACGGCGTCGTTCGATCATCAAAGCGGACGAGAGTGTCGCGAATCGTCATATTTGTTTCCGCCTGCGACTTCGGCCTGTTTCGGGCGGCGCCATCGCGCCAGAGCGGGGTGCGAGTGTGTTCCGCCAAGACTCGATTGCGTCGATGCGCCAGCGGACCGATCGGATTCTGGTCTGTAAGGGCTGCGGAAAGGTACCCTCGAGCATCCTCCGATATATGGTGCTCCTTGAGAGGCCAAGCAGTTTGCAGACATCCGACAATCGAAGAATTGCACCGGGCGGATATGCACGCTGCTCGACGGCTGATGTCAGCGCGCGAGGCACCGAAGATATAGTCAAAGAATTCGCAGGCACTTGGCGAAGTCGCTCGCTTTCCGCGCGCGGACGACTAATTTCATGTCGCGCTGCCTTGGCTTACGTCCATTCGAGCCGTAGCCCACGATCTACCATTGCCAATTTAGCAAGCAGGAACTCAGCGGAGAGGCTAGCCCGCCGCCCCAAACGTTTGCCGCCTGCAGCGCATCAGCGATTGTTGGAGGGCGGAGAGCGTTGTTTCGCACTCGCAGAGGTCTAAAAAACTGCGGCAGAAGAAAAAGCAGCAAGTGGGTAGCAATTCCTATTCAAGAAGTGCCGCTGGGCCGTGGCGCAAAGGGCGCTTCGCGGTTAACCTCCCCCATTCGGCAACATTCCGATCGTCGGCCATGCAAGGTTCGAATCGGTCTCCTTTGGAAGCGGCAATACCATGTCCACAAGCCGGTCAGCGGAAACGCTTTGCTTGGCACCACCCTCGTCAAACGAAATCCCGCTGCTGGGGTCAACGCAAAGTTCCTGGTGGTCAATGGTTATGAACTGAACGAAATCGAAGCACTTCTGATTTCCGATTTGGTGAGGATTAAAGATTCGAAGAAGCGGCATACCCGCTCCGTCGAGGGCCTTATCTTTCAGGGCGCTCTTCCACTTTTCATCGAACGTAATTTGGCTAACCCGGTGAGCTTTCAAGGGTTCTCCGGCATCTTGGCTCTTCACCAAGATACTTTCCTCCAGTGCAGCATTGAGATTTACTGCTCCGGAAAAGACGCCATTCCTGTCGATACCGGGAATCGCATCTGCTGTCGAAAGCAACTTCCACATGATGTCCAGGGCCTCCCATTGCGGGCGCTGTGACGCAAGAATTGCCGCAGCGCTTGTAACTACGGGCGCCGCCTGCGAGGTGCCACTCAACTGGGATGGGCTCCCGCATACGCAATCCCCTGGCTCCATCAAGTGCACGTTAGTTGAGCTGTAGTTCGAATAGCTTGCCCTCTTGCCATTAATGTCCTGGGCCCCGACAAGTATCAGCGGTACTCCTCCGCCACTGAATCTTCCAAAAGCATAGACTTTGGGTTCAACATTGCTATTGTCATTTCCCGCGGCAGCGACAAAGAGCAAGCTAGGGTTTTCGAGCACCGTTGGTGGCTGAGAATCCGCGGGGTCAAGGCCGGAAGCCGCGCTTATGTTGATTATTCCGGTCGTGGCAGCGCTCTTGTCGGAAGTGATCCTTTGTTGGAAGGCCTGCCAGCCCTTTAACATATATGCCATTGAATACGCGATGTCATTCCCGACCTTTTGTACAACCCTGCTGACGTAAACGCTTCCTCTCGGAATGGCGCCTTTGCCGCCAGCCTCGCCGTTCCGTCCGGGTGCAGCAATTTCTGAAAACACAAACGTACCGTGGGAATTTCCATCTAAATCTGCTCCGTCGTCTCCGTCGTACTGCGGCAAAAGATTTGCCTTATCTAGAATTCCAGCAGCGATTCCCGTATCTTCGATTAATACTCTTGCCCGGCTCAAATCCAGGTTTGCTGGGATATTTAGAATTTCCTTGCAGGTTTTGCAGCCAGCGCAACTAACCGCCGCTGGTTTGGTCGCCGGAAAAAATCCTCTATGTAAATCGGCCGGGGATAGATTTCCAATTGCCGCTAGGGTCTTTTGATCTTCCATCGAAGTAGCTTGAAGCATCAATGCCTGAGTTAAAGCGAGCCTTGTCTCCGGATGCTTTTCCACATCGATCGGCGGCACCAGACCTCGAGATTCGATGGCTTTAAAGATTTCGCTAGGTGTGTCTTGTTTGTACGGAGATACATACGCACCTAGCATCGCTGTGGAGTGACTTTTTATGTGTCCAATCTGTGATGATCCCACCGCGGTAGCGGCCAAACGATTTAACAACTCCCTGGTAGGGACAAACGGGGAGCCCTTGTCTTTGTTGAATTCTGACGCTCCAAACGTCGGTCCGGATGGAATTGTTAGGGTCATCCCAATGCTCAACTGATTTGGATGCAAATCAGCATTCAGCTGCAAAATCCGGCGGTAATAGAGTCTGTATGCATTTGAATAATTACTAGACGAAAGCAAGAACTTCTTGCGAATCAGAAAGTCAAGAGTATCCCCTTGCGTAACGGAGTACCGTTTTGTGCTTGCCAATCGCAGAAGATTTGTTAGCAGCTTGTTGTCGTTAGATCCGGGCGCGCCGACATCCGTGCTTCGCGGAACCCAAAAATAGGTGTAATGACTTGGTGCATCAGCCCGGCATTGTTCCGCTGCAACGGTGCAGCATAAAAGAGCGAGACCGATGTATCTGCTGCGCATTGGAAGTCAGTTTTTTGTTTTCGAGGTGCCCGCGCTGAGCAGCTTTTGAAATCCGGAGACGGAGATTTTGATTCCGGCGGACCATTTGACGGTGGTTTTCTGAGGCACACCATTTATTGAGCCGTCTTCGCGGTCAAACACGGCCCCGCCATATACCTCTACCCACGGCGTGCCGACTGCAAGACCAAGCATTGGGTGATAGAAGATCTTTCCTGAAAACGGCAGCGCGACGAACGGGTGCGGAATGTACCGGAAGCTAGCCAGGGAAGGCAGAGTTGGCGGGTAATAGACATCAAACGAGCCGTACGCATTTTTCTTCGACGTCGATTGCGGCACGAGACCGTGGGACGTTGAGTTATATGTCACGTCAGAATAGCTATTGACGGGAACCGCAACACTAAGCCCAATATACGTGGGTCCTTCATCGCTGTATGTATTTGGGCTGAACGCTTCGCCAGCTGTCGTGCTATTCGACGGTTTTGCACTCGCTTTTACTTCAGCTCCTTTTTCGTACGCAGGCGTGACGGTAATTGTTGCCGTATCAAATTTCGAATTGATGTCGGCGTACGCCCAATATCCTGGGCGGAGAGTTTCGTTAAAAGACGCTGCTTTGAGGCCGGAAGGAGTAACAAAACCAGCGATTTGAAGAATTGTTTTGAGGTCTTGAATAAATTGGGTTTGAGCTTGGGTAACTCCGACCGTATAGGAAACCTGCGAAGCATTGGGATTTGGTGAAAGTTTCTTCTTTCCCGGGTGCGAGGGATCATCCTCTTCTTGAAGAGATTCGTTGGGGTCCGATAAGTTGTAATTCAAGTGAATATAAAGCACGCCAAAGTTCGATACGCCTGGCAGTGCTGTGCTCTTGAATCGGTCCGCTTTGGATTGCAAATAGAATCCCTCGCGATACTTTTGTTGAAGCGCGGAAGGGATGTAGAGATACCACTGCTGGAATTTTAAAGCCGTGTGGTTTGCGTTGGAGAAGCGCACTAAGTGAATGATAATTGGCTTGTCTGTCGGTACTAACGTCGACGCCTGATCAGCTGGTAGGCTTCCGTTTTGCTCTTTGACTTCATTGTTTAGCCGATCGATCATGGCCGCCGCGGCATCTTGAGTGAATGTGCCGTCCGAGTACACCTTCGCTTCAGGATTAGTTGCTACGGCAGCCCCGAGGTCGCCATCAAATAAGGCGTGGAGAGGACTCGTTATGGTGAGCGTTTGGGTGGACTGCCCGATTGCAGTAACTTGTATTAGGCAGCCGGCTACGAATACGGAAACCAACGTAAGAAGACTAGGGCCCCGTTCGTTGTTCATCTTTTTCTCCTTCGAAGCAAGCAAGGCGTGGGAATTCAGAGTTGCAAAAGAGAATAGAACCTAACCTGTGTCAAGGGCAATGGTGTCGTTTGGATCGCGGCGTCGCACGTTGAGAGGAATGGACAATTTCTCGCAGTTGCGTTATGTGGCGGCGTGTCAGCGTGATCGCTTAATGAGAGAAATCGTTTGCGGATTCGGATCTCGTTTAGCAAACGGAGCTTGGATCGCCTGTACAGAGCGGAATAGTGGACCCTTGGGTCGGAACAAATATTAATGAAATCAACGCGTCAGGCAGGATGACCCAAATTGTTTCTGGAATTGTTTGGTGAAAGGTAACGCTCGGCCAACACACGTGAGCATTCCAGCGCGGTGCAGCAATGCGGCTCAGTTCGACATGCGCCGCGCGACCATCGAATAAATAAGGGTTCGCCCTTACCGCATTTAGGAATGCTTTGTATTTCCGTTTGTCACAAATTTCGCGGCGGCTATGTTGCATTGCCTTAACAATCCTTACTCTATGGGGTTTCTGGCCTAAAAGCCGAAATGAAATACTTAACCGGCCTCCGGTAACATCAAAACGGCTTCACTCTTGCAAAGAGGGCGAGGATTATGGCGACCCAGCGTTCTCCCTCCACTTCAGAGACATTTTGGGCTGCAGTCGCAGCAGCAGTCGAGAAAATTCCAGTCATCGGACCAGCGATCAGAGTAGGGCTGCTGACTGATCGGAAGCGCACGTTGCGCGTATTGGCTGTCGCTGCATTCGTTCTAGTCATCTACCCGATTTGTCTTCCGTTAATCGCGGCAATTCTAATAAATCGGGGAGTTCTATTTTCCCTTCACGAACCCTATGCTGCCACTATAAGGACCGCGATTAGGGTGAAAGAGGCGACAGATACGGAACTGGACAACAGCGGCCTATATAAGAGGCTGGATTATTATCAAGTGATCGACATAAAAAGCAATGGTGAGGATGCACAGCAACTCATTTATCCTGTCGAAGCGTGGCAGCGAGTTACCTTCCAGGTTCAGGAAGTTCACCTAAGTAGTTCGAACGGCGCCTGCGAGTTGCCAATGTCGCTTCAAGCAAAGGGCACGGACCTCGTCGAACTAGGATTGGGTGATCAAAGTATTCAATTTATCAAAATTTCAAATGAATCGAATACTGACGAGCATCTGTTGACTGCGAGCGTCTGGAAACAAATCATCGATTCAGGCGCGGAGCAAGGTAAGCTTCGAGTCTCTTTCAAGCCCGTTCCGGAGCTAAAAACCATTGCCACCGCGTGCCACCGTGGCGACCTTGAACTCACTGTAAAAGTCACGGTAAAGGTCTTCAAGGACCTCGTCCCGCATGCAGCTGGTCCATCCGCGGCCCAACTTTCCTGAATTGGATAAGAAATGACCAGACGTGCGCTTCTTTGGTTAGCAGCTTGCTGCCTGTCAGGGCTCTGCATTGCGGAGGAGATCGATATCGACCGGTCAGCGAAGATTCCGGTCAGTGGAGGGACGGTTGCAGCAACGATTTTCAAAATGGACGCCACTCGTGTCAGAGTCGCCGTGTGGCCCGGATTCAGAGTGGCCGCCTTGGCGGGAATAATGTCCAAGGCGATTTCGGTTCAGGAGGCAGTCAACAAACTTGTACTCTTGAAGATTAGCGCTAACGAGATCCTTCTGGTGAACGGCGGGTTTTCAACCTCTGAGCCGGATCATCCGTCCGGGTTGTTGGTCAGTGGAGGAAAAGTCTTGTCGATACCCTCCTACGCTAAGGTTCTTGGAAACCCAGCCAGTTCGTGTCCTGTCTTGCAAACCGAGCGCTACAGACTTTCGGGCCTCCTTTGCGTGCGTCGGGATGGCACCCTTACGGTTGGGGCGTTCGACGAAAACACATGGAATGCCTGCTACGAGGCGCTGCAGGTGGAGCCGGTTCTGGTCGGTCCAAAGGGAAGCGTCGCAGTTTGCCCAAGTGGGGAGGGCGAAGATAAGTACTATCGCACAGCGGTTTGCACAAGTAAGGAGGTCGGTCCGAATATGCAACTCAAGGTTGTAGTAACGAATGATCCAATTTCACTGTTTGAGCTTGCGACGTGGATGACCAAGCGAGTGAGCGCGGGCGGCCTTGGCTGTGAGGACGCAATTAATTTCTCGGGTGACACATCAACAGGCGCTGCATACCAGCCACCCCCCATAACTGGCTCTCTCCTCCATCGTCCGATTTCCGATTCATTTGGGGCGGGGACGTATCCACTGGCTTCCTTCCTCGTGATTGAAGGCCGCAAGTGACTCGGGGCATGTCGTCGCGTTGAAAAAGGGCGCTTCGTCCAGGTATGACCTTATGCGTGGGACACTTAGTTTCCCGCCCCCGCGCTGTCGGAAGGATCCCCGTGCGAACAAAAGCTGTCATGCCCGATGGGCGAACCCAGAGGATCCGGTCAAGCGGCAATTCAATACAGTGATCCATCTTTATGGGTAAAACATCATGCGCCATCAACCAGTGTCGTCTTCAGATCGTCGTCCGGATACGTGCCTTCATCGCCGGGCGTTCGATCGCCGACTTCAAGATAAACGACGTGTTGGTCTGTCCTGTTTGCCAAGTGATGCGCGTTCCCGGTGCTCGCTTTGAAGCCAGCACACATGCCCGGCGACATTAGAGTTTCACCCTGATCGGTCACCAGGGTAGGTCTTCCTTCCAAGACGTAGATGAATTCGTCCTGCCGCGAATGTGCATGTCGCAACGCGGAGACAGATGAGGGCGCCAGTCGAGTCAGGTTGACTCCGAAATTCGAAAGTCCGAAAAGATCGCCTAGCGGCCGCTTTTGCCTTCGGCTCTTGCGCGATGCGAACGGCTCCGGGTAGTTCGACGGTTTGGTCCGCAGCGGGGCATTTGCTGCGACAAAGGCAACTGGAAATGACTTCTCCGTCACCACCGGCTCAAGAGGGAATTTCTTCCAGTCATCATGTCGGCATGTGTGACCTGGCCCCGGCGCGTCATTGCTGTAAACTCCCATTTTCAGAAGTACCGTGGAATTTCCAATTGAGCCAGCCGCGATGGGACTTACTCTATGTACCACCTCGACAAACGCGCTCTTACTGGACGCGGATTTGCACGTGCCGCGGCAAGCGCGCCATCGAATTCCCTTGGACCCTCAACAGCTAAATCCATTTCCGCCGCTGAATACGCCTTTAATTTGCATTCCCGTAGTTTCCGATAGCGTCGCACTCTTGGCCGCTGCGCTTTTTTTCATCACGACACCCTAGACGATCAGCCTGGTTATACGCATCCTCGTACATGTCTTTTATCAATTTCACAACCTGTGGATTCCAAAAGTCGTTGTGCTCAACCATGATCGTCGGGTCAACCGCAATATCCCATAGCGGCATGTAGCTTGGTGGGTCAATGTTGGAAGCGCCCCAATTCCAGCTTAACCTAAGAAACTGGGGCGGGCGCTCTGCAGCAAGTCCTGTCACTACGCGCGGCCCGCCTTTAGAAAACGGGCAATGAATGCGCAGATTTCCAGACGGATAGTCGCAATCGTCATAAGCCTTATCGCCAAGATGAAGTTCATGCGTGCGGAAAAGGTCGACCCAACCGACTGCGCTATTTTTCTCAATCTCCTCCTCATGAGACAACGTTCTTTGACGCGTTCCAAGCCATCGCATAAGAGGAAAAAAATAATGCGTAGCGCTATCACCCATGCTCTGAATAATCACTAACGCCGGCAACTGCTCCTGATCCGTTGCACATTCCGTATCTCCGGGACCTGGATAGGGGCCCATAAGACTAGGTCGATTTACCGCATTATTAAACACACCTTCGTAGCGAGCAGCCTCGAAAGCCGGGTTGAGAAGAACCGTAAGATCTCCAAAGCCATATGTGTAGTGGCATCGCCCCGCGTTCAAGCCCGACTCGAGGCGTGGAGCCAGCGCACGGAAGTCGATAAGAGCACCAAGGCTATGACCGAGAGTCAACATGTGTACTTGGTCACAACCCTTTTTCTCGCCAGGAACGGGTTTAAAGTGACCGTGGCAACTATTCTCTAGGTAGAACTCGTGCAGAAATGCAAATAATTGCTGGACGGCACCCGTCGCAACAACCTCGGACGCCCCCTTACGGTCCCAAATGTTTAGCGCGTTCTTCGAGCCATCGACGAATGGAATCCCGGGGTGCAAAAACGAATCGCCACGCCACGCAATCTCGATACCAACAACTCGCCGCTTCTTTTCCTCCAGTCCGCGTTGCGCTAACTGCTTCGACGCATAAGATTCGCGAGCATTGATATCTTGAAGCATCCCACGAAATAAAATCGAATACGCATCGTTCGCAGAAGCATTACCGTGCCAACCGTGCGCGAAAATCACTAGATTCAATCCATAGTAGCTGTTGTTTTTATCCGCAATGAAATCGGTGAGAAATGTTTCAATGTGGTAAATCTGCGACTGACCAAAGGCAACATTACGGTAGGCAACATCAGTGGCCCATCCGGAATCATCGAACTCAGCATAAAGGAGGTCGTACGTATCATGGTGTTCATGCGCGGTTCTCCAGCAATTCTCCTGGTCAGGTGAGTTTGGATTGATTAAGTCGCCCTCTGTCTGTAAAAACGCCTCGCGCTGATCGAACGTTTTCGTGGGATCCATCGCGTAGGGAAGGATATCCCCGTCGGTTTTCTTATATAGGTCAGCACATGCCGGTGATTGCGCCGCTTTGGCGATGTCCTCGGTCGTCGCCGATCGATAAGGCGTCCAACCAGAACACCCGGTCAAAGTAAGGAAAACTGCGACTATCCATAGTTTTGAAACGGCAACCATTAGCCCTCCATACTCCTATGGCCATAGAAGCGTGTGTGACCTCCATTTCGTCCGACGCTTCAGACGTAAAGCAGACAACAGGCCGCCTGAAGTCACTTTGTCACCCGCAGACTTGTAGCAAGCCAGCTTTGTCTCAACTTCTGTACACGCCACATTTAGCGAACAGCTAGCGCAGATGAATCTTAGTTTCGTGACAAGGGTAGGCGGCGCCTACGTGAGTGCGTTGCGCAGGATCAACTCAACGCGGTGAGCGGACTACGTGCTGCTACCTACTTGACAGGAGCAAGATTTGTCGGCGCCTCTCTGTACTGAGTCTTCTGATATTCCAGCATCCGATTCTCGTCCATGGCCGGACGATGCTCTGCGGGGTTCCGGCACCGTTTTTTAGCAGCCTGGTGGTTGCCAACATGCTCATCCGCAGGTCCTGAGCGCCTCCACCGCCTCGACGACCGTAGGGGTTCTGCTAGGCATGCTAGCTGCTTCCCTGCGCCCTGACACGACCGACGTGTTGGGAAGAAAGAGAACGGGATTGACGTGTCTCAACGTTGGCCGATGTTGTTGTGCTGCAATGCCACTTCATAAGCCGCACCCGTTAGTCGCTGAGGCCAAGCTGTTAGCGCTCGACCGGAATCCGAAGAGGTGCTCGATGACTGACCAGGATTACTATCGTCACGACCGGAGCGACATCGCTTTTGGGGGTGCACGCGGCATCGTCGAGGAGGAAATCGAGCATTTGGAGAAGTGGCGGGGAAGGCCTCCGCAGTCGGGTATCGCTTTGTCGGGTGGCGGCATTCGCTCAGCGGGCTACGGCCTAGGCGTACTGCAAGCGCTTGCGAACGATGGTTGGCTTGAACAATTCGACTATTTGTCGACAGTATCGGGCGGCGGCTACATCGGCGCATCGCTCTCCTACCTGCTGTATCAATCAGCTCATAGCGCGACAGGGGGAGCGCATATAGAGTTGCCAAGATTCGATGCAACAACAGAGAACTTTCCATACTTGTCGAACCCGATGGTCGACGCGCGGTTGTGTGACGAGGCTTCAATCACGTCCAGCAAGGGCTTGCTGTTGCGCGCCCTGCGCCAGAACGCAAAGTACCTTACGCCCGGAAGGGGAATTACTCTTCTTTCGCTAGTTGGTCTCCTCTTGCGGAACGGCCTTGCGAGTTTGATCGTGCACGGGGCATTGCTGGTTCTGGTGCTACAGACGCTCCTCTTCCTCGGACTCCCAACTGACGGGACCGGTTTGAATTGGGTATTGTGTTTAGCGGTTTTGCTATTCGGCGTATTTCTTTTGATCTCGTTTCTATATCTATTGGCGACGGTCGTTTTCGAGCATCTTTCCGATTACTGGTCCTATAAACTGCGGAGATTTGGCGACGTAGCGTCAAACGTTCTTCTTATTTTGTTACTGATCACGTTGACGATCGGCGTTCTGCCGTTTGTCGACGACTATCTTTCACGAGTTTTGGCCGGCACGCATCTGCCCAATTGGTTGGCGTGGTTGATCCCGAAGGATCTACACGACCTGCCACCGATGGTCGGAGTGATCGCGGCGCTTCTTGGCGCGCTGGGCAATTTCTTGGGCTTCCTGCAGACTCGATCTGCGAAGAAGCCAAAGATTCCGACGGGGCTGCTGATCGCATTCGCATCGTCACTGTTGCTATTCGGAGCCTTGCTGATTGCGTTCCATCTGGTCGCGGCGGGATTCTTCCTGCCGGCCATCGTTTGGGGGATTGGTTCACACGCGCTGATATGGGCCGCGGCGCTGGGGCTTCTTGTGCTTTTCGGGCTGGTACCGGACATTAACTACGTATCGATCCACCGCTACTACCGAGATCGACTGATGGAAACGTTTATGCCAGATCTGGGCGCTTTGGTACAGCATCCGGATAAGCAAAGCTGCCCTTCGGATCCGGGAAACGAAACCTTGCTCGGTCGAATTTGCGGTGCGAATTCGGGCGATGATGGAGCTTCGCCCAACGGTGCGATGGGCAAGAAGCTGGCGCGAGGGCCGTACCACATTATTAATGCGAATATCGTCCTCGTTTCCTCGAAAAACGCCCGGTATCGGGGGCGTGGTGGGGATAACTTCATCCTGTCGCCGCTCTTTACCGGCAGTAGTGCTACCGGCTGGCATCGGACCGATCCATCTCAGGACAATGGGCTGACGCTCGCCAGCGCAATGGCAATCTCCGGAGCGGCCATCAGCCCGAACGCCGGGGTGGGTGGAGAGGGCGTTACTCGTCAACCGGTCCTATCGGTGTTGATGAGTCTGTTCAATGTGCGAATGGGTTATTGGCTCCAAAATCCGAATCCAGCACTTTGGCAGTCGCGTTGGTCACTCCCCAAGCATTGGTCGCATCCAAACCTGATCGATCCGGGCTTATTCGAATCCTTCGGCCGGTTCAATTTAAAGGAAAGCCTGCGGTACGTGCTGCTCACCGATGGTGGGCACTTTGAGAATCTCGGTCTCTACGAGCTCGTTCGTCGCCGTCTCAAGTTGATTGTCGTTTGTGATGCTACTGCGGATCCCGATTTCAATTTTTCGGATCTGGCTAACGCGATCGAAAAAGTGCGCGCCGATTTCGGCGCACTTATCGAAATCAAGTCGGAGGACCTCCGTGTCCTGGTGCCGGATTACGAGAAGTCGGACGTCAAAAAGCGAGCGGCGGTGACGATCGCGGAACAAGGCTACCTTACGGCGAGGATACGTTATGCTCGCCGACATACCCGTTTTCTGCGATCTCAAGAGCCAGCGCCAGACGACGGTACCGAGGAGACGGGGCTGCTCGTGTACTTGAACACTACGTTCTTCAAAGGACTTTGTGCCGATCTATATGGCTACCGTCGAGGACATTCGAAGTTCCCGGACCAGTCGACAAGCAATCAATTCTTCGATGAAAAGGAGTTCGAAGCCTATCGCGAGCTCGGATTTCAAACCGCATTGCGGATGCTGGAGGATATCCGCGCTCGTGCTCAGTTGCTGGAGGACGAAGAGGTCGTGCTCGAGTTCCTACGCGGGACTCTCAAACAATAATCGGCTGCGGTTGCTTCCGCAGTTTTTGTGGACAGCCGCCCAAGCTTATTCGGGCCGTTGGGCATAATTACGTCTCGCCTTTTCCCTGTTACGATGACGGAAGTTCCGTGATCTGTCCCCGGGTTGAAGTTGTTAGGATGGGGCGAGATCGAGGCTGACCTTGGCGATCGAAAGGTGGCGGAGACGAGCCCGGAAACCTTCTTCCTTTATGCCCGACTTGCCACGCGCTTTATCATCGAGGCGAAATTCATCCCGACTCAGTTTACGCATGGAAAAGTGTCCTCGTATCTCTGAGTCACGGCTTCGATACTACTGCAATCGACGACTCACTGTTCCTGTCTTTGCCTTCGATCAGCCATCTCGAGGTCTCTGGGGACGGGGTATTGAATTTCTCACGTTTAATTGCTGCAGGTTTGGCCCAGTTCAATGCACTAATTCGTGAGGGGCCGTTACGCCTGTACGCGGTCGGCCTCACGCCAAAGGGTGAACAATTAGTTAGCGCGTGGCGCTCCGGAAATCGACAGGCTGTTGCGCAGGTGTTGTCTGATGCCAACGAGATGCGGGGGCCCAGCACATCATAGCGCACAGTCGTAATCCACCGCCGTCCCTGGCGGCGTCTGACACGCTTCAGGTTTGAACAATTTGGCTTCGGGGTGCAGCTTGCAGAATGACTACCAGCTCTGATCTGTCCTCGAAGTCTGTGCAAGCGGCTGTTGCCGCGATCGAGGTTTACAACAAGCCGAACTTTTCGTACCGCGAAGAAGCATTCGCGTTATTGATGTCGAATGCTTGGGAGCTATTACTCAAGGCTAAGTGGGTGCTGGATCATTCCGACGACGTTACGTCCCTTTACATACACGTTAACGACGAAATTGGCTCGCCGTCTCCAAAATTGGGACGCAGTGGAAACCCGATATCGCATAGCGCCGCATATTTGGCGGCGAAGTTACGCGAGGACAGCAATTCCGGGCTGGAGCAGGCTTGTCACGACAATCTGCTTGCCCTGCTGGAGATTCGTGACAACGCAGCACACCTCGTCAATAAAGACCTCTACCTGGGTCGCCGGGTCTTAGAGGTTGGAACCGCGTCATTACGTAATTATCTCCTCCTCGCCACAGAGTGGTTTCAGCTTGACCTCTCGTCCTACAACTTCTTCTTGATGCCGATTTCCTTTTATCACGGCTTCGAGGCCGCTGAGCCAGCCACGCGAACGCATTATTCGGAACAAGTGCAGCGTTTATTGGCGTACCTGGATACTCTCGAAAATAGACCACTTCAGGAAAACGCAAGGCAGCACGTAGCGCTGAGGCTTGAGACAAAGCTTGTTCGAAGCAAAGATGTATCTTCCGTTTCTTTTCGGTGGACCGATGACCCTAACGCGCCCGCAATCACTGTTCGAGAGGAAGACATACTAAAGAATTACCCGCTCACGTATCGCGAACTGGCGGATACGATGAAGCGGCGTTACGAGGACTTTCTGGAAAACAACACGTTTCACAAACTTCGCAAGTTGCTAGAAAAGGACCGCAAGTTCTGTGTCGTCCGTCTCCTGCATCCCGCAAACCCGAAAAGTTCTCGTCAGCGGTTCTACAACGCAAATATTCTTCAGGAGTTTGACAAACATTACTCCCTACGGCAAAAGTCCTAGCTGATGCGCTTCTCGCGGTAGAAGGGGCCGCCCAAAGGGCTCGAAGGGGAGCGAAGTACTGAACGTCCTGCCGATAGGGGACGCTTTCGCTGACGCCTCCACTATCTGGACTTGCGCTTCTTGGATTTCGGTTGCGCTTTTCGTTTGTGCGTAGCCGGTTTTCTCCACAGCATTCGACGCAGGACATTGTCTTCGCTTGAGGGCGGTGGCTCTTGTTTGCGTTTGTCCATGCTGGGAGTCTGACGTGGCTGAGAAAGGGGCGGTCAGGGCCCGTGCAGTCCACACCACTCCGTTTGCTTCCAAAGAATATTCCTGAAAGGGAATGTTTGGGGCTAGAGCGTTGTGCAATTGAACAGGCCCGAAATGAGGCAAAACAAGGCCTTAACTGGGCGAAAACGGGCAATCAGTTGCACACGAGGCATTGCATAAGCTACTAATAATAAAAGGAAAATCGAAAATCGAGTACCTGGCTACGAACCAAGGGGTCGTGGGTTCGAATCCTGCCGGGCGCGCCAAATAGAGCAACAAATTAAAGGGCTTAGAAATCACAAGCACTTGGTCTTTCCTCTTGTTGAAGG
>Ga0209517_10000448_pt1 | contig 69975 bp, 53 predicted proteins | sample PeaSoiMetSII2010_FD_187695 | JGI IMG/M metagenome (GOLD analysis project Ga0209517, IMG submission 187695) | Peat soil microbial communities from Weissenstadt, Germany - SII-2010 (SPAdes) (version 2) | ecosystem: Environmental > Terrestrial > Soil > Wetlands > Peat | place: Germany... | reverse complement strand
TCATTTGGCCGTACATCATGAGGCCCAGGCGTTCGAGTTCGCGGAACTTTTCCCAGGTGGCCCAGTGCCCCACCAGGTTGGCGTTGGCGATGAGCACGCGCGGCGCCCATTCGTGAGTCCGGAAAACACCCACCGGCTTGCCCGACTGCACCAGAAGCGTTTCGTCGCATTCGAGCCTCTTCAGGGCTTCGACGATGGCGTAATAGCACTCCCAATTCCGAGCCGCTTTGCCCGTGCCGCCATAAATAATCAGGTCCTGCGGCCGCTCGGCCACCTCTTCGTCAAGGTTATTCATCAGCATCCGCATGGCGGCCTCTTGCTGCCAGCCTTTGCAGGAAATCCGGGTGCCGCGCGGGGCGCGAACGGGCTGATAGGCGGGTGCTGAGGACAGGGTTTTCTCCAGAATGGGATGCTCCGACATCGGTCTCCTCCCGTGTCCAATTTTAGCCCACCGCCGGACAAAGAAAAAGTGCGATGGGTGGCGCCTACGTCTCGACGCTTTTTGTCGGGATGTAGGCGCTCTGGAGTTTGCCCTACGCCACGCCTCGGGCAGACATGCCAAAAAACGGCACGTCTGCGCCAGCCGCGGAATACGGAGTTATTATGCCGCACTCTTTTGAAAATCGAACACCACTTTGACGGCGCGATGCCGGTGCTTTTGGCGGCCAACCACCAGAGCGTCTTTGTAATGATCGAGCCGGAAGCGGTGAGTTATCAGACGTGCGGTGTCGAGTCGCTTTTGCGCGAGCAGGCGCAGGTAAATCTCCATGGCGTGGAGACGCTCGCCTTCGAAGTTCTCGATTCCAAACGCATTCGAGCCGACCAGGGCGATCTCTTTGAAGTAGAGCGGCGTCCACTCGAAGCGCGCCGGTTGGTCGACGCCGGTCACCACAATCGTTGCGCGGGGTTGCGCCACACGCACCCCGACCTCGAACGATTCCGGCGAGCCGACCGTGTCGTAGATCACGTCTACGCCGCGCAAGAGCCACGGCGCGCCTCTGTGCGGGCGAAGCACTGACGCGCCGACTATTCCTGCGATAACCTCCACGATCTCGGCTCGATCCCGAGTTCGGATTACACGTTCAGCGCCCAACTCACGGGCCAATTCTTCTTGGTGCGGGTAGCGCGCGATGGCGATCACGCGAGCGGCGGGATAGAGCGTCCGCAGAATGGCAATCGACAAGAGCCCCAGCGTCCCGCAGCCATAAACCAAGGCCAGCCCGCCTTCGCGCGGCGGCGACTTGAAGATGGCGTGCAGGCTGACGGAGAACGGATCGGCCAGCACTGCCTGGTCGAAGCTCACGCCTTCCGGAATCGGGAACAATTGTGATTCGTGCGCAGCCACGAGCGGCGCAAAGCCACCGGAAGCGGCGCGGCAATTGCCGATATGGATGCCCGGCGGCAAGTGGCCATCGGTAAAGTGCCCGCAGGAAAAATACTGTCCGCGCTGGCAGGCATCGCACGGCGGCGTGATCCCTCGCGGCCCGCACGAAAGCCAGGGATTCAGCACCACCCGCTCGCCGACGCGCCGGCTGGTCACGCGCGGGCCCACGCGTTCAATCGTGCCCGCCACTTCGTGTCCAAGCACGGCGGGAAATGAGATGAGCGACGTAAGGGGATTGTCGAAACTTCCCTCGAGGAAGATTTCCTTCAGGTCGCTGCCGCAAATCCCGCACAACTCGGTTCGCACTACGGCCCAGTCGTCAGCCGGGAGTTGCGGTTCAGGAATTTCTTTGAAGGCCAGGGGGCCCGGCGCCGCCAAATAGGCGCGAGGCGCGACAATGCCCCCGAGGTAGGCGAACGCGAAGCGCGGCAGACTATATCGGAATAGTATTGCTTTCATATTATCAACCGAAGCATTTGTATCGTTGTGGGTAGGCGTAATACAAGATTGAGTTAAACAAGGTTTGCTAAGATGGCCGGTTTAGCAAAGGGTTAGACGCCCACGTTCGATACCAGTTTGACCCATAGCGCTGGCCTTTAGGCCAGCACTTGCCGACCTCAAGGTCGGTGCTACGCGCAAATTGGGAGGGCGGCGCAGCGCCGGGTGAGGGGGTTCGTCCGCCACCTACGCAATAGTCTGTGAGATCCGCCTTCGCAATCGTCAATCGACCATCGTCAATCGTCTCTCAGTTTTGCTTCCGGTACACAACTCCGCCCTTCATCACAAAGCTCACGCGCTCGAGTGCGCTGATGTCGTCCAGGGGATTGCCTGGAACCGCGATGACGTCGGCCCAATAGCCGGGCTTCAGGGCGCCGATTCGATCCTGCCAGCCGAGCAGCTTCGCGCCGTTGAGCAGGCCGGCCTGAAGCGCGGCCAGCGGCGTCATGCCGTTCTTCACCATCAGCACGTACTCGCGCGCCTGGGTGCCGTGGGGGAAGGGGCCCACGTCCGAGCCGACCGCCATCGGCACGCCGGCCGCAAGCTGCTTGCGGAACTCCTCGACGTGCAGGTCGGCAATCTTTTGTTCGTGCGCGGCCTGCGTGGGCGTGGCAGCGTGCTGTGCAAAGTATTCCATGATGGTAAACGTCGGCACGGCGAAGATCTGTTTCTCGCGCATGATTCGCATGGTCTCGTCGCTCAGTTGATCGGCGTGATCGACGGAGGCGACGCCGGCCCGCGCGGCGTAGAGCGTGCCCGGCTCACCCGTGGCGTGCACGGCGACGTGCTTGCCAACGCGGGCGGCTTCCTCGACGGCCGCGCGCAGCTCGGCTTCCGTGTACTGAAACGGCGTGGAGAGCCTGCCGTCGCGAATCGAGTCCGGGCCGGTTTCGTAAATCTTGATGAAATCGGCTCCCTCCTTGAACTGCTGGCGGATCACTGTAACCAGTTCGTCCGCATTGTTGGCGTAAGTAGCGTTCGATAAGATGTGTTGCGCGGGGTTAAAGCGGATGGCGTCTTCGTGGCCACCGAGAATATCCACCGCGTTGCCGCTGACGCGCAAGCGCGGGCCGGGAATCAAACCCTGATTGATGGAGTTACGGAGCGCCGAGTCGGCGGAGCCGGCGCCCTCGGTTCCCATGTCGCGCTCTGCCGTAAAGCCGGCCATCAGGTCGTCCCGGGCCCCGAGGACCGCGTAAATGGTGCGCTCCGGCACCGACTCCTCGATGGTCTGCAAATCTTCGGCGCCGGGATGTAGAAAGAGGTGCACGTGAGCATCGATCAACCCGGGCATCAGCGTGCCGTCGCCCAGGTCGATGGCCTCCGCTCCTTCCGGACGTTTGACGGCTGAGCCGGCTTCGGCAATTCGATCGCCTTCGACCAACACTTCTCCCGGCGCAACGATCTTCCCGCTCTCGATATCCAGCAGGCGTGCGGCGTGCAACACCACCGCCTGCTTCGACGCAGGCTGCGGCGGGGCTTGAGCGAAGGCAGCGCAGAAAGGAAGGCAGAATACCAAGAACGCAGACATCGTTTCGAAGGTGTTCGCATGGATGTTCATAATGCTCGTCATCATACCATTTTCTTACGCTCGGCGGGCCGGCTGACCCTTTGGCGCCACAGAGGCACAGCGCGGCAAAGCCCCAACCAAATGCAGATTCTTCGCTTCGCTCAGAATGACATGTCATCGCGAGCCCGTTCGCTTCGCTCAGGGTAAACTGGGCGAAGGATCTGCTTTTCTTCTCTGCGCTTCAGCGCCTCTGTATTGAGGAGTCTGCACGCGGTTCGTGGTACCATATCCACCACAACGTTGCAGATTACGTTTTAGACACAGGCACGATTGCACTCCAGGGGGCCGGCGGGCGTGGCGAGTCGAACTTCTCATCGCGCGGGAGGGAATCTATGGAGGGAATTCGAATGAGGGAATCCTCAAGACTCAAGCCCGGGATCTGGATTTTCATCGTTGCCCTCATCGCGGTGGCCTCCCCGCAAAGGATGGCGGCCCAGGCCGAAGATATTACCAGCAAGCTCCAGGGCTTCGATTCCTACATGGAGAAGATTCTGAAGGACTGGAACGCTCCGGGAGTGGGCGTGGGCATCGTGGTCAAGGACAAGCTGGTTTTCGCCAAGGGTTACGGCTATCGGGACTACGGAAAGAAGCTGCCCTTCACCCCCACCACGCTTTGCCAGATCGCCTCCAACACCAAACTTTTCACCGCCGTCGCCGCGGGCATGCTGGTCGAGGAGGGCAAGCTGACCTGGGACAAGCCGGTGCGCGAAAAGGTTCCAGCCATCGAGTTCTACAACGACGAGCTTAATAACAACGTTACGTTGCGCGACATGCTCTCTCACCGCACGGGAATCACTCGCCACGATATGATCTGGTACAAGGCGGATCTCAGCCGCAAGGAACTCTTCGAACGCATCAAGTACATGGAGCCCAAGGAGCCGCTGCGCACAACCTTTCTCTACAACAACATGATGTTTGCCGCCGCCGGCTACCTCATCCAACTCCAGTCGGGTAAGACCTGGGAGGACTTCGTCCGCGAGAGAATCTTCCAGCCGCTGGGAATGAACGCCAGCACGTACTCGGTGGCGGACATGCTCAAACAGGACGACCACGGCGTGCCTTTCACGGAGAAGCGCGACACCATGGAGCTTTACCAGATCCCCTATTATGAGGACACGGCGGGAATGGCTCCCTGCGGCGCCATCATTTCCAACATCCAGGAGATGTCGCACTGGCTTATCGCCTTGATGAACGAAGGAAAATACGAGGGCAGGCAAGTGCTGCCCGAGAACGTGCTCAAAGCGACGCTCGAGCCCGCCATCGCACTCCCGAATACTCTGGCAGAAGCCCGAGGCTACTGGGAGCTGCTTGATCCCGCTTACGGGATGGGCCGGTTCTCCGTATCTTATCGGGGCCACCTGCTTACCTACCACGGCGGCTATCTGAATGGCTTCCATTCCCAGGTCTCCTTCATGCCTCGCGAACGAATTGGCGTGATTGTCTTTGTGATCGGGGACCACTGCGTAGATCTTATCGACATCGTCGGCTATAACGTCTACGAACGGCTGTTGAGTTTAGACAAGACCCCCTGGAGCGAGCGCCGTCTGGCGATCAGGCTGAAAGGCAAGAAGGCCGGGACCGAGGCTCGCGCCAAGGCGGGGCTGGATCGCGTGCCAAACACCCAGGCTTCCCATCCCCTCGCGGATTATGTGGGCGAATATGAGCACCCCGCCTATGGAGTGGTGAAGATCGGGATGAAAGACCAACAACTCGAATTCGATTTTCACAAAATTCAACTGCCCCTGACTCGCTTCCATTACGACCGCTTCGACACGCCCGACGACGAGATCAACGGAAAATGGTCGGTGAACTTCATCACTAATTCTCAAGGTGACGTGGCGACGGCGGTGATGTCGTTGGACGAAGCCGAGGCCAGCTTCACGCGCCGGCCTCAGGCGCTTGAACCCCAGATCCTCTCACGGCTCGCCGGGACCTACGAGAACCCGACCGGCGTCAAGTTTCAGGTCGTGCTGAAGCAGGACGGCAGCCTCTATGTGGCTATGCCCGGCGAGCCCGAAGAAAAGCTGATCCCGTATAAAGGCCTGCAATTCCACGTCAAGGAATTCTCTGACCGGGTCTGGGAATTTGTAATGGAAAACCAGCAGGCGAAGGCGCTCAAACAAAGGGACCCGTCCGGGGAGGTCGTTTTCCCGCGAAGGTAGGAGCTGATTGCCGATTTCCGTTAAGAAATCGTCAACCGGCGAGTGTCATTCTGAGCGAAGCGAAGAATCCCCGCAGTTAGTTTAGGAACTCACGGACTGCTCAGATTCTTCGCTTCGCTCAGAATGACATAATACACAATCGGATGTTTCAAGCAACGAGGAGGCAACGATGGCAAGTGAAAAAGCAGGCGGCAAGGTATGGATTGTTCCTGATTGTTTCCTGCCGGAGCAGAGCACCGGCAACCTTAAGAGTCATGAATCGGCCTGTGTTCTGAACGTCGGCAAAAAGCCGGCCACGTTGAAACTCACGGCCTATTTTGAAGATCGTGATCCGATCGAGGGGCTCCAGGCGACCTGCCCGGCGCGTCGTACCAATCATATCCGCATCGGTCCGCTCAAGAATCGGCGCGGGCAGGCTATTCCGGTTGGAACGCCCTTTGCTCTCAAGATTGAAAGCAACGTTAAAGTGGTCGTGCAGCACACTCGGCTGGATACAACGCAACCTGCCCTCGCGCTCATGACTACGATGGCGTTTAAGGCCGATTGACCTGGGGAGGCGGCAGCCCCTCGAGCTGCGCTGCCGCGCGTCAGGGCTTTCGTGCTAGACTGCGGCTGATTATCTGCATCTCGGGCAGTCGCATTTCGTCCCGAGAAATCTCTGAGGAGGAAAAGACCATGAAGAGATTCGGCGGACTGATCATAGTTGCCTTGGCCGTTCTCATTAGCGCTCCCCGCAGCGCATGCGCCCAGGGCGCCTTCACGCAACTCACCGGCAAGGCCTTTGAATCTGCAATACCCAATGATTTTTACCTCGAGGGCAACAGGATCCCCGTGGAGAAACGTAACGCGGCGCTGCTGAAAACCCCGGGAGGGTCCCGATTAGTTCTGGCCCTGATCGACACTACAGGTTATAGCGCCCAGATTAAGCAGAAATACACCGGCATGGTCATTACGGAAGGGGAAGTGTCGGTGTGCAGTGTTCCGCTTAGCGTGGGGAGCTACGGGTTCGGCCTCGAGAAGCCCGCCGCGACCAGCAGCGAGGACGCGAAGTTTCATCTTTACAACCAGGCCGGCGCAACGGTGGGGGAATGTGCAGCCAAGAAAGATAGCGCCCTCAAACAGCCCAAACCGCTCAACGTCGTACTGGGCAAAGAATCAGGCGCGCGCCTCTACCTGGGCCGATACTTTGTCGAGTTGAAGTAGATTTCGCGTGTCAGGTGTGTTCCGTAAGGACTGCCCTCTCCCTTGGGGAGAGGGTGGCCTGCGACGGCGCTTTCATCAGCCGACGCAGACCCGGTGAGGGGTCACTTTCTTCAGGCACTCGTCAATTCCTATAAGTCTTTTCTCTCAAATCCGAATTGCGCCACAAAGGGCAGGATGGCCGTGGCAGGGAGCATCAGAAAAAGCACAAGAAAGTTCACGTGCTGGCGTGTTAGCAGCCAATCGTAGGCGCCGTGAGCGTAGACTGGAGACGGATAAAAGGTTTGGCCAAAGTAGCCCCACATTGCAAGCTCCCACCTGATGTCCCGGACCGCGTAGTAGACGATCAGGAGTGCGAAAACCAGTTCGAAGCCGCTCCGACTGCTGCCCGTGGCGAGCGACAGGGCAAACGCAGCGCCGAATGCCAGCGCGCTCAATGCGAACGCTCCTGAAGTCAACAAACATGCTTCGAGCGGAAAGATGTGCGAGGTCAGCACAAGGAGAGTCGTCAGGGCAGCGGTGAGCGGCACTAGGGCCAGGATGCACAGTTGCGTCATCCCCGCAAGGAACGCGCTCCAAACAAAGTGCCATCGCGGGCGTGGGCGGGTGAGAAGGAAGTCGTATTCCCGGCGCGCAGCGGATTCGCCCACCCCCAGCGAGCCCAGGTCGGCGGCGGCAAACAGCAGCAGAAAGATCATCACCAGCGCGACATGCTCGACGCCATCGCGCCACACGTCCATGGCGACCGCGACCGTCTTGGGATGTACCCATACCCAATGGTCGTGCACTGACTTCATGGTGGCAGGCAAAGTCGCGAGCAGCACCAGCGCGCAACCGAGCACGAGATACGCTACCAGCCGAAAGCGATTCCTCAACCAGCAGTTCCAAAAAAACACGGCGGTCTCCTTTTTGAATAGTCAGCCCTCTCCCCTGGCGAGAGGGTGCCCGCAACATCGCTTCCACCGGCTGGTGCGGGTCGGGTGTGGGGTAACTTCCGCTCGGCCCACCACCCCTCTGCCCCTCCTCGGCCGGGGAGGGGAGTCCGCGTCACACCTCCCGAAACTTGATCCACGCTAGCGACGCTGCTAGAAAACCCGCGGCCAGAGCGAGCCAGAACGCGGTCGCGCCCCAGTCGAAGGCACTCAAGGGCCAAGCGCCGCGCTTGAACGGCGCGAGCGTCCACTCGGCGGCCCTCAGCAGCGCATCACTGTGCCACCACTCATGGAGGGCGGTCGGAAGAAAGAAGTAGGTCAGGTATGTGGCTACACTGAGGACCATTCCTTTCGAGGCGCTGCCGGTTACCAGCGTGGTGAAATGGGAAAGTCCATAGATCGCCGCCCCCAGCACCCACAGGGCGGGCAGGGCGGCCAGAATGTTGCCTGGACCTTTCGCATGTACCGCGGCAAGGAAGGGAAGCAGGGGGAGAACGAGGCCGCTCAGGATAATGACCATGGCTGTCAATCCCACCAGCCAATCCGTGAGGATGAAGTTCCGTCGGGCGCTGGGCCGCGTCAGGACGAAACTCATGGTGTCTGCGCCATATTCTCTTCCGACGCCTGTGCTGCCCAGGATTAAACCGGACAGCAGGGCTAGAGTTATGCCATAACCGCCGACCTCCCAATTGAATGCAGCACCGGAAATGAAGGCCCCCGACAGGCTCCAACCCGCAACCACCCAATGAAGAGCATTGAAGGTAATATCCATGCTGAAATCATAGCTCCGAACGAAACGGTGCAATCGCGGCAAGGCCATCCAGATGGTGTTATAGTTCGCCCCGGTTATAATATCGAGTCCGCACAATACACCGATACTGAGCGCCACGAGGATGTAAAGCATTACGCGGGCGCGGCAATCGTGCCAGGCTTTCCAGAGATACATGGCACCTCCTTTCGCGTGAGCCCCAGGAAAACTTCCTCCAGGCTGACGGGCAGGATTTCGAGAATGGTCATGCCTTTGGCGCGCAGCATGGCTGCGAAGTCCTCAGCCTCGCGCGTCACCAGGTAAGAACGGAAATTCTCCGAACTTTGCACCGCAATGAGATCGGGGGAAGAGATGGTCGGCGCCGCATCACCGGCGGCCCGGATGAGCCGGTAGTTTTGCCGGATGTCCTCGAGGCGCGTCTCGAGCAGGATTTTCCCCTTCTCGATGATTCCCACCCAGTCGGCGATGCGCTCGACTTCGGCGAGTTGGTGCGAGGATAGAAAAACCGTCTTGCCTTCGCTCACGTGATCTTCCACGAGCACGCGCAACAACAAATCGGTGATTACCGGGTCGAGCCCGATGCTGGGTTCGTCGAGGATCAGCAGGTCGGCGCCCTGGCAGAGCGCCAGCAGGTGGCACACCTTGGTTTTGTTTCCGAGCGAGAGCTTGGCGAAGGGTGTCTGCATCGGAATCTCGAATAGTTCGGCGTAGCGTGCCACCAACTCGCTTGACCATTTGGGGAAGTATCCCTGGTTGAAATGCACTAGCTGCGCGGGCGTAATCCCGCTGAAGAGCGTCTTGTTTTCCGGCACGAAACCCGTACGCTCCAGAATGGCAATCAAGTCCCGGCCGATGTCGAAGCCAAGAACTTCGGCGGAACCGCCGCTCGGGTGTAGCAAGCCCAGAAGGGTCCTGACCGTAGTAGTCTTGCCGGCGCCGTTGCGCCCCAGGAAGCCATAAACCGCTCCGCGCGGAACTTTAAGGTCCAGGCTGTCGACGGCGCGCGTCTTGCCGAAGTACTTCGCGAGTCCCTGAGTGTGGATCGCCAGATCGTTCATCGTTTTCCTCCCAGCCCGTCCAGTTCGTCCTCCACCAGTTTCACCACGTCGCCAGCGGCAAGTCGTAACTGCGTGCTTTCGACGGCCAGTTGCCTCGCCACAGGACGCAGGCGGCGCAACTTTTCAGACTTCAATAGTCCCGGGCTGCTGTCCGCCACATAGGTGCCCCCGCCCGGCACGGTTCGGATCACACCCTCGCGCTCCAGGTTCTGATAGGCCTTGGCCACCGTGTTCGGGTTGATGCGCAACTGCGCGGCCAGCTTGCGCACCGAGGGCAGGGCACTGTCCTGTTGCAGCGCTCCCGCGGCAATCGCCTGCTTCACTTGCGCCTCGATCTGCAAGTAAACGGGAAAGCCCGAAGAGGTGTTGATGTGCAAAAGCATACTGTAATAGTACGATAGTACAGTTGGGAGGTCAACGGTATGTTGGTACTATATTGTAGAGAGGATGGCGATTTGGGCGAGGGACCCCTCACCCGTCGCGCTTCGGCTGATGAAACCGCCGGAACGCGCCACCCTCTCCCCAGGGGAGAGGGCCGTCCACAACGATTGTTTTGAGCCTTCTCCCTTGGGGAGGGGGTGGCGAGAGTGGCGAGCCGGGTGAGGGGTTTCTTCCCATCCCGCCTCGCAACTTCAGAATTTGGATGCTACGGGGGAGCCGCCGGGCATCGCTAATCATTCAGATGGCTTGAGGCCCAAGCCTGGACGATCCGGCAGGATCAGATTTCCATCTTTGACCTGAACTCCAACGAACGGATCGTTGGCAATCAGCAGGTTTCCGTCCAGGTCCGCGTAGTTGACCAGCGGCGAGAGGTGAGCTGCGGCCGTGACGCTCACCGAACTCGAAACCATACAGCCCAGCATGGTGCGAAGGCCCAGCGCGCGCGCCATCTGGATCATCTCGAACGCGACCAGCATGCCGCCTGACTTATCGAGCTTGACGTTCACGCCGTCGAAAATGCCGACGAGCTTAGGGATATCGCTGGGGCGCTGGCAGGCCTCGTCGGCAATCAGCGGCAAGTGAACGCGCTCGTGCACCCAACGCGTTTCCTCGAGCATCTCGGCCGGCATCGGCTGCTCGACAAACTCGACGCCTTGTGTGGCCAGCCAGTTGATTTTGCGCACCGCCTCTTCTTTATCCTTCCAGCCCTCGTTGGCATCCACGCGCAGGGGTTTGTTTGTAACGCTGCGCACCGCAGCGATGGTCGCCTCATCGCTGTCGAGGCCTACTTTGATTTTGAGAACAGGAAAGGATTCAGCCTCGCGAACTTTCTGGCGGGTAATCTCCGGAGTATCGATGCCGATCGAGAAAGTGGTGATGGGAGCATCGTGGGGGTCGAGGCCAAAATAACGATAAAGCGGTATGCCGAGTTTCTGCCCGACCCAATCCATGACGGCGATATCGAGGGCGGCTTGAGCTGCGTATTGGCCCGAGAGGCGCCGGGCAATTTCCGAATGAAGCTTCTCGAACTCCCAGGGGTCGGCGGCGGTCACGAGTTCGCGTACGGACTCCGACGCTTGCCGGGCGCCTTCGGCGTTCTCCTGGTAGCGAACGATGGGCGCGCCTTCGCCGTGGCCGGTTGTGCCGTCGCGAGTGTAGCGCACATGAAGCGTGTCACGGTAGGCGCTCGAGGACATGGTGGTGGTCCAGGTATGGCGCAGTTGCAGGCGCACAATTTCCATTTCGAGCACGGGGAGCGCAGGCACTCCTGCCCGTGCCCTCAGAGCCAGCAGTGGCTGTGCTACGGTCAGCGCACTGCCAGCGGTCTTCATCCAATCGCGGCGGTTCATTTCAGCCTCCGGCAGGCAACGAGAAGTTTGGTCCAATACGGATCAGTGAGGCGGCAGATCTGCACTCCGGGATGATCGTGGGTTGTGTCGTTGATAAACTCGCCGTTCCCGATGTACATGCCGGTATGCGTGATGCGCTGAGGTGAGCCGCCGAAGAAGAGCAGATCGCCCGCTTCGAGACGGTCGGCCTCGACCGGCGCTACGCCCTGCCACGCTGCCTGTAAGTCCGCGTCGCGGGGCATCACGATCCCGCGGCGGCGAACCAGCATTTGGGTAAAGCCCGAACAATCAAACCCGAAAGCAGACGTTCCACCCCAGAGGTAGGTGAGACCAAGGAAGCGCTTGGCCAATTCTATGGTTTCAGCAACAGTGAGAGGCTTGGGGTCAGGATCGATGTCGCCCCGTTGAATCCACGCCGTGCGCTCGTCCGGCAGGCAAACCTGGATCCAGCGGGCCTCATTCCTTGCCGGCCCAGGGACCACCTCCAGGCGCGCCTCGAAGGGCAGTACCATCACAGGTTGGTGTTTGGTGACGGAATCTTCGCGGTAGACATTCGCGAACAGGCTGGCCACTTGCACGGCGCTTCCGGAAACGGCGTAGTTGTGCTCACCGGGCTTGTAGCGGCGAAGCGATGCGAGGGGCATCCAGCCGGGGTAATCATCGGGCGTGCGAACCTTCACCCAATCTCCCTTTTCTTCGTCGATCACGACGCTGACTCCGCAAATGGCCTGCGAAACTACATCGGCGTCCTCAGTCGGGGCGGAGTACATGTTGGCGACGGGTTTTATGACGGCTGCCCCAGGTGAGGTTAGCGCCGCCAATGTGAACGCCAGCAAAATGCCCATGAAATTCTCCCCCAGCTCATCCAGAAAGTACTCAACGACGGAATACGCCGTCACAACTTGGCATTGTGGATGGGCGGGGCTTTAGCCCCGCCGCCTCCGGGCGCCCGACGAGCTGGGCCTTTAGGCCCTGAAGCGACGCTGCCTCAGGGGCTAAAGCCCCCAATGATGAGTTGCTGTCCATAGCGGGGCTAAAGCCCCGCCCTTCCAGGCAATTCTGAAAAGGACGCGGACACTCGTCAGCAAGTACTAATTTAGGCGGCACTTATTACCGTCCACGGGCAACCACAAGGGTTGCCCCTACAATGCCCCACACTACTTGAACGAGATCACGCGGCCGTACGAACTCGAACGGCTGAGCCGATTGAAGTAGTCATAGGCCAAGCGTGCGACATCCTGAACGGCGCGCTCACCCTCGTTGTCGCTGGCGTTGTAGGTCGTCGTGACTGACATGATAAACGGATGGCCGGGAATGTCGATCAGACCCGTGTCGCAGCGCACCGCTTCTAGAGCGCCCGGCTTATCCGCGATTGACGCGTCTTCGGGCAGCGCTTTGTGAAACTCGCTCTCTTTCGGCAGGCGGAGCAGGTCAAAGTATTCCTTGGTATGCGCCGCGTCAATCACCTCGCCAGAGTGGACCTTCTCGATCAAGGTCAGCATTTCACGGGGCGTGGAGACGTTTTCGTTCCCTTTCCTGGCAGCCTCGAGGTCGATCATGTGACGGCGCAGCTTCGTCTCCTTGAGGCCGAGACGCATAACACCTTCATTGATATTATCCATTCCCAAACGATCGATAAGGATATTGGTCGCCGTGTTGTCGCTGAGCACCACCATGAAAATGGCGAGATCGCGCAAGCTCAGGGTGACAGTGCCGTCGCCGAGCATCGTAAGGATAGGCTCCGTGTCCCCCCACTGTCATCTCGCTGCGCCGCAGGGTATGGCGTTCCTCGAGTGATAGTTTCCCTTGCTGCGCCTGGCGCATCAATTCCAGAAGGACCGTCAGCTTGATGGAACTCGCTTGAGGAAAGACCGTGTCGGGCAGGCGCAGAAACGTCTCGCCGCTTGAGAGGTCCTTGATGGCGTAGCCCATCACACCGTTCAGACCCTCCGCGACATTCCCCATTTGGGTTTCGAGTTTCGCGCGCAGGGCAGTCTGAAGCGTTTGCTGCGCGCGCAGCGACGGCGTCACGGTCAAGGCAATGGTCAGAACTGCAAGAATACGAGACGTAAAAGGAATCCTCACAAGTGCACTCCTATAGCAAGCGGAGGAATGCTAACCCAGCGCCAGTTCCCCTCCTTGATAAGGAGGGGTTAGGGGTGGTTGACCGACGCGCCACCACCCCCTTACCCCTCCTCCGGCGGAGGAGGGGATTCCCTTCGTACCTCAGCGGTCGAGCACGGCCAGCAGCGCCTGGTAGTTATCCACGAGCAAACCTTCGTAGCCGTGGGGCCTGCCGTCCCAGGATTTCCAATCGTAAGACTTGCCGCCCGGGCCGAACCCCTGGAAGCCTCCGTCCTCAAAGCCTTTGAGCAGCGGAAACAGAATCGCGTCACCCTCAGCGCGGCGGCCTAACCGATACAAAGCCTCGAGGGTGAAGTATTCGAACGAGCCTGTGGCGCCGCCATTCTGGTAAACCTGGAAGGGATCGCGCGTACCCCAGACGTAGTCCTCCGGCCGGACCGGGATCAATACGCCCGGCAGCCCGTATTCGAAACTTGTATAGCCTACCTCTTTCAACTTGGCGAGCAGGCGGTCCATGATTGGGTTTGCCTGGTCACGCGGAACGAGGCCATAAACGATGGCCGCGCCGTTTACAAACGTGAAATAGTAGTCGTGAAGCTTCCCATCGGCGCTCTTCCATCCGGCGATCAGTCCCGTTTCGGGATTGAAGAAGGTCCGGAAGTAGACAGAGCGCAGTTTCTCGGCGCGCGATGAGTAGAGTTGCGCATCTCGCGGCTGGTTGGCCTGGCGCGCCATGTCAACCATTTCGATCAAGGCGTGATAAGCCAGGGCGTTCGAATAGGCGTCCTGATGGCCAAAGCCGATATCGTCCCACCAATTCGCCGGACGCACCGGGACGCCGGGGGCCCAGGAGCCCGAGTTGCCGCTCATGGGGTACTCAACTAGCCCCTGCCCATCGCGGTCCATAGCGAGCATCCTTGAGGCCCAACTGTTGAGGCCGGCGTAGTTGTTTTCAAGCCAGGCGTGGTCCTTGCTGCCACGCACGTAGTCCGCGGCCGCGATCAGCAGCGACGGGTAGGAATCCAGAAAATCGTACGGAACGTCGTGCTGGACTCCCGCCATGCCGTATCCCTGCATGCCGCCCAGGTAGCGGTCGAGCGTCAGGCGGACGAGGTCCAGTGCGGTCACGCCGGGCGCCAGCGGCGGCGTGCGCACCGCCATCGAGGAGTACTCGAACAGAGTGAAGGCGCAGGGGTCGCTCGAGGCGTGGTTGGCCAGCACGCGTAAGCGCGGATTCAATTGAAAGATGTTCAGCCAGTTGCGCCGGAACCCGTCAAAACGCGGGTCGCGCGCGAGGTCTCGAGGCCCGGGATGAACCTCGACCACGTCCAGTGTGTAGTCGACCTGCCGTGTCGTTGCGGAGGCGGCGGGGAATGTCACCTTAACGAAGTCATTGTTCCCCAAGGGCTCATCGTGGGCGCCGCGATTCCGGTACGCATCGTAGCCTAACGCCTGACCCGTCGCAGGCGTCGAGGCTATGCGGAACGTGCCGAGGTCAGGCAGGTGAAGAATCGCCGGAAGCCGCACACTGCCGTCGGCCTTGATAAGCCCCAGCAACGTGGCGTGGTTGACGCGAGAGTCGAAGTCGAGCGTGATGGGGAGCGGAGGGTTCCCTTCCGAGAAGCGGGAACGCAGGTGAATCTGGCGAGGCGAGAACTCGAGGGTCCACGCCGGCGGCGCGTCGATCGATTCTCCTTGGACATGATACTCGAACCTATTGCCTTCGCGCCGTAACTGGTAGGCACGCTCCGCCTTGCCCGGCGGCCTAAGTGGACTGACACTGAGCTTGTTCTTGCCCAAGGAATCCACCGCCAGCGCCACCAAGCCGGGTTGATCCGGAGCGGCTTCCACGCGCAGGAAAGCGGACTGGTATTGGAGTCTGGTCTGCGCAGCCGCGGCCACCCCGGTGAAGAGGAGGACGAGCGCCAACGAGAGCGTGAGCGCGAGTTCTCGATTTGCCGCCCGAACAAAGCGGTAAAGCCAGCGTCGGCCAAGTCGGAAGCACATGTTAGGCGTTTTACTCCAATCAGTTTCCCGGCGTCAAGACATGATGGTGACTAAAGGTCAATAACTGGGTCATTTGTCGCAACCTCCGGGCTGAAGCGGTGACGCAATCCCCCAGCGCCGCGCCAGGCGGTTGCTTCCATCCCGGTTGTTCAGCCGAAGCCCTTTGTTTTGTTGACTCCATCGACTATGCCGGTGGCTGGAATTTGGTTCAAGGATTGCTCGACGAAGGACAAACCAACTGGGAGAGGAAACCAAGATGACCGAACAAACGTGGCAAGGCGGCTTTCTGGACAAGTTCTCACCGCCGGTACGAGAGAAGCTTCTGTCGCTTTCCGAGCCCTTTCGATTCAAGGCCGGGCACGACCTCATCGTCGAGGGCGACTTCAGTAAGTATCTATTCATCATCAAGAGCGGCCGCGTGGCGGTCGAGATGCAGATGCCGCCCAAGGGCCGTCTGACGATCCGCACCGGCGAAGCTGGTGAGATGATCGCCTGGTCTGCATTGGTTGAGCCGCACCGGGCGACGGCCTCGCTACGAGCAGTTCAGGATATCGAGGCCTTTGGCATTAACGGCGAACTGCTCATCGTCGAGTCTCATAAGGACTGTCAACTGGGATTCGAACTCTACCGTGCCCTGACGGAAGTGATCGCGGGCCGCCTGAATGCTACGCGCCTGCAATTCATGAATGTCTATTCTGTGGGCTAACACGCCTCCGCTCATGCCTTGGTCTCCTCCGCCGGTCCTTTGTTTTCTATAACATTCTCGCTTTGTTCCGGCGATTTTGAGATTTCGGGGGCGTTCTCCTCTTTCGGACTTTCCGTCGTAGCGCTGGCCTTTAGGCCAGCATCTGCCGACCCTTCGCTACGCTCAGGGCAGGCTCTCAAGGTCGGCGCTACCTCCCGGTCATTCGACGCATCCTCGGGAGGGATTGTTGACGCTCCCGACGGGTGGCGCACACGTCCCGACGGGTTTTTGTCGGGATCTATGCGCTTCTTGAACGTGAGAGGGACCGAGACATGCCGAAGGACGGCAAGTCTGCGACCCGCGAAGCCGTGCACGGTTGCATTCAGCGGCGGTCAGATGTATGCTGCCCAGCAGTACCGAAATCGAAAATGGAAATCCCGGCGAGAATGGTGGGCACCAAGCTTTACGGCAGCCTAGGGGAGGCTGCAGGTCACGGGGTTTGCGCGCCGCTTCGATACCCGACTCGGCGGAAGAGCCGTCTGCCGGTTGCGCTGTCAGCGAGTTAAACGAGGAGGTTCCAGTATGTTGGAGATGACTGCCTTCATAGGCGGGGCTGCAGTTATGGCGATTGAGATTGTGGCTTCGCGGATTCTTGCACCGGCCATGGGGAACTCGATCGTGGTATGGAGCAGCCTCATTGGCGTAATTCTGGCGGCCTTAAGCTGGGGATATTACCAGGGAGGAGTCGTGGCGGACAAGAACCCGTCCGCCGGCAGGCTCTCGCTGATCATGGCGATTGCGGCCGTCCTGACCGCTGCGATCGCGGTAACCAAGAATCCTGTCTTGAGCGCCGCTTCCCGCATCCCCGACATCCGTATATCTGCCGTGGTGGGGGAAATCATTTTGTTCGCGCCCGTTTCTTTCTTCCTGGCGATGGTATCGCCCTATGTTGTGCGCCTCAAGGTGAAAGAGGTGGGCTCCGCCGGCACAACCGTAGGAAGGCTCTATGCCATTTCGAGCGTCGGAAGTATTTTTGGCACGTTTACCGCGGGCTATTACCTTATCGCCGTGATTGGGAGCACTGCCATCCTCTTCTGCATTTCGGCGGTCCTTTTTGCAGCGTCCCTGATGTTGTCGACGAGGGCTTTTCGCAAGAGCAAGGCTGTGGGTGTTGCACTTGCGGCTTTGTGCATCTACGGCGCGCCGGCCACCTCCATGCCCTTGTTTAAGGGAAAGCACATCCTCGAAGTCGATACGCATTATAACCATTGCCTTGTATATGAAGGCACAGACGGCGCGACGAAGCGGCCAATCCGGAGCCTGGCTATCAACCCATTCGCCCGCCAGTCGTCCATGTTCCTGGACAAGGACGATGACTTTGTACTGGAGTACCTGAAATACTTTCGGTTGGGTAATTACTTCGTTCCACAAGCCAGGCGGGCTCTGCTTTTGGGCGGAGGAGGGTTTTCGTACCCTAAGGACTTCTTCCGAAGAAATCCCCAGGAGTACCTGGACGTGGTGGAACTGGATCCGGCGCTTGCGGGCATCGCATATCGCTATTTTGATCTTTCGCCGAACCCGCATCTCTCGATCTTCGCCGAAGATGCGCGCATTTACCTTAACCATTGTCCCCGCGCCTATGATCTGATCTATGTGGACACTTTCAATTCTGGAGGGTCCGTCCCCTACTACATGACGACCCAAGAGACGGTCCGTCTCATCTACAATTCCCTCACGCCCAACGGCGTGGCGATGGTCAATCTCGGCCTTTCGGAAATCGAGGGGCCCTACAGTCAGTTCTTTCACGCTGAGCTCGGAACTTATAAGAGTGTGTTTCCGCGCGTGGAAGTGTTGCACGCCGGCGAGGGAGCCTATGACCTCCAAAGCGTTCTGATTACCGCATTCAAAAATCCGGCCGAACCCGATTGGAGCGGCAATAATCCGGAAATCAGTTCACGCCTTGCTCACCGCTGGATCCTGCCTGTGGCGAACGACATGCCAATACTGACTGACGATTTCGCGCCAGTGGAGATCTACGTACTACGTCGTTTTGAGAAAGATCTTCGAGCGGCGCTGAAATTTAGGGTCAGACGCTTCCTGTCATGGCTCTGAAAAATACCCGGGCCACCCTCGTTACACTACGCAGGGTCGCGTCTTATCGCCCGGACTGGAAGCGGGTAGCGCGCGAGACATGCCATAGAACGGCAGCAAACTGCCGGCCCCGCTCCGTAGCCCTCACTTACGCACCCATTTCACTTTCGACTCGATGTATATTATCGGCATGTTCTCGTTGCGGGAGACCAACGGACGAAGAACTCGGTCAAGGGGGTTCGGTTTGGCGCGTCCGACAAGGCGAGGGTCCCGCCCGGGAATCCGCCGTGCGGCCTCCGCGTCGGCAGCCAAGGCCGGAAAGACTGCCCAAGCCCTGCCGCCCCTGCCCAAGCGGGCCGCGTCTTGGCTAGACCGCGGCACCGTCCTCCTGGTGGCGGCCCTGCTGGCCTGCGCCACCCTGCCTTATCTGAACATTCTGTTCAACGGTTTCGTCCATGACGATGACTTCCAACTCGTGCGGAATCCCTACGTGCGGAGTTTCCGGCACCTGAAAGAGATCTTTACCACCAACGTCTGGTCTTTTTTAGGCCCCGCCGTCAGCAATTATTACCGCCCGATGATGACTCTGGGCTATCTCATCACCTACAAGATCTTCGGCTTGCGGCCTTACGGCTTCCATCTCGTTAGTCTGTTACTTCATGCACTCGTCGTTTGCCTCGTCTTTGCGCTTACCCAACGTCTGACCGGGGACCGCGTATGGGCATTCGTTGCTGGCGCCTGGTTCGCCCTGCAGCCGATTCACAGTGAGCCGGTGGCCTGGATTGCCGCGGTTACAGACCTCGAGCTCACTTTCTTTTATCTCATCACTTTCGGGCTCTTTCTCGCTCTGGCGAGGCCGGGGGGTGGGCGTTCGGGACGTCTGGTGACCGTGATGGGGGGCACGTTTCTTCTGGCCCTGCTCTCGAAGGAGCAGGCGATGACCCTGCCTGCCGTGGCCACTGTCTATGAGCACTTTTACCGTGAGGACCGCTCCGAGACAAGTGCCTCCCAGAAGCTGACCCGCTACGGGGTGCTGTGGCTACTCGGCGCGATCTACATGCTCCTCCGTGTCCGCTTTCTGGGGGCGCTGGCGCCGGAACGGAAGTTTGGCCAAGTCACCCCGTTCGAAGTAGTGCTCTCCGCCATTGCGCTGGTCGGCCAGTACGTCTGGAAGCTCGTCTGGCCGGTTCGGCTTTGCGCCTTTTACCTGTTCCACCCCAGCACGAGCCCGTTGGATCTTCGGGTTCTCGCCGGCCTGGCTGTCCTCCTCGCGCTGGGTGCTCTTTTCCTGGTCTGCTGGCGCAGCCGCGAGCGGAACGTCCGGTTTGCTTCCTTCGCCATCGTGTGGTTTATTGCCACGCTGGCTCCCGTGCTCAACGCCCACTGGGTGGGGGAAAACGTTTTCACCGAGCGCTACCTCTATTTGCCCTCCGTGGGTGTGGCGTGGCTCGTCGGTCTTGGCGCGACGAAGTTGTGGTCCCACGCCGGCGCTCGTTCCGCACAGCGCTGGGCCCTGGCGCTCCTCGGTGTGACGGTGGGGCTGCTTTATGCCACTCGCATCGTGGTCCGCGACCGCGACTGGAACAATGATATCGTGTTGTACACTCGGACTCTCAAGTTGCAGCCGCAACCCCAGCTCTTCTTATACTTGGGGGCAGCTTTGGCCCGCCAAGGAAGAGTCGACGAGGCCATTGCCCAGTACTCCGCGGCCCTGCGCCTCAATCCTGACTTCGCCGATGCGCACCTCAATCTGGGGTTTGCTCTGGCCGGCCAAGGAAGAACGGACGAGGCCATTCGACAGTTCTCTGAGGCCGTGCGCAGCCAACCGGACTGGCCCGAGGCGCACCTCAATCTGGGGATTGCTCTGGCCCGCCGAGGGAGAATGGACGAGGCCATTCGACAGTTCTCTGAGGCCGTGCGCATCAAACCTGACTACCTCGAGGCGCACCTCAATCTGGGGGCTGCTCTGGCCGGGCAAGGTAGAATCGCCGAGGCCATTGCTCAGTACACCGAGGCCCTGCGTATCAAACCTGACTTCCCGCGAGTCCGGCGTTTGTTGAACGATCTGATGAGCCGGGCGAAGACTCCAAACCCCGCGGTCCCTGACCGCGCGGAGCGATAGCCTCGATCGACGTTTATCATGGATTTCTCGAAGCGAGATCAGCGGCGGCGCTAAAGCCCCGCCCTTCCGCTTCCCACGAATAAGTTCGCTTACTAATTCAGCTAAGCACTAGAGGATGACGAAAAGCTCTCGAACGGTGTCATTCTGAGCGAAGCGAAGAATCCCCGCAGTTGTTGTTTCAAGGAACTGCGGAGATCCTTCGTCGCCTTCGGCTCCTCAGGATGACACCGTAACTTGTTTTTCCGCAGCCTGCTACGAACTGCCCGCGGTTGACCCGCAATTCATGCATTGATACGCGGCGCCATTGCGCATCTTGATGTGGCCGCATTCTGGGCAACTGGGAGCGTCGTCGGACTGCTCTATACCCGCAAAGCTGGGCTGTATGGAACCATCAGGATACACGGTGGCGCGCGCGACTTGCGTGGCCGGCCCCGCGGCGTTTTCCATACTGACGCCGTTCGGCCGCAGGCTATTGACCTCCTCAGGCGGCCGGGCGCCGCCCGGAAGGAACTTGATCGCCAGCCAGCGGAAGATGTAGTCCATCACCGACTTCGCCATGCGGATCTCGGGATTGGGCGTCCAGCCGCTGGGCTCGAAACGCGAATGGCTGAACTTGTCGCACAGCACTTTGAGGGGCACGCCGTACTGAAGGGCCAGTGAGACGGCGGTGGCGAAGGAATCCATCAGACCGGAAACCGTCGAGCCTTCCTTGGCCATGGTGATGAAAATCTCGCCCGGAAGTCCCTCTTCGTACATCCCTACCGTGAGATAGCCTTCGTGGCCGCCAATCGAGAACTTGTGCGTGATGGCGCGGCGCTCATCGGGCAGCTTGCGTCGATAAGGGCGGGGGCTGGGGGCTGGGGACTTGGGAGCGCGGGCTTCCAGCCCGCCGGCGGCCAAGATGGCCGCGCTCCCGGGTGTTGGGGCTTCTGACTCCTGCTTTTTCGTATTCAGCGGCTGGGTGCGCTTCGACCCGTCACGGTAGATCGCGATGGCCTTTAGGCCCAGGCGCCAGCCCTCGACGTAAACATTAGCAATATCGTCGGCGGTCGCTTCTTCCGGCATATTAACCGTCTTCGAAATAGCGCCGGAGAGGAACGGCTGCACTGCCGCCATCATGCGCACGTGGCCCGTGTAATGGATGGAGCGCTTTCCGTTCGCCGGCTTCAGCGAGCAATCGAAAACCGGGAGGTGTTCGGGCTTGAGGCCCGGAGCACCTTCGATGGTGCCGTGCCGGTCGATGTAGTTGACGATCTCCGCGGTCTGCTTCTCACTGTAGCCGAGCTTCGCGAGCGCCGTGGGCACCACATTGTTGACGATCTTGATCAGCCCGCCGCCCGTGAGCTTCTTGTATTTCACGAGCGCCAAGTCGGGCTCGATGCCCGTCGTATCGCAATCCATCATGAAGCCGATCGTGCCGGTGGGCGCGAGCACCGTCACCTGGGCGTTGCGGTAGCCATACTTCATGCCGCTCGAGAGGCACTCGTCCCAGGTTTCCTTCGCTGCGTCCCGGAGGCTTACCGGCACGTGGCGCGGGTTGATGTGCTCGAGCGACTGGCGGTGCATGGAAATAACGTCCAGGAAGGGATCTCGGTTGACGGCATAGCCGGCGAAGGGGCCAATCTCCTCCGCGACGCGCGAGGATTGGAGATACGCTTCGCCGTGCATGACGGCGGTAATGGCAGCGGCCACGTCGCGACCGGCGTCAGAATCATAGGGAAGGCCGCCGGCCATCAGCACCGCGCCCAAGTTGGCATAGCCCAAGCCCAGCGGGCGGAAATCATGGGAATTGCGCGCGATTTTCGCCGTGGGATAAGTCGCGTTGTCAACCAGGATTTCCTGCGCCGTGATCATGACGTCCACGGCGTGGCGGAACGCCTCGAGGTCGAATTTGCCGTCCGGGGTAAGGAACTTCATCAGGTTCAGCGACGCGAGGTTGCATGCCGAATCGTCCAGGAACATGTACTCGCTGCAGGGGTTCGAGGCGTTGATGGGCGCAGTGGCTTTCGAGGTATGCCACTTGTTGATCGTGGTGTGGAATTGCATGCCCGGGTCGCCGCATTGCCAGACGGCTTTGGCGATCTTCCCCATCAGTTCGCGCGCGCGGTAGGACTTGGCGGGCTCGCCCGTGGCGATCCCGTGCGTGACCCAGTCCTTGTCTTCGACGACAGCCTTCATGAAATCGTCGGTGACGCGCACGCTGTTGTTGGCATTCTGGAAAAAGATGGAGCTGTACGCCTCTCCGCCCAGCGACGGGTCATACCCGGCGTCCACCAGCGCCCAGGCCTTGCGCTCTTCCTTGACTTTGCACTGGATGAACTCCTCGATGTCGGGGTGATCGATGTTGAGGATCACCATTTTGGCGGCGCGCCGCGTTTTGCCGCCCGACTTGATCACCCCCGCAAACGCGTCGTAGCCTTTCATAAACGAAAGGGGACCGGAGGCCATGCCACCGCCCGACAGCGACTCGGAGGAGGAACGGAGTGTCGAGAGATTCGTTCCGCTGCCCGAGCCATACCTGAACAGCATCCCCTCCGTTTTCGCGAGCTCGAGAATGCTTTCGAGATTGTCCTCGACGGAGTTGATAAAACAGGCTGAGCACTGCGGGTGGCGATAGGCCTCGGACTCCTGTTTGATTTCGCCCGCGGCGGGGTCCCAATAGTACGCTCCTCCCGCTGCGCTGCGGCGGTACTTGTGCCACAACCCGCAATTAAACCAAACCGGAGAATTGAACGAGGCCTTCTGGCGAACCAGCAGGTGGAGCAACTCGTCGTGAAAAGCCCGGGCGTCTTCTTCGCCGCGAAAGTATCCGTCCTCGACGCCCCACTGGGCGATGGTGTCGGCCACGCGGCTGATGAGCTGCTTGACGCTCGACTCGCGCTCGGCCGTGCCCAGCTTGCCGTGAAAATACTTCGAGGCGACGATGTTCGTGGCGGTCTCGGACCAGTCCCTCGGCACTTCGACGTTGCGTTGCTCGAAGATGACCTTGCCTTTTTCGTTCTGAATGGTGGTGGTCCGCAATTCCCACTCGATCTCATCGAAGGGATGAAGGCCGGGTTTGGTAAAAAGGCGTTTGATCCTCAAGCCGTGTTTACTCTGCGTCTCGATATCGGAAGGTGCAGATTCTGCTGCAGTGAAGATGGCCTGCGCTTCAGACATTTCAATTCTCCTTGGGGTTGGTCGCGCCGTTGGTCATTAGTGTCGTGCCCACACAATCTTTGACAATGCCCCTCGCCCCCTTGGGGGGAGAGGGTGGACCGCGCCGGCGATTTCTCCAGTCCGTCAGCTGACGGAGCCGGGTGAGGGGGTTCTGCCCGGCTCCGGAAGGCGTAGGGAACTTAACTCCGCGCCGGGCGTTTGTCAAGCCCAAAAGCCCAACCTATAGGGGCATCCGGAAATGTGGGCACCATAGATCGTAGGTTTAAGAGGTGGGTCAAAGGCACGGCGGGTGGCGCTACCTGGCTTGCGGCGGGGCGGCATTCTCCCGATTTTATGCCGCCCTTACATGTCCAGAGCGATTCTTAGTGCGTGCGAGAGGCGCGAGAGCTTCTCGGGCGAGAGGCTACCGACGAAGTCGGTGAGCCGGCTCTTGGGGATGCTGACTAGGCCGTCCGAGGCAATCCAACTCGGATGTTTCAATCCATCTTCCGGCCCTACGGAGACCTCAGTTTCGAGCCCGTGGCCACGTGTGAACACCGGAGCGCAGACGACCGTGGGGAAACGTGAATCAACCAGGACCTGGCGGCTGACCACGGTCATCACCCGTTGTTTCTTGGGGTCACCGCCTCCGGGATGGCGCACGAGATACATATCTCCGCGCTTCATCGCTCCTCCCAGAGGTGGTCGAGCGACTGGTAGGTGAGCACATCCTGCATCTCGGCGTTCAGCTCGTCGGCAAAGCGGTTGATTTTCTCCGCGTCGCGGGCGTTCGAGGCGGCGCGTTCGCGGTGGGAGAGATACCCGCGCAGCACGGCGTCAACCACCGCCGACCGAGAACGCTTCTTCCCCGCCACGCGGTCGATGCCTCGAACGACTTCGCGGGATAGGGTGAGTGAGGTTTTCATTTTGGTTTTCATACTACCATTATACTACCTTTGGAGAACCAGGAGAGGGTAGCGCAGAGTCCGTGCAGTCGAGACTCTGCGGCCCTTTCACGGATTCTGTTCGTGTTCGGGTATTAGCGACATTGAGATTATCTAACTAAAAGCTAAAAGCCGCAGACTCGCAACAGCAGCGAGTCTGCGCTACCCGCTCTTCCGCAGCCATGGCCGCCACCCTGCCGTGCCGTCACCGGGCCGAAAGGACGCGGACCGCAAAAGCGGTGGTCCGCGCTACTTGCTGGCTGAGGGCAAGTCATTCCCGCCAAACAGAACTTTCGCGCGACAGGAAGTCAACGAGCAGTTGCGACCAGGTCTCAAGCGTGTCGCGCATGGAGATGAGTTCCGGCAGAGTACGGAAGCTGAGCTTGCCGATGCCTCGCTCACCTCGAATGGCGACGCTCGGCTTACCCAGCTTCATGACAAAGACCACACCGAAGTGCACCTTTCCCACGTCGTTCGAATCATCGTTGACAAAGCAGATGAGTCTGGGCTCCTGGGCGTCCGCACCCTCGATCTGGACTTCTTCGCTGACCTCGCGCCGGACGGCTTTCAAAACGAAGTCTTTCCAGGCCGCTTCCTGCGCGCCGAATAAAGTGGGTTGGATCTGATCGTCCACGTTGACGTGGCCGCCGATGCCGATCGAATACAGGGCTTTGAGGCGGGTCTCTGTCGTCTTGGGGGTGCGCTGATAGCTCAGGAATGTCTCGCCATGATTGATGAGGACGTACACCACAAGCTGTTTGGTGTTGTAGTCGTGTTCTGCGACGGACCGCGCCTTGGGTTCGAGGTGCGCTAGGATTCGGTTCCATAGACTCTCGTCGTAAAACGTCTTGGCGGGATAGGCCCGCAGAATTTCGCTTTTGAAGCAGAGTATCTGTTCTTCCACTCGTTACCCTCCCGGGCGGGTCGCCCGTGCTTTGCAACTGTTTCGTCCCACAGCGAGTGAGTAGCGCGGACCGCCGACTCTGCGGTCCGCGTCTTTTCCGTAGCCATCGCCACCACCCTGTCGTGCAGTCACCGGGCCGAAAGGACGCGGACCACAAAAACGGTGGTCCGCGCTTCTTGCTGGAAGTGAGAGAGTGTACACCAACTCAGGGCTACGAGGTCTGATTTGTCACGGGCGTAGGCTCCCTGTGGCTTATTCGCCCCGGCAGGGCTCGCTCTCGAGATATTTGCATTAGGCATAAGGCAACGCTATGTTAGTCATCGACTGAGAGTCCGGGGAGGGAGATTCCTTCTAATGCTACGGCGCTGGCTATGGGTCGTGGCGCGGTCGATCGCGGTGGGTTGGGCGGTGCTAATCGTGTTAACCTATCTCGCCGAGCGCCCCCTACTTTTCTTGGCGGGGCCCATTGTGGGCGCGCACTGGGTGGCGACCGCCGGCCTGACGCTCGACTGCCTGAAGCTTGCGGCAACCGGATGGGCCATCGGTCGAGTGCACCGCACGGCGCCGCTCCCGGGTGTGTTCGCCTTTGCGGCAACTCTTGCCTTCTTTAATCTCGAAGCTTGGCTGCCCTTCGACTTTCCGGGCCTCATCAGGCTGGCGTTGGATGCCCTTCAGGACGCCCGCTATTTGGACTCGCTCGCGACTCTTATCGCGCAGCATGTCCTTCTGCTCGGCAGCTTGATCGTGGGGGGTCTGCTCAGCCGCCCGCCACAAACGCCGCTATCGCTCTTCGACGAAACGCCTCGATGAGGCTTTCGCATGAACGTAGGTAGCTCGAAGGGAAGGAGAGCCCAAATGCAAAGACGAAGCTTTATCAGAGGTGGAGCCGGTCTGGCCGGCGTGCTAACAGTTGCCAGGTCCAGCCTGACTCGCGCCGACGTACCTGACCACAATTGGGACCGGTACGACTTTGGGTCGGGTCCTCCGGTGCGAAATCGGCTCAACCAGGGGCCATTTGGAATCGACCAGGATGAAGGCTGGCTGACCCTCGCGACCACAACCCCTTCAGACCAGCAAGTCAAGAACTTCGGGCTGGGGCTCGTGGGCTACGCGTGGGAAGAAAACGGCCCCTCCGTTGCCGCGCGGCAGGGGAGAGAAACCCTGGAGCAGCACGTTGAGAAGCTGGCGACGCTGCCTTTTGTCGATGTGCTCTACATCCGCTGCGATTGGCGCGACGTGCAGAACCGGCCCGGCAGGCTGGACCCGATGCCGATTTGGAGGCTGGTGTTTGACGCCGCCAAAGCTTACAACCTACGAGTTGGATTTCGGGTGCAACTCTCCAGCCCCAATATCCAGCCCAAACTGGTGTCGATGCCGGACTTCGTCAGGGAAAAGGTGCCGCTTTTCAACATTGGAAGAAAATCGAAGGAGGGCGACAGCGACTTTGACTTTTACGAACCGCAGTATGACCACCCGGAATTCCAGAAGGCGTTCCGTGGTCTTACCGAGCTCTTAGCCGCAGAGTTCGATAACCATCCGCTGCTGGAATTCATGGACCTCATGATGTACGGCTTCTGGGGAGAGGGTCACACGAGCGACCACCACCCGACGCCCTTTCGCGACTATCTGACTGCGGAGCGGACCTTCGTCGGGATGACAGAACTGCAGCTCGAAGCCTTCAAGCGAATTCCTATCGCGGTTAATACGCAGCCGGATATCAGCGGCGTCGGTAATCGCGAAGTGCAGGACAGGGTGGTTCGGGCCGGCGGCTGGTTGAGGTCCGACAGCATCATCGTAGACGAACCAATTCAGATCGAAGAACTGGGCAATCGGCCTCCCTGGCTCGCTGCCATTGTCGAGGACGGCGCAAATCGGGATTACCTCCTCACCGGCGAACTGAAGCGGGACGAAGATGACATGGGTTATAGGATCGACGAGCGCTATCGTGAAGTCGCAGGATTGCATGCCCTCGATATCGGGGCGAACTACTTCGCGTTGTGGACGGAAGCGGACAACATAAAACGCTATTACGAGAAATATCCTCGTTCGCTCGAATTGATGCAGCGCCGAATGGGGTATCGCGTTCGCCCTTCGTGGATCTGGCAGAGGAAGCGATATGACACGGCAGAACTCGTCCTGGGCATCGCGAACGATGGCGTCGCGGGCGTACCGGGCATCCTGGGTGTGTACGCGGAAACCCCGGATGGAAAAGTCAGGGTTGGTGGAAACCTGGATGCCGGTCAACCCTACGCTGGGAAGGTTCGCCAAGCCTCGTTGCTCTTCCCCAAGGGATTGGATGGCAAGGAATTGCGCCTGCGTGCAGAAATAGAAGTGAAAGGAGTACGCCACCCGGTTCGTTGGGCATGCCGGGAAGCCGTCAATTCCGATGGCTCGTTGACGGTGCGCCTGCGCCGAAACGACGACCCCCGATTCAGGAAGGGAGTTTGAGTACGCGTCTCGGGGACCCCGCCCCAAATCCGGGTGGCAGGAGTCTCTCCGCGCACGATCTCGCGATCCAGCCAGACTCTAACTCATAGGGCAATCATTCCGACCCATCGATTTTGGCCGAGAGGTGAAGCGAATACGCCAGGTTATCGAAACGCAGGGCCGCCAGGTTATCGGATTCGAGTGAAACCATGGATGCGCGGTTGACCCATCCGGTCCTGAGGCGCTGAAGCTGGCCCGGCTTCAGCGTGAAAGTGACCTCCCGCATCTCGGGCGCCCGCAACGTGAGCTTCACTTCTTGAGGGAGAGGATTGTACACGTCCAGGTGCACCAGCACGCGCGGGTAGAAAAAGCGGAAGTGCGCCTCCTGCAAGTCCGTCTCGGCGGTGCCCAGCGAGAACGTGCTCATGCGGCCGCCCGGAGGGCGGACCTTCCATTGAGCGTCACCCCAATCGATCACGCCCGAAGGATACTGTCCGCGCAGCTTGACGTTGGCCCCGACGTGGGGATTGTCGAAATCGACGATCAGCGGCACGGGTTCGGCGGCGCTACCCTGGATGTCAACATCTCGCGAATGATCATGCCAGAGGCGGAGTACCCTTGTGGCTTCGTCGAACGTGTAGCCTTCCTGCTTCAAGTCGTCCCGGCGGGCCAGCTTGCGGCCTCCCGACCACACCGATTCCGGCACGAAGTTCAGGCGCAAGACGTCAACCGAGGCCGGATCGAAGGTTGAATAAGTGACCGATCCTCTTCCGTAGGCGATCTTGGTGACGACCGATTGCGAACCCACCAAGTGCGATTCGTCCGCCGGGGCCCATTCGGGAACCGCCCAGAAGGAGTCCATCAGGCGGCGCGGACCATCTGCAAATTCGTCGGTAAACCACCATTGATTGCCCCAGGGACTGTGCGCGTTGGGAGGCATGCCCTGAAAGTAAGTTACCCAGTTATAAGATCGGAAGGCTTCTTCCTTATAGGTTGCATCACCGGTCTTCGCGTAATAGAGGGCCTCGACGGCAGCCAGGCGGGAGGTATGGCTGTCGCAGCACTCGTTGGGCGCGTTGCAGCAGAAGCCTTTGCCGTCGCCTTGCTCTGTGGTCACCGTAGCGCCGTGGACGATATACTTGGGCCACTTGGGAGTGGTTTTGACCCATTCGATGAGCTTGCGGACGTTGTCGCGCCATTCCGGATCCTTCACCGGGTTGAGAAGCACATAACGCGCGTACTCCAGCGGAATGACTTGGTTCATGTTCTGCATGCTGGGTGTGACATCCTCGAAATACCCGACCCAGACGTTGTTCTTCATCGGATACTTGTGCAACCACTCCCAGGCCGCCTGGCGGACCTGCCGGTACCGCACGACATCGCCCTGATCGAGCCGGATCAACTCGTCAAAGAGCATGATGGGCTCGACGACATTCGCGGAGTAGGGACCCATTCCGCGGCCCTCGACCTTTCCGTCGCGGGCGTAGCAGCGCACCGGCCACGGCGAGTTCTCCGCGTCGCCGGTTTTGTAGTTCTTTCCAAGCGCGGCGGCGCAACGGATGGCGGCCTGAAGGTACTTCGAGTTGCCGGTCATCTCGTAAAAGCGGAGGTAGGCGTAACCATCCTCGCCGACGATGGGCGGTTCGAGGTAATCCTCCCCGTGGCGACTCCATCCCGTGTAGCGGCGGTCGCCGGGATTGGCCGACGTGTACGGCACGCCGCCCCACACATAGTTCCTGGGGGTCAGGCCGTTTTCCAGCTCGTAATCTATAAAGTCCTGTAGGAAGGTGATCGTGTTCGGGTCACCGGTGTAGGGATAGAGCCGCTCGATGAAGCCCTGCATCATGGCGCGGAGGTAGGCCGTGGAGTTCGCCCAGTGCCACTCCGGCTGCATCTCGAAAGAGGTGCGATCGAAATCGAAGCAGCAGAAAAAGTATTGATAGCGGTAACGGTTGTAGAGATCCCAGAGGATGCTCCACTGCGTGAGGAAGTGGGAACTGTAGGAATAGCCGGGGTTATCGGGCATGGGCCAGGGTAACAGTTTTCCGCCGGCGTCGAGCTGAACCGGCCGGCCCGCGATCGTGGTGGCATCCACTTTCGAAACAACCCGGAAGGGCTCCTGCGCCACTGCCACGGCGGTTGTGAAGAGCAGCAGAACAGCGGCGAACCTGATAGCTGGTTTCATGTTCATTCCTTTGGGTTCCGGCGATGCCGGGTAAGGACAGGACGGTGTCACATTTCACAATCAGAACGGTGGCGGCAAGGCCTATTCCGGAGCCGATCATCGCCACCGTGCTCAGCCGTTCGGCCAGCAGTTGTACAACGACCGATTGAGATTGTAATACAATGAAATCTTGTTCGTGCAGCATCTATCATATCAACTGACAGACGACTCTTCCAACTCTACCGGAGGCGAGGTCCTTACCAAAAGGGATTCAGAATGGAACTTCATATGCGACGCTCAAAATTGTGCGGGATCCGAAATTGCTGCTTAGCGATGGTGTGGGTGTGTCTGGCTCTGCCGGTGGCGGTTGCCGGTGAAGACGTCTACGTAAATGCCCAGGTGCCTTGGCACCCAGCCGTGCTGGATGCCCAGGGGCGGCTGCTGGCCTGGTATCAACCGGAAAAGAACCTCGGCTACGATAAGGTGCTCCGGCTGGGTTGGGATTTCATCGAACACAAAGTGCCGAATGACACGCGCTCCGGTACAGGACTGAAGATCTATTTGATCAACTCCGTCATGGACGGGCGGACGTTGCAGGGGGCAAACTGGCAGCATAACCCGGCCATGGTTTTTGCCTCATTCGTAGACTCACTTGTCGGCTGGTATCCCTATTCCGGGGATCAGGAAGCGGTACAGGCGGTGCGGGAGATGCTCGACCACCAACTCGCGCACGGAACCACACCTTCGGATTGGGAGTGGCCCGGCGTTCCCTTCGCCACCAATTGCGACGACCAGCCGGATTACGGGCACTGCATTCAGGACATGCCGCAGGAGTTCTATGGCGGCATCGAGACCGACAAGATTGGCGAGTTGGGCACAGGCTACGCGCTCTTCTACAAGCAGACGGGTGACCGCAAGTACCTGGAAGCCGCGATTCGCTGCGCCACCGTCTTGGCGAAACATGTGCGCCCGGGAGATGCGGAGCACACGCCCTGGCCTTTCCGCGTGGACGCGCGCAGCGGCGTGACGTTGGCGCTCGAAGAGTACGGAGGGGACGTGGCGGGTTCTTTGCGGCTCTTCGAAGAGTTGCTGCAGATCAACGCGGGTGATACCCAGCTTTACCGAAAGGCACGTGACATGGCGTGGCGATGGATGGTGGAAAACCTGTTCAACCGGGACAGCGCGGCGTGGAACAAGTGGACGGGTTACTTCGAAGACGTGCCGCGTCACCCGGACGATTTCAACCAGCTCTCTCCGATGGCGGCATCTTACTATATTCTTGCCCACGAGAACCCGGCGGACACTGATCCACAGTGGATGACTCACGTGGGTGATCTGCTGGACCTGGTGAAGGCTCGCCTGGGTCGCGGCCCATTTTTCGCCGCGCAGGCGATCGACGAGCAGACTACCCCGGATGGCAAGTTCGCCTGCTGCTCGCGGGCCGGCCAAGGAGACCATACCGCGCGTTGGGCCGCCATTAATGCCATGTATTTCGAAAAAACGCACGACGGACAGGCCCGTGAGAACGCCTTCCGATCTCTCAACTATGCCACTTATTTTGCCCGCTCGGATGGCCTCATCGCCTGCTGCGGCGGTGATTACTCGGATCCCTACTGGTTCAGCGACGGGTATTCGGACTACCTGCGCCACTTTCAGTGGGCCATGGGAGCGATTCCCGATTTTGCACCTGCCGGCCAGGATCACATTCTCCGTTCCAGTTCTGTCGTACAGATGGTGAAGTATGGTGAACGCAGCGTGGAATACCGCACCTTCGACACGACCGCTACCGAAGTTCTGCGCCTGAGTTTCAAGCCTTTGCGCGTGGCCGCTGGAGGAGCTGCATTAAATCAGCGGGGCGATACTCGTGAGACGGGCTACACCCTCCAACCCTTACCCGGTGGCGACTGGATCGTCCGCGTTCGCCACACGAATTCCGGCGAAATCAACCTCGGGGGCTGACTACTTGACGAGTTTCCACGGGCCTGTGGCCCACCCGAAGCAAGGAAGACCAGCGTCGTCGTCCCCGCGAAAGCGGGGACCCATTATCAGTCCAATGGATTCCCGCTTGCGCGGGAATGACGTGACTTTCAGGAGAGCGCAGTAGGTCCCTTGGCGGCAGCGTACTCTCGCGCCTTGTGCGTAACATCGTACGAATTTGGGCAATTCTCCGACCCTACGAGCAAGGACTTCACTCAGGACGAGAGAGCCAACCGCTGGATGATGCTCGCACGAATGCCCTTCGGTTGCAGACCGTGTTTCTCAAGTAACTCATCCGCAAGTCCTGACTCACCAAAGCAATCACGCACGCCCAGTCGCAGGAGCGGAGCCGCCGGACGAGTCTCTGCCAAACACTCTGCCACCGCGCTACCCAGTCCTCCAATTATGCTATGCTCCTCGACCGTCACCACGAGGACAGCCTGGGATGCTGCATCTTTGACCAGGGCCTCATCCAGGGGTTTGATCGTGGACACGTTGACGACGCCTGCTTCCACGCCATCCCGAGCGAGATCTTCCGCAGCGGCTAATGCCTTCGCCACGGTATGGCCGCTAGCGAAGATCACGACCTCGTTCCCATCGCGCAATCGCTTAGCTTTGCCAACCTCAAAGTGATAATCCGCGCCAAAGAGACGCGGCGTAGGGTAGCGCCCCAGCCGCATGTAGGCAGGCCCGGGCCAATCGGCTAAGGCAAACGTCGCTTGCCGCGTCTCGATATCATCGGCCGGCGAAACGACGATCATTTGAGGCAGGGCACGCATGAGCGCGACATCTTCCAACGATTGGTGGCTCGCGCCGTCCGGCCCTTGGGTCAGGCCGCAACTGGAGCCGATCAACTTGACCGGCAGCGATGGATAGGCGATCTGCGTCCGGATCGGCATATAGCAGACGCCGGTGATAAACATGGCGAAGGTGTTGCAGTACGGAATGAGACCACTTGCCGCCATCCCGGCGGCTGTGCTCACCATGTCAGCCTCCGAGATGCCGAGATCGAAAAAGCGATGGGGAAAGGCATCACGAAACAGGACCGTGCGAGTTGACTTATACAGATCCGCATCCAGTACTACTACTTCCGATCTTTGTGTTCCTAATTCCAGCAATGCCTCGCCGTAAGCGAACCGTGTTTCTGTCAAGCTATTCATTGAGTCTGCTCCTGAAGTGCCAAATCCAGTTCGGCCACTGCCTGGCGGTATTGTTCATCTGTGATGGAAGCGTTGTGGTAGGCTGCCTGCCCGGCCATGAAGGATACTCCTTTCCCCTTCACGGTGTTGGCAATGATCATCGAAGGCTGATGAACCTGTCCATCAGTCCAGTCCAAGGCGTCCGAAAGGGCTGCCATGTCGTGCCCGTCGACCTCCTTGACCGCCCAGCCAAAGCTAGTCCAGCGCGCGGCCAGAGGGTCCAAAACCTTGCCGCACTCGGTCGCGTCCATGGCCTTTAGCCGGTTGCGATCGACGATTGCCACCAAGTTATCCAGGCAACGTTTGGCTGATGTCATAGCTGCTTCCCACACTTGCCCCTCGTGCAGTTCGCCGTCACCCATCAGGCAGTACACGCGGCAAGTCCTCTCCTGCAGCCGAGCGGCCAAGGCCACCCCATTAGCAAAGGAAAGTCCTTCACCAAGAGCGCCGGTACACCCTTCAATTCCCGGGGTAAGGTGCATGGCGGGGTGTCCCTGCAGTCGGCTACCGAGGCTCTTCAGGGTGTTTAACTCCTCCAAGGGGAAGACCCCTAACTTGGCCAGAGCCGCATATTGGGCGGGTACAGAGTGCCCTTTGCTCATTATGAAGCGGTCCCTGTCGGGCCACTGCGGGTCGGCGGGGTTGTACCGCATTTTGTAAAAGTAAAGGGCCGTGATGATATCGGCCGCGGAGAGTGAGCCCCCAAAGTGGTGAGCTTTACCCACGCCCATCATTCGTACGATGCGCAACCGCAAATCAGCCGCGTGGCGCCGCAAAGAAATGATCTGAGATTGAGAAGCCATAGTTTCTCTCCGTGAGTCCAGACTTCGACGTTTGCAAGGTCCTCTAAGATGGTGATCACGTCAGAATGCTCAAGGTCACCAAGAACGGCCGTCATCAAAGCCGCGATCAGTTCGTGTGGCAGACCCGGTGGCCGGGACTGGGACATCGAGTTGTTTGACGGTCTCAATGATGATGTTGAGGCCCGCGTAATGAAATCGGCTCCTGAAACCCGGCTCGAAATCACCCTGGATCACGCGAAGAGCGCACACATCCATAACACGAGTCTGAGCGCACCCCCGCTTGCATGTGTTGCTGTACATCTATTATGCAGTCCTCGCATTTCTTTGCCCCATCACCGTGTACATTGAAACCCAAAGATTGATCAACCTACCACACTACTGCACAACGCTCAAGAAGCAGAAGATGACGGCGGACACGGTGGTCGACAATGTTGCGGCTTTGCGATTCTTGTGCGTCGCCCCCCCGGGTCTAAAAGGAGTATCCCAAAATTTGAGGAAAGTCAGTTATGATTGGCTGCGGCGACGTTCAGGAGGACAAGGTTCTTTTGGCTCTGCCTCGCGAACTCAGTGCGTCATTACCGTGCCCTCTGACCGCTCAACCGGAAATTGGGAAACCCCGGCGGAAGTCGAGGAATCGGTGCGGTATCATTCAATGAATAGCGCCTGGAGACGTTGATGAAGACAGAACGACTCGGCAAGCTGCTCCGTCGTCAAGTGTTGGACGAGGACCAAACCAAGTCAGTGCGGCAAAGTTCGTTGGTTGTCCTGGAAGAAGTGGGAATTCTGATCGAGCACCCAAGGGCATTGACGCTGCTGGCGGAGGCGGGCGCAACGGTCGACCCTAATTCTCACCATGTCAAAATCCCGGCTTCGCTGGTCGAGAAATCTCTGCGCACAGTCCCGTCCGAATTCCGCCTCACCGGCCAAGATCCGTCGAAGGATATGGTCCTCAGCGATCAGAGCCCGCCGCTCGGGCGGCCGGTGATGTCGCTTGATTGGATCGTGGATTACGGTGTGAAGAGGCGCCGCGAAGTGACCAGGAAAGACCTTGACCTCTGGGTTCGCCTAGTCGATGCGTTGCCGAATCTTGCCCTGGTTACGGGGATCTACCCCTGGGATGTGCAGCTCGAGACACGCGACGTTTGGGCTGCCGAAGCAATGCTTCGGCTTTCCTCTAAGCCCATCCTCATGGCTCCGTATTCAGGCCGAACCGTCGAATGGGTTGCACGCATGCTGAGCGTGCTTCCCGACCAAAGAGCGCCTAAGGCCGTGATCTTCTCCTCTTGTAACAGCCCGCTCATTTACTCGAAAAGCCAGATGGATGGGCTGCTCGCGGCGGCTGATCATGACTTGCCCGTGATGGTCAATTCCTCCGCGGTAACGGGTGTCACTGCGCCCATTACGCGGGCGGGAACCCTGACGATTATGAATGCGGAAATACTGGCGGGCATCGTGGTGGCGCAACTTGCCAAGCCGGGAACGAAAGTGATCTATGCCGGTCATCCCGTCGTACTCGACATGCACACCAGTATCGCTTCCATGGGGAATACTGACGTTGGCCTGTTGGCCGCCGCGCTGGTGGATTTGGGCAGAAGCTACGGGATTCCTACGGCTAGCAATGGGCTAACGACGGACTCGCATGCTTGTGACGAACAGGCGGCTCTGGAGAAGCTGATTACTGGCTATCTCGCGGTTTTGAGCGGTGCGGCGTTGAATGGAGGAGCGGGAAGCCTGGCCGCGGTGGGCACGGCCAGCCTGGAGCAACTGATCATAGATGATGACATCTACGAGCGGATCCTGCGCACCTGCGAGGGGATTGACGTCAACCCCGATACGCTTGGGTTGGAAGTTATAGCGGCGGTCGGCCCCAGCCGCCAATTCCTTGCGGAGCCACATACGCTGAAATACTTGCGGCAGGAATTCTTCCCGTCAAAGCTGGCCACTCGCCTCAATCCTGAGGCCTGGATGGAAGCCGGCGCGAAAGATTCGGCGGAGCTGGCCGCCGGCCGCGTGAAGGCGATACTAAGTGGTGCGCCCGAACTACGCCTGGAATCGCATGTCGTGGCTGAGTTGAGTCACATTGTGGCCTTGGCGGAAAAACAGATCTGCAACCCGTCTTGACCTCACAATCGCGGAGGGTCGCCGATGCTCAAGTGCGGTCAGGAATCCCACTGGGCGGCGATGAAATCTCGAAACTCTCGATCGGAACGGATACGCAGGTTTGAGATTGCCAGGAACAACCCTTCGCGCGGCAACTTCCGAAGGACCTCCGGTAATTGTTCAAAGCAGTAGTCGACGTGCAGGATGAGACGGGATTTCTCCAGTGTCTCCTTTAACACAGGTAACGCGTCAAGGAGTGTAGGGCCGCCCTGCTCCATATAGATCTCCAAGCCCGCTATATTCGGCACGCTCAGCACGTCCCGGTAGTGCTTGTATCCTGTGCTATGCAGGTGGAAGAGCACGTACGGACCAAGGTGCTTGACCACTTCAGCGTTGCCTTCCATAAAGATATCGCGGTACATCGCAGGGGAGCACATGCCCATAGCGTCTTCCTGGATCACCTGAGTCTTGCCGGGAGCCCAATAGCCATACTTGTGACCGTACCCTCGCAGCTTTGGCTTCACGATGGAATAGTGTAAGTCGAGCGCGTGGAGGAGGAGGCGATTCACCCGTTGTGCCGCCTTCTTAATGGCGCCAGGGTTATCGTGGAGATCCATCAAGAAATTGGGCAATCCCCGCATAGCCGCCAGCACGTCGGAACAGCCGCGAAGAATCGTGGGGCTGATCCAGCAGTCGGGCGGCACCTGGTTTTCCAGCCGCTCGGTCTGACGTCGGAGACATTCGAACCACCCGTTCTCTCCGGGAATGGGAGCCGCTTCTAGTTCTTCCGCTGAATCAACGAAGTGGACGGGCGCTAGTGACCCTTCTGCGTATCGCACTGGGCAACCACACAAAGCTTCAAGCCAGGGGATCCCCCGCCAAGCCGCAGAAAACGCAATCTGGTCGTCACAGGAAACCTCCCGGTCGCGATTCCGGAACCAATGGTCATATTCGGTCACAGTCAAATCCGGAGTGATGTCCTCCGGTTTCACCAAAGTGCGTGGAAAGGGGCGACGCAGGAAATTGATGGGCAGGAATACGGCATCGCTATAAATGCCTACAACGGGACGGCGCGAAGTTTTCCGGTCCCAGAAGCAATCCTGGAAGCGCTGAATTGTTTCTTGTAGTTGGGCCTGACTTCTCATGGCTCTAACTCCTACGATTCCGCTTTGTTGCCGTGTGTAGGGGCAAACCATTGCGGTTGCACAGGGCGACCACCAGCGCTGCCCCCTCCCCAATCCGTCGATAAGGGAGGTCGAGGGCGGTAGGGCCCATGGCCTCGCGCCTCTATGCCGCACGCGGCTGGACCCGGGCCGTGTAGGGGTAGGGCTTGCCCTACCCTCGTCAGGACCAGCAGAAACGCTGGGACGGCAAGCCGCCCCCCTACGGCGGGCCGGTTATCGACGGATTGGGGCCTCCTACACATGTCTTTTTATTTCAGGCACCAACCGTGTAATATAGACGAACGGCTCACAAGGAGTTTAAATGTTCTCTGCCACCCGTCTTCGCGACTGGAATCTTCTGCTGGTCTGCAACCTGATTTGGGCCAGCCAGTTTGTGATGGTTAAACTCGTGCAGCAGCAGATGGGTCCGCTATTTGCCACTTTTTTCCCAATTGCGCTTGCCATGCTACTTCTCATCCCCGTGGTCCGACGAGAACGGAGTAGCACTCCGGGAGGAGGTGGGCGCATTCCCACGCGCGACATACTCCAGTTCATTCTCATTGGTGTTTTCGGACAAGTCGTGGCGCAACTGTTTATCACCTGGGGCGTCCGCTGGTCGCTGGCTTCCAACGCGGCGCTCCTCATGCTCGCACTTCCCATATCGACGGCCGTCATGGCGTACTTCTTCCTCGGTGAGCGTATGACGAAGGTGCGTTGGTTCAGCTTCGCGCTGGCTCTGGCCGGCGTGCTGGAATGTTCGGGGGTGGACTGGAAAGAGCTAAACCTGGTTAGCGTCCGGTTCCTGCTGGGCAATCTCATGATCTTTCTAAGTGTGAACGGCAGCGCATTTTACAACGTTTACAGCAAGAAACTCTTGCGCAAGTATTCGCCCTTGCAGGTGCTGCTCTACAGCTATTACGCTGTCTTCGCCCTCCTTTGCCCCATCACGGCATACTCGGAGCCCGGGGGGTTCACCAATCTGCCGCATTACAATAAAGTGGTGTGGCTGGGCTTGGTGATGCTTGCGCTCTTTCAGTATTTTCTTTCGATGATAATATTCCTGAATGTGCTTACCCGCCTCGACGCCACGCAAGCCGCAGTTTCAAACTACCTGATTCCCTTTTTCGGCGTAGTCATTGCGGCCATAGTGCTTCACGAGCGACTCACTAAATTCATGATCGTCGGCGGCATCCTGGTCCTCGCCAGCACCCTTTTGGTGACCGTGTATGAGGAGCAGCAGGCGCAGCAAACCGCGGAGACGATACCCGGCAAGTGACGCTCAGCTCTGCGGAGGAAGACCTGAGCCGAATCCGCCGTCCACCACCACGGCTGATCCGGTCATGAAAGAAGCGTCGTCACTGGCAAGGAAGGCGGCCACCCGCGCGACCTCCTCGGGTTTGCCAATCCTCCACAGGGCGTGGAGTTTCCCCGCCGCGACGCGCGCTGCCGCCGGGTCAGGCTGCACCTCGAAGTATCCCCAGGCGAGACCCGCATCGATGTATCCCGGACAGATGCAATTGACGCGAATGCCTTCTTTGCCGTGGTCAATGGCCATGGCCTTGGTGAGAGCGATGATCGCCCCTTTCGTGGCGCAATAGCCTGCGCATTGCGGTTCTACAAAGAAACCGTTCACGGAAGCCATGTTGATGATGCAGCCCTTCACGCGCCGCAGAGAAGGCAGGAAGTATTTGGCGCAGAGAAAAATGCCGCCCACGTTCACGGCCATCTCGCGGTTCCACTCCTCTACCGTAGTGTCTTCCACGGTCTTGTTCACCTGGATCGCGGCGTTGCTGCAAAGGACGTGGACTTGCGTGTAAGCCTCCAGCGTGGCTTGGAGCAGGCGCTGGACCGAGGCGGGATCCGCAACGTCGGTCGGAACAGCCATCGCCTGGCCACTCGCCGCGGCGATCTGCTTTGCCGTTTCCTCGGCGCCACCAGCGTTAATGTCGGCTATCACGACGCGGGCGCCTTCTCGCGCGAATTCGAACGCGCAAGCGCGACCAATTCCAGATCCCGCCCCAGTCACAACCGCAACCCGATCTTTGAGCTTCATAGTTCCTCCTGTAACCCATCCAGTTTTCGCAAGGCTCCCTCGTACCTCTCCTCCCCCCGATATACGGTGGCGGCAACTTCCACAGAGAACCGTTCGCCTGGGGGAAGGGTACGATGTGTATTGTGGCGGACGGCTTCCGCGAGCTTATTGGGGTAGCTCGTCCACGGCTCGAGAATGACGTGGTGGTAGCCACGCCATCCGCCATAGACGAGCCACATCCAGAGGTAAGGGCATTCTGCGTGCGGGAACTTCAATAGAAACCCCTCTCCAGTACGACTGTCCTCGACGGCGTACCAGCCCGCCTGGAGGTCGAGCGCATAGTGCCCGCAGGCGACCTTGGCCTCGATGCTCTGCACCCGGCTCATGTCAACAACACCAGCCGGCGTTTCCAGCAGAGGCCAGACATAACGCTGTTCGGGCTCTCCCAGTCGCGGGTCGGTGGCTTGACCCACTATTCCCGTTTTGGCTGGGATCCTCAATATCAGATTTTCGTGGGCTTCCAGAGCCGGGTGCGTTCCCCAAATAAAATCCAGCGGCAGTGGCCCCAGATTCGTGATCTCGTACCGCATGCGAAGGACAGGCGATTTTGCCATCAGGGTCACGGTCTTCTCCGCTCTCACGGGGCTGATCGGCCCATAAGCAGTGAGTGTAACAAAAACCTTCTCAGCGTCCTCAGCGGCCGCCTTCAGTTGCCACTTCACCGACCGCAGTTCTCCCAGGGCCGGATATTGCTCGCCGCGGTAATCACACCCGTCACAGGTTGGAAATCCGTCGTCCCAACCCCCGCACCAGTAGTTGTCGAAGTTCGCGTCGATCGGATACGTTTGGGGAAGAATCCGCGGATTGTGCCAGAGGATATTCCGGCCGGTGGCCTTCCATACGAGGTCATAGATCTTAGCCCCGACGGTGGGAAGTACGCTGGCTCGGAGCGAATCACTTTCCAGCACCACGGCCGGGACATCGTTAATCTTCGCTTGCAGGTTCAAGTTCGTCGGCATTAGATTACCTCACAGGAAGGACTCCCGCGGCCGTTATTCGCGCGGGCAATTATCTTAGCGCATACGGGGTAACCTCAAGGGTTGCCTCTGCAGCGGGCGAGACGCCGGCGCTCCACAAGCTACGGAGCGGTGGCTTTGCCCAACCGTTCAGCCTCTGCCCTCTCACGGTCGGCCTCCGCTCGCCGCCCCAGAAAGCCGTAAACATCCGCCAATCTCCAGTGAACTTGCGGGTCAGCGGAACGCAACTCGGCGGCAACTTGAAGATGGGCCAGGCACTTCTCGTACTCTTTTTCCTTGAATTCCCTCTGGGCGAGAACGACTGCATCGCTGAAAAGGAGGCTCGTAGAGTCCTCGTCCTGAGGATTCAGTTGGTGCGCGTGGCGGAGTGCGGCGTACGAGAGCTCATGTTCGCCCAGGCTGTAAAGGGTTGCTCCCAGCAAAGCGCAGGAGCCAAAAAAGTCAGGACGTATCGCCACCGCCTTCTCCAGGGGCGTGCGAGCCTCCTTGTAGCGGCGAAGCCGGAAATAAGTAAGCCCAAGGTCGTGCTGGATCTCGGAGGAGTCCGGGTCGAGGCGCGCTGCCTGTTCCAGCGGCTCGAGGGCTTCCGCGAAAAACCCATGCCTGCCATACAGCAATCCCAACGTCGTGAGTTTGTCCGGATCCCGCGAGTCGAGCAGTTGCCGGCACGTCTCGCTCGCCTCGCTGAGGCCGTGCGTTTCCAATTCCTGGCCGCAGGCCACGGCCACCCGCGTAGCCGCATCGGCGCTCGTGCGTAATTCCGAAGCTAGATTGTACTCGCTTTCCGCGTTGGCGCGATGCCCCAGTTTTTGATACACGCGCGCCAAGTGGTCGTGCACGCGGTAATCGCGCGGATTCGCGGCCGCTGCGGTGCGCAGCCATTTCTCGGCTTCCTGAAGATTCCCCTTCTGCAGGTTGGCAGATCCGAGGTAGTAGGCAGTGTCCGTGAACGGAGGACGCGCGGCGATGCTCCGCAGCTTGCGGATGGCGGATTCCGTGTCACCTTCCAGCAGATCAATTCTGCCCAGGTAATAAACCACCTGCGCATCTTCGCCTGCCTCCTGCCGCACCCGTTCGAACTCGCTGCGTGCTTCCGGAAGCTTCAACAAGGCAAACCAGCAAACCGCCAGTTGATAGCGGGCCCGGACATGGCTCGGCTCAAGCGCGAGTGCAGCTTGGAATTCGGCCGCGGCCTCGCGATACCTCTCGTCTTTCACAAGCTCGTATCCCTTGCCGAGGTGCGCGGCAGCCGTGCTCGCCGGATTGGCGCCGGTTTTCTCCTGGGGCGTTGCGGACGAGGGGGCGACGAGCCAATTGAGAGCTAGCAGACAGAAGGCGGTGACGAGTGACGAGTGGCGAGTGACGAGCAAGTCGGAGACCTCAGAGCAGTCGCTCATGCCCGTCGGCTGACGGGCACCCAGAAACCATGAAGATGATTCCCCTCCTTGGTAAGGAGGGGTCAGGGGTGGTTGGCGGGCGGCGGGGCAACCACCCACCACCCCCTGCCCCTCCTCCCGCTGAGTAGGGGAGTCATTTTCAAAGCAGCGACGAGTGACGAGTGATGAGCAGGTGCTGATCGTCGCAACTCGACAGTCGTCGCTTGTCACTGCCCATTATACGGTCAGCGGTAAGAAACGCCAAGGCGGGCCTTAAGAAGTGACGAGCGATGAGCGACGAGTGACGAGCAAGTGCGAGGCCCCGGAGAAGTGACGAGCAATTGCGCCCAGTTATAAGGGGCGAGCGATGAATGCTGAGACACGAGCCGGAGCGGACGGTCACAACTCGGTACTTGTCACTGCCCCTTAGCGACACCAAGGTTGAAAAGCATTTCGTCACGTTATATCCTGTTGGCGCGATTTCCCCGGGAAGTAGTGGTCTTCGGCTGCGGGAAATAATCTACGATGGACGGTATAAAACTATGAAACTTGATGCTCGGCGTGAAAAGCTGCTCAGACGCACATTCCTGGATTATCAATCCTCGGCAGAGTTCTTGCGTCACCCCTTAATCCTGGACCGCGCAGACGGCCTTTACTATTGGGACTCGGAGGGCAAACGTTATTTCGACGCTATCGGTGGGATCTTTGTGGCAACGCTCGGACATCGCCACCCGCGATTGGTCGCCGCCCTGGAGCGGCAGATGGCGAAAATGACCTTCGCGCCACCCCTGCATGGGATCGCCGATGTTGCTCTGGACTTTGTCGAGAAGATTGGAACAGTCACGCCAGGAAACCTCAAGTACGTGAAGCCTTTCAGCGGAGGCTCGGAGGCCGTGGAGTCCGCCATCAAGTTTGTGCGCCAGTATTTCAAGCAGGCCGGCCACCCCGGGAAGTACAAGTTCATAAGCCGGTACCTCGGGTACCACGGGGGCACCGCAGGAGCGATGTCCGCCAGCGGCACGGGAGCCCGCAAAACCAAGTTCGAACCGCAAATGCCGGGGTTCCTGAAGGTTTTCCCGCCCACATACTATCGTGATCGTTTCGAGTCTTGGCAGGAATGCAATCGCTTCTGTGCCCGGATGGTCGAGGACGTCATCGTCAACGAGGACCCCGAGACGGTCGCGGGCTTCATCGTGGAGCCGATCGGCAACACCGGCGGCGTCATCACGCCCACGGAAGAGTATTTCCAAATCCTGCGGGAGATCTGCACTCGCTACAACGTCATGCTGATCTATGACGAGATTATAACGGGAATCGGGAAGACTGGTTCCATGTTTGCCGCCCAGACCTTTGGCGTCACGCCGGACCTGATTTGTTGTGGCAAGGGTTTGTCGAGCGGGATGATGCCTATCGGCGCCATGATCGCCCGGGAAGATTTGGCTGATGCCTTCTGGGGCAACGCTGAGGACGACGTGCACTTCGCCCACGGCCACACTTTTGCCGGAAACCCCATGGCCTGTGCGGTGGGAATTGCCGTGGTGGATGAGATAGTCGAGAACAAGTTGGCCGAGAAGGCCAGGGAGATGGGCGAATACCTGGCCGGCAGGCTGCAAGAACTGACGAAGTACGGCGTAGTGCGGGAAGTTCGCGGAAAGGGCATTCTGAGGGGTGTCGAGCTCGTCAAGAACACCCAGGCGATGGAACCCTTCCCCGAGTTAGGAAAGGCTATGAAGCGCACCGCGCTCGAGAATGGCCTGATCATGCGCATCGATCCAACCTGGTTTGCCGTGGCGCCCGCGCTTATCGCCAGCAAGCCGGAGATCGATGAGATGTGCAGCCTGATTGAACGCTCGTTGCAGCAGGCGCTGGAAGCGGTGGTTAGCCGAAAGGGTGCGGCCGCCTGAGCGCCTAGAAGCAGAAACGAAACTCAATCGGCAAAGGGCAAATGCTAAAGGCTGAAGCCGCTTAAGCTGCTTAACTAAACGTTTCCAGAAGCCTCCATCCAGACTCGACGAATTGGATGAGCGTTCGTTGCGTGACTCCGAAGCTGACGAATTCGCTTGGCGCCATTCCGTTTGGTTCGTAGGCGCGCGCGAACTCGGGCATCTGGCACAAGCGCTCGATGACGTCAGTGGGGATCGGCATTTCGATCCGTTCTTCCCGCGGTAAATCCTGCGTAACGAAGAGCTCCTGGTAAGGCGGGGCAATAGACATCAAGAGGTCGGCGCCTGCCAGCTCCGTCAAATGATAGTCTCCGCGGAGAGCAGCTATCAGGAGCACGGCCTCATAACCGCGCTCACGATAAAGCCCGTAGGCGCGTTTGGTGACGGCCAAACCGGCCTGGCGGATATCACACTCGCTGACTGCTACCTGGTTATCGTGCGCGACTTCTCGCAGGTAGTCGTCCAGGCGACCGATCATGATCACGGCGAAACACTTTCCCGGCTCGATGGCCCCCTCGCGAGCTCGACGGATTCCCGCGCGGTACCGCTCCGCGATGGCCACGGCCTGCGGCACTGTGAAGCTGACTGTCAGCGTAACCGTGATTCCCTCCGCCGCACAATCTTCCAACACATCCAAGCCGGCGCCGGTGGCCGGCAACTTGACGGCGATATTCGGAGCCCATTTGTGGAAGCGCTTGGCCATTGCGTGCATCGCATCGCGGTCACCCGCGCGCGAAGGGTTGACCTGAGCGCACACGTACCCGCTGGCGCCTTGGCTCGCTTGGTAGTGCGGCAGTAACTTCTCCGCTGTCCGCGTTACCACAATCTGCATGAGCGCCTCTGCCTTTGACTCGGCCGGAAGACGCTGGGCGAGCACTGGTTCAATGTCGGCCGCCCACAATCTCCGATTGCGCGTCAACGCGAGATTCGCCAGAAAAGGATTGGTGGTGACGCCGATGGCGCCGCGTTTCAAGCCGATCTCCAATTCTGCAGGGTCCGCAGAGTCGTGCCACCATTTCGTGCGCGTATCTCCTATCACCCAATCGAGGTATGTATCGTGTGCCATTCGTCTCCTTGCTGTAGCGGCGCTCTCTGGGCGCTGGAACTCCTGCGAATTCAACACCCCCACTCACAGAACTCCCGCCTGCGATCAGCGACCGTCGCTACAGGGATGAATCCCACTTTCTTTTCTGACGCGATATAGTAACATACGAGCCTCAATTTCACGCCGCAGAAGGAAGTACGGCGCGAGTAAAAAATAGGAGGACTCATGTCACAGATTGGATTCATCGGACTGGGCATCATGGGAAAGCCTATGGCCCGAAATCTTCTCAAAGCGGGCCATTCACTTATTGTGTATGACTTGCGTCCCGGCCCGCTCATGGAATTGCGGGAAGCGGGCGCAACACCGGCCGCTTCATGCCGTGACGCCGCAGGTCAATCCGAGATTGTCATTACCATGCTTCCGGATGGGCGCGACGTTGAGGTTGCGATTCTAGACCCCGACGGCGTTCTCGCGGGCGCGCGCAAAGGGGCTCTGATAGTGGATATGAGCTCCATCAGTCCCACCGTGTCGCAGAAGGTTGCTGCGGCGTGCGCTGCGCAGGGCGTGGACTTTTTGGATGCTCCCGTAAGCGGCGGAGAGCCTAAGGCGATTGACGGGACGCTGGCGATCATGGTGGGCGGCGCACCTACAGCCTTCGAGAAAGCCCGCCCGATTCTCGAGAAGATGGGCTCCGCGGTGACGTTGACCGGACCCGTGGGCGCCGGCAACACCACAAAGTTGGCAAATCAGATCATGGTGGCATGCAACATTGCCGCCATGGGGGAAGCCCTGGTGTTGGCGACGCGTGCCGGCCTCGATCCGGAAATTGTCTTCAATGCTGTCAAGGGTGGCTTGGCGGGCAGCACGGTACTCAATGTCAAGGCCCCCATGTTGATCGCGCGCAATTTCAAACCTGGGTTTAGGATCGAGTTGCACCAGAAAGACCTGCGCAACGCGCTCCTGGCCGCCGAGTCACTCAAGGTTTCACTCCCCCTCACGAGTCTAGTGCAGCAGATGCTCATGGCCCTCATGAATGAGGGCAAAGGCCAACTGGACCACTCGGCCATCGTGCAATTTATCGAGCGCATGGCCGGTATAGAGGTAAAGAAGGAGTTGGCTGCCGCGGCGTGAAGCAGTTTGGGGAGTCAGGACTGAAGGGCTTGGCGGGTATACCGCACGGCTTGCTGGAAACCTTCTTTGCCGGTCCGGCTGGCCTCTTCGATGCCTACCCAGCCGGCGTAACCCTGTTCGCGCAGTCGCAACAGCACCTCCCGGATGGGCGCAAGACCCGATCCCACCGGCACGAACTCAAATACTCCCACACGCCGCACGTCGTTGACGTGGACGTAACCAATTCGCGAACGGACCTTTTCGAACAGGGCTAGCGTGTCTTCGCCCGCCACCAGCGGATTAGCGATATCGAATTGTACGCCTACGGGTACGTCACGCAATCCCTCCATGACTCGAAGGAAAATCTCGCCCTGCATGGCGAAGTCGAAGTGCGTCCACGTGGCTGCCTTGGTATGGTTTTCCACATTCAGCCGTAACGCCATGCGATCCGCTTCCTCGGCCGCCTGCCGGATGCCCTCAACCACCCACTTAATACCTTCCTCTTGCTTCACTCCAGGCCACTGCTGGCCCGTGAGCGCGCGTACGGACGGGGCCCTCAACTCGCGTGCGACCTCGAGGTTTTTGAGCAAGTTTGCGAGTTCGCGTTGGCGCGCCTCCGGATTGGGATGCGCGAAATCCGAGTAGCCGGTATAGTTGCTGACGGCCAAACCGCGCGCTTCGGCCAGGCGCAGAAATTCAGTTGGTGTGGCGGGCCCCAAGGGCTTGACGAGGAGCGGCCCACACTCAATACCGTCCAAACCCAGTTCGACGGCGAAATCCATCCACTCGGCCAGGGTCATCTGGCCTTGCGAAATGGCCCCAAAAAAAGATACGGGAATGCAGCTCAGTCGCATTGAATCCTGAAAGCATCTAACACGTGACGTACCGTCATCGCGTATACCGAAATCACAAAATATCACACCCGCCACTAATCTCTCAACTATTTGGCCCACGGCAAACACCTGGGGTCCGTGCTACCCAGGACATTCTTCAACAACCGCTTGACGATTTTGTGGGATTCGTTATAGATGTAATGAACCCGCTGAAAGGAGCACTCCATGGAACTGTATGATCGCGCATATCAGATTCAATCGTTGTTTGACGGACGCAATCTGTTCCAGTATCTGCTCGCCGGCCGGAATACTGTCTTGATTGATACGGGCATCGCCGAGACGCCTGAAAAAGTGATTTTCCCGTACATGGAGCGGCTGGGGCTGGCTCCTGACAAACTTACATTCGCTGTGACCACCCATGCGGACCTTGACCATCAAGGTGGAAATGATGCCATCAAAGTTGCATCGCCGCGAACCCTCTTGAGCTGTGGCGAGGCCGACCGCGAATTAGTTGAAGCTCCCCGGCAATTATATGATCGCCGCTACAACTTTCTCCGAAAGGAGCATGACGTCGGCTTCGATCCGGACCCGGGACCTGACGCGGGACGGTTCCGCCACATGGACGTTACCTTTTCAGGGGGAGAGAAGATCCATCTGGACGATGATTGGGCACTCGAAGTATTGCATGTGCCGGGCCACTCGCATGGGCATCTCGCCTTGTATGACAGCAAGCACAAGAGCGCCTTTGTAGGCGATGCCGTCCACGGGCGCGGTTGTCCGAAAGCAACGGGCGGGATGGCGATTCCCGTCACGTACTACTATGTCGACACGTATCTCAGCACCCTCCGCTACCTCGAGAGTCTCGAGATCGAAACGCTATATTCCGGGCATTGGCCTATTATGACCGGCGATGAAATCCGCGACTTCATCAGCGACTCGCGTCAAACCGTGGAAATCTTCGACCGTACCATTCTATCCAGTCTCGGGAAGCGTACCTCGGGACTCACTATGAAAGAGCTCATTGATGCGGTGTCGAATGCCGTGGGTGACTGGCCAAAAGAGACTTGGTCGCTCGCCATGTTTTCGGTGAATGGTCACATGGACCGGCTGCAACAGTTGGGTAAAGTCCGCGCGATTCGGGGCGCGTGGCCGGTGAAGTGGGAGCTGGCTTAAAAAGCTCAAAGGAGAGCTGGAAAATGCCCAGAGCCATTCGTTGTTTGCGGGGAATTGTTTATGGTTCAGCCCTGTTGCTTTCAACGGCGGCGCTTCTTAACGCGCAGAATTACGTGAATGCCCAGTTGCCATGGCATGATCGGGTGATTGATTCCGACGGCAAGCTGCTTGCCTGGTATCACCCCGAAAAGAATCTCGGCTATGACCAGGTGCTCCACCTTGGTTGGGACTTCATCGAGCACAAGGTTCCCAACGACCAGCGCAGTGGCACCGGGCTGAAGATCTATCTGATTAACGCGGTCTTCGACGACAAGACGCTGCAGGGAATGAACTGGCAGCACGACCCCGCGATGGTTTTTGGTTCTTTCGTGGATTCTTTGGTCGCTTGGTATCCCTATTCGGGCGACGAAGAGGCTATCCAAGCGGTCCGCGGAATGCTCGACCATATGCTGGCACACGGCACAACCCCCGCTGACTGGAACTGGGCACGCGTGCCGTTCCCCACCAACTGCGACGATCAACCCGACTACGGCCATTGTATCCAGGATATGCCGAAGGATTTTTATGGCGGGATCGAAACCGACAAGGTCGGCGAATTGGGAATCGGCTATGCGCTCTTTTATGAAATGACCGGCGAGCGCAGATACCTGGAGGCCGCGATCCACTGCGCGGACGCTCTGGCCAAGCACGTTCGTCCCGGGGATGACGACCACACTCCCTGGCCGTTCCGCGTGGATGGGAAGACAGGAGAAGTCCTGGCGGGCGAGGAATACGGCGGCATCGTCGCTTCCTCGCTGCGTTTGTTCGATGAGCTGATCCGGCTGAAGGAAGGTGATATTGAGAACTACCGGAAAGCTCGCGATACGGCGTGGACCTGGCTTCGCGATCATCCCCTCAATCCCGATGCCAACGCTTATGACAAGTGGAGCGGCTATTTTGAGGACGTTCCGAAAAATCCGAAGAATGTGAACCAGGCGGCCCCGACTTACACAGCTTATTACATTCTCAGCCGGCCGGACCCGCTCGCCGTCGATCCTGACTGGGTCAACCACGTCGGTCATCTCATCGACTGGGTGCGACGCTCGCTGGGAAGAGGGCCGTTCTTGGGCGCATGGGGAGTTGATGAACAGGGCGAACCACCGACGTTTCACGGCTGCTGCTCACGCTCCGGCCTGGGCAGCGATACTTCCCGCTGGGCCGCGATTAACGCCCTCTATTACGAGAAGACCCACGACAGCCAGGCACGAGAAGACGCCTTTCGCTCCCTAAACTATGCGACCTATTTTGCCGCCGCAGACGGTAGGATTTCCTGCTGTGGTATCGGATTTGGTGGCCAGTACTGGTTCAGCGACGGCTACTCGGATTACCTGCGTCATTTTAATTGGGCCATGGGCGCCATGCCGGAGTTGGCGCCTATGAAGCAAGACCATCTGCTGCACGCTTCGACAGCGGTGCAACATGTGCAGTACGGGGATCGCAGCTTGCGCTACAGGACTTTCGATAAGGACGCCACCGAGGTTCTGCGGCTGGCTTACAGGCCCTCACGGGTTACCGCCGGTTCCCGGACTTTGGCGCAACGCGACGACTTGGCAGGCGAGGGCTACACGCTCGAGTCACTTCCCGGCGGCGATTATGTAGTTCGCATCCGGCATGTCCAGTCTTCTGAAGTTGAGGTGGCGGGTAAGTAGCGCGGCTGGGGTGACGATTGTGGTCGCGCCGGGGGCAACCACAACGATTGCCACGACGCGTTGTCCCACAGACTCGAGCGATGCCGTTTGGTCGGCCGCTGAGCCAATACGTTTCGGAGGGTTCCCCACTATGATCCGCAGTCTTTGTCTGGCAATCGTGAATTGTCTAGCGGTGATCATACTCGTCTCTTTTGCAGCTTATGGCCAGCAACAGCTTCCGGGCTGGGTTAACGCGCAACTGCCATGGCAGAAAGCCGTGATTGATGCCAATGGCCGGCTACTGGCTTGGTACCACCCCGAGAAGAGCCAAGGCTACGACAAAGTCCTGCGGCTTGTCTGGGATTTCATGGAGCACAAGGTGCCCAACGACCCGGCCACAGGACTCAAGGTTTACCTGCTCAACGCAGTCTACGACGACAAGACGTTACAGGGTTGGAACTGGCAAGGTAATCCGGCGAGCTTATATGGGCAATTCGTAGACTCGCTGTTGGGATGGTATCCATACTCCGGAGACGATCAAGCCATCGAGGTGGTGCGCTCCATGCTTGACTACCAACTCGCCCACGGCACCACGCCGGCGGACTGGGATTGGGCGAGCGTTCCCTATGCGACCAATTGCAAGAACGCGCCCGAGTATGGTGGTTGCCTGCAGGACGTGCCACGCAACTTCATCGGTGGCATTGAAACCGACAAGCTGGGAGAGCTTGGCGTTGGCTATGTCCTCTTTTATGAAATGACGGGTGAGCGCAAATACCTGGATGCCGGCATCAAGTGTGCCGAGGCATTGGCCAAACACGTGAAGCCCGGCGACGCCGATCACACACCTTGGCCTTTTCGTGTGGACGCGAGGACGGGCCGCCTACTGGGCGGCCGCCTGAATGCGCACTCGACGGAGGTCACGGACGGAGAAGACTACGGGGGGATGGTGGTTGCCAACGTTCGACTCTTGGATGAACTGGTCCGTCTGAAAGCAGGCGACACCGAGAGCTTTGACGAGACGCGCGCCGTCGCTTGGAAGTGGATTCTTGCCTACCCGATGCGGAATGACCGTTGGAGCGGGTATTTCGAAGACGTCCCTGAGAACAAGAAAAACCTCAACCAGGCCGAGCCGACCATGACGGCCTACTATATTTTGACGCGTCCTGACCCCGCTGCCGTCGACCGTGAATGGGTCAACCACGTTGGCCACATTATCGATTGGGTGCGGCGGTCGCTTGGCCGCGGCCCCTATTTCCAAGCTTGGGCTATTGATGAACAAGGTGAGCCGCCAAACTTCCAAGGCTGCTGCTCGCGCGCCGGACTGGCCAGCGACACTTCCCGCTGGGGGGCGATTAACGCGATGTATTACGAGAGGACCAACGATGCCCAAGCCCGCGAGGATTCCTTTCGCTCGTTGAACTACGCCACCTATTTCGCAGCCTCCGATGGAAAAATCTCCTGCTGCGGCTTGGGGTTCGAGGGGCAATACTGGTTTGATGACGGCTATGGCGACTACTCCCGGAATTTCTCTTGGGGCATGGGCGCCGTTCCAGAGTTCGCTCCGGCGGGTGAAAACCATTTGTTGCGTTCTTCGTCCGTGGTGCAGAAAGTGATTTACGCCGATCGCTCTATTCAGTATCGGACGTTCGACCCGTCAGCCACGGAAGTACTTCGGCTCCATTTCAAGCCGGCGCAAGTCGGCGCTGGCAGCGTTTCGTTGCGGCAAGGCGACGGCCTCAGCGAAGATGGATACACTGTACAGCCCCTCCCCGGCGGCGACTTCGTGATTAAGGTACGGCACACGCACTCCGGGGAGGTCAGGATCGCGGGGTGAGGCAAGAAAGCAAGAATCTTCCGTGACAGAGGAGATGACATGCAGCGTCGCCATCGCACTCCCGCTTTGGCGCTGGTTCTAACCTTGAGCGCGGGTTCCTTACTTCCGGGCCAACAGAGAAACCGGCTGAATGGCCACCCGGTTGTTCTGGACGTCCAAGGCAAATTGCTTTCTTGGTTTACGCCGCAGGATCGCGCCTACGACCATGTGGTAAAGCTGGCTTGGGATTTCATCGAGAATAGGGTTCCTGTTGAGTCGAACGGTTTGAGGGTTTATCTGGTGCACTCCACGTTCGACCCCGCCACCCTCCAAGGCACCGACTGGCCGCACAATCCGGCAGGATTATACGCCATGTTCGTGGACTCGGCCCTGGCGTACTACGCTTACTCAGGCGATAAGACGGCGCTCGATCGCGTGCGCGAGATGCTCGATTACCAGCTCGCCCACGGCACTACGCCGTCCGCTTGGGAGTGGGCGAGTGTCCCGTATGCGAGTTCTGAGCCGGGGGCGACGGAGTATTTCGGCGCCGATGATGTAAAGTTTTGCGAAAAACTCCGCCCCGGCGCCGGCGCCTGCGGGCGCGGTGACGGTCACTTTGCGATCCAGCCGGACAAGGCTGGAGAACTGGGACTGGGGTATCTGAAATTCTACGAACTGACGGGGGATGCAAGGTACCGCGACGCCGCCTTGGCGTGCGCTAATGCCCTGGCTCTGCATGTGCGCGTTGGCGACGTGACGCACTCGCCTTGGCCATTTCGGGTATATGCGCACACGAACGTGGTTCGTGACGAGTATACCGCCGACGTCATCTCCAGCATCAAGCTGTTCGATGAGCTGCTTCGCCTGGGATTTGGTGACCCGGCGCCCTATCACCGGGCGCGGCGCCTGGCTTGGGACTGGTTGATGAAATATCCACTCCGCAACAACGTGTGGAGCGGCTATTTCGAGGATGTTCCGAGCGATCCCAATCTCGTTAATTGGAATCAGTACTCGGCCGGAGAGACGGCCCGCTACCTGTTGCAGCATCCCGAGACTGATGCGGAGTGGAAGCCGCACGCCCAAGAGTTGCTGACTTGGATTGAGAAGACCTTCGCCGTCGATGTCCCCGCCAGCCCACAATACCGTTTGGTCCAGCAAGAACCCATTCAGCACGGGCAGCAGTGGGGGGCCAATGCGATCTCCGAGCAGACGGTCGAAGACATGGACAAGATGGGCAGTCACACGTCTCGATACGCCTCGGTTTGTGCGTTGTTTTACGAAAAGACAGGCGATGAAGGTTTCAAGGAAAAGGCCTTTCGCGCATTTAATTGGGCCAGCTACATGGCCGACGAAGACGGTTTGATCACCGAAGCTATGGCGGAAGACGAGTTCTGGTTCTCGGACGGGTATGCAGATTTCATCCGGCACTTCCTGGCCGGAATGGGCTCCGTGCCGGAGTGGTCCCCGCCAGCGGAAAACCACCTGCTGCGCTCTTCTTCGGTAGTTGTGAAGGTGACTTACGCAACCCGTGATGTGAGCTATACGACGTATGACGGAGATGCGACCGAAGTCTTGCGGCTGGATTTCCAGCCGCAGCGCGTCACCGCCGACGGCACACCTCTCCGCGCCCGGACCGACCTGAACGAGCCCGGCTGGATCTTTGACGCGAAGACCGGCGTCCTGCGGGTAAGGCATGCGAAGGCACGTGACATCAACATCAGTGAGAAAAGCAGTGATTAGCGCTCAGAACCGCTGGCCGGCTCTCCCCCCAGGCTCTTCAAGAAGACATCACGAAGCATTTCGGTTTCCCGATTAGCTTTGTTCCCTTTAAGTTCCTCGAACCGGAGGCGCGCGTGGCGCGCCGCTTGCGCCTGGCCGGCCTGCTCGTAAAGCGCCGCCAAGCGATACCACGCATCCGCCAAGCTCGGGTCCAGGCGGATGGCCTTCTCCAGATCACCCGTCGCGCTGCTGCGATCGCCCTGCCGTTCGTGAACCTTGCTTAGCGCCAGATAGCACAAGCTACAGCGAGGGATCGCGCGTGCAGCAATTGCGAGGTCCTTCAGCATGAGATCGTAATCGCGGGACTGGAGCTTGATCAGGCAGGCAGCGTCCAAGTAGAAAAGATATGCTGACGGGTTGGGGTCGCGCAAACCTTGAGCGGCAGTTCTCTCCGCCTCTTCGACCTGTCCCTGCACGTAGAGGGCAAAGGCCATCATCACTCGGGCCGGCGAGAAATCCGGCTGAGCCGCAAGGAGCGCGCGGCAGGTTTCGATTGCTTCGGCCTCTCGTCCACCCAGGAACTGGCCCAAACCAAGGCCAAGTTGGAGAAAAGGGGAGTTCTTCTGTAAGCTCGCCGCTTTCTGGAATACCGCCAGGGCCCGCTGGTAATTCTGTACCCTGAGGTAAAACAAGCCCAAGTCGAGGGCATAGTTCTCTTCCGTGGGAGCGGCGGTAAATGCTGCGGCGAGATCCCTTTCGGCCTCTGTGTTTTTCTCCAGAGCTGCTTCGATCTTGCCGCGCAAGTAGGAGCGCGCCACTTCGCCGGACGGCGCAGTGGGCGGCGCCTTAGCGAGCGTGGCGAGCGCATGGGAATATTCCTTGAGAGCCAGTTCTGCGAGCGCAAGATTGTAGTAACCCTCGAATAACTGAGGGAAATCCTTGACGGAACGCTCGAAAACCGCCGCGGCCTCCGTGTACAAGTCCTGCTCGGCAAGGCCGGCGCCTGTGCGCAAGAGAATCTCGGCGGGGACTCGAGGCTCGGCAAGGAACTCTGGTACTAACTTCCGAACCGTGCTCGTGTCTCCTTTGGCTAGGGCCTCTTCGATTTGATCCTCAAGCGACCTCTGGGCGGCCTCGGCGAATATGCCGCTTGCCGTCTGCTCGGAAACCGCAAATTCCGGCCAGGCGGCTTGCGCAGACTTCGTGTTTTTCGAAGCCTGCGGCACTTGCCGCCATATCCCTGCAGGGGCACGCCATGTCATGCCCCTCCCGGACGCTGGAGTGCCAGCCGCAAGGAAAACTGCAGCAAGCAGAAGGGGCACTGTTTTCAGCGCCGCCAGAGATCGAGCGGCGTGGCGAGAATCCCCGCGTATGCGGCCAGCGGCTCTGATTAAAGAGACTTGGTGCATGATGGTGAGATTTTGCCACGTGCCAGGCTGATTTGCACGGACGTATTCTTTCGCGACCAGCATGCCCGCGGCACCTTGCGGGGTAGCGCGGACCCTAGTGCGCCGGACCGCGGTGGTCGGGGGGGGCGAACTGCCCGGTGCTGAACAGATCTGCCAAATCGCTCTTTTGAGTCTGTGGTTGGCACGCCGTTGGTGAGGGGGACTGCACCGTCGCTCGTAGCCCGAGCAAAAGCGGTCTGGCAGGGGAGAATATGTGACTGTCTTGTGAAGTAAATCGGCAAAAGGCAAGTACATGCGGCGAAATTGCTTGACAGTCTCAACGGAGCCATGCTAGGTATGCTACACAGGCAAAAATACAGAATATCGAATCACAGGACTGCGGTGGCTGAATTAACACGTTGAACTTAACCGGCCTTTAGAGGAGGTAAGCATGTGTTCCCGCAAGTTGTCCCTTCCGATCCTAGCATTGCTTTTGGCCCTGGATTGGGCGCCGGCGCTAAAGGCTCAGTTGAATCGTGGTGTGCTGGAAGGCGTGGTGGTTGACGCGCAAGGCGGGGTTGTGCCCAACGTCGATGTTACTGTCACCTCTGTTGAAAGAAACGAGGCCCAAACGGTGAAGACGAATAGCGCCGGTTATTACCGCGTCGAGGCGCTGATCCCAGGACAGTACCGCGCCCGTTTTGCGGCTGCGGGATTCTCGCCGGAAGAACTCATCGGCATCGAGGTGGCGGCCGGGCAAGTCCTCCGCCAGGACGCCACGCTCAAGGTCGGTGCGGTGCGCCAGCAAGTCGAGGTGACCGCAGCTCCATCACTGGTTGAAACTTCGGCTTCCAACTTCTCCACCACCGTCGGGGCGAGCACGGTCGAAAACATCCCGTTGGCCGGCCGCGACCTGCAACAGCTTGTCTTCCTCTTTCCGGGAGTCAATTCTGTGGCTGGCCCACCGGGAAGCAATTTCGGCTTTAACAGCCAAGACGGGACTTTTCCGGACCCTAGCCACGTGGAGGGTTCCGATCTTTCGGTGAACGGCGGGCAAGGCGGCGCCAACGCCTGGTACTTGGACGGGAACCTGGATCTGTCGGGCCTGGACGAGAACCTTACGGTAAACCCCTCGCCTGACGCAGTGGCGGAATTCCAGGTTATCACCGAGGCGTTTTCGCCGGAGTATAGCCGCACGGGTGGGGCCGCCTTCAACGTGGTTCTCAAGTCAGGGACCAATAAACTTCACGGAGACGTCTACGAGTTTGCGCGCAACGATGCCACCAACGCGCGCAACCCCTTCACCTCGGTGAGTTCCACAGGCCAGCTCATCAAGAGCCGGCAACTCCGCTTCAACAACTTCGGCGGCACCCTGGGTGGGCCCGTGGTGCTTCCGCATATTTACAACGGCAAGGACAAGACCTTCTTTTTCGTTTCCTGGGACACGACGATTCTCCACCTGATCGGCACGCAAACTTACACCGTCCCCACGCCTCTGATGCGCCAGGGCGATTTCAGTGAGGATCCCAATACCGCGCAATATGGCCTGTGGGATGCATTTACTACCCAGGGGCCGAACGCGCAAGGATTGTTTGACCGCACCGCTTTCGGGACGCCACTGGTTATGAATGGGTGTCAGGCTTCGGTCATCAATGACCCGGCCAATGCGGGGAAGCAGACGTGCAATTTTGCCACCAAGCTGCCCGCCAATCGGCTCGATCCCGTCGCCATGTTCTATATGAACTCCTTCCCTCTGCCCAACTACAACAATCCCCTGAGTAGTTGTCCGCAGTCTTTTAGCGGTAACTACCAGACCTGCGCTAACTATCTGGGGACGATCGGCAGCAGCCAGGACCCCAACAATATCTCCGTCAAGATTGACCACCAGTGGAGTGACAAGAGCAAGTTTTTCGGTGAATGGCTCTATAATCCGCTGAAGTACGTCAACTACCGGGTGCCTTGGACAGGAGCGACATTCCCCTGGTCGGGGACGGGGTGGGGCAGCAATTACGACGTGAATATGGCGAATCAGGTCATCGCCTTCGGGAATACGTATACGATCAGCCCGACTTTCGTCAACGACTTTCGCGTGAGTTACAGCCGCCAGGCGATGACCACCAACCCCAAGCATCCTTACCCGGAGAGCATTACAGACCAAACGCAGGTCCAGCAGGTCTTGGCGGCGTCGCAAATCCCGGAAGACCCCTATTTTCCGATGCCCAACATCAACATCAGCACCCCCAGCGGCGGCGGTATAGGCTTCGGACCTGTAAACTGGGTTAATATGTTGACCGGCTCGGAAGCCTTCACCTTCCTCGACAACGTTACCAAAATTCTTGGCAAACACACGATGAAAACCGGCTTCCTCTACCGCCTGGAGCACAGTTGGTATGAAAGCGGCTACGGCACCAACTTCAGCTTCAACGGTGACAATAGCGTGGACTCGATTAGCGGTATCGGGGGAGGAGCCGGCCTAGAGCAGTTCATGCTCGGGGCAGTGGGTAGCTCTGGTCGTGACGGAGACGGCGGCTTGATGTTTTCCCCTCGCCTCCGCGATCGTTACTGGGGATTTTACTGGCAAGACGACTACCGGGTGAGCCGCTCCCTGACCGTGGACTTTGGCCTTCGTTATGACATCTATGGCATGTTTAAAATCAATCAGCATCCCATGTCGAATTTCTGCCTGAACTGCCCCAACTCTGTGACCGGCCTTCCGGGCAAGATCGTCTATGAGGGCGACCCGCAGCTTCCCAAGAATCATGACATCTTCCCCGCCAACAAGACGGACCTTGGACCTCGCCTCAATTTTGCCTGGGCGCCTTTTGCCGACCGCAAAACGGTGTTCCGCGGTGGCTACGACATCTTCTATAGCAACGCTTTCCAGGGCGCGATCTCGCCGGGACAAACCCCTTCAAACTTCCCCGGCTGGTCGCCCGAATATGATTGGAATGGAAGCTGGACACCCGGATGCGCGGCTCTGAGCGGCCAGTGTGTTTCGTTTCCGCTCGGCGACACCACAACGAACAAAGCCGGCCTCACCATTCCCCCTAGAACCAGCGGATTCCCTGCTATCCAGCATAGTCCGCTGCTCGGCTTCCCCTATCTGCAATTCTTGAGCCCCGTGAGCCATGACCCCATGGTCCAGATGTGGAGCTTTCAGGTCGAGCGGGAGTTGCCGGGCAACTTCATGGCCAGCGTCGGTTATGTGGGCAACCACGGAACGCATCTGCTCGGGGAGCCTTTTCGCAACTTCAATCACGTCTCTACCAAAGACATGCTTCAGTACAAGTCGAGCCTCTCCTCCGATGTCCCCATCACCAACATTTACTCGGGTACCACCGCGGCTGCGTTGCAGTCGGTTTACGGATCATCAACGCTTCCTCTAAGTACGCTGTTGAAGCCGTGGCCGTTCTACGGCGCGGTGGCAGGGCTTGTTGACGCAACCGCATTCGATGGGACCACGGTTTATCATGGGTTGAATGTTAAGGTCCAAAAGCGGCTTTCGCACGGCCTCCAGTTCACGGTGGCGTATACCAATTCGAAGAAAATCAACAACGCCATGACCGCAACAGTGTCCGGCTGGTCGTCGGTCAATCCGGTCACCTGGACCAAGGCCGGCGGAACGGGCGGGCGAGCCGGACAACTGAGTGGCTTGAACTCAGCCAACTACCAGGATTGGGATAACCGAAAAGTCGATCGATCTATTTCCCCGGACGATATTTCACAAATTTTCAATTTCGCAGGGACCTATCAATTGCCCTTCGGGGCCGGCAGGGCCTTCTTGAATCAAAAAGGCCCCTTGAACGCAGTGTTCGGAGGATGGCTGCTGACGGCCAATTTCAATGCCGAAACCGGCGTGCCCCTTCCCATCTCCTGCCCCGGCGACCAAATCGGTAATGGCCGATGCGATCTGATCGGCAGTCCTAGCTTCTCTCAGAATCGCAGCAAAGCGGAAAAAATCGCCGATTGGATCAATCCTGCCGCGTTTGTCCCCGCTTTCGGATCGGATGAGAGTTTCTGGGCGAACTACTCTGAATTGGATCCGCGAGCCTGGCAATTCGGCACCATGGGCCCGAGGCTGGCGAATTTTCGCTCGCCGGGTTTCTGGAACGTCGACACCTCGCTGGGTAAGCAGTTCCATATCAACGAGGAAAAATACTTTGAACTTCGCTGGGAGGTTTTCAACGCGCTGAACCACCAGAACCTGGCTCTTCCCAACACGGGCTTTTGCCTGCCACCTACGGAAAGCGGTGGGACGGACCTGGTCCACCAGGCTGGGTGCCAGTTCGGGCGAATTACCAACATTGCCACCGACCCCAGGGCTTTAGAATTCGCCTTGAAGTTTCACTGGTAGTTTGCAGGGACGGCCTTACGCCGCCTCGTGGCGAGATAAACTCACCCTTGCAACGCCACACTGATCGCCTTTTGCCACCCCGTCGTAGGGGCAACCGCCTGTTGCAGGGGTACCCCTCGTGCGTGCCCTTGGTTACGCAAGCTCACTCGAGAAGGAGGGCACCCACAAGGGATGCCCCTGCACGCCATCTCGCAGAGGCTGGCATTACCTACAAGAAAAAGTCTATATTATCAAGTTTCCGAACGAAGTGTGCAGTGGCTGGCTGCGGGCTTTGACGAAGATTTGGGAGAACAGGGCTTATGAATCGACGACCGGTTTGTATCCTAGAACGTGCTTTCGAGGCTTTTCGCACCGGAGCATACGTCGCAATCTTGCTAGCCTCGGGTTTTCTGAACCTTGCACTCCTGACGAGAGAGGCCAGAGCCGAATCGCGTGAAATCAAGGACCCGGAGGTGAAAAAACTTTACAACGAGCTGGCCGATAAAGGCTGGATCATTTTCTCCGCCAAGACCGAAAAAGGAGACTACGATCTCTTCATCTCGCGTCCCAACGGGTCTCATCTCCGCAATCTAACTCGCACTCCAGGAACGAATGAGCTGGGCGTCCGTCTCTTCCCTGACCAAAAGAGGATTCTGTATCGCCGGATTGATACGATGAAGCCGAAGGTGGATTACAGGCAACTCGACCACGGCGTTCTGATGATCGCCAATGCCGATGGATCGAATTCCCGGGCGCTAGGGGCAGAGGGCGACTATCCCTGGGCAACGCTAAGTCCGGATGGTAAGCAGATCGCCTGCTTATACAGGAAGGAAGGGAAGATTCGGATTTTCGATCTTCAGAGCTTGAAGATGGTGAGGGAGTTGCCGCGCCAGGGAATCTTCTGGCAACTTGGCTGGTCCCCCGATGGCAAGGAGTTTTGCGGGACTGCGAACGTCGAGGGGCGGGAGTGGAACATCGTGACCTACGGTGTCGAGAGTGGCAAGCTGACCCTCATCAGCCGCGCCTTGAACTGCACACCTGAATGGTTTCCCGACTCACGAGGCTGCATCTTTTCTCACCGAAATACCAGCCTCGCTTCGGACGACGGCGGTGCGGCGGCAAGGAAGATCGCCAACGACCCGAACTATAGCTGGACCATGCTCATGATGGCCGACAGGGAGGGGAAGGAACGTAAGCTGGTGGTGGCCGAACAATTCAAGCATCTCTACTTTGCTTGCGTATCCCCGGATAACAAATACGTGATCTATAGCAGGCTCGACAAAGACGGTAGTCTGGCCGGTCCCATGGCGGTAATTCGTCTGGCCGACACTCCGATCATCGACGGCTCCTGGATGGCAGTGGAGGAGCAGTACGCCAAGCACGCGAAGCGAGGGCCCATCTTGCATCTGGATCTTCCACCCGGCTTTCACCCGTACTGGACTAATGCCAAACTCGGCGGGGAGTGAGCGATTGGAATCTCCGCCGGAGACACCTTCGCATTCGCAAGAGTCAGCGGGCACAGCCACGCCTGCGGCGCGTGAATGGCCCGCCGGTCCGGGCCCCCTGCGAGCCTTTGCGCTTATCGGTGGACTGGTGGTGAGCGTGTGGTGGCTGGGGCACAGGGTCCAGGACGGCAGCGACGGAGTAATTACCCATGCCGGCCGGATCGAAGTGACGGCACGCCTCTTGGAGAGACCTCCGGAGTTTCCGGCGAGAGGCTCGTACATGTACACGTACGTCTTGAAATACCAGGTGTTGATGGTCCACCGTCAGGACCCTCAAGGTGAATACAAGCTGAAACCCGGGGATGTAATTTTCGTGGGTCAATACAAGCCGTGGCTGCCCCGCTCTGAAATAAAGGACGACGCTTGGGGCGACTCGCCGCTGGGTGGCAAGCTTACACGATTCGTGGCGGGAGAGGCGGACCGCATGGCCCTTGACTATGAACTGCAGGACTTAGCTCCCGCGGGCGTGCTTGATTACTGCTATCCCCAAAGGGTCAATCGTTTCTTCGCGGTCTGGACCAATCCCACGTCCCTGTAGGACATAAATTAAGAATGGTCTTCACTACGCACATTTTTGTTTTCTATTTTCTTCCACTTTTTCTCCTGGTCTATTTCAACCTGCCTTACCGATGGCGCAACTTTTTCATTACGCTCGTGAGCTACGTGTTCTACGGCTGGTGGAAGCCGTGGTTTGTCATCCTGATGATGACCTCAACCATCATGGACTTTACCTGGGCCCGGATCATTGCGAGGCCGGGGGCATCCGCCAGGAGCCGGAAGGCCGCTTTACTGGCTTGCTGCGCAATGAATCTGGGGTTCCTCGGTTTTTTCAAGTACTACATGTTCTCGGCCGAGAGCCTGAACTCCTTGCTGCAGCTTGTAGGGATGTCCACCTTCCGAATCCTGCGTGTGACTCTTCCGATCGGGATTTCGTTTTACACGTTTCACAGCCTGAGCTACGTGATTGACGTGTATCGCGGGCACGCAAAACCGGCCAAACATTTTTTCGATTACGCTTGCTTTGTGGCTCTCTTCCCGGATCTGGTTGCCGGGCCGATCATTCGCTACCGTACCCTGGCCGACCAGATTACCTACCGCGAACATACGCTGCCGCGCTTTGCCTCGGGCGTATCGATCTTCATTCTGGGTTTTGCGAAGAAAATCCTGTTGGCCAACACGATGGGGAATGTCGCTGACGCCGTATTCAACGCCGCGGCGCCGGGCATGGTGGCGGCTTGGGCCGGAGTGTTGGCCTTTGCGTTTCAAATCTATTTTGATTTCTGTGGCTACTCGGATATGGCCGTGGGCCTGGGACGCATGATGGGCTTCGAATTCATGAAGAACTTCGATGCTCCTTACAGGTCGGAAAGCATCACCGAGCTCTGGCGGCGCTGGCACATTTCGCTATCGAGTGTGCTGCGCGACTACCTTTACTTACCTCTGGGCGGAAATCGCAAGGGGGAGTTGAGGACCTACATCAACGTGGCGATCGTAATGCTGCTCGGGGGACTTTGGCACGGGGCCCATTGGCAGTTTGTAGTTTGGGGTGGGTACCATGGTGCGCTACTCGCCCTGGAAAGGTGGCGCGGCAAGAAGAGCTTCTACGAGAGCCTGCCTCGAGCGGTACGCATAGGAAACACCTTCCTGCTGATGCTATTTTCGTGGGTGCTTTTCCGCGCCAGCGATTTGACAGCGGCGGCGCGCTATTTCGGCGCCATGTTCAAGCTTGTGCCGTCGAACGGCGCCGCACCCCTGCTCTGGGCGGAAATCTTCCGGCCGCATTACCTCGGGGTCATGGCGCTTTGCGCGTTCCTGGTGTTTCAGCCGGTCCAGGCGTTTGATTGGTCGCTCAAGCCCCAGACGTGGCGGCGGGTGGCCTACCTTGTGCCGCTCTTCCTGCTCTCGCTCATGATCATGTTCAACCAGGCTTTCAATCCTTTTCTGTACTTTCAGTTTTGAGGGGTGCAACTCTTGTCGCAGCGCGGGACAGCCACCGGAACGTCTGAAGTTGTCGACCCTCGACTTCTCGAGTCCGGGCATCCCTCGTCGCGTCGTCCGCTCGGCAGTGAAGTGGCGTTGATTGTGTGCTTTCTGATGACTATATTCGGAGTTCCAATCAGCCAGATTTGCATCCAGTTGGGCCATGGGCAGCGGGTGCAGTTTACAGACGTCTTCCGCTACGCGCCGACCGAGAGAAATCTCCGGCAATTCGAGCAGGGGTTGAAGGATGAGTCCTGGTTTGAGCAGAGGCTTCGTCCTCTCACGCAGCAATCGTTGTTCCGCATGCTAGGGGACACGGGTTCGAAAGCTGACATGGGGCGGGACGGATGGCTCTTCTATCGCCCGGATGTCCGATACGTGGTCGAGCCGGATCGTCCCGACCCGGGTGGCAGCGAGGGAGACTGGGTCCAGGCTCCGGAGGGAACTTATCAAGATAATGTGGCGAGGGCCATCGTCCGGTTCAGAGACCAACTCCGGGAAAGGAATATTGAGTTGCTGGTGATGCCGGTACCGGGCAAGCCCAGCATTTACCCGGAGATGATGTGGCGGACCTCCCAAGGAGAAGGGAAGGGTCTGGCTTCGCCCACCCTTTCCTTGCTGGGGAAGTTGGACGCTCAAGGCGTAGAGGTTGTAAACCTGTTTAATCGCTTTCAACAGGTTCGGCAGAATACCTCGAAGGATTATTTGTATTTGGCTCAAGACACGCACTGGACCCCCGAGGGAGCAAGGCTGGCGGCAGAGTCTGTGGCTGAAAAGCTTCAGGCGCTGGGGTGGGCGCCACAGCCCACGGTTGAGTTCCGGTCCAGAAAAGTTCGGGTGAAGCGCTATGGCGACGTCTTGGAAATGATCCAGCCTCGTGCCAGCCAGCGCAACGCCCCGGCCGAGGAAGTGGATAGCGATCAAGTGGTGGATAATGCCGGCAGGCTTCTGACCTCATCGCAGGCCGAGCGTCCCGGAACCTACAGGTATCCGGGAGGAACCGTATCGCTTTTGGTGCTGGGCGACAGCTTCTGCCGGATCTATCAAGAACGCGAGCCACGGTCACTGGGGGAAATTGTTGGGGCGGCTGGCGATGCATCCAGCGGAAACAGCCGGGCGGGCGGGACGCCGACTCGTCTTCTACCAGGGTCAGCCGGATTCCCGTCGTATCTCGCCATGGCGCTGCAGGCGCCGCTGGACTTCATCGTGAGTGACGGAGGCGCTTCCACGGACGTGCGAAGGAGTCTCGCTACCAATCCCGAGATACTGGAAGGCAAGAAGGTCGTGGTCTGGGAGTTTGTGGAGCGCGACATTCAATTGGGCAAGGCAGGGTGGCTGGATGTGGCTCTGCCGCCGATCTCGGGCACATAGAGTGCCCACTTGTGGAGAGCGGCAGTTCGCTGCCGCCCTTCCACTCTCTTCCTGCTTGAAAGGAAGAAGCTGGAGTTGCTTGATGATGAATGACCGGCAACGGATTTTGGCAGCAATTCGCGGCGAAACGCCTGATCGGCTGCCTTTTGTTCCGCGACTCGAGTTCTGGTATCGTGCCCGGCGTCTTAACCACTCGCTTCCTTCCGACTTGGAGTCGCTCACCCTGATGGAGATCGCGGATCGGCTAGGTGTGAGTTATTATGCGGTTGTCCCTGATTTTACAGATTGCACAGACGATGAAGCGGCGGACCGGGCACTGGGCATCGTTCATCAATCCGTCCTGCCCTTTAGAGTGACCTTAGGCGACGTGGACCGTCGAGTCTTGAGCAGCGGCCGGCGAACCGTGGTCGAGTACCATACGCCGGTGGGCAGTATCCGCACCGCGAGCCAATACACCGATGAAATGATCGCCGCAGGAGCTTCCGATCCCTACCTCACCGGGCACGCCATCCGCAGCCTGGCTGACTTCGAGGTGGTCGGCCACATCTTTTCACACTTGAAGGTTGAGCCACAATTCGGCGGCTATGAAGCGATGCGCGAACGAGTGGGGGAGCGAGGGATTGTGATTGCTTACGCCAGCAGCTACGCCTGCCCGATTCAGCACATACTGGCCGAATTGATGCCCATGGACCAGTTCTTTTACGCCCTGCATGATTACCCTGCAACGGTCGAGCGGCTCGCCGAACAGATGGAGCCTTACTATCAAGCCATTAGGACCATTGCGGCGGACTCCCCAGCCGAGGTGGTTCTGCTGGGCAGCAACTATGACGACTCCATCACTCCTCCTCCTTTCTTCCGGAAATACCTGCTGACTCCGCTTCGCGAATATGCCGAGGTACTGCACCGCCGTGGCAAGTACTTGATGAACCATACGGACGGTGAGAATCGTCTTCTCTTGAGTTTATATCGGGAGGCGGGTTTCGACATTGCCGACTCGCTCTGCCCCTATCCCATGACCCGATGCCGCTTGGAGGAAATTCGCGAGGCGTTTGCTGATCGCATAACGATTTGGGGCGGCATTCCTTCTATCCTGCTTTGCCCGGATAAAGCGACCGATGACGAGTTCAGGCAGTTCATTGATGACCTGCTGACACGCTATGGTCACCAAAGTCATTTCGTTCTGGGCGTCAGCGACATGGTGACAGCCGACGCTGATTGGGATCGGGTTCGGTACATCGCAGATAGAGTGTCCAGCCTCGCGTGACAGAGAGGGGGAACAAGTATGAAACTGAAAAGCCGCACCGTCGTAGTAACCGGCGCCGGCGCCGGCATTGGCCGGGCCTCAGCCAAGGAATTCGCCAAAGAGGGCGCCCGCGTGGTCGTGGCGGATATCAATCTGCAGGGAGCGAGCGAGACGGTAAGCCAAATCACGTCACTGGGCGGCATAGCGTTGGCGGTGGAGGTGGATGTTTCGCAGCCGGCATCGGTCCAGAAACTAGTTGGTGAAACTCTACGCGCTTTCTCGGACGTTCATGTGCTCCTTAATAATGCCGCAGTTGTGGTCAGCAAGACGGTGGAGGACACTACCGTGGAGGAATGGAACCGGGAAATCGCCGTGAACCTCGGCGGCGTGTTCCTCTGTTCCAAGTACTTCCTGCCTCACTTGCGTAAAACGAAGGGCTGCATCGTGAACATGGCATCAGTAAATGGCTATTTCGTGGAACCGATGTGCGCGGGTTACTGCGCAACGAAGGGCGGCATCATCGCCTTGACAAAGGCAATGGCGATTGACCACGGCAAAGAGGGGATTAGGGTCAACTGCATCTGTCCCGGCTATATCAATGCTGGGGGCGCCGATGTCTACTTCCAGGCTCAAGCGGATCCCGAGGCGGCCCGCGCGGCGGCTGGCAAGCTTCACGCGCTGTGGCGAATTGGCCAGCCCGAAGAAGTCGGCAAGCTCGCCGTGTTTTTGGCGAGTGACGACGCGTCTTTTATGACGGGATCCGCCGTAGCCGTAGATGGCGGCTTTGGGTCTGGCCTCCCGCCTAGTAGCTAGTGTGCTGCAACCTCCGATCCTTGGCAATGGTCACGAGGCACGAGTTGGTTGTAGGGGTACTTGGCGTACCCCGACAACCAAGGCGCGCACAGGCATTTTCAAGGCGCGGCATGGAACCTAACGTCTTCGAACCGGCCGGAGTATACGGCATACCGGGGAAACGTGCTGGCACTATCGCTTGTGGCCGCCATCCCAAACGTCGAAGAGCGGGAGAAGGCGCCGGAGAAATCGTGGCTGCCGACCTCGCGCCACGGGCCATGGGAAGCGGCAAGGAAAGCGCTGATCCGGTTATCCCGGCGGACGACTTTCAAGAGACATCCCGCCGAACATGCGCGTGATTGCGACGGGCCGCGCGAGACTCGGCCCTCGTCACGCCACTGAAAAACCACAGTGCCGTCTTGGAAGACTCCCAGATAGCCGTAGCGGGCCGCTTCGCCAAATACGTCGCCTGGGCTGAGTTGGCGGCCCTGCAACTGGCCTTTAGTTTGGCCGATGACGTAGCTCGATTCGCGCAGCATCAATCCAGAGGAAGCCTCCTGGCCTGCCCCGGAACTTGGCTCCCGGCGCTCGGAGACCGCTGCTACCAAGTCGCCATTCTCCTCGAGGCGTTGAAATACGTAGTGAAAGGCGTCGTGATTGAGATGGTCCTTGTATTGGTCGAAAGCATCGGGACGGAGGGCAAGACTCCCATTACCGGTGACTTCGAAGGTGCGGTCGCGGAAATTGGCGCTGCCCGGCGACGCGAAGCCTACGTCCTGATCGTACCAGGGTCGGGGGATCGCGCCAGTCCCTCCCGTCAGCGTCAAGTGCAGCCGGCGCAGGTTCATTCCGTAAACGCCTTGGCAGAGATCCGCGGGTACGAGTAAGGGGCTGCCGCAATGGGCGAAATTGGCTGCCCAAATCATCCACAGGTCCTGCCCTGCCGGCGTACGGGGACCCTGCCACTCGACGGGGAAGCTCGGGCCATACGCGTTGCCGGAACCCAAGAAGGGATTACGTGCAACGAAAGACCACGGACCCCAAGGATGGGGGGCCTCAAGAACCAGAAGCTCCGCGCCGCCTTGCACCATGGGGCCACTTTCGGTGGGCGGCTGGAAGTCGCGGTAATAATAGTCGGCAAAGGTAAGGAAATAGCGATCGATCTCGCGGTCATAGGCCATGTGGGGATAATTAACATGGCCACCGGGCCCGGCAGGTTGGCCCCAAAACAGGCAGTCCGCGGTACCGACGCCGCACCCGGAGCGGCCCTGGCGAGGGTAGCTCAGGGAACGGATGTCACGCGCCAGGTTCGGATCATTGCCGGCTGTCCAGGCCGGACGATTGGCGGAGTCGAAGCCGGCGAACCACTGCCAGTTACCCGGGTTTGTCACCTCCTCGTAATGGTGCTCGGCGGTGCCGGCGGCCATGCGCGCCAAGTAAAGCCTGGTGGCAACGAACTGATCAATTCCATTGGGATCTTTGGGATCCTGGTAGCCGCCTTGCGACACGATGGCGTAAATGCAACCATTGGGAAAAGTGCTTCCCGAACAACCATCTCGCGCGGCTGCCCCCTTGCCAATTTCGACGAAACTTACGGTGCCACTGCCGACCGCCTCAGGGAAGTCGAAACTGCTGTGAACCCAGGAGGTCTGGGAAGGAGGCGTGGGAGAGTAGTCCATGCGGGCGTGACCGGGAGGATGGTCGGCGACCACCGGGTAACCATGGTCGTAGGTGGGCGCGTAGAAAACGCGGTTGACCGCGGTCAGCCCAACCGAATAACAGGAGTCAGGCGTGACCGACTTCGGACAGCCGTAGAGAAACGCGTCGTGCGCGAGGAGTTCAAAGTCCATTTGCGGGACGCTGTTGTCCGCCGGCGGAACACCAAGAATGCGGGCAAAGACAGTCGTTCCGAGCGTGCCGTGAACTGAGCCATCGTCTCCCAAGACGTAGCTGTAACCGTCGTCAGCCCAGGTGACCGGAATAATGTCGGCGGCCTGGACTTTAGGGTTCGGATAATAACGGGGAGTGGTCCATTGCGCACTCACGATAAACTGGCTGCTGGGAAAAGGCGTGTCATTCTCCGCGGAGACGGGATTATCCCCACCATTGCTCTGAAACCAGAGCGGGGTGACTTTTGGCGCCTCCGCGGAGACCGGCGCCGGCCGGTGGCGCGCAGAAGAACGGTGATAGGCCACCCATGCAAGTAAGGCAATGGCCACGACGAGGATGACGCGAAGGGCAGTTTTCGCCATTACAGTGTCTCCATTGTCTGGTTGTGATTTCCTCGAACGAAACGCATGTTGACTCCAGACGGGAGAGCTTGTCAAGACAAACGCGACGCCGAAGGCAGGAAAGATGAGATCGGGCCGGAATTTGCAGCCGAAGGCTAGGCTGTGCTGGAGATCGTGTGAGAAAACTCGAAAGCTGTCATGCTGAGCGCCGCGAAGCATCCCTGCAGTTCGCTGTCTATCCATTTAGCGGACCGGAACGCAACGAATGTGGCGCCCTCCTATTGAATGCTGCATCGTTCATTGATATAAAAGCATATTCGCAAGGAGGTCCCACGATGTGGATTTTCAACGGAGGCCCCGTTCTTTGGGGCTGAAGAATCTCTGTAGGGGAAGGAATCGTGATGGCACGCGACAATAGTTGTAATCTCGGGCGGCGGCGCTTTCTGAACGGGATCGGAGCAGCGGCCGTCGCGGCGGCAGTCCCGGCGGTCACGGCAGCGGGGGGAGTTTTCTTCCGAACACCCAGCGGCAAAGTGGTCAGGATAGGAGTGGTGGGCGGGAATTTCGGTTCCAGTTTTCAATGGCACCTTGATCCGAACTGTAAAGTTACGGCGGTATGCGACCTGCGCGAGGATCGGCTGAAGCGTCTCGTGGAAGTTTATGGGCCTGCCACCCAGTACAAGGATTTCCGCCAGTTCCTCAAGCACCAGGACTTGGACGCTGTGGCGGTCTTCACGCCGGCGCCGTTGCACGTCTGGATGGCGACGGAGGCGATGAAGGCCGGCAAGCACGTGATCAGCGCGGTGCCGGCGGGCATGTCGGAGGAGGAATTGGAGTTGTTGCTGGAAACCGTGAAGAACACTGGAATGAAGTACATGATGGCCGAGACTAGCTACTACTACCCGGAGATCATCACCTGCCGCGAGTGGGCTGCTCAAGGAAAGTTCGGCACGATCTTTTACACTGAGGCGGAATATCATCACGAAAGCCTCATCACTTTGATGTTTGATGAACGAGGGTTTCCGACCTGGCGTCATGGCTTTCCCCCTTTGCATTACCCCACCCACAGCACGGGCATGGTAATCCCGGTAACCGGCGAGCGATTGGTCGAGGTTCAGGCCATCGGCTGGGGGGACGGTCACGAAGTTCTTGCCAGCAATCAATACAGTAATCCATTTTGGAACGGCACAGCTTTTTTCAAGACGTCGGGCGGGCATAGCTCGCGTGTTTCGGTCTTTTGGCATGTTGCCAATAAGGAATGCGTGCGGGCTTCATTCTACGGGAATCTTCTCTCCTACATTGCGGCGCGGCCGGAGGGTTCTCCGAACTCGGTGGCGCAGATCAGCAAGGAAGGGAAGACGGTGATCGATGCCAACGGGTACCCCGAGGGCGACGTAAAGATTGCAGCTTACGACGAACCGAAGCATTGGGAATTGCTGCCCGAGCCGATGCGCGTACCCAGCGGGCACTCGGGCTCGCAGTCCTTTCTCACCCACGAGTTCATCAGTTCGATTGTGGAAGACCGGTGGCCGACGGTGAACGTGTATGAAGCTGTTGCGTACACCTTGCCTGGGATTATAGCGCACCAATCAGCCTTACGCGGCGGCGAGCCGATGAAGATCCGGGACTATGGCAAAGCACCGCTTTAGGGGGACGGCCTGCCGTCCCCTGGTCGCTCAGGATGGCAACAGGGTAGGGCAGGCCCTACCACTTCAACTCGAAGGAGGAACGGTCATGTCACGCGACAATGTTTCTGTTCTTGGGCGGCGGGAGTTTCTGAAGGGGATAGGTGCAGCAGCCGTTGCCGCAGCAGTACCAACCGTCACGGCGGCGGGGGGAGTCTTTTTCCGAACACCCAGCGATAAGGTCGTGAGGGTGGGGGTTGTGGGCGGTAACTTCGGCTCCCAGTTCCAGTGGCACCTGGACCCCAACTGCAAGGTTACAGCGGTCTGCGACCTGCGGGACGACCGGCTGAAGCACATGGTGCAGGTTTACGGGCCGGCGACCCAGTACAAGGACTTTCGGGGGTTCCTCAGACATCCGGAACTGGACGCTGTGGCGGTATTCACGCCGCTGCCCTTGCATGTCTGGATGGCGACGGAGGCGATGAAAGCCGGCAAGCACGTTATCAGTGCGGTGCCTGCGGGCTATTCGGTCGAGGAATTGGAGTTGCTGCTCGAAACCGTGAAGAAGACGGGAATGAAGTACATGA
>Ga0209517_10000445_pt1 | contig 70131 bp, 45 predicted proteins | sample PeaSoiMetSII2010_FD_187695 | JGI IMG/M metagenome (GOLD analysis project Ga0209517, IMG submission 187695) | Peat soil microbial communities from Weissenstadt, Germany - SII-2010 (SPAdes) (version 2) | ecosystem: Environmental > Terrestrial > Soil > Wetlands > Peat | place: Germany... | reverse complement strand
AGCATTTGTAAAGAGGGTAGGTCGGCACTACAACGGCCTTCTGAAAAGCCAGCTTTGATGGATAAGAGGTTAGACCGATAGGGAGGTCAACTTTCCCTCACAAATGTGCGGAACTGCGAAGGTGAGGCTAACGTTGATCGTGGGTAATTCGGGACCCGGTTTTCTCCTCTCCATCGGGTAGTCATCTTCGTTCAGCGCTTCTTAAAGATCGCGATCGATCGTTCATCCATGGCGACCTGGCGGTAAAACTCCTGGAGATGCTTCAGTTGCTCGGCGGGCACCCGGATATCAGTAATTTGGTAGAGTCGGGTGTAGTGTAGAACGTTCCCGTTCATCTCAGCCTTGCTTTTGTACGACGTCTCGCCGGTGCTGAGCTCGACCGGCTCAGGCAGTTCGTCCGCCGTGTAGCCATCAGGCAGGGTAATCTCGAATAAGTCACCCTGGGAGGTAGAGGCCGCAAACTCTACGGGGTTCTTTCTTTCCTTGGCGTCGAGCACGTCTTCCCCTTTACTGCCCAGCACCCGCGGCCTCACCATAAAAAGGTCGCCTGACAGCTTGGCGAAGTCAGTGGCGGCAAAGGTATATTGCAGCGTAAGAGGGCGGTTGAAGTTCTCAAGATTCTGCATCCCCACGGCCTGCAGCACCGATCCGCCCAGGAACTGCCCCAGGAAGGCTTCCAGGACCTTCTGGCGATCGGCTTGGGAGGCTCGCAAGAGCCGCGCACGCAGCTCAACCGCCGGCGTCCCCCAGCGCAGCTCGATCACGGTTCCAGAGAGAGTTCCATCGGGAGTCAGCGTAAGCTTCGCATTACGCAGCAGCCGGTTTGCGGCAGCCGGCAGGAGCCGGAGTTTCACGAGCTGGCCGCCCGCGTCGGTCACAACCAGGCCATAATTCCCTTGCAGACTATCCGGCAGAAATCCAAAAGGCACCAAGGTGTCGGTAGGATCAAAGAATAGCAGCTTCCCTAACTCAGGCACTTCTTGAACCGCCCAGACAATGGAGTCAGGTCTCACATCTGGGAACTGAATGGCCAGGATGACATGATCAAAATCCAACGCCGAAGGGGATTCGGGGACCACCACGCCGCGCGAGGCGTTCATCAGCACGTAGTACGACTTGATCCCCGCCACGGCAAGCATAGTGGCCAGGAGCGTCGCCTTGTCCTTGCAGTCGCCGTAGCGGTTGGTGAAGATGTCGGCGGCAGGATGGGGCTGGTAGCCACCGATCCCGATCTCGATGGCGACGTAACGGATGTCGCTTTGGACGAAGGCGGCCAATGCTCGGATTTTGTCGAGAGGCGTGGTGGTACCGGCGGTAAGCTCGGTGACTTTTTGCCGAATTTCGGGGGTCGCTTGGCGCCGCTCCGCCGCCAGGTGCGCGTACCAGCTCGCGATTGCCGGCCACGATCCGAACCTGTTGGTGCCGCCTTCCGTGCGTCGTGGGTAGTAGGTGACGCACAGGCGCCCAGCCAGGGATGGCCAAGCCGGCATGGATGGTTCTGACTCCACGGCGGTTAAATCGCTGAGTTCCCAGACCCATCCGTTTTGGCCGACGGCCTGTGGCTTTTCGGCGGCGTGGTTTACCCAAGAGACCTGATACTCCCAGCCCACTGGTAGTTGCAGCTCGAAGCGCGCCCGCCGCACCGGGATATCGTGCTGAAACCGCCAGGTGTCCTGCGGGAGGGAGGGGCGTCGCCTTTGCTCGTACTCGTAGCCGATCACGTTACCCGGGGCGGCGGCAGGTATCTCCAACAGCTTCTCTCGCGAATCCTCGTAAAGCAGCTCGGCGAAGATCTGAGTTTCTACGGCGTCCTTATCCTTCACTTCGTAATCGTTGCCCTCATGGGGGATGGTCCACGCTTTGAGATGGTTCAGGTGGGTCTCTTTGTCGAAGGCGACCGCCACCGTCCCGTACTTCCGGCCTTCAGGGCGGAGTATCCTGTAAGCGCGCCGATAAAGCGTCCGAATCTCGCCTGATTCCGTGATGACAGTGACTTGCTCGTCGAGGAGCACAACGGCGTTAGTGTCCTCAGGATACTTGCCCATAGGCGTTTGCGCCGCAGTCCGTAGCCAGTCCGGCGTGCTGGCCCGCAGGGAAAGTGGGCTCCCAAACAACACAAGGAAGGGCGCGATGAGCGCTAACCTTGTCACCCTGCGGGCGCCGCAAGCTGATTTCGAACCTGCCGGTCTTACACGACGCGAGACGCCAGGCGGCGGATCCCACCGCTTGGTGAACTGGCAATTCGCTCGTTGCAGACTACTGAACATTTTTCAAAACCGTAAGTTCTTCATCGCCTGCCCTGATATTGTCAAAAAAAGTTCTGAGTTGTGGGTACTGTTCGACCTTAAAGAAAGTCCACTCCATCACCACCCGGCGGTGGAAGCTAACGGACGCCCCCTGAATCTCGTAGGAAGCTTGGTAGCTTCCAAAGGGAGTAGTCTTGCTGCGGGACGCCGGCAAGGCCTCCACCTTGCGGTCAGACGGCAACTGCAGCGTGACCTCGTCCTGCTCCTGGAAGGGATAAGGGAAATAGACCGAATAGGCTCGTCGGGAATTCTGGAAGGCCGGAATCGCTTCAGACTCAAATATCGCCAGTGGCAGCAGCACTCGGTGTCGGGTGGTGGTGCCGTAGTTGGCGACCTTGAGAACAAATTCTGCATCCAGGGAATCGGCGGCCTCATCCCACTTACTCACGTTGCTCAACTCGGCCGTAGAGCCTCTAGACAGCCATCTCTTCACCTCGTCCTCCAACGCCTTTCGCCGGCCGACTTCGTCCCGCTCCCGGTTTTCCATCCGCCGCTGCAAGGCCTCCTGTCCCGTGAAGCGCACTTGCAACTTCCCTTGCAGCCTGCCTTCACTGTCGAGGTGAAGAGACGCCTTGCGCTCTATGATCGCCTCTTCACTTCGTGGATCGGGCGTCTCAATAAACAGGGTGCTGCCCTTCTCCACCCGGAGACCGCCGGTCTCGGTTTCATTCCAGGGAAGAAGGCCGTAAGGGCAAAAACGCGTGGCAGGGTCGAAGTAGTAATCTTTGGCTCCCACCTTGACCCATGCCACCATGGCATTAAGTTGGCTCCGGTCCAGGCAGTTCTTGTCGAAAAACGCCCGATCACGCGCTGTAACCATCACAGGAGCCGCATCAAACCCGGCCGCCCGGGCCAGAGCGACGAACAGGAGATTGATTTCGTTGGAGAATGCGTAACCATGCTTTAGGACGTCCTCGGCATTTTTGTTATCCTTGAGATTCTCGCGCCTCTCCTCCTTGACGGTTTTGGCAGGCTCGTAACTCACGAATCGGATCTGCTGGGCCCGGCCATAGAGCTTGCGGAGTTTAGTCTCGGCCGAATCCCCCACCGCCACAGTCTCGCCGACTACGCGCTTCAGGTTCTTGGAATCGCCGATGAACTTCTCGAAGGCGGAAGCCAACCGTTGCCCCTCGCTTCGCCATAAGAACGAAGGGTCGCCCCCGGCGCCGATCACGTAAAAGAAATCCACACGAGCCTTCAGCATCCCCTCGGGCGGCGTGAAGGGCTCTTCCGTGAACGCCGGGATGTTAGTGAGTTCCAAAAGCACCGACCCATCACTCTGGCGGTGGGGCTGAGAGTCCCTAGGAAGGCCTAAGATATTCCAGACCAGCTTCACCTTGGGAAGGGGGCGCAGCGAGAAGCGAGCGCGGCGGATGAAGAGATCTTCAGGAATTACCCATCGAGTGGTAAGCATCGCATCGCTAGTGTCGATGATATATTCCGCCGGGTTCTTCAATATGTCAGGAAACTTCTCATGCCACCGGGTCTGGTACGAATATTCGATGATGCTGCCGGGCCGCACGCCGGCTAAAGTGAAGGTCTTGGCTTGAAACTGGGCCCTCTTGGCTTTGGCCACCAGCTTGTCGAAAACTTCTCCGTTAAACTCCACCGCACTGCCGTCGGGCTGTACCGTCCGCGCACGGATGCCCTGGATGTGGTAGAGCTTCTCGAAATAAGGGATCTCCACATCCCCGTACTTCTTGCCCTCGTCGGTGAGTATCTTGATCCGATAGGATTGGGTTTCGACGGACTCCGCGTCGTCGGTGCTCACCTCCCGGTAGAGGATGAGGGCGCTCGCGCCCGGGTTGATAGGGTCGTCGTTCAACGCCCACTCCTCTTTGGAGATCGGCGCCCATCCCTCAACCCCAGGCTGCTGGCTCTTGGCCCGAGTGGGCAGTGCGAAGAGGAGAATGGCCAGAAGCGCGCCGCAGGCTACTCGGGATCGAGCCTGGTTGGACTTCATACCCAACCCGAATCCTTTCCAAACCGAGTTTTGGCGATCTTCAAATGATCTTTCTGTCCTCTTGGACATTTGCTGCTCCCGACCCTCTTGGTTTCGGGTCAGCCTATAGCCGCCGTCATCTGGTAAGGCGGAAATCGCTTCCCACTCCTACCATGACGCCGCCTTCAACGCTCCCGCCACCTGTTGTGGCTTGGGGGCCAGATTCGCCAGCCCGAAGTCGAGAATCTTGGCTTGGCCGTGTTTTGCCACAAAAACATTCGCGGGCATGATGTTGAGATGCGCGATGCCCTTCGAGTGTGCGGCCACTAGCGCATCGCCGACTCGAATCGTTAGGTCCAGGAGCGTGTCCGTCGGTAGCGGCACGCTTTGGCGTGCCCCCACGCCGAGGCGATCCTTGAGGGTCCGGCCCCGTAGATTCCGCATAACGATAAAGGGCTGGCCCTCGTGTTCGCCGAGATCATCGATCGTGCAGATGTTGGGGTGATCGAGCGCCGAGGCAGCCTGGGCCAACGGTTGGAAGCGTTCCAGGGCTTGAAGGTCGTGGGGGAGTTCTTCAGGCCCGAATTTCAGGCCGACGGCGCGCTTGAGCTTGGTGTCTTGGGCTTTGCAGACGACACCCATGCCGCCGCCACCCAGCTTCTCCAGGATGCGGTAGTGGGAAACGGTCTGACCGACCATGAGGCGATTACCTTACAGCAAGAGGACGCGAACTTCGATTGCGCCAGCATACGCCGCGTGTACCGGCAAGTCAACGCAATTGGATTATCTGTCGCGCGAGAAATAACGTCGAGGTGACTTGGTATATCGGAGACAGACGGTCGCCGATTGTTCGAAACTACTGGATGCCACCGTTGCGCGGCCGGAGCTTCCAAGACAGAAGGGTCCGTCGTTCGACGAGGTCGCGCGTACACAGCGGAGCGTCAAGCGCGGGTCGAGCGCCCCCACCTGATCGACGCCATGAGCAAGTAGCGCCATCAGAATTGCACGTTCGCGCAAACTAGGCACGCCACAAGCAGTTGAGAGTCGAGAGTTGAGAGTCGGAAAGTGACAGCCCGTAGGCGTCTCCTCGCCTGACCCCTTGATCTGGCTTCACCACTCCTTGACTTCTCGACTCCTCAACTCCTCGACTGTTTGTTTTCATAGACATTCTCGCTTTGTTCCGTTGATTTCGAGTCGAAACGTCGAGAGTTGAGAGTCGAAGAGTGACAAGCAGTCCGCATCCTGCCGCGTGACTTCCTGGTTCGGCTTCGCTGTTCCTCGAGTTCTCAACTCCTCAACTCCCCGACTCTTTGTTTTCATAGACATTCCCGCTTTGTTCCGCCGAATTCGAGTCAAGCAGTTGAGAGTCGAGAGTTGAGAGTCGAAGAGTGACAAGCAGTCCGCATCCTGCCGCGTGACTTCCTGGTTCGCCTTCGCTGTTCCTCGAGTTCTCAACTCCTCAACTCCCCGACTCTTTGTTTTCATAGACATTCTCGCTTTGTTCGGCCGAATTCGAGTCAAGTCCCGCCCCAGCGATCGTGGAAAAGCCGCAGACCGCAGAACCGGCGGTCTGCGCTACCAGACTGCGAGGTCCGGTGGAGCGCTCGGAATTGTGCCGCGCAACGTCGACACGCCGGGGGGTAAGACAGGTAGCTTTGCGTAAAGACATAGTAGTCTCCATCGTCAGGAAAGTTCGGGGGCAGGGGCGGCAGAGGAACCGTCCCCACAAAAGGTAAGATACACGTTCACAACCCCCATAGCTTAGCACAATCACGGCTAGGCTGTCAAGCCCAGAATGATACGCTAGCCAGCGACGGGGTGAGACAGCTCTCTCCCTTGGGGAGAGGGTGTCCGGCGAGGGCGCCTTCATCAGCCGCCGCCGGACGGGTGAGGGGTCAGTTGCTCGCTCGTAACCGTCGGAAGCAGCGCAGAACTCAAACGGAATGCAATTGCCGATTGTTCAAATCCTAAGCCGTTTGAATTGCTTTGGCTTTTCCGATCGCGCTTTGAATCTCGACTGGTCCTGATGATCCTCGAAACGACCCCTCACCCGTCACGCTCCGGCTGATGACAGCGCCAGAGCGTGACACCCTCTCCCCAAGGGAGAGGGCTGTTGGCATGGGTTGGCTGGCGCACAGCGAAGCTGTGCGTTGCGTGGAGCCGGAATGAACAGAGACCGCAGAGCTGCGCTCTGCGCCAGCCCCGTACTAGTGTATCTGCATGGACAGGCGGCGATTATACGCCCAGTTGGGACGCCTACATCCCGACAAGAACCGTCGTGACGTATGCGCCACCCGCGTTCTTGTTTCGAAACCACCATAGATTTTCGATCTCGCTAATGGCGTCGCGCTGCTGGCCCTCCAGTCCCTGCACTTACTTTTTTGTCATGTTCAGATTCGAATGATCTAATATTCCAGCCGAAGCGCTAACTGTACTAACCTGGGTTGATTGAGCTGATAGTTTACGATCCCAAACCCAGGAGCCCCGAACGACTGCCCGGGTTCTCCGAATTGCACGCGGTTAAAGAGGTTAAAGAACTCAGCCCGGAATTGAATCTTCCAGCGCTCAGTCAGATGCGTATCTTTGAACAGCGCGAAATCGGAGTTGTTGATTCCGCCGCCGCGCACATTGGTAAGTTCGCGTGGGGCGTCCCCAAAAGTGAAGGGCGCGGGTTGAGTGAAGCAAGCGGTGTTAAACCAGTTGTTGAGCCGGGACGTTGCCGATCCGGTCGTCTTAAGTACGCAATCCGGAACGAGGTTCGGCCGCTGTGTACCGTTATCGAGGGAATAGCTGTTGTTGCTTGCATTCGTAATGACCAGCGCGAGGCCGCTTTGGAGGGTGTAGATACCGTTGACTCCCCAGCCTGAGACCAACTTGTTGACGGCTCCCGAAGCGCTACCCAGGAAGCGCTTACCCTGTCCAATGGGAAGACCGAGGGAGTAGCTCACCACCAGATTGTGCGGTACATCATTACTTGAGACCGCCCAGTCAGCACGCCGATTGTAGTAGTCCTGCACCCCTCCCGTCGTAAGGCCTAAGTTGCTTTCCTCCCAACTGGTGTTGGTTTCCGTATTGGTCATCCACTTGGACCAGGTGTACGAGGCGAGAATGGTGCCGGCTGACTGGAAATGCTTTTGGAACTTTATCAGCATTCCCTGATAGTTGGAGTCGCCGATAGCCGATCCGGTGTTACCGAATCCCGTGTACTGCGGGTTGGGTAGCAGGAGCTGTTCGGCGACAACCGTCGGCTGCGCCAGCGGTCCCGAGGTGATCAACCCCGCGAAGGGGTTGGTCACTTGATTGAGGAGCGCATTTCCCATTGATAAATACTGATCGGGGAGTGGATAGGGCTCCTCGCCCTCCGGAAGGTGAACTCCGCGTGAAGCCGAGTAGGCTATCTCGATCATGGTTCCGGGCGCCAATTCGTGCTCAACACTGGCATTCCACTGCTGCATGTACCCGTAGGAATTACTCGGAAGCACAGCGGAAACGTAAGTTCCGGCCAAGTACTGCTGCAGCGCCGAAGGGTTATGCTGGAGCGGATAAATGATCCCGCTCGGAAACGGGTTGCTGAGCGGCAGGTACGGTGTCAGACCTCCGTTGACGGTGGAGAGCCACGGTGTGGTATAGCTATTCACCGGAGAGGCGAACGGCGCGTTTTGAAAAACCGCGTCCTCGGGTAAATGGAAGATCCCGTAAGCGCCGCGAAGCACCGTCCTGTGGCCCGCACGATAGGCGAAGCCGAGGCGCGGCGCAAAGAGGTTAAAGCGGTTAGTGAATTCATGCCCGTCCGGGTAGAGAGTGGATCCCACCAAGGCTGCGTCACCCTTGAGCGGCAGGCCCGTCAGCTGCGCCAGATAGTTTACAGCGTTGGGTTGAAGCACATTGATGCGATTGTACTTTTCAACCCATCCGAACGGCAGGTCCCATCGCACCCCCACATCGAGGGTCAATCGATTCGTCACCTGAAAAGTGTCTTGGGCGTAAAACGCGTCGTACCACTCGTGCGAACCGGTAAGCGCATCTTCATTGGCGCTTCCGCTTGAACCATTGCCGAGCATATACGAGGCAAAACTGTAGCCCGTCCCGGCCGGAGAAGTGGGGTTTTGGGAAGTGAAACCGTTATCGAAATAGAAATTACCGGTCGTGTCGTTCGTTTGCAGATACGAATCATCAAGCTTGCGGAACTCAAAACCGAATTTCAGGGTGTGTTTGCCCTTAATCTTGGTCAGACTGCCCGCCACATCGTAGTCCATGTTGCGGTCGATGATGATCCCGCTATAACACGGATCGCCGCCGAAACCGGAGATGCAAGGCTGTGGCGCCATGCGGTAGGGAATCGAGTTAAGGCTCGCCGGCCAGCCATAGGTGGTTAGGTCGACGCCCTGGGTCAGTTGGTTGATGTTGTAATCGTACCTCATCCATGACACATGAAGATCCCCCACGGTCGTAGGATTGAATGAGTACGTATCGGCCAGGACGATTTGCTGCGTAAGGTCTGAGGCGTGATACTGAGTCGGGTCTGGCACATGCCCCAGCGGGTAGAACGGCAGGTCGTCGATCGTCCAATAGGTGTAACGGCCAAAGATGCGTTGCTTATCGCTGAGGTTTTCATCGATCCGGGCATTAACCTGATCGTTATCTCCACCAATGGAATAGTTATTCACAAAGTTGTTGGTCAACCCGGCTAGGTTCGGCAAGGGGTATATGTCCTTGGCCAGGATGATTGATGTGGGATCGAGACGCGAGGCGACCCCGGGGATATTGGTCCCATTGGGAATGATATTACCCGCGAACGGCTGCCGGGTGTAAAGAGCCACGCCCGGACCGCACGCTGGGGGCGTCGGTCCCCCGGGGTTGGCGGGAGCGCCACAAGTGGTGGTGGGATCGTAAATCGTGGGCGTGCCCGGCGCGGAAAAATCTCCTTGAATGTTTGCAGCCGTCGGCACAGTTTGCACCGTCGTTTGCCCCTCGCGCTGCCTGTAACCCTCGTAACTGCCAAAGAAGAAAGTCTTGTCCTTTCGGATTGGGCCGCCGATATTCGCGCCAAACTGGTTCTGCTGATAAGGCGGCACACTGAGGCCACCCTCATTGGCAAAGAAAGTGTTCGCGTTCAGGAACGTGTTGCGCACATACTCGTAAGCAGCGCCGTGAAAGGCGTTGCTTCCGGACTTGGTGGTGAGATTAATGACGCCCCCGGAAAAGCGGCCCCATTCAGCGCTCAAGTCACTCGTTTGCACACGGAACTCTTGAATAGCATCTTGGGTCGGGACCAACGCAAACATGTCGATATAATTTACGTTGATCGGGGCGCCATCCATAAACCCGGCGTTCTCATTGGCCAAACCTCCGTTGATCTGGTAATTCCCCCACGAGGTGTTATTCGTCAGAGTGGGGTTCGAAGCGGCTTGGCCCTGCGCGATCACGCCCGGCACCAGTGTCGCCAAATTGAGCACGTTGCGTCCGTTCAGCGGCATCTCCTGGGGATGGTTAATCACTTGGCCGAGCGCTGCCGTGTCCGTTTGCAGCAAGGGCGTTTGCCCCTTCACCTCAATGGTCTGCACCAACTGGCCGACCTCTAACGATACGTCGATACGGACATCGTTCTGCACCTCCACCACGATGCCCGGCCGATCCAGGCGTTTGAAGCCGTCTTTTTCGACATCGAGGCGATAGGTCCCCGGTATCAAGTTAACGTAGCGGTAATTGCCTGTGCTATCAGTGGCGACAGACCGGCGTTCGCCCGTGCCCTCGTTCGTTAAAGTCGTATTGGCGCCGGGCATGACCGCGCCGGCGGAGTCAGTCACGGTGCCTAGAATGGAACCGTAAAAGGTCTGGGCCGTTGAAGGAAACGCGATCGCGAGTACCAAAGCCGCAAGTAACGAAAAACGTATCACGACGCCGACGAAAAATCCGTGGGTGGACTTTGCCATGGTTCGTCCTCCTTTTGAGTTGCTTACCCAGCCCCCAATAAAGCTATGAGAGCTTTTTACAGTACGGCGGTATGTCTGTCAAGCTGGATTACGCTCGAGAGGGCACGAGGTCCGGAACCGCCGAGGCCCGCAGAGGTTCTTGACATCCGGCTTCGAAGCTTTCTTGACACCTTCGTTCAGCTAATCCTAGAATCGAGAAGTCTCGGGGTAACCGAATGAAAACAGGCAGCCTACTCTCCCTTGCCGTGGCCTTTTCATGCGTCGTGGTTTGGCCGTCGAACCCGGAAATAGCCTTCGGACAATCTCGAGATTTGATCGACCAGGAGGTAGCTACCCACTTTAAGGCAGGCGAGGAAGCCACCCGCGCGGGGCAGGCCGAACGGGCGATTCAGGAGTACCGGGAGGTATTGCGCCTAAGACCGGATCTAACCGAGGCGCGCGTCAACCTGGGACTGGACTACTTCCTGGACGGACAGTATCACCAGGCGTCCATTGAACTCGAGAAAGTACGGCAAGCAAAACCGGACGTGGTCAGCGCCAACCTTTTTCTGGGCATGACCTACCGGAAGTTGGGCTTGCCGGGGAAAGCAATCCCGCCGCTCGAAGAAGTCTTGCGCCTGGATTCCACGAATCAGGAAGCGCTTGGGACCTTGGCCGCAAGCTACTTGGATCGGGGCGATTACCTCGAGGCGACGAGAGTATACCTGAAGCTCTTTGCCCTGCATGCTGATCCCGTCGAGGGCTGGTATCTCCTCGGCCGGAGTTACATGGCGATGGCCAAGCAGTTGGGCGAAGAAAATTCAAAGTTCCTCGGCACGCCCTGGGAGGCGCGGCTTAACGGCGATATCCTTGCCGAGGACCACAAGTGGCTGGACGCCGCCGCCCAATACCGGCTTGCCCTTTCGCTGGACCCGAAAATTCCAGGGCTGCACACCGCCTTGGCTGACATGCTTCTGCGCCAGGGAAAACTGGAAGACGCCGAGGCGGAGTTCCGCGCCGAATTGCGGAGTGACGCGATGAGTGAAGGGGCCCTCTTGGGCCTCGCCGCGGTCGATCTGGCTCGAAATGCTGCGACTCCAGCTCTCGAGGAAGCGGCGAGAATCTGGAGAGTTTCCCCACCCTTTCTGGAACGCCAGACCGAGTTCCCCTCGATAACAATTGAAGCCTCGATACTTACGGCGTTGACGCAGGAGCTTGCCTCCGCTCCCGATTCCCCTGCCAGAGAATTCCTGCTGGCAGGCATCTATCGCGCTGCTGGCCAGAAGGATCAGGCCATGCAGCAATGGAGCCTACTTTTGCCGAGAATTGATGCCTGGAAAGCCGCGTCGAAAAGAGCGGGCCGCCCTGGTGAACAAATCGCGACTGCCTGCGGCGCGCATCGATACCCGGAATGTGCCCAGCTCCTTTTGGCGCACAGATTGCGAAGTCCGGAGCAGGACATCCTGCTAGGCGAGGCGCAGTTGGCTCTGGGCGATGAGCAGGCCGCGGCGTCGGCATTTGCGGAATCCTTAAACCGCGACCGCGTGAGCGCGCCATCCCGATACTGGCTCGTGCGGACATACCAAGATCTCGCCCTCATGTGCTTGAGACACGTTGTAGAGTTGGATTCGGATTCTTGGCGCGTTCACCAAATTCAAGGTGAGTATTGCAAATCCCGGTTCGATTACCCAAAAGCAGTCGAAGAATTCCAGGCAGCTCTCAGGGGGCAACCTGATTCTGCCGAATTGCACGAGCAGCTTGGCGACGCCCTCCTTCTCGACAAGGAGGCGGTTGAGGGCAGGGCGGAGCTCGAGAAAGCGCTGCAAATTGATCCTACGCGGACTCCCAGTCTTTACCTGCTCGGGTGCGTCTATTTCCAAAACCGCGACAACTCCGAGAGCATTGAGTATTTCCAGCGGGCCTTGCGGTTTGAGCCCAACTTTCTTCCGGCCCGCGCCGCCCTGGGAAAAGCGTTCATGCGCGTCGGCCAGCCCGCAAGCGCCGTGTCACAGCTTGAAGAAGCCAGTTCCACGGATTCCTCTGGGGACCTGCACTATCTCCTGTCCATGGCCTACCGCCAATTAGGAAAGACCGACCTCGCCGCGCGAGCCCTTGCCATCTCCCAGGAGCTTCGCAAGAAGTCAGCGGCACATCATGAGGCTGGAGTGAGGGCTGCAGAGGAGGAGTTGGCTGATCGATAGATTTGGCCGACACGAGAGCAGACGCCTTCCCTACGCTTGACTTTTGCGATTCCCCGAAGTAGTTTGGCGTAACTAATCCCGAATTCCGAAGTTGTGAGGCTCTGTGGGAAGAAACCCCTCACCCGGCTCGCTACCCTCGCCACCCTCTCCCCAAGGGAGAGGGCTGAGATTAATACTGTTGACGGCCCTCTCCCTTGGGGAGAGGGTGGCCCGCAGCCGGCGCAGTCATCAGCCGGTGCGGGACGGGTGAGGGGTTGCTTCCGAAGCCTGCAAACACCCCTTCCGTTCTTGAGGTTATCCAGGCAGGCAGTTCAGATTCAAAGAGTCGGCCTGGAAGCGCCATATTCAACTTCGGAATTGGGGCTAACTCTGGCTTGTGAAAATCATGCCATTGAACCTGAAGTGGGTCTTTAGTAGGTTGGATACTCGATCAGGAGGTCTTGCCATGTGTGCGTCGAAACGGGTCCTGGCTCTGGTGTTTCTGGTTTTGCTCACGGCAAATTGGCTGCCCGCCGAATCCCTCAAGGCAGGAATCGCGAAAGTGGATATCACTCCGCCGGTCGGCGTTCCATTGTGGGGCTACGAGCTTCGCGATAGCACCGGAACCTTGGATCCGCTTTATGCCCGCGTCCTGGTGCTGGAGGTGGGAGAAAAGCGCCTGGCCCTGGTCACGCTCGACCTGGGCAGGACCTTTGGCCGCGATTCCATCGAGCGGCTGCGCGAAGCTGCAAAAACTTCGAGCGGGATCTCTTACGTATTTGTCGCCGCCACCCACGACCACTCCGCGCCGTCCCTTCAGGACAAATACCGGAACGGAACGCCGGCTTGGGAAACTGAGATGCTCGACAAGATCGGTAAAGCCATCGCCGACGCCCACCGCACTGCCGTGGAAGCCCGGCTCGGAGTGGGCTACGGAGTTGCGTATATTGGCCACAACCGGCACCGACTTAATGCGGACGGCACCGTCACCTGGTTCGAGCACAACCCCACCGAAGTTCCTACCGCGCCGGTTGACCCCACCGTGGCCGTGCTGCGAGTCGACACACAGGATGGCAAGCCGCTGGCCGTTCTGGTTAATTATGCCTGCCACCCGGTGGTTTTTGGTCCGGACAATACGCAATACTCGGCCGACTATGTGGGAGTCATGGAGAAGGCGGTGGAGCAAGCCGTAGGTGGCCAGTCAATCTGTTTATTTCTGCAAGGGGCAGCGGGCGACATCAACCCCTACTACGCAGTGGTTCCCCTGAAAGAAGACGCCATCAAGCGGCGCGATTGGACGGGACAGCGGCTGGGAGAGGAGGCGGCTCGCGTGGCCAAGGGAATTCATACTCAGGCAACGCCGGAGCCGAGTCTGGATTTCGCCGAAGATTCACTACCCTTCCACTTCCGTTACAGCGTCGAGAAATTTAAGCGGGCCATTATGGGCAGTTCGGAAATCGACGCGCGAGGACTCGAGGCCTATATGCCGTCTACTGAGCCCGTGCAGCAACTGCCCGTAGCCACCCTGCTCATCAACAAGCATATCGCGGTCCTGGGCATGCCGGGGGAGCCCTTCGTCGACTTTCAGATGAACTGGCGTTCGCGTTGCCCCGTGGAGGACTGCCTCCTGGCGGGTTATGCAAATGGGTATTTCGGTTATCTGCCCACCATCAAGGCGGCCTCCGAGGGCGGTTACGGCGCCGCCAGTGCGGCCACGTGGATCGAGCCCGGCGCCGGTGAAATCATGGTCGATCACGGCTTGGTGAGGGTCTACCAGATGCTGGGCCTGCTGATCGACGCGCCGGAGGATCCCCAGGAGGACTACACAATCACTCATCGAAGGGGAACACCGTAGCGGGGCACGAAATTAGACCGACTGAACCCAAATTCCGAAGTTGCGAGGCTCTATGAGAAGAAACCCCTCACCCGGCTCGCCACTCTCGCCACCCTCTCCCCGAGGGAGAGGGCTGAAATCAATCATAGTTGACGGCCCTCTCCCTTGGGGAGAGGGTGGCCCGCGGCCGGCGTAGTCACCAGCCGGTGCGGGACGGGTGAGGGGTGACTTCCGAAGAATCCAAACTCCCTTTCCGTTCTCGAAGTTATCAGGGCAGGCAATTCAGATTCAGCAAGCTGGCCTGGGAGCGCCAAATTCAACTTCGGAATTCGGACTTAGGACACGCATTCTCGGATTACTTCAGTGCCCGCTCGATGGCCGCTTCTGCAACGGGAGCCATCATCGAGTAGCTTCGATCGTTGGCATGGGCGCCATCCTCGGAGTATCCTTCCTTTAGCATGCCGTTGCTATCCACCACGACCGAGTAGTAGTCGGCAACCTCCGCATGCATCTCCGCGGCATAGCTACGAAGCCAGGTATTGAGCTTGACGATGTCCGCATGTGGGTGCTTTTCTGTTTGCTTGTGGGCAGTGTAGTCGCTGACCGGAAGGATCAGGCCGAGAATGACCTTGATACCATTGGCTCCCGCCAGTTGGCACATGGCCCGGAAATTGTCCTCGATCATTTCAGCAGTTTCTGGGCCCGTGTTGCCGGCAATGTCATTAATTCCACCCAAGATCACCACCGCGGCAGGGTGGAGAGCAATGACGTCAGGGTAGAACCGCACCAACATCTGGGGAGTGGTTTGCCCAGGAATGCCCCGGTTCACATAGGGTTTGCCGGGAAAATAGTGAGCCAGGTCCCAGGGCTCGGTAATGGCATCCCCAATGAAAACCACCCGCCGCCTGGCGGCTGGCTCCGCTTGTAGTTTTGCATTCTCCGCGTGGTAGTAACCGATCTCGGCCCAATCCTGTGCCTGCATCGCAACGGCCTGCGCACGGTCGGCAAGGGCCTGCGCGGCAATCGTCGGGCAGCATTCGGGACTCCTCGGGCGAGTCAACTCTGGCACAAGCTGCGCCTGCCCGAGCACCGGGCCCAATAGCCCGGCCATCAGCAACACGGGTAGTGACGTACCAAGTTTCATGATGTCCTCCGTTCAGCTGAACTCACTCGGGTCGGGAGCCGCCGCGATTCGGACATGAACCTAACGGTTTTCCAGAAGGAGGCCATATTCAATGCGGCTCGCTTCGAGAGCCTTGCGACGTTTACATCGGGTGACGGCGCACCTGGTGCGACATTTACCAAGTCCAAGTTTTGGGTCTTTCGCTTCTATGCGTTTTGGTGCGTAGTAATGCGAAGAGAGGTGATACCCATTTTGAGTCTGCTGCGTCTGCCAATTCCGCCACTCCAGCTTTGGTACTGCCAATCTATCTAATCGCGATCACCTTCGCGAGACGCTAGCCAGATTGCATCCTTGCGGGACACAGTGAACTTGCTGCACCGGCTACAAGTTGAGACGCTAGCAAGTCGCAAAACCGGTTGTAGCTCAAGGAAAACGACTATAGCAGGATTGGGCACGAATCTCTCCACGAACTTTGAAGAATAGCTGAATCCGCATTCAATTACCCGGCCGGACGTAACGCTGTCCAGTCGCGCGATGCCACGCAGCGCCGCAGAGCCGTTCAGTCTCAAGTCGAAGGTTTATTGAGGCAAGCGGAGTCTTGATTCTGTCAATGGCGGGTTAGTTGCCGTGGCATCCAACGCTGCTTGGGACAAAAGGGGATTGCGGAACAAGAGGTGCCTCTCGCGGAAATGGCGCTGCGCGCGGCGTCCCCATCCGCGCACAAAGTAATAGTTGAGCGTACCGCCCATGACCGATCCCAGGACCGGCACCAGGCGGGCCAGTCCGTTTTCCGCAATCTCGCCGCTGGCCCGAATCGCGATGCGCTCCACGATGCGCGGTACGAACCGCTCAATGACCTCTCTGCGCAACAGGTCCTTTCCCATATCGATTCCCGCCGCGCTGGCAGCCGCCAGCCACAGATCGGCCATGTCGTCTTCGCTGGCATATTCGAACCCGTGAATCAAGCTCAACTTCTGAATCATGCGCCAGGTGATACCGCCCAAAAAGCCAATGTCGGGTAGAACCGACAGCATCCCGCCGAGGCCCGTTCCCGCTCCCTCCAGCAAAGCCATCTTCATCGAAGCGCGAATGGTTTTATCCGCAAGATAATCCACGACGGGAAGTGGTAAGCCGTTCATTGCGCGGAAGGAAGTGATGGGCAGGCCATAGGCGCGGCGGAGATGCCGCAAGTATTTATCGGGATTGACACCCGCCCCGCGATAGGCACGGAGCAGGCCCGCCTTCATTCCCTGCTCGACCCTACGCCGGACCCAAGATTTGCTTCCAAGCGCCATGTTGTTTTCGATGCCTCGCGGGTCGAATAGGATGCTGAAGTGACGCTCGAGCGTCTGTCATCTTCAAACAGACATGCCTCTGTGAAACAGTCGGCTGATCAAACGGCCTGTTTCACGCAAAGCCGCAAAGGGCGCCAAGACCGCAAAGCGAAAACCTGAGCGACGCTTAGTTCCCGTGCTCGAGTGCGAGCACAGCGTAAGCCGTGGCTGCATCACTCATGAAAAGGCCCGTGTAGGAAGAAAGGTCTCGCTGCTTGTTGAGCGAATAAGCGAGCCATCTGCCGTCTGTCTTCTCCTGGTTCTCGATCAGCCACTCAAGGCCTCGTTTTAACTGGGGCTGGTCGCGTTTCACGCCCGCTTCCTGGAGCGCCAGCGTGACGACTCCCGTGGCATAGCCGTCGCTCTTGGTCTCGAGGGGAGTGTTGTCGTGGCGCTTCCAGTTTCCCACAAAGGAAGAGAGGCTATATCCGCCATCCGCCTGCTGTTTGCTTAGCGCCTCATCGATGATGGACTTTTGCTGTTCCGGCGTCAGGAGAGAGGGAATCTTCGTTGAGGCCCAGAGCAGGACCACGCGGTCTATCAGTTTCTGCGAACCGCATTCCTCAACAAGATACTCGCGAAGCAGCTTCAGACCGTTCTGGATCCGCGCGGAATGTTGATAGCCGCCGGGAGCGCTTCCCACCGCAATCGCAGCCAGCGCAGCGCCGTAGTATTGAGAATCTCCCTCCCAGGGGGAATTGTGAAACTGCAGCCAGGGCCAGGCGCCCTTGGCTTCACCTGTTTTCAATTGCTCTGCCCACATGTTATCCAGCGCCATCCGCGCGTCGGCGCCCAACTTTCCCGCGGGCGCTTCGTAGCCCACGAGGATCAGAGCGTTGAGAACGGATTCTGTTCCGCGCGATTCCGACGTTTTGGGAAACCCGCGCTTGGCGTCAGGATAAAAGGGCTCAACTTCCTTCCACATTCGAACCCGCTTCGTAACGTTCTCCAGTAGCCGGCGCTCTACCGGCGAGGGGCCCTGCTCAGCCAGTGTCGCCCGCAGGGCCGGCCGCGCCATCGCATACGGCACTACCGTGTGGCAGGAGACGCAGAACGTTCCGTGGTCACGGGCCGCGACGTCCCAGCCCATCCACCAGGTCATTCGTCCATCGAGGTAGGCGGCGGCCGCTCGGCCACTCCAGGCGGCGAAGCTGCCAGTCGAGGAAGGGCCATCCATGGCGAGCATGCCCACCGCGAGACAGGTAACGAACATGTAGATTGCCAATGTGGCCGCCCTCATGAGACTTCTCCTCGGTCAGGTGTTTGCCCCTGAGGTTAGTATAAGGCCATTGGGTTTCAATCACAATGAAGTGACCCCTCACCCGTCACGCTCCGGCTGATGAAAGCGCCGGAGCGCGACACCCTCTCCCCAAGGGAGAGGGCTCTTTATCTCGTATTAGCGGAAGTCCGACGTTGTGGAATCTGCTGTACACTCGTAGGCATGAGCATGAAAACCCTGAGTAGCCGCGAAGTTTATCGCAACGCCTGGCTGCGTTTGCGCGAGGATCAGGTGGAGCGAAGCAACGGCGTGCGTGGCATCTACGGCGTAGTCGACAAGGACGACTGCGCTATCATTCTGCCCATTCAAGGCGAAACCATCTACCTCATTGAGCAGTTCCGCTACACCGTGCAGGAACGCTGCCTCGAGCTGCCGCAAGGGGGTTGGGAAACCGCCGGCGTCAACCCCGAGGAACTGGCGCGAGGCGAGTTGCGGGAAGAAACGGGCCTGACTGCCCAAAGCATGACGCGCCTCGGCGCGCTCTGGATCGCTTACGGCTTCACCCATCAGAAGCAGCATGTTTTTCTCGCGACCGGGCTGGCGCGCGCTGACGCCGATCCTGACCCCGAAGAGCACGATCTGGTCCTGCGAGCCGTCTCAATTCGCCAGTTTGAGGAGATGATGCTCAACGGAACCATCCGCGACTGCAGCACCCTTGCTGCCTGGGGGCTCTACAAACTCTGGCAGGAGCGGCGCGACGTTCCCACAGCGTAGCGGCGACCCTTGTGGTCGCCCGGGTGTGGCTGGCATGTTAACCTAATGCCTCGACGGACGGCGGTGCAGGCCTGAATGACCGCTTGCACAGGCCCGGAGGGCCGACAGAGAATAGCCCACGGCGTAAGCCGTGGGAGCGAGGAGCAACCCTGTGTTACCTTAGCCCCGGAGGGGCGGCAGAGGCTCCCGCAGGATGTCTGTCGCCCCATCCGGGGCTATGAATCTTAACGCCGCACCGGGTCCCACGGCTCATGCCGTGGGCTATTATCTGCCGCCGCTCCGCGGCTCGGGAAGTCCTCACGCTTTAGCTTAACGCCCATGGGCGTGGAGGGTCGGCCGGCAATCGGCAGCCGCAAGGGCTGCCCCTGCGACGTGACACGCGTCAAGCCGAATTCTCGGAACCTACGTTCGCGAATCGGCGTATTGATCATCAGAGGGCTTGCGCGCGAAACGACGACGCTGTGGTGCGGGCGTCCCGCCCACACCACGAGCTGGTTCGCGCAGAACTGCGTCTGGCGCGCTTAGGAGGTCTATCTATGGGGTTCTTGACCGGTCAGCTCAGACAAGCACTCAGGAGGCTTGGGCGCACGCCCTTTTTCACTGCCGTCACGCTGCTGACGCTGGCGATTGGCATTGGCGCGAACACGGCAATCTTCAGTGTGCTGGAGGGAGTTTTGCTCAAACCCTTGCCTTACCCTCACCCTGAGGATTTGGTCGCCGTCTGGCTGACGGCCCCTGGCTTAACCCAGGAGGCTGTGAATCTATCACCATCGACCTACTTCATCTTTCGCGAACAGAGCCGCACCTTCCAGGATATCGGCGTCACTGAGGGCTACGCGTTAAACGTCACCGGCTTGGGGGAGCCCGAGCATGTGTCGGGCCTCGCAGTCACCGACGGCGTGCTTCCGATTCTCGGCGTCACTCCGATGCTTGGACGCTTGTTTTCAAGGGCGGATGATTCACCGGGCGCCGCGGACACCGTGGTCGTGACTTACGGCTACTGGCGCCGCAAGTTTGGCGGCGGCCGCTCGGTCATTGGGAAGACCATCACAGTGGACGGCAAGCTTCGCCAGATCATCGGCGTGCTACCGCAGGATTTCCGTTTTGAAGACTGGACTGACTTGGGCCTGATTGTGCCGTTGCAGTTTGACCGCGCCAAGACCACCTTGGGCCAATATAGCTTCGACGGCATCGCGAGGCTTAAACCGGGGGTCACGCTCGCCCAGGCTAGCGCTGACGTGACTCGCATGCTGCCCATCATAACACGCAGTTTTCCGCCGCCGCCGGGCTTCAGCCTGAAGATGTTCGAGGGGATACAGATAGGGCCGAACCTTCGTACGCTGAAGCAGCATGTGGTGGGCGACGTGGGCAAGGTCTTGTGGGTTCTGATGGGCGGTCTCGGCCTGGTGCTGCTGATCGCCTGCGCCAACGTGGCCAACTTGCTTCTGGTTCGGGCCGAAGGACGCGAGCAGGAACTCTCCATCCGCGCCGCCTTGGGCGCGAGCCGCGCCCGCATTGCGGCAGAATTGTTTCTCGACAGCCTGGTCCTGGCGATGCTCGCTAGCGTGCTGGGCCTAGGGCTGGCCTACGGAGCCCTGCGGGGGTTGGTTGCCATGGCGCCGGCAGGCTTGCCTCGCCTGGGCGAAATCGGTATTGACGGCACGGTTGTATTGTTCACTTTGGCGCTGGCGGTCGCCGCGAGCCTGCTTTTCGGTTCCATCCCCGTCCTGAAATATTCGGGCGCGCATTTGGGAACGGGATTGCGCGAGGGCGGACGATCCCTGAGTGAAAGCCGGCAGCGGCACCGGTCGCGCAGTTTCCTGGTGGTCGCCCAAGTGGCGCTGGCGCTGGTTCTGCTGATCAGTTCAGGATTGATGATCCGCACTTTCCGCGCCTTGACTGGAGTGAACCCGGGATTCAGTGCGCCCTCGCAGCTTCAGACGTTTCAAGTCAACATTCCGGATACACAGGTGAAGGAACCCGAAAAGGTGGCCCGGCTCGAGGAAGAGATTCTGCATAAGCTCGAGGCCATTCCGGGCGTTGCCTCCGTCGGCCTCTCGATGAGCGTTCCCCTGGATGGTAATGAATGGGGCGACCCGATCTTTGTGAAGGACCACGTCTACTCTCAAGGCGAGATGCAGCTCCACAGATTCCGGTTCGCCGCGCCAGGCTTTTTCAAAACGCTTGGCACGCCGCTACTCGCCGGCCGCGACTTCACCTGGGATGACGCCTACAACAAGCGTCCGGTAGTCATCGTTTCCACAAAAGTCGCGCGTGAATATTGGCGGGACCCCTCGACGGCTCTCGGCAAACAGATTCGCGTGGCCACGAAGGACGACTGGCGGGAGATTGTCGGAGTCGTCGGCGATACCCGCGATGACGGCATGGATAAAGAAGCGCCTAAGTGCGTGTATTGGCCCATGCTTGTAGCGCACTTCGAGGGTAACGATGTTGATGTGCGCCGCTTCGTGACGTACTCGATTCGCAGCCCGCGCGCGGGCTCAGCGAGCCTGCTGAGCGAGATGCGGCAGGCAGTATGGTCTGCGGACCCCGATCTTCCCTTGTCGGAAGTCCACACGCTCGACTATCTCTATCGACGATCCATGGCGCGGACTTCCTTCACGCTCGTAATGCTGGGCCTTGCAGGTGGAATGGCTCTCCTGCTGGGCGTCGTGGGTCTCTATGGCGTGATCGCCTACTCGGTTTCACAGCGCAAGCGGGAGATCGGAATTCGTATGGCGCTTGGCGCGCAGGACAGGGAAGTGACGGGGATGTTCGTCCGCCATGCAATGCTGTTAACCGGCGCCGGTGTGATCTGTGGATTGACCGCCGCGCCCGCCCTGACGCGCCTGATGTCATCCCTGCTGTTTGGAGTGAGGTCCGCCGACCCGGCAACCTACGCCGCGGTGTCGCTCGGGCTCATCGCGACGGCCGCGCTCGCTGCCTATCTGCCCTCTCGCCGCGCCGCCGCCGTGAACCCCGCGGAATCGCTGCGGGCGGAGTGATTGGTCCGAAGGGGCGAGCCGCATGGTTGTCGGATGTATTTCTATCCTGCTACGAACCCCGTCACCCGGCCCTCGATGGCTGGTGAAGGCGCCGTCGCGGTCCACCCTCTCCCCCAACGGGGGCGAGGCCTGAAACGCAGTTGCAGGGCAGACCCTTGCGGTCGCCCTTGCAGCGCACCGAATCCTGGTTTTTTCCCTACCACGAGAAGCCTCATCAGCGGTATTCTCATCTGCTCTGAAAATCCTTGTGCCGAAGGCACCTTGGAGTGCGGCAGCGCCTGCTACCGCCGTTCGCTCGTATTCCAGGGCGGCAGCTTCGCCGCCGCACTCCATGGCGCTCTAGGCATTTTCATGGTTTCCGGATGCCCGTCAGCCGACGGGAATAAGCGGCTGCTTTGAACTACTTCTGAAAATGGATTGGAGGGGGTGGAGAATGGCGAGTGGATTTAATCGGAGGGATTTTCTGAAGACTGGAAGTGTGATGACTGCCGGAAGCTTCATCGTGGATGGTCTGAAGACGCATATGCTCGCGGCCGAACCTGAGCCTGCGGCGCCGCGCTCCCCGAACGATCAGATTAACCTTGCTCTTATTGGCGCCGGAGGCCAAGGGTCGGGAGATACCCGGACGGCTTTGCTGGTGCCGGGAGTGAAGCTCGTGGCCGTGGCGGACTGTTACGACGGCCGCCTGGCGCGCGCCAAGGAGATTTGGGGCAACGATATCTTCACCACGCGCGATTACAAGGAGATTCTCTCCCGCTCGGATGTGGACGCCATCCTGATCGGCACGCCCGATCATTGGCACAAACAGGCGGCTGTCGACTCAATGAATGCGGGCAAGGACGTCTATTGTGAAAAGCCCATGATTCATGCCTACCCGGACGGCCCTGAATTCATAGCCACAGCGAAGAAGACGCAGCGCATCATTCAGATCGGCAGCCAGCGCGTCAGCTCGCTGCTTTACAAGAAGGCGCAGGAGATCGTGCAGTCTGGCGGCATCGGCCATATCACCGCCATCAGCGCCTGGTGGGACCGCAACTCGGCCATTGGCGCGTGGGATTATTCCATTGCCCCCGACGCTTCCGTCGAGACCATCGACTGGCCCCGCTTTCTCGGCACGGCGCCGAAGATTCCATTCAATCCAGAGCACTTTTTCCAGTGGCGAAAGTGGAAGGCTTATGGCACGGGTGTAGCAGGCGACCTTTTTGTTCACCTCTTCAGCGGCACGCACTTCGTCACTCAGACGACCGGCCCCAATCGCGCCGTGGCCACGGGCGGCTTGCGATTCTGGAAGGACGGCCGCGACGTTCCCGACGTGCTTCTGGGGTTGTTCGACTATCCGCAGGGGTTCAATCTCGCCCTGCGAGTTAACTTTGCCTGCGGCGGCAGCGAGAGCGAAGGTTTCGTGTTCAATGGCACGGAAGGCTCGATGACCATTGGCGACGGCGTCACGCTGTATCGAGTGCCGCGCGAAACCGAGCCGGGCTACAACATCGAAACATTCACTCAGGCGATGCAGGACAAGTTCCTGGTCGAGTACCGCAAGAAGTATCCGCTGACTCAGCCCTCGGCAGGGTACTCCGCGGTGGAGAAATTCTCCGTGCCGGATGGCTACAGCGACAGCTACGATCACTTCAAAAACTTCTTTGCGGCGGTTCGCTCACGACAGCCGGTCGTGGAAGACGCGGTCTTCGGATTCCGTGCGGCCGGCGCGGCGCTGCTCAGCAATTTGAGCTATGAACGGGGCGCGGTGGTTCGCTGGGACCCGGACTCCATGAAGTTGCTGTGATTGTCGATGGACGATTGACAATTGCAAGAGGAAGTGACCCCTCACCCGTTCCGCGACGGCTGGTGAATGCGCCGTCACGGTCCACCCTCTCCCCAGGGAGAGGGCTACTGATCTGGGTTAGGCAGCATCAGGGGGTGCATATGCAGGCCGTTACTTTGCTTCCCAAGGGTCTGTTCTTAGCGTTAGTCATGCTTTTCCAACAAGGCCCGGGCCAAGTCATTCCCGGGACCTTTCCACCTGCCCAGCCTGCCCGGCCGCATCTGCCGGACGTCGACAGCCCGCCGGGCGTGCCTCGAAAGGCACCGCAGCTCAAAATCGATGCCGCCAAGGTGAAGGAGCAGGCGAGCCAACTCGCGAAAATGGCCGAGTCGATTCCACCAGACGTCGAAAAGGTAACGAAAGGACAACTACCTCAAGACCTGGTGCCTCGCCTGAAGCAAATCGAGAAACTCTCCAAGGAATTAAGGCACGAGATTGCGCCGTAGGCAAAGTAAAAGGCTCCCCACAGCGCGTAGCGCAGAGTCCCTGCGGTTGGGACTCTGCGGCTCTTCCATCGAACCCATTTCCGTATGTGCATTGACGATCCGGGAATTACTTAACATCAAAAGCCGCAGAGTTTGAACAGCACAAACTCTGCGCTACCCGGTCAGGCACGGGATTGTGCCTTAGACGAAAGCCCACCAGAGAGAGCACAGTGGGGCGGGCGGGGCGTGCCGTGTGTCCTGTGGTGAGATTGTGGGGGAGGTGCTTCTGCGTGCCGGTTGAGGGCGGCCACAAGGGCCGCCCCTACGGCTTGTCCGGCACGATCAGAAGAGGAATTTCAAGGCAAACTGGATTTCACGATTGCTGTTGCTTGTGCTGGTCAATTGGCCGAGCGCTCCGATAGCGCTAGGGAAGGTGGCAGGCATGTAGGAATTTGGATTGTTGAAGCTGGCGTGGTTGACCGTGTTGTACGTCTCAGCCCGGAACTGGATCTTGTATTTCTCGGTGATGCTGAAGTCCTTGAGCAAGGCGAAGTCCAGGTCCGAGAAAGGAGGTCCGGTTAGGTCGCCGCGCTGCTGATTGCCGTACCGAGGCGTGTTGGCCGCATCGGCAGCCGCAAGTCCGGCGATGCTAAAACAGTCGATGTTATAGTACTCCGCGATCGTCTTCGGGCCGTTGTTGCCATTGCACACACGGTCGGCGAAGAGGCCCGCCGACGTACTGTTCGAGAAGTCGGTGGACGAGATGACCGTGAAGGGGAAACCGGTCTGGTAGCTGTAAATTCCGGAAGCCCTCCAACCGCCGATGATCTCATCGACGATGCCTCTCTTATTGGCGTACTTCTGCCCAACTCCGAACGGCAACTGCCAAACTCCGCTGAATACGACACGCTGGTGCGCGTCATCGTAGGTGGGACCGTAATTGCACGGAATGCAGTTGTCATTCTGACCATCACCGCTCCCGGCCGAATTGCCGGTGCCGAAACCTTCGTCGCCTTCGTTGTCATCGAGAGCGACCTGCCAAGTGTAGCTGGCCAGGAAGGTAAACCCCTGCGCGAAACGCTTGGTCAACTTTAACTGGAGGGAGTTGTAGTTGGACTTCGCGTTGGGGCTGGTGTAAAGCATCTCGCCGTAATCAGGATAGGGCCGGTTGGCCTGCTGGCGCGCGGCGAAGGTGGCGCTGGGCCCGGCAGGCGTGGGCATCGGCTGATTGCCGGGAAGATGCAGGTCCCCAAGGTAGTACGCCTTGTTGCCCACATAGTCAGCTTCCACGGCCCAGTTCTGGGCAAGCTGGGACTGAATCCCAAAGCTGAACTCCACGACTTGCGGATCCTTGTACTGGGGAGAGACGTACAGAGAGACAAACTGATCGGCGAGAGCTGGAATCCCGCCCGCGGAGAGCGCATTTTCGGACGTAACGATTTGCCCGTTTACCACTCCTGGAGGAACTGACCCGGATGAGTTATACAGAATCGAAGTCCCGGTCAAGGGATTGTTATTCACGAAATGCTGATTGTTGAAATTCGGTAAGTCGGTGAATACACCGGCCCCGGCTCGAATCACTAGTTTGTCGCTGGTGGTCGGCTTCCAGGCAATTCCCAGACGCGGGTCGAAATCCTTGTGATCGGGAAAGACCACTGTTCGGCGAGTTCCGCCCGTGAACCCCAACGCGGCGCGCAGGGCCGAGTTCGCCAGCAGGCACTGGCCCGAAGTGGGCGAAATCAGGAACGCGAACTGCGGGTTACTGCAAAAGGCGTCATTCTCAGCATTCGGTAACGCAGACACCAGCACCGCATCACCGGGGCCCGAGAACGAAGCGCCAGTGGGATCCAAGGTGACGTAATTGCCTCGTTTGTCGTAGGGGAAGCCTCGATACTCCCATCGCAGACCGAGGTTCAAGGACAGGTTCGGCCGCACCTTCCAATCGTCCTGCCCATAGAAGGACCAGAATTTTCCTCCCGCCTGCTCAGTGCCCAGGTAGCGGATCTGGTCAGTAGCATAGTTCGGGTAGCCCTGGAGGAAGTCTGCGATATCGGCCACGCCCACCGGGGTTCCTCCGATCGGAATTGCCGGAGTAACTTCGCTGTTGAGGCTGGAGTAGTTGGCAAAGAAGCCGAGCTCTCCATGGGGCGAAGCGGCCGCTTGCTCTCCCAAGATCTGGAAGAACTGAAGCGAAGCTCCCACGTGTGTGGTGTGCTTGCCGTGGGTCCAGGTGAGGCCGTCGCCATAAGTCTCGATCATATCGGGACTGATGACGGGCCGGTATTCAGAGTCCCCGATCGTCGCATAGTTATTGAACCCAAAAATCGGGAATCCGATGGAACTGGCCGAGTATCCCGTTAAACCCTGGACGCCAAAGGCGCTCATGAAGTTCGGGGCGCGAGGGCAGGAAGCACAATTGTTGTTGTCCCAATCGCGTTGGAAGGCCAGGCGAACCTCGTTGAGAAGCGTGGGGCTGAAACTGTGCGTCCAGCCGACAGCTATATTCTGCCCGCGAAAATACAGCTTATCGCCAAATGTCGGAAGACTGGAGTACCCTGAGTAGGGATCGTTCCAGGTTGATTGCCCGAACATGTAACGCGTGAAGAGTTGGTCCTTCTCGCTGAAATTCTGATCGAACCGGACCAGGAACTGGTCGTCCCGCTCGGTGAGCGGCGCGGTCTGATCGTAGTTCGTGACCGTGGGGTAATTGGGCGCGGGGAAGGGGTTGAGGGAGAGTGTGTGCGCCGCCACCGGGTTGATGTTGGTGATGACGTTGCCCGGAGCGGGCGTGCCCACCAGAACACTAGTTCCGGCGTTGGCGCTTCCTGCCGGGCAGACGTAAGACGTGACCGTTCCCGGATCGAAGATCTGGCCACTGTCGAAGTTAAGGTTCGACGGCCCGCCACCGCCGCAGAGATTCACGATCTTGCCGGTCAGCGCGGCGCCCAGGTTGCCGGTCAGTTCTTCCGGCGTGGGCACTGTATTCAGTGCCTCTTCGCCTTCGACACGGCGCAAGCCTTCGTAGTTGACGAACCAGAAGCTCTTATCCTTCTTGATGGGTCCACCCAAGGCGCCTCCGAACTGATTGCGGCGGAATGCCGGCCGCGCGGAACCCGGAATTTGGGCGCCGGTTACGGGATTTGTTCCGTTCAAGGCGAAGAAGTTTCGGGCGTCGAGGTCGCTATTACGCAGGAAATCGTAGGCGGCGCCGTGAAGCTGATTTGAGCCGGACTTGGTGGCGAGATTGATGGTCGAACCGGCCGTCATGCCGAACGAAGCATCGTAAATGTTCGTCTCAAGATTGAACTCCTGGATGGCGTCGGGCGGAGGCGATAAGGCGAATCCGCCGAAAGTGAGGTTCCTCGACATCACACCATCAATCAGGAAGTTATTACTCGAGGAGCGGTTGCCGTTCGAGTTGTAGCTGGTCTGGCTGAACGGCGAACCGAAGGTGCTGCTGGCAAAGCCGCCATTGTCCGTTATTGCTCCAGGAACGAGAACGGCCAGGGAGCCAAATTCCCGCAGGTTCAGCGGCAGGTCTACGACTTGGCGCGTATCGATCACCGTCCCGACCGTCGCCGTTTCGGTGCTGACAATCGGAACCTGGCTGACCACCTCAACCTGCTGGCTGACACTGCCAACGTTCAGCGCGGAGTTCAGGGTCGCGTGCTGGTCCACTTGCAAAATCACTCCGTGTTCGACCGTTTCCGTAAACCCCTCTTTTTGGAAGGTAAGGTCGTAAGTGCCGGCGGGCAGAGAAGGGAAATTGTAATTGCCGGCGGCGTCGCTGGTGGTCTTGGTTGCGATCCCTGTCGCAGTGTTGGTGACCGTCACCGAAGCTCCGGGGATCACGGCGCCGGAACTGTCCGTCACGGTCCCGGAAAGACTGGCATTTAACGTCTGGCCGAAACTGAACGAAGAGGCCAGGAAAACGGTGAGGGCAGAAAGGAATAGAGACATGCATAGAGAATGCCGGTTGGCATTCCTGGCGTGGTGCAGCATTGTAGCCTCCCTTGATTCTGATACTGCCGCGTACACGCACCCTCTGCCGGTCCTCAGCATGATGCGTACGCGACCTGTACCGTCACGACAATTTGTGGTGCTTGCTGCCCAGATCCCTACTGACGCAAAAAACAATCCTGGGTAAGCCCGACGCCCAGGTGCAGTTTAACTGGATAAGGACATTTTGTCCGGGGTTGCCATTTCTGTCAAGTTGTTTTTCTATTCGATTTTTCTATTCCGCTCATCACGATTCTCGTTCTGCGCGAGCCAGAAGCAGCATCGGGAGGCTGGTTGCAGAGGTCGACCCACCCTTCCCTCCCGCGGGGAGAAAGTTGTAATATACCGCCGCCAGAATGAGAAGTATGCTCGGCTCGCGAGGAAGGGTAATTCGATGTTCTGACTGTTTCGGGTCGCCCGGCAAAGCGCGTGCTATCCTTTCCTCAAAACTTGGCGCGCCGCTTCGCGGAGCGGACTTTCTCTAATGACAGGGTGATCGCCTGTCAGCCGTTAGAACGGGTTTGCGGAGGCTATAAACATGAATAGTTCACAGGTAATTCGTAAGGCTTCATTTCAGCTTGTGATCGCTGCGGTGGCTTGTGGTGCACTGGTCAGGACGCTCTATGCGCAGGAAGCGGGCGGGGGAGCGCCGCCCGGCTATCTGAATCCCACATTGTCTGCCGGGCAGCGGGCGGCCGATCTTGTACGCCGCATGACGCTGGAGGAGAAGGCCTCGCAATTGGTGAACCAGGCGCGCGCGATTCCGCGGCTGAACGTCCCGGCCTACGACTGGTGGAGCGAGGCCCTGCACGGAGTGGCCGTGGACGGGACCACCGAGTTCCCCGAGCCGATCGGCCTCGCCGCCACGTTTGACGTCCCGGCGATTCATGAAATGGCCATTGCCATCAGTATCGAGGGTCGCATCAAACACGTCCAGGACGTGCGGGCCGGCCACAGCAATATCTTCGAGGGATTAGACTTCTGGTCGCCCAACATCAATATCTTTCGCGATCCGCGTTGGGGACGCGGGCAGGAGACCTACGGCGAGGACCCGTTCCTGACCGGCCGCATGGGCGTGGCTTTTGTGACCGGCATGCAGGGCGATGACCCGAAGTACTACCGTGTGATCTCGACGCCCAAGCACTACGCCGTGCACAGCGGCCCGGAGCCGACGCGGCACTTTGCCGACGTGGATGTGAGCAAGCACGATATGCTCGACACCTACGAGCCGGCGTTTCGTGCCACCGTCGTGGAGGGCCACGCGGGCTCGGTGATGTGCGCCTACAACGCCATCAACGGGCAGCCGGCCTGCGCCAACGAATTCCTGCTGCAGGATCAGCTACGTGGAAAGTGGGGCTTCCAGGGCTATGTGGTCTCGGATTGCGGCGCCGTTCACGACATCTTCGACGGCCACCGCTACCGCCCCAGCCAGCCACAGGCAACGGCGATCTCGCTCGAGCGCGGCATGGATAATGAGTGCATCGACTTCACTGCGAAGGTCAAGGACGACCACGATTACAAACCCTACATCGACGCTGTACAACGGGGCTACCTCAGTGAGAGTGCGATCGACACGGCGCTTATCCGTCTCTTCACGGCGCGAATCAGGCTGGGCATGTTTGACCCGCCGGAAATGGTTCCCTATACCAAAATCGACGAGAAGGAACTCGACAGCCCCGAACACCGCGCCATGGCGCGCAAGCTTGCGGATGAGTCCATGGTGCTGCTGAAGAACGATGGCACTCTGCCCCTCAAATCAGGAATCACCAAGATTGCTGTGGTCGGCCCGCTGGCGGATCAGACGAAGGTCCTGCTGGGTAATTACAATGGCACGCCCACACATAGCGTCTCCGTGCTGGAGGGCCTCAAGGCCGAGTTCCCTCAGGCGAAGATCACGTTCGTTCCCGGAACCCAGTTCCTGCGCAACGACGGAAAACCGCTGCCGGGCAATCTGCTGACGACTGCCGATGGCAAACCTGGTCTCAAAGCGGAGTATGGCAACTGGGAGGGAATAGATCTGGATTCGGAGGCGAAGCCGGCGCCACTCACGAGTCGGGTTGAGCCCAATATTGACCTCAGCGAAGGCAATCTGCCCGCGGAGGCCGCCGGGATAAAGTCCCTTGGCGCGCAATGGACAGGCTTTCTGACGCCGCCGGATTCCGGCGACTATTTCATCGGAATGCGCGCCGCCGGCTTTGCCAACGTGATGGTTGACGGCAGAACGGTCGCGGAGGAGTGGGAGACCCACGGGGTCGAAGCGCAAGTCGGACGCGTGCACCTGGACAAAGGGCAGAAGGTCGCGCTGACCGTCAACTACGGGAATATGGGCGGAGGCGAGGCTCGCGCACAACTGATCTGGGCGAAGGCCAACAATGCCCCTTCGCCTGAAGCAATCACCGCTGCGAAAAATGCTGATGCCGTGATTGCCGTCGTCGGGATCACCAGCCAACTCGAAGGCGAAGAGATGCCGGTGAACGAACCCGGTTTCCTCGGCGGCGACCGCACCAGCATCGATCTGCCCGAGCCGGAAGAAGCTCTCATCGAAGCCGTCGCGAAGACCGGCAAGCCCCTGGTGGTTGTGCTGATGAATGGCAGCGCGCTGGCCGTCAACTGGTCCAGCGAGCACGCGAGCGCGATTCTCGACGCGTGGTACTCCGGCGAGGAAGGCGGCGCTGCGATCGCTCGAACGCTGAGCGGCAAAAACAATCCCGCGGGCCGACTGCCGGTCACTTTCTACAAAAACCTCAGCCAACTTCCGAACTTTGAAGACTACTCTATGCAAGGCCGCACCTATCGCTATTTCGATGGAAAGCCCCTCTATCCCTTCGGCTACGGTCTGAGTTACACATCGTTCAGTTACACCCACCTGAGCGTGCCGAAGACCATTGTGAATGCAGGCGATCCGGTTGGAGCGGATGTGACGGTGACCAATACGGGAAAGGCGGCGGGGGATGAAGTCGTTGAGCTCTATCTGAAATTCCCGCCCGTGAAAGGGGCGCCGCGGGTAGCTCTGCGTGGATTCCAGCGCGTTCATCTCGACGCCGGCGCAAGTCAGGAGGTTCATTTTGAGCTGAAGAACCGAGACTTGGGCGTGGTGACGGAGGACGGCCATCCGATCATCGCCAGCGGTGATTACACCCTGAGCATCGGCGGCGGCCAGCCTGATACCGGCGCGCCAGGGGTCGCCGGGCACTTCCGCGTTGAAGGCCAGATCGACTTGCCGGAATAGCGGGTGTGCGCTTCTGAAAACGTGCCACGGGCGTCTCGCCCGTGTCGGGATTGTTATGCAACGCGCGCACGGGCGAGACGCCCGTGCCACGAGATCGAGATGGAACGATTCCTCACCGCGAGGGATTGTTGACGCTCCCGACGCGTGGTGCATACGTCCCGACGTTCTTTGTCGGGATGTATGCGCCCGTTGAGCTTGAGAGGGGCCGAGACATGCCCAAGAACGGCGCGTCTGCGCCACCCGAGATGTCAAAGTTGTATAGGCTAGTTACTGGGTTGGGGTAGTTTGAGGCGTACTCGACGGGGTTGAGTCCTGGGACGTAGGAAGGGAGAAGGGCCGGACAAGGCTGGTGAGGGATGCGCGCCCAGGAACCGGGCGGTGGGGGACCCATTATGGGGTCACGAACACGATGGATTGCCGCTTTCGCGGGAATGACGCGGCCTTTGAGTAGGGGCGGTTCGCGAACCGCCCCTACCAGCCCGATTCGCGGGAATGACGCGATTTTTCAGGGGAGCCATCAGCTATTCTGCGAAGATAACCAATAGTCCCCTTGACGGATCGTTAGCGGCTGCCTTGACGGAAAAGTACGACCCGCGCGGTTCGCAACAACGTCCTCAGGTCGAGAAGGGGCGAGGCATTACAGATGTAGTAGAGGTCATACTGAAGCTTCCTCCGGGAATCCTCCAGACTCGAACCATAGGGATAGTTAACCTGGGCCCATCCGGTGATGCCGGGCAGCACGTAATGCCGCAAAGGGTAAAAGTTAATTGAATCGTTCAAGAGTTCGACAAATTCGGGCCGCTCGGGACGCGGACCAACGAAGCTCATTTCTCCGCGCAAAATATTGATCATTTGGGGCAGTTCATCGAGGTGAAGCTTGCGCAGGACTTTCCCGACGGTGGTCGCGCGGGTGTCATTGACTGCGGCCCATTGCGGCCGTCCCTCTTTTTCGGCATCCGGTCGCATACTGCGGAACTTCAGCAATTCGAAGGGGCGTCCCATCCAGCCCACGCGCTGCTGGCGGAAGAGAATGGGCCCCGGCGAATCGATCCGGACTGCCAGCGCCGTCAGCAACATGAGCGGCAGAGCGGCCAATAAACCAACGCATGACAGGAAGATGTCCGAGAGCCGTTTTAGCCGGCGGAAAAGACGAGTTTGCAACAATTCAAAGCCCTGCGCCACAGAAAGCCAGAACTCGCTCAAGATGTCGAGTGGTAATTCCTCCGACGCGCGCATGCAGAAGTCGAGTAAAGAGTAGACTTGAATTCCCTGGAAGCGTAATCGGGTGAGTACGCCGGCGAGTTCGGAAGTCATGGAATCCCTGCGGACGACGACGACTTCGACGCTGCGCTGGGCAACAACCTGCATCAGGTTCTCGGAAGTGGCGGGACCTAAATCCGCCACGCTCCCGGCCCTCTCGGAGGCTATCGGCATGGCAGCCGCAGGCCACTGGATCTCGTGTCCCAAAGCGAATACAGTCCCCGCTGCATGGGGAGCATAGGCATAAGCACGATGCGCCCCGGTGGTCCATCCGGCCAAAAACCCCGAAGCATCGGCTGACGCTCGCCTCGGCTTGCCGGTTCCCATGCGCAGCATTCCCACCAGATGATAGTGGGGGTTGACGCGGTCCACCGCCGCGCGCAGGCTCTCCGCGTCCTTTGCACTTCCGATCAGCAACAACTCTTCCGGCGACTTGAAGCGACAAAGACTTCGGAAATAGCACTTCCGCCAAACATACGTGGTTGCAGGCAGAATCAAGGTGGCAAACTTCATCGGCCGATAGCACGCGTTCTGCCAGTGACAGAGATGGAAAAAGAGGTAGCAGAAGGCGCTCCCGGCGCCAACGGCCAGGACCACTCTTACGAAAGTTCCTAGCCCGTTCAGCCGGGCCGCGCTGTAAAGGTCGAATACATAGATCGCGGCTACGTACGCGAGCAGGAGCAGCAGCAACGACATGAGCTCCTGCGTCAAGTTCCCCGCCTTCTGCTGCGGACTCCAGCCTGCCATTGCACAAGACAGAATCAGCGCGATGTCGCCAAGAAACAGCGCGATTTTATCCCGATTCGGATGTCCCCAATGCATGTCAGTTCAACTCGCCTTCACGATGGGCGTCCTTGCGGCGAGGGGCCGCGATTCGCTCATCAAGACTGCGCCATCTTTTTCTCTTGGAATCAACAAGGGCGGAGGCTCAGCAGGTTGCGGAATAACCCTCGGGTTCTGTCATTCTGACCGAAGCGAAGAATCTGGGCAGTTGTGGTTTCAACGAACTGCGGAGATCCTTCGTCGCCTTCGGTTCCTCAGGATGACAGCGAACTGGTTTTTCCCGCAGCCTGTTGGAGAGCCGCTGTCACTGGCGTCCATCCCCGTGCGCGAGGGTTGCCACAATAAGAGGGTTCTATAAATGGTATGACTTCAGAAATGCTTTTTACCGAGGAACGGCCTTGAGGTGCATCCAAAAAGCACGCCACGCGTACTGCGCCCACCAGTTGAGAGCAAGACCGAAAGGCAGCTTTGACTCGTTTCTGTAAATGTGCCAGCAGGCCATCGCGCTTGCGAGCCTGTTTCCATTCCTGCTCGTGTCCAGCAGACGGTAACGACCCAGGTCCTCGGGAAGGCGGTGGCCGACATGTCCATTCCTTACGATGTGGAGCCAGGCGATAAAGTCTTCGTTCCAACCATCGCGCTCGGAAGGGAATTTGAAGTCCGGCAATTGCTGCCGGTCGACGACTACAGTCAGGCAGCCAATGCCCCGGCGACTATGTAGAGCTGGAAGGTCCAACCGGTCCGGACCCTTGACGAGGGCGCCAGTCTTTTCCCCGTCTCGCGAGACATGGCGGTAATCATGGTAGATGAAACTGTAATTGGTTGATTTCATCCATGCGATGCAGCGTTGCAATTTTTCAGGCAACCAAAGGTCGTCGGCGTCCAGAAACGCAACGTACCTCGCCCGCGCGCATTCGAGCCCCACATTCCGCGCCTTGGACGGCCCACCCTGGCGCCGGGTCTGAAGCAATCGAAGACGAGGATCGGCGGCTGCCGCTTGCGCGATTAAGTCAAGCGACCCATCGGTCGAGTTGTCGTCTATCAGGATGTGCTCCCAGTCAGGCAGTGTCTGGTTTTGCACCGAATGGAGCGTAGCAGGAAGAAACTCGAGCGCATTGAAAACGGGGGTAATCACTGAGACTAATGGCATGTTGGTCCGTCCCGATCAAGGATTGTCAGATTTCGCGGTCTGCTGCCTAGGCGTCTTAGCGCCCGTTCTTCACCAACTTGAGCTGTCCACGACCTCGGTTTTGGGGGACTGGGGACGCTCGAACTCAAGTAACGTGTTCAAGCGGTCGGAAACCTGGCGTCAAACTCGGCCTCCTACCGCCTGCTTGGTTCAAATTTCGTGTTTAGCCCTTTCCGTATACTGGGAGCATGTCTACGGGAAGTGTCACTATCGGTGCTTTGCAATTTGAATTCGGCGCAACACCCTATGACCAACCACAGAGTGGATATAAACAGCGAAGCGTTCAAGAGAATCCCCACGATATATGCCCTGACCACCCACTTACCGTGAAAGCCGCGTGGGTAAAACATCAGCAACAAGATGATCAGCACACCTAGAATCCCCATGCGTTCGACCACGGCTCCGGCGCCGTGGTTGTCGTCGCGTAGCGCGCGCAGATCACTGAGCAGGGAGCGGAAAGAGGAATCGGGCCAGACATGGACGGCCACATCTCCGTCGAGGGCGCGGTCCGTCGCGTCGGGGTCGATTTGTACGTCGAACGACCCGAAGGGCTGGCTGGAAATCTGGTGAAGGCCAACATAGAGGCCCAACAGACGATCCGCAAAGCTGTATTGACCGAGAATCCAGAGTGGATTACTGGCGACACCGGAAAGGACGGACGCTCCCCGCGAATCTGACGCGCCGAGACTCCCTGCAACGGGGACGGTCACGAGGAGGGACTTCCCGAGGATTGCGCACTTCGCTACCATTGACAGTCTTGAGCTAAGTAATGCGGCCAGGGCTACGACCAGCGCAAGGACCGCGCCCGTCCCGGATTTTGTAATGACCAGCATTACGCACGAGGCAACCACAACGAAGTACGCGGCATTCCTGTGGGATTTCCAATACTCTCGGTGAAAGAAATACAGGGAGACTATAAAGAGGATGCACATATTCCCCATCATGGAAGGCTCTGTGCACAATCCGTTTGGGCCCCTACCCTCGTCGGCAAACCAGCGAGTGTCCGACAGCATGTGCGCGAATGTCGATGCATAGATGGAAGGAAGCCACATTTGGAGAAAGAGTGCCCTGCAATAGAGCGCAACTACGCCAACGAAAACCCTCGGGGACATGTACTGATAGAGGTTGCGCACCGCGAAGTAAACAGGGAATGCCATCGCGATCTGCCCGCAAGCGCGGAGCGTGGCGGGGAGATCCTTGAATGCCGCACCGGGGCTGACGTAGACCAGGCTCAGCAGCCCCAGGCCTAAGATGAGAAGGTCTTCACGCCTGAAAGAAAGCGTGCGGCGGGCGAAAAAGAAAAGCGCGAACAGGATTCCGACCGAAGTCCCCAGAGCCGTCAACTGCACGTCCATGTCCGGTAGGACTATCGGGGACACGTAGGGCAGGAGTGCAGTGGCGAGGACCGCATTGGCTCCAAAGCGGACAAGACGATCCGTTACTGAACACCTTTGGAGGAGAGGGGAGCCGTCAGTGAGTCCCACTTCAGCGCTCATGCCGTTACTCCATTGGCGGTGCAATGTGTATCAACGGTAAGACAGGCCATGGCAGTCTTAGTGGCGGCGTCGCTGGGGAGTGTCATGATGCTTCTTCTTCTTCGGATGTGGCCATTTTGTAAATCGCTGACGCCCTTACCAGCGAACGGCCGGGGTCAACTTGGAGGTAAGACTCTACCACGGCCCTAGGTTCATAGGCTGACAAGGAGACAGGTGCATCCGCGGACCTAACCGCCTGCCGTAGCGTGTTGAGCACACTGCCATGCTTAAAAGACAGCGGAAACAGGTGTACCTGGGTCCCGATAAGTGGGAGGGCTATTTCGATGCCGCCGCCGCAGGCAGGCATTGCCACAGCACACCCTTAGCTTAACGCCTCCAGATAGGTAATTCCAAACGGCTCCATTTCGTTTCCCGATACAAATACTTTCGTCTGCCGGAGGTATCGTCGCACGCGGGCTGGGTCCAGATTACCCGTGAATTCGATCGCTGGGTTTCCACGGAACGATGACTGCAGGTTTGCGAGTAGGGGACCATCCCCGATGACGCAGATTCGCAATTCGGGATTCTCCTTCTGCAAATCGCACATAGCAGGCAGAAGCTGGTGAATGTTCTTTGCGCGAAGAAGTCGCCCGACGTAGGTTAGGTAAGTCTTCCGGGGCCACTCGTCTGGCCGCTCCAAAAAACAGGACTGGACCGGATTGCCGATTACAGCGTCGACCTTCAGATCGAATAGGCCTCTGAGGTGAGCCGCCACGTAATCCGATACGGCCACGAGGCGGGTTCGGGAGCTGCAATTCGCGACCTTGAATGATCCCAGTATGGCCACCATTCGGCACCATCCCTGCGCATCTGCCCGGGGGAAACCGTGAGCTACACATATAGCTCGGCGGGCAATGGGCGCCGCGAAAACCGCGGTCGTGCTCAAGATTTTGAGAACACGAGGATCACGTAAGTCGCTCCACCGTTTGAAGATTCCTTGGGGTGAAATAACTTCGCTGGGAATCCCGAGGGCTGCGAAACCCTCGGACAGCCCGGAAGCAAACGCTGTCAGGCCACCGACCTCGTGGCCGCCTGTGATTAAGACTTTTTCCGGAGTTGGCATTTCCCGTCTATGAAAGCGCCTGCGCACTCGAGGCACAGGCTGGCAGACTTTCGCTCCCCCCTCCCGCGCAATCGCGCAGAAAGATTACTATCCCGTAGGCCAAGCCGAGGACGCCCGTGCAGACGAAGTAGCTGAATCCGACGCCGGCAACTCCCCAGGTTTTGACGGCCAGCAAGGCCAGGATAACTGTGGAAGCCGCAACCGCGACTGACTGCACGAGGAAGGGTTCGCGCTTGAAGGAGCGCAGATAAATGGCCATGCTCTGCACGATGAAGCCACTCAAGCAGGTGAGCAGTAAAAGCGCGAAGATTTGTGGCGACGCCATGCGGGCGGCCAGGCGCGGGAGGAGGTATTGCACGGCAACGACCGCCATCTCGCAGGCGACCGCCGCGCAGACGAGCAAGCTCAGCGCCTGCCGCAGGGTGCGGAAAAACAATGCCTTGATTTCCGGAAATTCGCTGCGGGCAATCATCTGGCCAAAAGGCGTCGCCTTGGTGGACATCCAGGAAAGCACCAGGGTCGAGAGATAGGCGGTGACGCTAAGCGACATTCCGAATTGGCCTGCTTCCGTCGGGCCGCGATAGGCGAAAAGGATGGGGGTGAAGACCGTCAATGAGAAGTAGGCGCAAACCCAACTGACGGCGATCTTCCATTGGAAAGGCCAGACTTCGCGGCGCCAGGAGACGGCGCGCTGCGCGGAGAGGAAACGGAGCAGGCCCAGGCACAGATTGCGCCGACTGTAGAGGAACACCAGGCCTGCCGCGGCATAGCCAAGGTTGACCATGCCCGGCGAGAACAACCCGTGGTGAAGAAGGAGCGCTCCCCAGGCCATGCCCGCTCCCAGAAGAGACTGGCCGAAGCGCATGCGGCCGACCTGCCAAACCTGCCCACATCCTTCGAGAAATGAAAAAAACGGATTCAGCAGAAACAAGAAAGCTGTGGCGAATACCGCGACCACCCAAGGACCCTGCCACGCCACGGGAGTCGCGCTGCGGGCGTGATGCGAAAAGAAGTAAGCCCCAACAGGCAGGAGTGACACGCACAGGACGACTGCCGCGACCAGATACCACCGTAGGGTTTTCTGGATGACGGAAGCCAGCCTGGCGTGCGCCACCGGGTCGCCTTCCACTCGTCCGTCGGGATGAAGAGTCAGATGAGCGCATTCGTGGGCGGCCATTTGCAGGATTACAAACGAAAAGCCGAGTTCGAACACGATTTGCAGCGAAACCAGGCTCAATAATGTGTAGTAGTAGCCCTGCTCGATGGGGGTAAGAAAGCGAAGGATCAGCAGGACGGTTCCGGTACTGGCGAGAATTTGAACGACGCGCGCGAGCACGGTGTAGGCGATGGCGCGGTCGATGCCGAAGATGTGCTTCAGGCGCAGCGCCAGGCTGTACCATAGCGGCATCGTTCGAGTGCCGGCCGAGGGGAGAGCCAGGGCGGCGCCTTTTGTGGCGGGACTCATAGGACCGGAAGGGGCAATGTACTGACCACTGGCCATCGATAGAAGCCTTTTACAGCTCCGCCCTGTGACTTACAGGGGCGTGTGTCACCTTACCGTTACAGTCCTAAGTCATCAGTATTCAGTTATGAGTCAACTGATCACTGAACACTGCACAGTCGCCACTAGTGCTTACTCGCAGAAGTAAGCGTTCTTATTTGTCAGGCGTCGGAAGGGCGGGGCTTCAGCCCCGTCGCAGAGATCAGGCCAGTCCTCGGGGCTTTAGCCCCTGAAGCCGCGTTGCTTAAGGGCCTAAAGGCCCCTCAACCGCGCTCTGCGTACCGGCGGGGCTAAAGCCCCGCCCTTCCAGGCCTCGGAATAATTGCGCTCATTAACGCAACTAAGCGCTAGCCACTAACCACTGACTATTGACCGTTTCGGCCGGCCCACGGTATTGCTGCCTTTACGGTTTGGAAGACTTCGAGTGCGAAGAGTTTTCCGGGATCGGCAGGATCGATTCCCTGCCAAAGCGTACGGGCGAAAACCCGGACCACTCCAAAGGAAAAAGCTAACGCGGTACCCAGCAGGACAAGGAGCGTGCGCGGGGGGAATGATCTCTTGTCCGGCAGGTTGGGGGGGTCGAGCACCTTCACGGTTGGGATTTCTTTGGCTTCTTGAACTTTGGCTAGCTCGTACTCTTGCGTTAACGTTTCGAACACCGCTTCTTCAATCTTGGTTCGGCGGCAAAGGTCAGCGTAAGTTACGCCGAGCAAGGGTAATCTCCTGATGGACGGATAAAGTGCATCACTCTCGGCAGGGTCTGTGAGAGATGTGCTTTCGCCCTTGCCGCCGATCCTGTTGAGCTGACTTTGGAGCTCAGCGACTTTCGCTTCCGAGGCACGGACGCGGACGTTGTTATTGGTGTAAACCTGCCGCAGCCCTTCGAGTTCTGAGCGGGCGGCGATAAGCTGGCCCTGGAGAGTCGCCGCCGCGTCCACCATGGCCTTGCCTTGCTCCTTGATGTCAATCGCCGTGTTCTTGCTGGCAAACTGACTAAAGTCCTTTTCTGCAGATTCCAGGTCTAAGTTGACCGCTTTCAACCGTCCTTCGAGGAAGATGCGCTCACGGCGCGCCGAAGACGTGGTCATTTCGGCCGCCAGGCGGTTCAGTTCTTCAACATATGCCTGGGCTAAGGCGGCGGCTCGCTGAGGGTTCTTGTCGGTGACCGTAATCGTGGTGATCTGGCTCTTGCGATCTACGGCGGCGCTCATATGGGACGCAAGTTCCTGGCGCGCGTCCTCCATGCGGCGAACGCCATAAACCTTCTGCAGATTGAACTTCTGGATGAGGTGGTCCGCCACGGTGCGGCTGGTCAAGATGCCGATAAACAGGTCGCTGGTACTTTTGACGCCAAGCATTTCACCCGCCATGCCCGCGAGGCCGCCCGTCTGGCCTGAGAGCGCCGCAGCCGCCATGGCCAGGCCGGAACCAGGTTGGCTGTCAGGCGGCATCAGGCGGGAAACGGATTGATAGCGGTTGGGGATGAGAAGCGCCACCGCCACGGAAAGCATCAGGCCGACGCCGGCAACGCGCGCCAGGAAGCGGCGACTGTCCCAGACGAGGCGAAGATGCGCAACCGTGTGTTCGCGCACCGCACGCTCGTCAAATTCGAACTGGGGCTCGGGATGGTCGCCCAGGAGATCGCCGTTCGACGGAATTACCGAGACAGCCGCGTCGCCATCGGAACGTCCTGCTAGCGTGTTTATATCGTGTCCTTTCATAGGTCTTATTTCGAAATCCCCCATTGGCGAGGCCAGTAGGTAAGCTGTAACGACCCCGTCACGTTGTTCTTGGCCTCCGGCGCAAGCACAGGTACCAGCCATTGTTCGTACTGAACAGAAGCTGACATGGTAAGCCCGCTGCCAATCTGGTAATTCACTTTCACCGAACCGTCATTGAGCGTGCCGCCGTGGGGAATGAAAGTGCTTGCCACCTGGGCATGGCGGTATCCAAACTCGAGGGAAGTTCGCGGGCTGAACCAATATGTGCTCCAGCCCTGGTAGCCCGTACCCACCCGGCCAATCCAATCGCCAATCAGATTATTCCTGTTCGTATAATTATCACGATAGAACGTTTCCCAATAGGTGAACTGCCCTGCGTGACTCGACGCGGCCGGTGAATTCGTAGTTACCGCCTCGGCGCGGAAATCCAGTTTCGGCACATGCGGAACGCGCACCAGATGCACACCGGGATTGATCAGCGCACGCAGAGGAGTGAGGGCAACTAGCGGAGTCGGATCGTCACGCGACATTGCGGTGCCATAGACTGTCAGCCAATTGCGAAGCCCGGGAATCCTGTAATCGAAGTCGAATCCGCCGTTGCGCTGGCCTGGGTTGTCCCAGGCGGGATACCAAACGGAGGACTTCATGCTGAAATAGGTATTGAAGAGCGATCCGAAGGTCAGCGCCCGGCCCACACCGCCGAATTCGGCGGTTCGTGAGAAGCCAAGCTCCAAGTTCTCAGTCGGCTTGAGGCTGATTCTTTCCCCGTGAAAGAAAGGCCGTGGCGGGAACTGGTTCCCCGCGAGCTGGCCAAGAAAGGCCTCCACTTTCACCGGGCCGAGGCGCTCAAACATCCAAGGAAGAGTGAATGGGACGTCTCGAGCAACGCGAAACATGCAGATGGGTTCGGCATTGTCACTGAGCAGCAGGGACCCGCCCCGGTTCGGGCCCCACCACAGGCTCTGCTTGCCAAAGGAGAGATCCCAATTGGCAATTTTGGTGAGAGCATAGGTGTCGAGAAGAGTGAACCGGTTTATTTCCGGCAGTGGGTGAGCCGGCCCGGCGGGCGTGCCGTCAAGTTGGCCGATTAGATCCTGGACCCCTTGGGAGTAACCTGGGCCTGCGGGCGAATGCTGGTACTCGCCGCGCGCGTACACAGTGAAGCGTCCCCAGTTGCCCCAGCCGGAAAATCCTGTGACCGGATCGAACCCCTCGGCATAAGGGCGGCCGAAATCGTTGATGAGCGTCTGGCCGAAATGGTAGCTGTCATTCAGCGGCTGGCCGGAAATGCCCAGCATGCGTGTGTAGAGGGACTCCACTTGCAGGCTGTGACCCGGTTCGGGAGGATCCGGATCGAGCTCGAATTCCCGCGCCAGAGCCGCGTAAATGCCACTCGCCTCCGCGTTGTTGGATTCCCTCTCGCGAATCGTCTCGCCCGCTTCCTCGACCAGGCGGGTGCACTCGGTCCTTGTCCAAGGCCGCATGCTCAGGAATTCCGTGTGGATGTAACCCACGGCTGCCAATCTCTCCAGGTCCGCGTAGATCCAACTGTCGAGCGGAACATAGGGCGAGGCTACATTTTGAGGCTTTTGTGATTCTTCCGGGCGGTTCTCACCGGATGGGCCGTTCCAGGCTGCTCCGCCCAGGCTCGCGTCGTGATGTTTATTGTACATTTGACGGGCGGTCAGCCAGCCGATCGCCCCACCTACCAGCACGTCAGAAGGGAAGTGCTCATTGCCCGTAACGCGCGAGAGGCTGACGGCGCCGGCAAGCCCGTAAGCAAACAGCTTCGTCAGCGGGCCGGGATATTGATGGGCAATCGTGCTGGCGATGGACTAGGCAACCGCGGAATGATCGGAGGGATAATGACGTGCCACCCCTGAGAAACCTCCCTTGCGCGCCGCTTACGTCAGGCCGTTCGCGGCCGAAGATGCCTTGGAGGACAAGGCTGGAAGTAAGAGCAGTGAGCGCCGATTCTCCGCTCAAAAGGCCAGCTTCCTGTTCGTGGTCGTCTCCGGTTTTCTGCCCGAAGAGATAGAGTGCACCGCCCACGCCAACCAGCGCTCCGAGGCCGAGGTTCGAGAAATCCACACTCCTCCTCGTGTTGGGTGCCGAAAGGTTGTCGTGTTGCATGATGGCGTGGTCGGCGGCAATTAACCCTGCGGCAGCGCCCCCCAGCATCAATAGCCACCTTGCATCGTTCGACCGTATTCGATGCGGACTCGTCAAGAGATCGCGCTCATCTCCCGCCAAACGTTTAATCCATGGCTTGGCGTTGTCCCGTCGCAATGGCGAATTCGTTTCGTTCCCGCCTGCCTGGCCGTCAGCCTGGATGGGCCCATCCGTTGACGAGATTTCCTGTCCGCGGGTCAGCGAGGCAGCCAGAAGAACGATCGCCAGCGTCGAAGCGAGGTTTCGAAAGACCTTCCTTCGCCTGCCCGATGGGCTGGCATCGAATTGGCTGCGGCCAAGCCGCGTTTGCCTGCTCATGGAATGATCGCAGCCGTAAGCGCGCCAGCCTCCGCTATCTGTGCCAGCGCGATGATATTCTTCCAGCGGGCGCCGCCCAACGTTGAGCGCTCCGGTACGACAACCGTGTCGCCGGGGCGAACCGCGGCGGAGAGCACGCTGCCGGACCACCACTCATTCCCATGCCGGCTTTCCACTTCTCCATCCGCACGGACAATGAAGATGGCGCTCTTGTCGGCCAAGCGCGTGGCCCCACCGCCTTGGGCGAGATACCAGCCGGCGTTTTTGCCGGGCACATAGGTAATGGCATTGGTGTTGTAGACTTGGCCCACCACAAGGACGAATCCCGGCTGTTTGGGGATCTCAATCGAGTCGCCGTTGCGGAGTTCTAAATCCTGCGCTGAGTGTTCCAGTCCTTTTAGGCCGGGCTCGAGGCGAATCACCAGGCGTCCGGTAACTGGAGCCCGCCGCAATGCCTCAAGGGCCCGCTGGCGCTGCTGCATGGCCTCTGCCTGGAGCGCGGCTTCTTCGGTTCCGTTGGCCGTCACGGCTGTCTTCACTACAGGGCTTTCCTGCTCGAGACGCTGAATAAGATCCTGCCGGCTGCTTTCCTGGAGCTCCCGAACCGAGCTGCGCGTAAATATGATGCCCTGGGGATAAGCGGTAGGCAGTAAGCCTCCGGCGCGCTTCAGCAGGGAACTCAAGCGTTCGCCGGGCCGGATGCCAAAGACTCCGGGATTCCTGACCTCTCCCTTCGCGGAGGCAGCCGCACCCAGATCGTTCCACCCCGGTAGCTGCGGTACGCTCAGCACGTCGCCGTCCTTGAGGGGCAAGTTGCGGCTCGGATCACTGGAAACAGCCGTCAGATCAACAGCCGCGTGCTCGCCTGAGGGCGCGGCGCCGCTCGCCGCATGATAGCGCGTGAGGTCGGCATCTTTCAGATCGGCGCTGCGCTTCGGACCCCCTGCGACCCGCACCAGATCCTCGATGCGCATGTCCGCTGAGAGCGGGTATCGGCCTGGGTTAACGACTTCACCCGCGGCGTACACGCTCGGCGGATCCACGCGGCGGAGACTTCGGTGTACGATGATGCGGTCGCGCGGTTCGACCAACAAGTTCTCAACCGGGTCGTCATCGAGCGCCGCAGCAAGATTCACGTCCAGGATCCTGACCGAGCCGTCCGGCTGGTTGCGGAAGAGTTGCGCCGAATCAAGCGCCGCATCCGGCAGTAAGCCTCCGGCCTGGTAGATCGCATCGCGCAAATGCATCTGGCCCGAGGTGCTGTACTCGCCCGGGACGCGCACCTCTCCGGAGAGCCAAATCACCGGCGCGGCCTCAAGATCGAACCGGCCGAAGATGCGGACGGTATCGAGCGGTTCGAGTTTCGGCGAGGCTGAGGGATTGGTAAAGGCCGCCTCCAGGTCGAAGCTTTCCACTACCGGCCGCCAGTCCGGTTGGCGCAGGCGAATGATTTCGGCATAGTGCCTGGCCGGCTCCGGAAGAAGGTCTCTGTAAGAGGCGATGAGGTCGGGGATGTGCATGCCCGGAGTGCAGGCATAACGCCCGGGTCGCAAAACATGACCTTGCAGATAGACTTCGTCGGTATTGTAAGGAGCGATAGGGAATATGTGTATTTCGTCGCCATCGCGCACGGCAAACTCGGAGAGCTGGCGGCGAACGGCCTGGGGGTCGCTGGTGTTGTCAAGATTGATGTCCAGCATGGTGCGCTTCTCGTGCGCCTCGAGGCGCTGAACCTCAATGTGACGCAGCGCCGCTGCAGGAAGAACGCCACCGGCCAGGTCGAGCACCTTGGCGAGATTAGTTTCGCCGTGCAGTTCGTAGACAGCCGGACGGCGAACCATGCCGTCCACCGTCACCAGCGGACCAACCGGGGGCACGAGTAAGGTGTCCCCGTTCTCGAGGTTTTTCAAATCACCGCGAATGCCACGCAGCAGCAGGTCGTAAACGTCCACGTCTTCGACGAGTTGCTGGCCGCGTACGTGGCGGAGAAGGCGAAGCGACCCGCGGGGGGTAACGCCTCCAGCCGCGAACAGGGCGTTGAGCGGCGTCGAAAGCGAGCTGATGTCGTAGGCTCCCGGTGACGTTACTTCCCCGACCACGTATACGCGCACGGTGCGGAGCCGCCCCAGCGAAATGTCAGCGGACATGTCACGGTACTGCGTCCGGAGGACGCGTTGCACGGCCTCCTGGACCTCGCCAAGTGTTCTGCCGCTCACCAGGAGGGGTCCGGCTTCCGGCAACGACAGGCGGCCTTCGCGGTCTACGGTTCGAAACAGCCGCTGCGAGACGCCACCCCAAAAATCGATCGTCAGTCCGTCGCCCGGCCCCAGGACGTATTCCGGGCCCGCAGGAAGATCGATTGGAATCCCTGAGTTTTCAGGACGCCGTCGAAACACATCCAAGCCAAAACGCTCCAGGCGCCCCGTGCGCGGCGCGGCTTGCACGTAGAGGTCGTAGAGAGACGGCACGCCGGCGTACGGGTTGGGCGATCTCACCATCGTAAAAGGCTCGGAGATCCCGGGCGTCTGTGGCTGGGTCCGTGGCGCAAGGTTGTGCGGCGTCTGCTTCTCCGGAAACTCGGGAAGGAGAGCGGGCATCCCCATGGCAGCATCGCCGATCCCGGGCGTCTGTGGCTGGCTCCGCGGCGCAACAGCGGACGGCGCCTGCTTTTCCGGATAGTCGGGAAGGAGAGCGGGCATCCCCGTGTTGGCATCGCCGTTCTCTTCGGACCGAAGGGAGACGGGCTGTGAATTCGGCTTTGCCGGCCCCAGCGGGGAAGCACCACTGGCCGTCAGCATCGACGGAGCGCTCTGGTCAGGGCTCTCGAGGTCTGGGGGAAGAGTCTCGGTCCCCGGCTGTACCGGCGGAGCGAGGTTGGAGGCCGACGTGGGTTGGCTCGCCGGAATAACCGTTGGGTTCGTCGGCGTCGCAGAAGGTCCCGATTCAGGTCCGAGGTCGGTCGCTGCCCGAGCAATTCGGGCCGCGCGAGCTTTCCTGACCAAGTCTTCCTCTTGCCCCTGGGGCGATAGTTCATTGATCTGCGGTGTCAGGTAGCCGTATCGCTGCAGCAGGCGTGTAGCGAGAGCGCGGAAAGGTGTGTCATTCTCCAGCCGATCCAGGATGGCCGCATCCGTCATGTCGCGTTCGGCGACGATTTGGCCCTTGTCCGTGGCCTGCTTGGCCGTGAGGCGTTTTAGCTCGACCATAAGGCCGGGATCCTTGGCAAGCACGTCGCGGATCTGTGGGACCGAAGCAGAAACCAAGTCAAGGTTGTCCTCAGCCCAATCCGAGACGCGTTCTTGCTCCCGGGGTTCGGAGGCCTGCCGTTGCTTCTGGGGGGCTGCGGCTGACATGGATGAGACTGCGACAACAAATATGACGACCGCTCCAACGACAATCCACCGGGTGACTGCAGCCCCGACGGGTGGAAGAGAGACCGTGCAGCCGGGGAAGCTTTCGAGAGCCCGGTTTTGGTTGCGTGACATCCTTTTGCTCCTTGAGAGGCTGGGAGAACTCATATCAGGCTGCACCCCGGAATGGTTTGGTTCGAAGGATACCAAGGAGGGCTTCTTCCGAGGCCTCCAGATGGCGGAAATGAATGTCAGGTGACGCCCAAAAGTAAACGAAATAATTCCGGTGCTGCGCAACGGCAATAATACGCACATCGGGCCGCTGCCGCAGCGTGATGTCGCAGACGTTAGGCCGCTCCCACAGGTTGTCTTGCGAGATGATGACGAAATCCGGGTTTGTCTCTTCCACTCTTTTCGGAATGTCGGGCTCGTCCGGAACGTCGTTGACGATCTCAATGTCGGGCTGATCTCCCAGTGTGGCGAGGATTAAGTCGCGCATGAGACGGGGACGATTTGCTACTAAAACCCGAATAGGGTTTTCCATGGCACTCTCCGAAGAGCGTGAGTATTAGCCACAAGTGGCCGACTGACAAGGTTCAAAAGCGGACCAGAAATGGACTAATAGGGAGGCGAGTCCGAGATTAGTCCGAAATTGATGCTTTAGTTGGGGAGAAACTTGCTTGTCGATCAGATGTCTGTTCGAGGGGGAGCTAACCGGACAGGGTTCAGGATCGAGCACGTGGCCTCGACCCGCAGAGCGCGACTTGTCTAAAGCTGCCCGTGCCGGGGCTAGTACTGGTCCCGCAAGGAGTTACACGAACACTCGCTCATGACGAACTGCCCGATCGAGAGCGGCAGCGCACGCTGCAATTGTGTTGCGTCAAGTGAAAGCGACATAATGTCTTAATCATTACTTCAGTTAATAACAACTAAAATTACTATTGACAAACTACTTTATCAATTAGTATCATCCCTCGCGGTGGACCCCAGCGACCCTCGCAGGAATATGTTTTCTCCTAGAAAACAAGCTGAGGTTTTTGAAGAATGAAGGTGACAGCAACCAAGCTGATTAATGATCGGCCTCAAGTGTACGTCCTTGTCGAAAACCGCCTGGTTCGAGAGACGCTCGTTCGTCTGTTTCAAGAACGGGCGGATTTCTGTGTGGTCGGGCACGGCGGCTCCAAGGAAGCAAGTGAAGTCCCCAATTCGCAGTGCGATATCGTTCTCCTGGACGATCTGGAGACTGTTTCCCTCTTCGGGCACTCCTTCTTCAATAGACTCGAGGCGACTCGCGCAGTCAGCGCCGTGTTGATCGGAATGGAAGACGCTGAAGAGCAATTCCTGGAAGCCGTGCGCTTCGGAGTTGCAGGTTACTTGCTCAACGACGCCTCAGCATCCGACGTTATTTCCGCCGTGCGCGCCGTCGCTCGCGGGGAGGCTGTCTGCCCACCCCGTCTGTGCCGTGCACTATTTCGCTCTGTCGCCCAAGCTGCCCTTGAAGCGTCGCCTCAGATTAGTCAAGAACCGATGCACATTCTCACAATACTCCAGCAGCAGGTCATCGCACTTGTCGCAAAGGGGTTGACGAACAAAGAGATCGCTTCGCAGTTGAATCTGTCAGAGTTTACTATCAAGAATCATCTTCACAGAATCATGAAGCGACTCGAAGTGGAAAGCCGGCACGAAATGGTGAAAGTCGTCCGCACGTTTGGCTACGTCGGCCTCGCTTAGCCTCGGCCCCCTTCTCTTCAGGACATCAGGTCGCGCCCCAACCGGGCGTATGATCACGCGGTCCGCTCGCTCAGAGCCAGACAATCTTGAGAAGAGACTCGATCCGCTCAAAGTCCTTGTCACTTGTTACCAGAGGAGCCTTGCGACTCTCGGCGAGCGAGGCGGCGAAGCAGTCTGCATAAGGAAGGCCGTGTACCGCCTTGAGACTTGCCGCCAGCCGGGTAAGCTCAAGATCTGCGTCTACGATCTCGATGGGCAACTGAGCGACTTCACGGAGTTTGCCGCCGGCCACTCCTTCGCCTCGCGTGCGCCATAGCGAGTAGTACACCTCACCCCAATTGACCACCGACATCAGCAGTGGGCATTTCGCTTCCGCAGCTTTGCCGAGCAGATCCTCGACCGTTCGAGCGCCGCGACGGTCCTCGAAGAATGTCATCAGAGCGCTCGAGTCAAGGACGTGGGTTTTCACAGGACACGCTCTCTCCTGCGTTCCTCGATCAGGTGTTCCAGCGGCGAAGGGCTGCCCTTGAGCGAGCCACGCAGTCGGCGAACGAATTCTCTGGTGACGGGTTGAACCACGATGTGCCCGTCTTCCTCGAGGAACGAAACAACCGTTCCCCTTTTAATTCCAAGGCGACGACGCAGAGGTGCGGGAATTACCACCTGTCCCTTGACGGTCACAGTTCCGGTCTCGATTTTCACAGAGTTACCTCCCCATATAAATCCTACTATAGGTCATTCTGTAAGTCAAATCGCTCGCATCTTACCTTCTTATCAAACGCCAACTTGTCCTGGTTGGGGATCCAGTTGGCAAACTCGGGAACCGTCAGGACTTCGAGTGGCCGCATCGCTGCCCCGCGCGGTTGCAACCATAGGGGTGAACCCGCGGGTATGGTTCCAAGTCGTCCCCCGCAGCCGAACCGGCTCCGCTAATTGCGTCATTGTAGGAACGCCCCGTAGGTTGATACACTTTCTTGCGGTAGAATTGCAACGGAAGCTGCTCTATCCCCTTTCGTATATGGAATTCGGCATGAAGAATAAGTTGCAGATTGACGCCGGAGGTTACGCCCATCCTCCGCAAACGGCGGGGATAGGAGTCGATTTCGATTGGGATTTCATCGACCGTAGCACCATCAAGAAATTGTGAAGAGCAAAGGAGCCTATGGCAACATCAAAACCCAAGCGGTATGGACAACTCATTGGATTGAAACCTGAAGCCTACGAAAAGTACGTCGAGTACCATGCGAAGGTTTGGCCGGGAGTCTTGAAAACCATCTACAACTGCAACATTCGTAATTATTCAATTTTCTATAAGGATAATACTCTTTTTGCTTATTTTGAATATGTGGGCAAGGACTTTGAGGCTGATATGGCCAGGATGGCTGCCGACCCCACCACTCAGGAATGGTGGACCATTATGAAGCCGATGCAGCAGCCGATCCCGACGCGAGCCGAAGGGGAATGGTGGGCGGACATGCCAGAGGTATTCCACGTGGATTGAGAGCAGTCGCTCATGCCTTCTCGCCCTATTATGAGCCGGCTGGCGCAGAAATTCGTGTTTTGATGTCTGCACAATTTTAGCCTCTTCAAGCTCTAAAACCGCCCGTAGCGCTGGTAAGCCTCGAGGGGTAGAACGCCTTTGAGGATCGCGGCCCGGACAAGGTTTTCCGTCCTCACTACCTCTTCCGCTTTGGTCACCACTTCTTCCGCAATCGTCCGGGGAATAACGATAACCCCATCCCGGTCGCCCAAGATCAAATCGCCTGGGGTAATAGCAACCGAACCGATCACGATCGGGACATTCCAATCGACCAACCGCCACCGGCCGCGGATGTCTGCCGGCGTCTTGTAACGTGCGAACACCGGAAAACCGAGGCGGAGCATGTACTCCGTGTCACGCGCCCCGCCGTCGATCACCGCTCCCCGCGCGCCGCGAAACTTGGCGGTCTCGCTGGATAGCTCACCCAGGTGCGCCGATACGTTGTCGTTAGCCTGGTTGGTGAGCACATCGCCGGGCCGGATTTCGCCCAACATTCTCAGAACGGGCGGATAAACGATGTCCGGATCATCAATCGGCGAGGGCTCTCCGCGTAGCGTGAGCGCGCGGCCCGCCACAGTCTGTCCGGGAACCAATGATTGAATTGCATGGGGAAGGATCTGGTGGCGGTAGCCCATTTCATCAAGTATATCCGTGACCGCGCCTGTGTAAGGGATTGCGCCCAGGCGTTCGATCAAAGGCAAATCTGCGGGATTGTTACTCTGTGCGGAAGCCATTCTCCACCCTCCTTTGGGCATTGCGACTCAACTCGGGTCAGCGCGCGAACTCTTCCGCCACTTCACTTGAAATCCGGGCCCACTCCCAAAGCTTTTTGGACCCGTAGCCTCCCACCAAAGTCCCATCGCTATTTCCTTTCAATTTGTGATCCCTGTGCCAATGAGCATATACCCGGTTGCCGGTATGTCAAGGTGTTGATCCTGGGGTACAACGGCTGGTGCTGACCCGTTCGCTGGTCATGAAGCCGAAAGTAAATCGCGGACGAAGCTCGCGCCGCGGCCGGTCCACTTTTGAGTACAGCAGCTCGCGATTAAGGGCGTATGAAATTGCAGTTGGAAGGCGGGTAAGTGTTGAAAATATATGAGCTCCGTCCGCGATTTGGCCGCGGCGCGGCGGTTGATCAAATGATGGCAATTCAAACCGGGGAGATGAACGAATCCAGTGGACCACTTACTGCGGTGTAGGGGCACGCCATGGCATGCCCCTACGTTGCGGGCGGGAACTTCACTTTTTCTTGGCGATTTCGTTCAGGATGGTTGTGGCGGCATGTTCGATGAGGGGGCTGATAACGTCCTCCCCATCCTCTTTCGCCTTGAGGTTTTCAGAATTAGCAACCACGGCTGAAGTGTTTCCCGGGGCCACAAGCTTGTACTCGAGAGTGACAACACCTTTGGCCTTGACGGTGCCGGCAACGCTGGCTGCTCCTCCAATCACCGAGCCGGCTGCCGCGCCGGCCATGACGCCGGTCATGGTGCCCGTCGCCATGCCAACGCCGGGAATCATGCTCGACATGCTCCCGAATTTCTTCAGCGCGCCCAATCCTCCTCCGCCGATTTTCTGGCTCACCGTCGAGTACAGAATGTAATCGCAGTCCTTGGATTTGGCCTCGGCGTCAATCTGCGAGGGAAGCATTGCTGCCAGCGGAATCACGTCCTGAGACGGCCCCGTGAGGTACTGCATGATCATGTTGCGGATGGGCTCGGCTGTACTCACTCCGGAATTGCCCTGGCCCATCTGAGCCTTGGGCTGAGTCACTCCAATCCTGATCACGCCCGGCTTTTTGGGGCCAACCGGCGAAGGGGGCATGGCGGCGAGGCCGGCCGGAGCTTGAGGCGCTATTTGAGCTGCGCCGGCACGCGCGCCCCCGCGCGCTTGGCCGTTGAATCCTTGCGACGCAGTTTGACCTTGTGCGTCCGAAACCGCAGAGGCTCGACTTTGCATCGCCAGGTACTGAGCCAATAGCTGCGTCTGCGCAGGCGTTAGCTTTTGCCCGGAAGCCTGTTGCGAGAGAAGGGCCTGAAGGAGGGCCTGGGCCTGAGCATCGCTCAGTGCGGGTGCAGCCGCCCCCTGCCCTTGAGCTTTGGTCACTGCCGCAGCAGCTAACACGACTGAAAACAGCACGGTCGCCATTGTGGCGGTCTTTCTAAATCTCTTAATCATGTTGATTCTCCTTTTTGCTCTTAAAGAGCTGGTACGAAGTTGTCTTCGCCTCTGTTATTCAACTGGAAGCTGCCTTCCGTGGGCCGGCTCTCCAGTGGATCCCTGAAATTTGCGACTACATCAGGTAACGCGACAGATTGTGACGCAGGTGATCACGAAAAATGCGGGGACGCAGGAAACGGGGATGAAGGGATGGCGCGATTCCGGACCAAAGCACGGGGTTCGGCAGTGGCGCCAAGGGTAGTGCCCTTTGCCTGATGGGTAGCGCAGCCGCGATTGACTTTCCTCAAATAGAGTGTAAAGATGGTAACCGGCTCAAGAGACTCATTCACAAGTTGACGGGAAGGCAGCGGGTATGCCTGGATCGGTTCCCAAAGGCGTAACTCAACTGCTGGCCGACTGGAGCAGCGGAGACCAAGCGGCGTTGGACGCGCTAATGCCCTTGGTGTACGACGAACTGCGTCGTCTGGCTCGGAACTACATGCGGCGCGAGCGCCCGGGCCACACCCTGGCCACCACGGGACTTGTGCACGAGGCGTATCTGCGCCTGGTTGACCAGAACGTCAACTGGCAGAACCGCGCGCACTTTTTCGGGGTTGCGGCCCAGATGATGCGCCGGGTCCTGATCGATCACGCCAAGAGTAACCAAAGGGCTAAGCGAGGAGGTGGCGCGGTTAAGATATCGCTCGAGGAGCCCATCCTGTTAAGTGAAGCGCCTGGCATGGACCTTGTCGCGCTGGACGAGGCTTTGACCAGGCTTGAGAAAATGGACCCGCAACGGGGCCGCATCGTGGAGCTGAGATTTTTCGCGGGTCTTTCGAACGAGGAAGCTGCCGAAGTTCTGGCTATTTCACCCGCCACCGTGCAGCGGCAGTGGGCCGGCGCGCGGGCTTGGCTTTACCACGAACTCAGCCGAGAGTAGGGGCATGCCCTGGCGTTCCCGGAGCGCATGCCATGGCGCGTGCCCCGCCAGGATTTTTCACGAGAGGCATGGCAATGTCAACCATACCCTGGGAACAAGTGCGCGACATTGTTGACGCAGTGCTCGACCTCCCTCCGGAGGCGCGAGTTTCCTACCTTAATCAGTCTTGCGGGGAACCTGCGGTCCGACGCTACGTGGAATCGCTCATCCATTCCTACGAACAGGCGGGTAGCTTTCTGGATGAATCCGCCGCGGCCCGGCAGGCGCAAGTCCTGGTAGAGGAACAAGCCGGGACTTGGGAAGGGCGGCGTCTCGGGGCGTATCAGGTTCTGGAAATTGTCGGGGAAGGCGGTATGGGCGAGGTCTACCGCGCCGTGCGCGCGGACGATCAGTATCAGAAGCAAGTGGCCATCAAACTGGTTCGGGGCGGTTTCGATTCGCGCTTCACCCTGGCGCGCCTCAAAGCTGAGCGGCAAATACTGGCTAACCTGGACCACCCCAATATCACGCGCTTGCTGGACGGCGGCGCCACGGAAGAGGGTCAGCCTTATTTGGTGATGGAGTACGTCCAGGGCCTGCCGCTTGACGAATACTGCGACCAGCACACGCTGACGGTCACGGAACGCTTGCAGCTTTTCCGCACCGTCTGCGCGGCGGTCCAGTTCGCCCATCAGAATCTCGTGATTCATCGGGACCTCAAACCGGGCAATATTCTGGTAACCGAGGATGGCACGCCGAAGCTGCTGGACTTTGGCATTGCCAAACTTCGCGACAATTCGGAAGGTGTCGCGGCCGTCCAGACCATGACGATGGTACGGTTGCTCACTCCGGAGTACGCGAGTCCAGAACAGTTGCGCGGGGAAACGATCACCACGGCGAGCGATGTTTACTCGCTAGGAGCCGTTCTTTACGAGATCCTGACGGGCCGCCGGCCGTATCGTCTGGCCAGCAGGCGGCCTGAGGAAATCGCCCGCGCTGTAACCGAGAGGGAGCCGGAGAAGCCCAGCAGCGCGATTACGCGCACGGACGATTCCACCGATACGCACGGCGAACTGCGGAAGCTGACACCCGAAGCCGTGAGTAAGGCTCGGGAAGGCAGCGTGGAAAAGCTGCGGCGGCGGCTCTCGGGAGATTTGGACAACATTCTTCTGATGGCGCTACGCAAGGAACCGCAGCGCCGATATGCCTCGGCGGAACAATTCTCGGAAGATCTTCGACGTCACCTCGCCGGTCTGCCTGTCTACGCCCGAACCGACACCTTCGGCTACCGCAGCGGCAAATTCATCAGGCGGCACGTTACAGGAGTGGCGGCCGCCGCCGTGGTCTCGCTGAGCTTGATCGGAGGCCTGGCAGTGTCACTGCGCGAAGCCCACATCGCCCGCCTGGAGCGCGCGCGCGCCGAGCGCCGCTTTAACGATGTACGCAAGCTGGCTAACTCCTTTGTCTTCGATTTCAACGACGCGATTCAAAATGTGCCCGGCGCCACTCACGCGCGCGAGATGCTGGTGAAGACAGCCCTGCAATATTTGGATAGCTTAGCGCAGGAATCCCGAGGCGATGCGTCCTTGCGAGACGAGTTGGGTACGGCCTACATAAGGGTTGGAGACATTCAAGGCGTGCTGGGAGGTCAGAGTACGGGCAATGTTGCAGGAGCCTTGCAGAGTTATCGCAAGGCTCTGGCGATTCGAAAAGGCTTGGCCGAAGCCGATCCTGGGAATTCACAGGCCCTGCGCAAACTAGCCTATACCTATGGGAGAATCGGCGGGATGCTGGGGCAACAGAACGACTTTGCCGGGGCGCTCGAGAACGATCAGCAGGCGGTCGAAATTCTCGATCCGCTGGCTCGACGGGCTCCCTCCGACTTCGCCCTCGGCGTCGAGCAGGGCTTGGCTTACCAGCACCTTGCTTACCATCTGAGCATGAAAGGCGATTTCAGAACGGCGGTGGCCAACCACCGTAAGGCGATATCGATCCTGGAAAAACTGGCGGCGGCCAAGCCCGACGATGTGAGAGTACATCTCGAGTTGGCGCATTCCTACCGGCTCGCCGCCTTAAGTATGCGGGAGACCGCTGACTCAAACGGCGCGCTCGAGATGATGCAAAAGTCTCTTCCCATCACCGAACGCATCGCCAACAGCTCGCCCAATAACGTTCGGGCTAAACTTGACCTCGCGTCCGGATACGAAGAACTGGGTGTGATCTTTGAAAGCAGGGGCGACATCAACGGAGCGCTGGAAGCCTGGCAGAAGGCCGTTCCCATCGGCGAATCGGTTGCTGCTACTGACCCCAATGACGCCAGAGCGAAGCTCGCCTTGGCGGACGGTTACGCTAAAGTGAGCCTGCTACGAATCACCCTGGGCAAGTCAGCGGACGAAGGAGGTCTCCTGAAGTCCCTGGAAATCCGAAAGCAACTGCTGGCTGCGAATCCGAACAATGGAGGGCGAAAGGAGGCGATCGCTAATTCGTATGACCTGCTCGGAGAAGCCGAGCTCGGTTTGGGGTCTCGTGCTTCGATGGCTCCGAACCTCCGCATGGAGCGCTTGCGCAACGCCAAGTCCCATTACGAGCAAGCGTTGAGTATCTTTCTCGAATTACAAGCCAAAGGCGCACTGCGCGGCGAAGATGCCCAGGAACCTGAACTGGTGCGGCAAGGAATTGCGAAGTGTGACGCCGCTTTGGCAGCCCTGCACAGAAGTGGCGGCGGCTGAGCACTGTGATCCCGGTCTGGTAGATGATAGGCGTTGCAGGCGCTGTGGAGTGCGGCAGCTTGCTGCTGCAATCGAGCGGCGCGCGTCGCGGGAGGACGGATCGGGGGTGGTGAGTTGTGGCATCGGATCTACCACCCCCGGCCCTGCTTGCCAGGGAGGAGAACTCAACTCCAATGTGAATTTCGGACTAGCCTCCTCAGCCGGAGAAGGGGAAATCAACTCTAGTGCGAATTTCCGACAACGTCCTGCCAGGTCCAGTTACGCACGGGAAGCCGGAGTAATGAGCTGGCGGTCAGGTCCCCTCGAGTGAGATTGTCTGCGGTCTTCACCTGGGGTTGCGGAGTTGTTTCGGTAGGTGGGCTCAGCAAGGTCGACTCCGCCTTGCCGAGGGCTCCCGCAGACTGGGGGCAATAGATGGAACCACACTTGAATGCTGCGGGCAGGGCCTGGTAATTACTGGTCTGGCTCGAAGTTCGACTGGTGGATTTCGTGCTCGGGCTGTGGTGGCGGTGGTGAAGCGCAAGGGCGATGACGGTCACGCTGAGCCCAACCCCGGCGCTGACAATCGCGGCTTTCTCTGCCATTCGGGTCATGTTCTGAACCTGTTGGGTGGTAGGCGCTGTGGTAAGGCTCTGCGCCAGCGCAGAACCGCAAAGTGCCACAGTTAAAAACGCTGCTCCTCCGAGTTTGGTGTTGCTGTATTTCATGGTCGTCTCCTTTGTTTTTGCAATAGTTGCGGGTAGAGGCAGGCACAGCGCCCTCAACGCCACGGTCGAGTGGGGTTGTCCGCCGCTGCTGTCCAACTCACGCCGCCGTCTCTTCCCACACCTATAAACGCGACAAACTGGAGGAAACTTGATCAGACTCGGGACGATTGGAACTTCTGAGAAGCGCCAAACGCCACTTGCTCAATCTCCGGCCGCAAAAGTCGTTGCACCCCCGCCTGAGAAGGTGTGAAGAAATTCCGAACGTGTCATCCTGAGCGCAGACTTCATGATCCTTCGGCTCACCACTTGTCATGAAATTGATTCCCCTCCTTGATAAGGAGGGGTTAGGGGTGATCGCCGTTCCTTGGCCATACCACCCACCACCCCTGCCCCTCCTCCCGCTGAGGAGGGGAGTCATTTTCATAGCAGCGAAGGATCTCGGTAGTTGTTCGTAAATAGCTGAATCTCAATAAACTGCCGGGATCCTTCGCTTCGCTCAGGATGACAGGCATCGATTTTTTCACAGGTTCTGAGGCACCGGACCCAAGACCAGCGGACCAAGCAAACACGCCCCAGTCGAAGGTGGAGGCGCGGCATTAAGGACGAAAGATTGTCACGATGCTTGGGTTTGACATAGAATACATGGCAGTCGGGGCGCCAAAAGCGACAACGTCGGTTACGCGAGTTCGTCCAAAGAGTCTCTCGCATGCAGGCTGGCATGAAGAAGGTTTACGATGCGATCGTAGTCGGGTCCGGCGCCAGCGGCGGCTGGGTGGCTAAGGAACTGACTGAACATGGCCTTGCCGTCTTGATGCTCGAGGCCGGCCCGCCGCGCATCCCCACGCGCGACTTCACGGAACACGTCTGGCCGTACCAATTAAAGTTCCGGGGATTTGGAGATCAAAAGGCGCTGCTCACAAATCAGCCCGTCCAGCGGCTGTGCTTCGCCTGCGACGAATACAGCCACCAGTTCTTTGTTAACGACCATGAGAACCCCTACACCACGCCCCCCGATAAGCCTTTTATGTGGATTCGAGGCCGACAAATAGGTGGGAGGACTTTCTGCTGGGGCCGCGAGAGCTATCGCTACAGCGACTACGAATTCAAGGCCGCCAGCCGGGATGGTTACGAAGAAGACTGGCCGCTCGACTACAAGGAACTCGCTCCTTACTACGACAAAGTCGAGAGCTTTATTGGTGTGAGCGGATCGCTTGAAGGCCTCGAGCAATTCCCCGACGGCAAGTACCTGCCACCGATGCGACTTTCTTGTGGCGGAGAGATGACAAAGAAAGTCCTGGGCGAGGAATTCGGCTGGAAGGTGATGCCCGACCGGGTGGCCAACCTGACAGTGCCTCACAACGGCCGCCCCGCCTGCCATTACTGCGACGAATGCCAGCGCGGCTGCCACACGGCTTCCTACTTCAACAGCCCTTCGGTTACACTTCCCGCGGCTTGGCGCACCGGGCGCATGACGCTCGTGAGCGATGCCGTGGTGAGCCACGTAGTAATGAATAAAGACGAAGCCCGCGCGGACGGGGTTCATTACATCGAACGCACGGGAGGCGCGCACCGCGAGGCCTACGCCAAGGTTGTGGTGCTGGCCGCATCAGCGCTCGAATCCACGAGAATTCTGCTCAATTCCAAATGCCGCCGGTTTCCCAAAGGAGTGGGAAACTCTCAAGGGCTCTTAGGGCACTACTTAATGGATCACTTTACCTTGGAAGGCGCCGGCGGGATCATGCCTTCCCTCGGCTCTTCCCAGCGCGAGCCGGTGGGGAGACCCTGCGGATTTCTGATCGCCAAATATACAAACGTGGGCAACAATCACAACAAGGACTTCCTGCGCGGCTATCGCTTCGATGGCGATGGCAGCCAGGAAATGTATGGGCACGCGTTTTCGCTTCCCGGCTTTGGCGCGGACTGGAGAAAGCGCGTGCGCGAGGAGATTCCTTACTACTTCGGCATCACGGCGCAAGGTGAATGCTTGCCGGACTACAACAACTTTGTCGAGCTTGACCCTGAGGTGAAGGACGCGTGGGGAATCCCCGCTCTCCGCATCCATTCGAGCTACGGTGAAAACGAGCACGCTATGGCGAAAGCCATGCGCCAGGACGTCCTGAAGGTCCTCGAAGCGATGAAGCTCGAGAGTGTGAGCCCCCCGCGCGAGAATCTCAGCGTATTCGGAAAGAACATTCATGAGTGCGGAACGGCGCGCATGGGCCTCGACCCCAAGAAGAGTGTGCTTGACCGCTCCAATCGCGTGCACGACGTGAAAAATGTGTTGGTGACCGACGGCGCGTGCTTCGTCACGCAAGGCCCCTACGAGCCGACCTTAACGATCATGGCAGTTTCCCTGCGCGCCGCGGAACACCTTGTGGAAGACTTAAGAAAAGGCAATCTCGGGTAGCCGGACCCAAAAACGCAGGTCCGCTGTAGGGGGACCGCTTGCCGTCCCCGCATCTTTGCTGGCCCTGACAAGGGTAGGGCCAGCCCCAACCCTGCACCGCTGCCTTACGGTGTTGCAAAAACGCTATCGTAAGCCCAATCAGAAGAGTAGCTTTACGCCAAGCTGGATGATCCGGGGCGGGTTGGCGTTGCGGGCATATCCGAAGTTCGCCGGGTCGGCATAGTCGGCGTAATTCAGGATGAACTGCGCGTGGTTGAAGGCGTTGAAGAACTCCCCGCGAAACTCCAGGCTGGTGCCTTCCGTCAGCCGGGTGTCCTTCTCGAGGGCGGCGTCCCAGTTGTTGATGCCGGGGCCGTGGAAAAACCGCCGGCTAGCCGTCCCAAGCATGCCCAACGTTTCCGCGCTGAACATGCTGGTGTCGAAATAAGGCTGCCCGGTGCGCGGATCGTGGAAGGTCAGTTTACCGCCGGAGAAGTTCGGAGTGTCGATCGGTAACTCGCTGGGCCCCGAGCCGTTCGTCCCCAGCAGCGAGCGGTCGTCGCTGGCGAGGAGGGTGACCGGAATGCCCGTGGAAAATCGCGTGATGCCGCTCAGGCGCCACCCTTGCATCAACCGGCGTGGGCCGCCCAGCTTGTCAAACGGGAGTTCGTAGTTGTAGCTGACCACGAAGTTGTTGGTCACATCGAAAGCCGAGAGCGACCGTTCGTTGTGGTCCAGCGGATTGACCGCCTCCCCATAGCCCGAGGCGTTCGACAGTGCCTTGCTGAAGGTGTAGCCCGCCAGAAACTCGAGGCGCCCGGTGACGTGCCGCACGTTAGCCTGGAACGAATTGTAGCCAGAATTCCCCAGTGTCGCGAACCAGGAATTGCTCTGGATCAGCGGCCCGAAGGTCTGGCGCGTGGTCGGAATGACGGTGCCGTTGGCTGTTGTAAAGGGTCCGTTCTCGCCATTGGGACCGCACGGTTGAATGTTTGGGGCCACCTCGCTCGGCTGGCTCAAGCTAAGGCACAAAGCCTGGTTTGCGGGATTGGCCTCGAGCGTAGTGAGCAATTTGTGACCCTGCGTGCCTACATACGCCAACGACAGAAGGGTGTTTGAGTTCAATTGTCGCTCGACGGAAAGCTCATAGTCCTCGGCATAGGGGACGTCATTCTTGTAGTAAAAGCCCGGTGAACTGCTGATGGGTGTGTATTGCGACCAATCGATGCTGTTGTCCGGGTGTTGAGGGGAGGCATTGAAAGGCGGGGGCGAACTGGGAAACTTCTGGCCCTCGACGTGTCCGGTGCCCCGATCGACGTAAGGCGTGGCGAACTCCGGGGGGTGAGGGCTGCCGTAATAGTATCCGAACGGAGCATCGCCAATGGCGTTGAAGTTGGTGGCGCCTTCAAACGTCGTGAAAAACCGGCCAAACCCCGCGCGGATGCTGGTCTTGCCGGGTCCGCCGGTCAGTTTCCCCAGGAACCCGCTATCGAAGGTCGGCGAGTAGGCAAGACCCAGCCGGTGCGAAAAGTTGTTGTAGCGCACCGGGGCCAAGCCGCGAGGAATCCCGGGATCGCCGGGAAAGACCCACCCGGTGGGAGAGCCCGGATAGATCTGGGATTGCAGGCCGGGCACGAGCGTTTGGAACTCGTTGTGCAGTTCGGACCAGGGCGTATCGACTTCCCACCGCAGGCCGTAATTGAGTGTCAGGTTGGGGCGCGCTCGCCAACTGTCCTGAACATACAGGCCCGCGTAGTGGTTGCGCCCGTAATCAGGAAAGCCCTGTCCTTGCTGGAACCCGACGGGAGCGCCAATCAGGTAGTCGGCGAAATCGATGCCCGTCTCCGCCCCGTTGAAAGTGTAGGCGCCGTTGGATCCCCAGTTATATTGGGTCTGTTGGTTGAACCGCAACATGCCGCCGAGTTTGACGGTGTGCGTGCCGACCACCTTGCTGAAGTTGTCGAGCCCCTGGTAGGTGCCCTCGACGATGCCGCCCACACCGCCCCCGCTGCCAATGCCGAAGGCGTTGAATCCCAGTGAAGGCACGGTGGCCCACGCCGATTGCACGGGATAAGGACCGAGGGCGCCGGGACCCACCGGGAATCCCAGCGAAGCCAGGAAATTCAAGCCGTGCGGTTCTCCGCCGGTCGGGTGGTTGAAGATGTTGAGGCGTGTATAGGCTATGCGCGCTTCGTTCACCGCGCTCGAGCCGAAGGACTTCGTCAGGCCGAGATTGACCACATCTGACCCCACCGAACTCCCGCCACCGAAGAGAGGCGCCGTCGGGTTTAGAGACTTCGAATAGTATTTGTCATAGTAGTAGTAGCCCGACACCATCCCGACGCCCGTGTTCGCGTCCAGCCGCCCGCTGCCCTTGTCGTCCCGAAGCCTGTTGGCGGCGCCCGAACTGGTAAAAAACTGGCCGCTGTTGGCTTGGGGAATGTACTGCAGAATGTTCTTGGACACCGTGGTAATAGCCGCGGCGGGTATTTGCGCGTTGGGAAAGACGCACGCCGCAGAGGTCGTGCAACCGGGGGTGTAGTAGGGCTCTTCTTGAGTGACGGGATAGCCCAACAGGCTCGACAGGTTCGCCGCCCAGGCCGGACCCTGCACAGTCCCGGTCATTTGACTAGCGAGATCCGGAGCCGAGAAGTCGCCCTGACGCTCCGCCGCCGTAGGAACCAGCACCTGACCGGAGCTCTGTCCCTGTACCACGCGGTTTCCCTGATAATCGGCGAAGAAGAACAGGCGGTTGCGCTTGATGGGGCCGCCCAGCGTGCCGCCAAACTGGTTCTGCTGGTAGGCGCCTCGATTCACGTCGTAGAAGTTGCGCGCTTCCAGGTCCGTGTTGCGCGCAAACTCAAACAGGTCTCCGTGGAACCGATCGGTCCCGGACTTGGTGAGCACGTTGATCTGCCCGCCGGCATAGGCGCCGTACTCGGCGTCAAAGTTGTTGGTCAGAATGCGGAACTCCGCGATCGAATCGAGGTTGGGAATTATGGCCGTGCCGGAGAATCCCGATTCCTGCACCGTAGCTCCGTCCAGCAGGAAGCCGTTCGCAGCTTCACGCATTCCGTTGACGGAAAGGTTGCCGGCATTGAGGTCGCCCGAGACGGGAGCAATACCAAATCCCGTGGCGGTGAACTCTCCGCCCTGGCCCCCCGCCATGGTGGAGCTAACCGGCACCACTCCGGGTTGCAGGGCGAGCAGATCCGTATAACCGCGCGTCACCAGCGGCACCGCGGTGATTTTGTTGCTGCCAATCACTTCTCCCATCTGCGTGCTCGTCGTGTCTACGTGTACCGCGGTGCTGCCGACGGTAATGCTCTGCGCGACTGCACCCACCTCGACCGTGACATCTACAGCCAACTCCGCGTTGACCGTCAGCACCAACCCGGTCTGCCGATACCCTTGGAAACCCTCCTTGCTGACAGCCACATCGTAGGTTCCGATCGGCAAGGCCTGGAACGAGTAGAATCCGCGCGTGTCGGTCGAGAGCTTCCACTGGACGCCCGTTTCCACGTTGATAGCCACGACCTCAGCGCTCGGGATGACGGCGCCACTCGTATCGCGCACCACGCCGGAAATGCTCCCTGTGACGCTGCCCCACAACAATTGATGGCCCAGGAGGAACGCTGCGGCCATCACGAGAAGGGTTCGATTCCCCAAAAACGAATAGCCAGTAAAGAACGATTTAGCTGTCTTTCTGACGCCCATGGTGTGCGGAACCATCTGGCCCTCCTTGGAGTTGCATTAGTTGAATGGAAGCGTCTCACCCATTCGTTGCTTCGAGATTACCGGCCCGTTACAATTTAGCGAAACGTTTCGCTATTCTTACTGCCGCCTCGCTCGCTTGTCAAGCACTTTTTGGACAATATGTCCCCAGCTCCGGCCCCCAGGCGCTGAAGCTCAGAAGAGGCTTTGTCGGTCGTCACACTGCCATCGTCCGGGGGTATTTCGCTTCGTTCCGAAAACTCGTAGGGGTAGGGCCTGCCCTGCCCTCGTCGCGGCCAGCGAAAATGCGGGGACGGCAAGCCGTCCCCCTCCAAGTAGATAAAGGGGGGATCCGTTTTCGTGGTTCTGGTTACCTTCGGCTCACGGGCGTGAGCGGCGGCCAAGAAAACAGTTGACAGAATGGCCTATGAACTATAAAACGGTATGTCGAAACGTTTCTTGAGTTTCCTGCTGCCTGATGCCGACTATTCGACAAATTGCCCGCGAGCTTAATGTCAGCGTCTCCACCGTCTCGGCGGTGATCAACAACTCCGGGTATGTGAGCGCACCGCTGCGGGCCCGCATCGAGAAGGCGCTCCAGGACGCTGAGTATCGTCCCAACCAAATCGCCCGCAGTTTGCGCCTGAAGAAGACGCGGACGATCGGCGTGATTGTCCCCGACCTGGCCAATTCTTTCTACTCTCAGTTGATGCGCGGCGCCGAGGACTACCTGGCGGGGGCGGCGTACCGGCTTTTGGTCGCGGATTCGCGCGAGGACTGGAAGCGCCAGCAAGACTACCTGGTGTCATTTTCAGGCGGGGCCACGGAAGGGATCATCCTGGTACCTTCGATGGCCACGAGCGATCAAATCGCTTCGATCCCGGGCATCGTGCGCGGAACGCCGCTGGTTTACGTGGACCGCAGCCCTGCGGAGTGTGTTGTGGATTCTGTACTCGCGGACAACGTGAGCGCCTCCCAGGAGGCGACGCGTCATCTGCTCGAGCTGGGGCATCGCCGCATCGGCATCATCACCGAGCCCCTGAACCTGCTCAACGCTGCGGAGCGATTAACAGGCTACAAACAGGCCTTGAAATCTTTCCATGTGCCGGTCGACGCCGGCTTGATCCGCGCGGGCGACAACACGGAAGATTCCGGCTATTGGTGCGGCCTCGACCTCCTCGAGAGGGCGAAACGGCCGACCGCAATCTTCGTGTGCAACAACCTGATGACGCTGGGAGTCCTGACCGCACTGCGGGAGCTTGAAGTTACCTGCCCGGACGAGCTCTCACTGGTAGGCTTCGACGACTTCGAGTGGTGCCCGTATCTCGAGCCGCCACTGACCATGGTCCGCCAGGCGGCCTCAGGATTAGGGGCCGCAGCCGCCAAGATTATCCTCAAACGAGTACGATATCCGGAGCAGAATCGCACGGAAAGAGTTTTGGTTCCGACTGAGTTAATCGTGCGGAAATCCACCGCCGCGCCGGACCGTGCGCCCCGGGACCGCAAAATGGGGTCCCAGCGTGTAGCTGATTCAGGCTCGCCGGCGTCGGCCCAGAGGGGCTTATGACTGCCCAGAAGATATCCGGGAGCGCGGGCATCCTGCCCGCCTTTCGTGCCGCAATCGCACGCACGTTGCGGGCAGGATGCCCGCGCTCCCGGGTACTTCATGGTCTCTGGGTGCCCGTCATCCGACGGGCATGGGCGACAACCATAATGAGATCTGTGAGGTTACAATGAAAAATGAATCCAGTTCACACGCGATAAGTTCGGCGGCTGCCGGAGCTCGAGAAACCAGTGCGGGGCCTGCTGGCCGTGCCCAGCCGTTCCGGGTGGGACAAGCGACCACCGCTCATTTATACACCGAAGCTTCCACAGCCTCCTTCTGGAGAGGCGTGGCGGATTTGAGCGCGCTCGGCTTTCACGCCACGGAAGCCGACAACACGCTCGCCCACCTGAGCGACACGTATGAAGACCGGGTCCAGGAATTCCGTGACCAGATGGCCAAGTACAAAATGCAATTGCCGGCCCTGTACCACGTTTTGCCCTTGAACGATGCCGCGCGCCGCCAGGAAAACCTCGAACAGGGCCTGCGAGTGGGCGAGTTCATTCACGAGGCTGGGGGCGGCATTCTCAACCTTGCCGGGGGCAAACTCACTCCGCAGGGCGATACCGCGGAAGAATTCCGGGTTTTCGCGGAGGTGGCGAACGAACTCGGCAAGCGTCTTCGCGAAGAGTACGGAGTGCGCCTCTCGTATCACCCGGAGGTCGGGTTGATCGGGCAGAAGCGTGACGAACTCGGGCGAATCATAGACACGACGGCTCCCGAGTATTTGTCTCTTTGCCCTGACACCGCGCATCTTTTCGCCGCCGGAGGCGATCTGCTCGAAATTTTCCGCACCTACCGATCGCGCCTGATACATGTGCATTTCAAGGATTTCGACTTCAACTGGCACAACGACGATGTCACGAAGGCAGGGCTCAAGGGTGGCTTCGTAGAGTTGGGTGAAGGCGTGGTGGACCTGCCCGCTCTGACCGATTTCCTCATTTCAACCGGTTACGACGGCTGGGTGATTCTGGAATTGGACCCTCCTCGAACCACACCGTATGAGACGGCGCGCAAGCAAAAGCAGTACGCGGTCGAAAAGTTAAGGCTCCAAATCGAGTGATTGTAATTTGCTGGCAGGGACGCAAGGGCGTGCGCCCCACCTGGGTCGGCCCAGGTGCTGTAGGGGCAGGGCTTGCCCTACCCTGGTCGGTAGCCGCAGCCACGGCCAGGGGACGGCAAGCCGTCCCCGTAAAGCAGGGTGGATAACGACAGGTCGGGGACATGCCCAAGGGATGGCTACGATGAGCAAACTGGGAGTGGGTGTAATAGGCGTGGGAGAAATGGGGAAGCGTCACGCCGAGAACCTGGCGCGTCTTGTTCCGAAAGCGCGATTGATAGGCGTGGCCGACACGAACCTGGAACGCGCGCGGTCCGCCGCTCAAGAACTCGAAGTTGAGCACTACTATGACAACGCCGAGGCTTTGGTGACGCGCGAGGACGTACAGGCGGTGGTGATCGCCACGCCCGCTAAATTCCATGCCCGTGCCGTTGAAGTTGCGGCGCGGGCCGGCAAGCACATCTTCTGCGAGAAGCCGTTGGCACTGACGCTCGAAGAAGCCGACGCAGCTCTCGAAGCGGTTCGCCTTGAGGGAGTCTCGTTCCAGGTGGGCTTCATGCGACACTACGACCCCGCCTACGCCCGGGCGAAGAAATCCATCGAGGCGGGTGAGATCGGGGAGCCCGTCATCTTTAAATCCATCGGGCGCGACGCCGAGGCTCCGCCGCTCGCCTACTTTGAGAGCGGCTGGAACGGGACCCTCTTTCATGATAATACCGTTCATGACTTCGACCTGGCGCGCTGGCTGATGCACGATGAGGTCATGGAGGTCCACACCTACGCCGCTGCACGGGCGATCCCGCAACTCACCCCGCTCGGCCTGTTTGATTCGGGTGTCGTGAACTTGCGCTTTGCTCGCGGCGCGATTGGAAACATCGAGTCTTTTCTGGATGCGCGCTATGGGTACGACGTCCGCACCGAGATTGTAGGCACAAAGGGCACAATCCAAGTGGGCTCTTTGGGCGACACGCCTGTCCAGGTCCTGGCCCACTCCGAGCGCCGGCAGCGCAACGTGAGTCATTTCCTGGTGCGCTTTGCCGATGCCTACGTCCTCGAAATGCGGGACTTTGTGGAGACGATCCTCTCGGATCGCGCACCGCAAGTCACGGGCCTGGACGGGCGTCAAGCCCTTGCGGTGGTGTTGGCGGCTGAAAGGTCTTTCCGGGAAACCCGCCCCGTGGAGGTGGCGGCCCCTACCCTCCCGGGATCGCTATAGAAGAGCAGGCCTCGATTGGCGCCATTCTCTTGCTGGTGGCTTAGGGCTTCGCCGCAGGCATGCCTGCCTCGATTCAACCCGATTTCCGAAGTTGCGAGGCTCTGTAGGAAGAAACCCCTCACCTGGCTCGCTACTCTCGCCACCCTCTCCCCAAGGGAGAGGGCTGAAATCAATCATCGTTGACCGCCCTCTCCCTTGGGGAGAGGGTGGCCCGCAGCCGGCGTAGTCATCAGTCCGTCAGCTGACGGAGACGGGTGAGGGTTACTTCCGAGGAGTCCAAAAACCCGTTCCGTTCTCGAGGTTATCAAGGCAGCAGGTAGCGCAGACTCTCTGGTTTTGAGAGTCTGCGGCTTTTCCTTGGGTTGCATCCGAGATGCTAATACCAGCACGGGAATTATTCAAATGTAAGAGCCGCCGACTCGCAATGGCAGCGAGTCTGCGCTACCAGGCCTAACTGCTCAGTTATTCACTCCACGTTCGTCTTCCGCGTTGCTCGTTTCTTCCAAGACTGCTGGTAATTCGCCAGCAGCTCCTTTCGATTCTGGCGCAAGTCCAGCCCGGTTGGCCCGGCGGGATAAGGCCGGTCGCCCATCATCCCCTTCCAGAGAATGCGGTTGTAGACCGCTGAATCGACGCGATCGGCGTCTGAGAAGTCCATCCCGCGCGTCACGCGCGCCCAGTACTTCGCATTGTGTGTCGATTGGGGTATGACCAAAGAAGCGGGCTTCGAAGGCAGCGGCAAGCTGGTATTGTAGAGATAAGCTGAGGGCGTAGCGGTAAAACTCCACGGGCTCGCGCTGGTATTGAAGACATCAGCCATCGGCGCGGCCAGTGCGTCATTCAGGTTCAGCGGCGGCAAGCCCAGAACTTCTTCGATGGTGCGCACGAAGTTGAGGGTGGTATAAGGAGTGGACACAACGGTTTTCTGCTTCACGAAGGCGCCCGCCACAAAGGCGATGGTGCGGTGCGAATCGACGTGGTCGCCGCCGTCCTGCGCGTCGTCTTCAATAACAAAGATCAAGGTGTTGTTGGCGTAGATGCTTTTTGAGATCTTTTCGATCAGCAGGCCCACCGCATAGTCGTTATCGGCTTGCTGTGTCTCCGGCGTGTTCACCAAGTCAATGGCCGTGCCAAATGATCCGGTGTGATCGTGCATAAATCGCACCAGGCTCAATTCCGGAAGCCCGCCTTTGGCGTAGCTGGCATCGAAATCGCGCGCCCACTCGGTGTAGCGGTAATAATCCGGAAAATTGTTGTCGAAGCCCCGGAAGTACGGATCGGTGTAGGGGAAGAGGGAGACACTCGCTGGAGTGGCCACCACCGTACCGGTGGCGGCGGGGTCGGCGGCCAGGGGGATGGCGCAGGAGGGCTCATTGTAACAGGTGGTGTCCACGAAGAAACCGTAGTTGCGAACGGTGAGACCCGCCCGCAGCGCAGAATCCCACAGATAGCCGGTGTTCACTTCGTCATTCGGTCCGTCCGGCGCGTCCACGTCCGTCTGGCCGGCTAACACGTCCGGATCGTTCGGCGTGCGAGGGTCGGCGGCGATGCGCTGGGCGAGCGTCGGGATGGCAACGTTCACGCTGCGATTCACACCCTCGGAATCCAAACTGAGGCCGCGCCCTGCGTAGGCGACCGGGTATTGGCGCTCGATTACGTCAGGAGCGCGAGCCCCAGTGGTCCACGGCCAGCCGTCGTTGCTGACTTCAGCACTGGCCAGCAGATTGTCTAGCGTCACGAAGCTGAGCGCCAGGTTATGCTGATTCGGCGTGATCGTTTCACCCCACTGCACCAATTTAGGCTCACCGTTGCCTTCCGTCAGGTCGCCCAGCACCTGGTCGTAAGTCCGGTTTTCCTTAATGATGAAGATCACGTGCTGGATGCCCTGGCGAACGGCCTTCATGACCTCGGCGTCGCTGGCGCTCTCGGTAGCGAAGAACCGGTTGTTGGAGAAGACTTGTGCAGTCAGCGCTGGCAGTTGAGAGGCGAGGTTCGAGGTGGGGATGCTCTGCAAACCAGCCTTCGTCAATTGGGGATTATACGTATTCTTGGTGATGCAAGTTGCGTAGTCCGCCGGTCCATAGACGTAGCACCAATCAGGATTGGCGCCGGTCGGAGATTTTCCATTGACCACGTACGCCCATTTACCATCAGGGCTGAAGCTCACGGAGTTTGGATACCAACCAGTGGGAATCAGGCCCACCACCTGATCGTTCTGGTCCGTGCCGGTCAGCGGCACGACGGCTATACTGTTCAGATTGCCGTTGGTCACCCAGAGCTGAGTTCCATCGGGCGTGAGAGTCACGCTGTTGGTGTTTGCGCCCGTCAATTGCTGCTGCAAAGCAGGAACGGCTGACACCACCGACGGAGGAGCGATGACCGGGATGGTTTCGAGTACGGTGTTCCACTTCTCGTCATTCGGATTCGTGTCAATCACGTCAACTGTGTCCGATTCGTCTTCGGCGACGTAGAGCCGTGTCTGGGCCGCATTCAACGTCATCTTGTTCGGTTGGCCTTTCACTGCGATCCGGTATGTAACCGCCGGTGTTCTTCCGTCCAAATTCACGACGTCGATCTCGCGGTCGCGGATGCTGGAGACGTAGGCCCAAGTGGTTGTGCTACCGGCCGCTGTCAAAGGCGGCTGTGCAATGACCACCCAGAACGGGTACTCGCCGCCCGGCGTGCCGGGCAGAGGTGAGCTTGCGGCCTTTCCCGGGCGCAGATCGAGTTCCCCTGTAATCTGCAGCCCATTCGGCGCCTCGCCAGTAAGCGTGCCTAGCGGCGCCCAGTTGCCCAAGCCTCCGGTGAACACCGTGATCGAGTCATTGTAGTAATTCGCCACCACCAGCTTCTGGCCGTCACTCGAAACCGCCACGCCGGCGGCGCACGGCTGCACATAGGTGAGGCTGTTTACCGAGGGTGTAGGCGCGGCAGGAGCCACAGCGAGTCCGACGCCCCCAGTGTGTCCCAAGGGAATCTCAGGACCGGGCAGCAGCGTGGAGGGCGCCGGCGCCCAGGTGGTTTGGTCGGAGGCCAGAGTAAACACGTGGACGTTGTCGCGTTGGGGATCGCCAATGTCAGGGAGGCCGTTGCTGCCAAACGGGAAGTCGCCCATGCCGCTCGATACGTAAAAGGCACTCTGGGTCGGATCGAAGGTTATACCGTAGTAAGAGTTCGGTATCATTACGGCTTGCTTATAGACCGGTGCGCCCGTTGAAATGTCGTAGACGAACACGTACTCACTGGAGGGTGAGTTGGCGGGCATTCCGCCGGGAGCGGGAGGATCGCCGGGAGTTGCGGGCTGCACGAATTCCTGGGGCCAGAAGGCCATACCGGTTATGGAGGGTGTGGCGTAAATGCGGTTAAACCCCGAGGTCAGAACCAGTAGCGTTGACCCGCTCACCACGCTCGAGGCCGCCTGTCCGGCCAACCATGGAGTGCCGTTGAGCAGCCAAGGAGTGACTAAGGGTTGAAATTGCGAACCCTGAGGCGCCAGCGGGGTAATCCACTGATTCAGGTTGGGGATGAATTGGACCTCCGCGGCCGCGGCATTCACGGTAATCGTCAGGGTCGCGGTGGCGCTGCCGGTCCCATTAGAGGCGCTCACGGTATAGTTGGCCTTCGCGGTCACAGCCGTGGGGGTTCCGGTAATGACGCCCGTGTCGTCATCCAGGCGCAATCCCGTAGGCAGGTCCGGGCTCACGCTATATGCGGCCACCGCTCCGCCGGTGCTCGTGGGGCTGTTCGGAGTGATGGGAGTCCCCATCGTGTAGATTGGGCTCGCCGTCGAGTATGCCAGACCCGCCGGAGCCGCATCTTGCACAGCGATGGTCAGGCTGAAACTGGTACTGCCGGCCGAGTTGGATGCCGTGACGGTGTAACTGGCCGTTGTGGTCACGGCGGTAGGTGTTCCCGTGATGACTCCCGTCGTGAGACTCAGGACCAGGCCTGCAGGAAGCGCCGGGCTGACATTGTACCCGGTGGCCGTTCCGCCGCCGCTGCTGGGGCTGTTGGGGGCGATCGGTGTGCCCTTGGTGTAGACGGCCGCACGGTCGCTGTAAGTGAGGCCGGAAGGAGGCGGAACGATTGCGGGGCTCGATCCTCCCCCGCAACCGCTAAGAAGAAGTAATACAGTAGTTAGGAAAAGACCAATTGAAGTAAAAGTGCGCATAAACTCTCATTCTCGTGTCACCGGCGCTTTTTTGGAGGGGTGGCCGGCCGTAAGATATATCAGAGAAGACCCCTAGCCCGCATAATTCATGATTTTGGAGACAAGAAAAGCCTCCTGTGGTACAAACACGTTCAGATGACGATGTTTGAAGCACCAAAGGAGGCTTTTGCTTGGGTCACGATATCACAACAGAGTGTCT
>Ga0209517_10000444_pt1 | contig 70187 bp, 46 predicted proteins | sample PeaSoiMetSII2010_FD_187695 | JGI IMG/M metagenome (GOLD analysis project Ga0209517, IMG submission 187695) | Peat soil microbial communities from Weissenstadt, Germany - SII-2010 (SPAdes) (version 2) | ecosystem: Environmental > Terrestrial > Soil > Wetlands > Peat | place: Germany... | reverse complement strand
ATCATTCCTGTTCTCAGCGCAATGTCCTGCGCGGGCTGCATTACCAGATCAAGCATCCGCAGGGCAAACTGGTGCGGGTGGTGGAAGGCGAGATCCTCGATGTTGCGGTGGACCTGCGCCGCGGTTCGCCAACGTTTGGCAAATGGGAAGCCGTTCGCTTGTCCGGCGACAACCGGGGCATCTTGTGGATACCAGCGGGCTTTGCCCACGGATTCTGCGTGACTTCTGACCAGGCTCACGTCCTCTACAAAGCCACCGATTACTACGCTCCGGAGTACGAGCGCACTCTGGCGTGGAACGATCCGGACTTGAAGATTGACTGGGAACTGGAAGGCGAGCCAATCGTATCTCCGAAAGACCAGTGCGGTGTTGCTCTGCGCGATGCCGAGACCTTCGCCTAGCTGCGGGAAATCAAAAACCATGCGAGTGATCATTTTTGGCGCCTCCGGCTTGTTGGGCCAGGCTCTCATGCGCGAGTGGAACGGAGACCAGGTTGCGGGTTTCAGCGTTGAGGATGTGGACATTCGCGACGTAACCAAGGTGCGCGAGATCATTGAGAAGCAGAAACCGGAATGGATCGTGTTGGGAGCTGCTTACACGGATGTGGATGGTTGCGAGAACAATCGGGAACTGGCGTTCTCGGTGAATCGCGATGGAGCAGTCAATGTTGCCCAAGCGGCGAATCAGGCGGGCGCGCAACTGCTCTTTCTCAGCTCGGATTATGTTTTCGACGGAACGAAAACATCCCCCTATGAGATTGACGATGCCCGGAATCCGCAGAGCATCTACGGTCGTTCGAAGGCGGAGGCAGAGGTCCGGTTGCTGGAAGTCCTTCCGCAGTGCTGCATCGTAAGGACAGCGTGGATGTTCGGCATGGGCGGCAAATGCTTCCCGGACACGATCCTGAAGCTGGCGGCCAGCCGCCCCGCGCTGGATGTTGTGAACGACCAGCGTGGCTGTCCTACGTACTCTGTGGATCTGGCGCAGGCGATCATCCAACTGTGCCGCAAGGGCGCGACCGGCATTGTGCATGTCACTAATGCTGGCGACTGTTCCTGGTTTGAGTTCGCGCGCGAAATCGTGAAGAGCGCGGGACTGGCTACGGAAGTGCGTCCGGTCAGCACAGAGCAAATGGCGCGTCCCGCGCCGCGACCCGCTTACTCCGTTTTGTCGGCGACGGGCCTGCGGGGTTATGGAATCGCCATGCCCACGTGGCAGGATGCGCTCCGCCGATATCTCGCGGAACGGCGGGCGTGAACGCTTCGGATGTCAACCGAACCGCCTCATTCTAAGACGTTTACACCATCCCCTGGCACGTTGGACCCTCCCCCTTTCGTAAGCCAACACGCCCCACTTGCGTCTGGTCTCTAATTACCTCCGTAATACCGAACTGTCCTAGCGCGAAACTTACAATGCTAGCGTGGGGATTGTAGCGCTGAAGCACGCCCGGGGATGGACGGCCACCATGTGTGTTCTGGTGTGCGCCCACGTTCTTCTGTCTCTGAGCGTGCCGCGCGGCTTTGCGCTCACAGCCTTTGGCGATCTACTGCAGAGTGTTCTTTTGTTCTGCGCGACGGCGGCCATTCTGGCCAACGTAAAGTCTGCTTCCCGAAAAACTGGCCTTTTCTGGACCCTCATGGGTCTGGGCTTTGGCCTGTGGTTCTTTGTGCAGCTGCTGTGGACCTACTTCGAGGTCTTTCTGCGCCACGATGCCCCTGACCCGTTTGTTGGCGACGTGATTCTGTTCCTGCACGTAGTTCCCATGATGGCGGCGGTGGCGGTGCAACCGCACCTGCGCCAGGATGATCACGCCGTCCGCGTCGGCAGTCTTGATTTCACCCTGCTGTTCACCTGGTGGCTCTTCCTCTATCTGTTTATCGTGATCCCCTGGCAGTATGTGTATCCGGCGGATCGCACGTACGGCCTCAGCTTCGACGTCTTGTACACCTGCGAACAACTGGTCCTGGGCCTGGGGTTGATTCGTGCGTGGTACCGCAGCACTGGCGTGTGGCGCGGCATTTACCGCGAGTTTTTTGCCGCCGCCCTGCTGTCTTGCGGAGGTTCGTTTCTGGCCAACGAGGCCATTGGCCTGCATCTCTATTACACCGGCAGCCTGTTCGACGTGCCTCTGGTGCTGGCGATGGCTTGGTTCGTGCGCATTGGCCTGCTGGCGCGGGAGGCCACCGCGAAGGGCCCAGCCGAGGAGGTGGCCAGTCACGGCCAGGGCATCTGGAAAGCCCGCCTGGCCATGCTGGCGGTGTCTCTGACTCCGTTGCTGGTGGCCTGGGCTGAGTTTGGCGGCAATGCGCCGCAGCGCGTGCGATCCTATCGCCTGCTTCTGACGGTCGCGGTGATGGTGGTGATGGGATTCCTGATCATTTTGAAGCAACATTTGCTCGACCAGGAACTGCTGAGCCTGTTGCGCCTGACCCGGCACAATCTCGACGAAATGTGCCGCATGAAGGATGCGCTCGAAGGCAAAGAGCAATCGCTTCGCTGGCACAGTCTGGAACTGCAACGCAAGAATCTGGAGCTGCAGGAAATCTCTTTCACCGATGTCCTGACCGGCGCGTGGAACCGGCGCTATATGGAGGAGATCGTCACTGCGGAGGCCGAGCAGGTCCTGCGCAATTACCAGCGGGCACGTGGCGGCGACATCCGCAAGCTGGACCACCGCGATCTGGTCTTCATCATCGTCGACATGGACTTCTTCAAGGAAGTGAATGACGAACACGGCCACCCGGCCGGCGACCGCCTGTTGCAACTGGTCGCGCAAAGGCTGGGCATGGTCGTACGCAAGTCCGATGTGCTGGTGCGCTGGGGAGGAGAAGAATTTCTCATCATGAGTCGCTCCACCGACCCTGCCGGGACCCCGGCATTCTGCGGCCGCATTCTCGAAGTCGTGGCGGCGACACCGTTCGATTTGGGCCATGGCATCGTCGTGCGCAAGACCTGCTCGGTAGGATGGGCGGCGTTTCCCTGGTACCGCGGCGCTTATGAGGCGATCTGTGCCGAAGAATCCATCGCGTTGGCCGATGCGGCCTTGTATCGCGCGAAGGCGCTGGGCCGTAATGTCGGCGTGGGAATCGTGCCCAGCGACGGCGCCGTCAGAAATCCTCAGGCCATCAAGGTGAAGTCGGTGGAGGAAGTCAACTCACGCCTGTCCCGCATTGTCCTGACGCAATGCCCGGTTCAGAACACGGCTTCCGGCGCGCAATTCGAAGCCACGCAGCCTACCAACAAGTCCAGCGTCTAACATCATGTGGGCGGCCGCCCTCGGCTGTCCGGTCGAGCGAAGCTCGACAGCGTAGTCCGTCCGACCACCCAACTGAGACATTACCTCCCGCCTCGGAACGCTTGACCTGTGCCAGCCAGTTGTCTACATTGATAAGCCGGTTCTCATAACTCACGAGGCACACGTAGCCATGAATGCAAAGAATCCTGCCCGCAAGACGGGCCTGCGTCAAAAAGCACAACTCATGTCCGCATCGGAAATTGAGCGCACGTTGGTGCGGCTGGCATATGAGATCGTGGAAAAGAACGGAGGCGTCGACGCCCTGGGGCTGGTCGGAATTCGCCGCCGCGGCGTGCCCCTGGCCGAGCGGTTGGGCAAGATCATCACCCGCATCGAGAATGCCAAGGTCCCCGTCGGATCTCTCGATATCACCTTCTATCGCGACGATCTCTCGACCCTGGGGCCTAAGCCCGTGGTGCAGGAGAAAGAGATTGGGTTTGAGATCGAGGAAAAGAACATCGTGATGGTAGACGATGTTCTGTTCACCGGCCGCACTACCCGCGCCGCGCTCGATGCGCTCTTTGAGCACGGGAGGCCGCGGCGCGTGCAACTCTGCGTGCTGATTGACCGCGGACATCGCGAGATTCCCGTCGAGGCCACCTTCGTCGGCCGCAACGTGCAGACCACGATGAACGAAGTGATCGAGGTCAAACTGACTGAGATTGACGACGCGGAGAAAGTGCTGCTGATGGAAAAATAGGCAGCTGTAAGATTGGCCATGAACGAAGGACGGCGGTTGCACCGCCGTCCTTATTCGTTTCGACGAGCAAGCACCTACCCGATTTTCGCGCACACCGCCTTCGTCTGGGTGTAGAGATTGAGAACATCATGCCCCATCTCGCGGCCCCAGCCGGATTGCTTGTAGCCTCCGAACGGCAGCGCCGCGTCGAAGATGTTGTAGCAGTTGATCCAGACGGTGCCGGCTCGCAGCAGTTCCGCCATGCGGTGCGCTTTGCTGATGTCGCGCGTCCACACCGCCGCGGCCAAACCGTAGTCGCTGTTGTTGGCGCGGGGAATGATCTCTTCTGGATCGGTGAACGGCATCGCTGTCACCACCGGCCCGAAGATTTCTTCCTTCACGACCTTCATGCTCTCCCGGGTGTCCACCAAGACCGTGGGCTCGACAAAGTATCCGCGGTCGCCTGCCTTGTGGCCGCCGACAACGGCTTTGGCGCCTTCTGCGAATCCGGCCTCGAGGTATCCGCACACGCGATTCAGTTGCTCCTCCGAGACCAGCGGTCCCATCTGCGTTTTCGGATCAAGTCCCGAGCCGACTCTGATTTTCTTTGCGTTCGCGGCCACTCCTTCGACGACCTGATCGTAAACCGCCTTTTCGACGTACAACCGCGAACCAGCACAGCAGCACTGGCCGTGGTTGAAGAAGATGGCGCTGGCAGAGCCAGGGATAGCGGCGTCGAGATCGGCATCCTTGAACACGACGTTGGGAGATTTCCCGCCCAACTCCAGCGAGACTTTCTTGAGGTTCCCGGCGGCGGCATGCACGATCAGTCTGCCCACTTCGGTTGAGCCGGTAAAGGCGATTTTATCCACGTCAGGATGAGCCGCGAGCGCTGCTCCTGCCGTCTCACCGTAGCCAGGAACAATGTTGACTACGCCGTCGGGGAACCCGGCCTCCTGAATCAGTTCGCCCAAACGCAGCGCCGAAAGCGGAGTTTGCTCGGCGGGCTTCAGCACCACCGTGCAACCGCTGGCCAAGGCCGGCCCCAGCTTCCACGCGGCCATCAACAGCGGGAAGTTCCAGGGAATGATCTGCCCCACGACTCCAACCGGTTCGCGCAGGGTGTAGGCAAAATATTTTCCGCCGCCGGACGAGATGGGGATCGTATTGCCTTCGACCTTGGTGGCCCATCCCGCCATGTAACGGAACAGATCCACCGCCAGCGGCACGTCGGCTACCTTCGCGATCGCGAGCGGTTTGCCGTTATCGAGGCTCTCCAGGTAGCCGAACTCTTCCGTGTGCTGCTCCAGCAGATCGGCGAGTTTCCAGATCAGACGCCCGCGTTCCGACGCGGTCATCCGGCGCCAAGGGCCGTTGTCAAAAGCGTCGCGCGCGGCCTTCACCGCCTGGTTGATATCTTCGCGATCACCTTCCGCAACCTGGGCGAGAACCTCGCCCGTTGCCGGGTTGTAGGTGGGAAAAGTCTTGCCCGAGACGGCATTCGCCCACTTGCCGTTGATCAGCATCTTGCGTGGTTTTCCAATGAACTCCGCGACCTGCGGATTAATTTCCGCGGAAACTGCAATGCCCATACGTCCTCCTTGGTCAAACAAGTTGCAAGAGAGAATAATTCCGGACGGATGAAAGCTCTTCGAGAATGCTAGCGCCGGACCAGAACAAATGCAACTGCGATGCCTTGCCCGGTGTGGGGACAGCCGCCCTCGGCTGTCCGGTCGAGCGCAGCTCGACCCGCTACTCCCCGTACGGTACCCAGATATTCTTTACCTGCGTGGCGTGCTCCAGGAACCACCGTCCCTCGCCCTGTTTGGCGTCGAACCAGTCGACTGCGCGCCCCTCGTTGGTCCACACCTGCTTAAGATTTCCTGTGGACATCGCCTTCGCCGACGCGACCGTCGCCTCATCTCCATAACACCAAATGGCGTCCACGTCATCGTGTTCGGCCAGCGTCTTCAAAAGTTGCGATGCGTATCCGGTGACAATGTTCACCGCGCCGCCGGGTAGATCGCTCGTATCGAACAACTGATAGAGATCGCCGGTAATCAGCGGGTATTTTTCCGACGGTACTGCAATCACAGTGTTGCCGGCCGCGAGCAGCGGCATCACCAGCGAGAAGAACCCCAACAGAGGCGCGTCCGCCGGACAGATCACGCCCACGGTTCCAATCGGCTCGTTCATCGCAATCGCGATGTTGCGGAACGGCGGATTATGCACCGCGCCGTCGAACTTATCAGCCCAAGCCGCGTACGAGAAAATGCGCTCGATACTGCGATCGACTTCAGCCGCCGCTTGCTTCTCGCCCACGACTGCTGCGACGCGTTGAACGATTTCTTCCCGCCGCTGAGCCAGATTCTCCGCGCAGTAATAGAGAACCTGGGCGCGATGGTGCGCCGTCGCTTTCGACCAGGCTTCCGCTTTGCGCGCGGCTTCGACGGCGTTACGAATATCTTTGCGATTGCCCAGCGGAGCTTCGCCCAGCAACCGCCCGTCCGCCGCCTGCACCGCCATACTGTAGCTGGAATCCGGCCGCGCCTGCTTGCCGCCAATGTAGAGCTTGACGGTGCGGTCAATGGCGGGCGCGGTCGCCTCCGCGGTTTCTTCTGGTTCCCGAGCCATAGGCGCACTCGAAGCCGGCAATTTCGGCGCGTGCTTGAACCACGCAGGCTCCATGTATTCGAGCAACCCTTCGCGGCCGCCCTCGCGACCGTAGCCGCTCTCGCGGTATCCGCCAAAACCGCACGCTGCATCGAACAGGTTGGCGCAGTTCACCCAGACCACGCCTGCTTTCAGTTGCGCAGCCACATGCAGCGCCACGTTGACGCTCTCGCTCCACACGCACGACGCCAGGCCATAAACCGTATTGTTGGCCAGTTCCACGGCCTCTCGCGGCGTGCGAAACGTCATCGCCGCAAGCACTGGCCCGAAAATTTCCTGCTGCGCCACGATCGATGTGGGATGCACATTGCTCAGCAGAGTCGGCGGATAATAAAAACCGCGCGACGGCAACGCCACCTGCGGTTGCCAGCAGGTCGCGCCCTCCGCCACGCCCTGCTTCACCATGCGCTCGATGCGATCCAGTTGCACCCGCGCCACGATGGCCCCGATATCAATCGCTTTGTCGAGCGGCGGCCCAATGCGCAGTGTGCTCATGCGATCGCGGATCTTCCCGATCAGCGTCTCGGCAATACTCTCCTGCATCAGCAGGCGCGAGCCCGCGCAACAAACCTGGCCCTGATTGAACCAGATTCCATCCACTAAACCTTCGACAGCGCTGTCGAGATCGGCATCCTCAAAAATAATGAAGGGAGACTTCCCGCCCAGTTCGAGCGACAGCCGTTTGTGACTGGAAGCGGTCGCGCTGCGGATGGCGCGCCCGACTTCGGTCGAGCCGGTGAAGGCAATCTTGTCCACATCGGGATGCATCACCAGCGCCTCGCCGGTCGAGCCGTCCCCGGTCACGATGTTGACCACCCCGGGCGGCAGGCCGGCTTCCTGGCACAATTCGGCAAACGCCAGCGCGGTCAGCGGCGTAAACTCCGCCGGCTTCAGAACGACTGTGTTTCCCGTGGCCAGCGCCGGCGCGATCTTCCACGCCAGCATCAGCAACGGAAAATTCCACGGGATAATCTGGCCTACCACGCCGCAAGGTTCGTACTCCGGGAACTCCTGCGGGAGCAACTGCGCCCAGCCGGCGTGATAGTAGAAATGCCGCGCCACCAGCGGAATATCAATGTCGCGGCTCTCGCGGATGGGCTTGCCGTTGTCCATGGTTTCGATTACCGCGAGCAGCCGCGAATGCTTCTGCACCAGCCGCGCCAGAGCGTATAAATAGCGCGCGCGAATATGCGGAGATAGCGCGCGCCATTTTGCAGATGCGGCCCGCGCGGCGCGAACCGCCGCGTCAATGTCGGCCTCGCTGCCTTGTGCGACCGAAGCCAGTTTCTCGCCGGTCGAGGGATCGACCGTGTCGAAATACTCGCCCGCCGCCGGCGCCTGCCATGCTCCGTTGATGAACAGCGCAAACCGGCGCTGGTGTGCGTCCAACCACGCGCCTGCTTCTTTGGGATCCTCGGGAGCCGGCCCGTACTCCATGGTGACGAATTTTTCCGCGATGCTCATATATATCTCTCTCACGCCAGCGGATGCCGGTACTCCGCTGAGTACCGCCCGGTTGCGTAATGTTCCAGTTGCCGCTCGATATCTCCCAGCAACCCGCTCGCGCCCAGGCGAAACAACTCCGCGCACATCCACGACGGTCCCAGTTCTTCTTTCATTAAGGCAAGCCAGTCAAGAGACTGCTTGGCGGTTCGGATTCCGCCCGCCGGCTTGAATCCGACGGCCATTCCGGTTCGCTGCGCGTATTCGCGGATCGCCCGCGCCATCACCAAACTTACCGGCAGCGTGGCGTTGGTCGGCTCTTTTCCGGTGGAAGTCTTGATGAAATCCGCGCCTGCCATCATGGCCACAAAGCTGGCGCGCGCCACGTTGCGCAGCGTCAACAGATCGCCCGTTCCCAGGATGACCTTCATGTGAGTCGCGCCACAAGCTTGTTTGAACGCCGCAATCTCATCGTAGAGCGCCTGCCAGCGTCCGCCAAAAACGTGGGCGCGCGTGATGACCACGTCAATTTCATGAGCGCCTGCTTCCACCGATCTTCGAATTTCCGCCACGCGTTCGGCCAGCGGCGACAAACCCGTCGGAAACCCCGTCGACACCGCCGCCACCCGCACACGGCTTCCTTCCAGCGCATGCAGTGCGGTCTCGACAAATAAGTGATAAACGCAGACGGCCGCGACCTTTACGTTGAGATCCTCGATCCCGAGCTTCTGCACCAGATCCTGCTGAATCGGCTGGCGCGCCTTGGCGCACAGCCGACGCACCCGCTCCTCGGTGTCGTCGCCGGAAAGCGTGGTCAGATCCATGCACGTAATCGCGCGCAGCAACCACGCCGCCTGCCATTCCTTCTTCACCGTTCGCCGCGCCACTTGGGTCTGCGCGCGGCGTTCCACGGCGCTGGTGTTGACGCGAACTTCCTGGATCCAGTTCAGATCGAGGGGGATACCGGAATTAGCCAGAAGCTCACGTCCGCCGAGTGTGGCGATCGCCTGCGGAGATTGCGAGTTCCGCGCCGCGACTTCACTTCCTGTTCGACTTGTCTGCTTGGCTGACACGAGGTGGTATTGTACGGCACGGTACGACTGGATTGGAACCATGCCCGCGGATTGGTTCCAGAACTTGGAGCCTCGGACGCTGGAGTCCGGACGTTTGGATTCCCCGACGCATGGAGCCCCGGACGCTGGGAACCTCGGACGTTTTGGAGCCCCGGACGCCCTCGTCCGGGGTCGACCAAGCGGGCGGACGCAGGCTGTTTTGAATCTGAGAGAACGCAGTCCCCAAGCGTATGGATCAAGATTCAGGAGGGCCCATTACCCACAGGGCGCGGACGTGGGCGTCCGCCGCTCCAGGGTTTACAATAGCGCACGTTCTTATGCCTCAGAGAAACATTCCTCCTGCTCTTCGCGCCAAGCTCGAGCAAGCGGCCGCCAAAGTCATGAAGAACGCGCATGCTCCCTACTCGAACTTCCACGTGGGGGCGGCCATTTTGCTGACCAACGGACAGATCTTTACCGGCTGCAACGTGGAGAATGCTTCCTACGGCTTGACCAATTGCGCCGAGCGCACCGCGATTTTTTCCGCGGTCGCGCACATGGGACCGAAAATCGAGATTCGGGCCGTCGCCGTCACCAACGATCATGGCGTCGCTTGCTCGCCGTGCGGTGCGTGCCGCCAGGTGATTTATGAATTTGGTCCCGACGCGATTGTTTTCTTTCGCGGCAAGCGCGGGCCGAAGCAGGCGCGCATTAGCGAACTTCTTCCGGAAGGATTCCGCCTCCAGTGAGCCTGCCAACCTCGGTCTCTCAAACTTTCCGCGCCATTGATGTGATTCGCAAAAAGCGCGACGGCATGGAACTTTCGCGCGACGAGATCGAGGGACTGGTCAACGCCTACACCAAGGGCGAGATTCCCGACTATCAGGTTTCGGCTTGGCTGATGGCCGTGGTGCTGCGCGGCATGACGCGCCCCGAGACCACCGCCCTGACCGACGCCATGCTGCGCTCGGGCGAGGTGCTCGATCTGTCTTCGCTGCCCGGGCGAAAAGTTGACAAGCACTCCACCGGAGGCGTCGGCGACAAAACTTCGCTTGTGCTGGCCCCGTTGGCGGCTGCGGCCGGCATTGCCGTCCCCATGATCAGCGGCCGCGGCCTCGGCCATACCGGTGGCACGCTCGACAAACTAGAAGCCATCCCCGGCTTCAACGTGAATCTTTCCGTGGCCGAATTTCGCCGCGTGCTCGCCACCTGCGGCTGCGCCATGATCGGCCAGACCGCCGAAATCGCTCCTGCCGATCGCAAGCTTTATGCCCTGCGCGACGTAACTGGAACCGTCGAGAGTCCGTATCTGATCTGCGCTTCCATCATGAGCAAGAAGCTGGCCGAAGGCATTGATGCCCTGGTGCTCGACGTGAAAACCGGCTCCGGAGCATTCATGAAAAGCGAGAAAGACGCAGCCTTCCTCGCCGAACTCATGGTTGAAACGGGCGAGCGCATGGGCAAGCAGGTGGTCGCACTGATCACCGACATGGATCAGCCTTTGGGCAAAATGATCGGGAATGCGCTCGAAGTCGTCGAAGTAGTCGAAGTCTTGCGCGGCCATGGACCGGCTGACCTGCGCGAACTTTGCCTCGAACTCGCGGGATGGATGCTGCATCTGGGCGGCGTCTCAAAAACCGTTGCCGAAGGAAAGCAACAGAGCGCGAAACTGATTTCCTCCGGCAAGGCTCTGGAAACATTTCGCCGGATGATCGAACTGCAAGGCGGCGATCCGCGCGTGATTGAGGACGCCCAGCGCCTGCCACAGGCGCAGCACACTATGCCGGTCGCGAGTACAGGAGCGGGCTACATCGCATCCATACAATGCGAACAGATCGGCACAGCCTGTGTGATTCTCGGCGGCGGCCGCGAGCGCAAAGAAGATTCCGTCGATCCAGCGGTGGGAATTGTGCTGCACAAGAAGGTTGGAGATCGCGTTGCCGCCGGCGAGCCGCTGGCCACGATTTACTACAACGCGGAAGCGCGGGCGGCACGCGCCCGGCAACTGATCGAAGCCAGTTGCCAGATTGCGAATGTGCCCCCTGCTGAGAAGCGCCCGTTGGTGCATCGCGTCATCGGCGGGTCGAAATGAAATCGTGTAGCCCCGGACGCATTCGTCCGGGGTCGCGCGCAGCGCGAGGAATGTGGTTCTGCACTCATAGGGCCGACGAATGCGTCCGCCCCTACACAAGCCTTTAGGAGAACAAACTGAATGGGACGATTCACAGGAATTCTCGGTTTGTTGACGATGCTCGGGCTGGCTTACATCTTCTCCACCAACCGCCGCGCCATTCGCATCAAGACGGTAGCGTGGGGCCTGGGCCTGCAGCTGGCGTTTGCCGTATTTGTGCTGCGCGTCGAGTTCGGCCGCCGCGTGTTTCAATCTGCCGGCGCCGCCGTCAATCGTCTGCTCAGCTATGCGTTCGTCGGCTCGGAGTTTGTCTTCGGAGATCTGGGCAAGCAGGCCTCACACGCCGGTTTTGTATTCGCCTTTCAGGTGCTTCCGACGGTCATCTTCATTTGCGCCCTCTTCGCCATCCTGTACCACTACGGAATCATGCAATTCATCATTCGCATAGCGGCGTGGGTGATGACGCGTGTCATGGGCGCCAGCGGCGCCGAGTCGTTGAACGTGGCCGCCAGCATTTTCATGGGGCAAACCGAAGCGCCGGTGACCATCCGGCCGTTTCTGCCAGACCTGACCCGCTCCGAGCTGATGACCGTGATGACCAGCGGGATGGCGCACGTTTCCGGCGGAATCATGGCTGCCTACATCGCCTTCGGCATTGAGCCGAAACATCTCCTCAGCGCCGTCATTATGACTGCTCCTGGCACCATCCTGATTTCGAAGATGCTGGTGCCCGAGACGGAAGTGCCGAGAACCGCCGGACGCGTTGTCATGAGCGAAGAGGAAGAGCAAACCGAAAAAAAGGAAAACCTTCTGGGCGCGGTGGCCCGCGGCACCGGCGACGGCCTGCACATGGCTCTCAACATCGCCGCCATGCTGATTGCGTTTCTGGCGTTGATTGCTTTACTCGACGGCATCCTGCACGGAATTCACAATGGCCTGGCGCATTTCGGCTTTCTCTGGTTCCCGTCGAGCCTGGAAAGTATTTTCGGCGTGCTGTTCTCTCCGGTTGCGTGGGTAATCGGCATCCCCTGGCGCGATTGCCAAACCATTGGCAACCTTTTGGGCACGCGCATGGTGCTGAACGAATTGGTGGCGTTTTCTATGCTCGGGCCGTTAAGAGCAGTGCTCGATCCGCGATCGTTCACCATCGCCACCTTCGCGCTGTGCGGCTTCGCCAATCTGAGTTCGATTGGAATTCAGATCGGCGGCATCGGTGCGCTCGCGCCCAACAAACGCGGCGAGTTGGCCCGGCTCGGCGTTCGCGCCATGCTGGCGGGAACCATGGCCAACCTGATGTCGGCGTCCATCGCGGGCATGCTGCTGTAAGACCAAGTCGGGAAAATCTCATCGCAGAGGACGCCGGAGCTCGCAGAGGACTGGAGAAATCCTGACTCTGTATTTTCTCTGCGTCCTCTGCGTACTCTGCGTTGAATGTCTCCTCCTACCCGTTTGCCCGCGCGACCAGCAGAATCGCCAGAATGTAGAAGACGAACATCAGTGCCAAGTAGAACTTGGCACGGGATCCAGCACCGGAAAATTCTTTCCACGCCAGCAGTCCCCACAGCGCCGCCACCATCGGAGCCGCCTGGCCGATGGCGTAGGAAATTGCGTAGCTGGTCACCTTGCCGGCAACGACGTTGAATACCGTGCCGACACCCCAAATCACTCCCCCGAAAAGGCCCAGCAGATGTCCCGAGGGCGGTCCGGTGAAGAATCCGGCAAAGCTCATTGGTTCGCCCACCAGCGGTTTCTTCATGAAATAGACATTCCAAATGAAGCACGAGAGGAGCGCGCCGAGCGTCAGGAACACGATCGAGCTATACGGTGTCAGCGGGTTTCCGCGGGTTGTCGCATAGGCCACAAACGGGTTCCATAAGCCCATCAGCACGCCGGAAACGACGCAAAGGGTAATGCTCTTGCGCGAAACCGTACGGCCGGTGCTGGCGAGAGTTCCGTAGGCTTTGCCGTCGAGAATCACTGCAATCAGGGCGCACGCCACACCGATCATCAGAAACAGGGCGTTGCCCTTGGGTTGCAACGCATAACTCAGCATCACCCCGACCACCAGCGCGATCCCGATCGAGACCGGAAACGCGACGGCCAACCCGGCCATATCAATGGCGGCCACCAGCAGCAGATTGGCGAGATTGAAAATCGCGCCGCCCACCAGCGTGGAAACGATGTTCGAAGTATCGGCGGACTGAATGTTATTCAGAAAACTGGAGGCGTCGTGGCCCGTGCTCCCCATGGTGAACGCGAGAACAAGAGACATCAGAAAGATGCCGATGGCGTAGTCCCAATAGAAAAGCTCGAAGCGATAGTTCTTGACACCCTTGTACGTGTTCGCCCACGACCCCCAGCAGATGGCGCTGGTGATCATCATCAGTAAGGCAATGGTCAGATTCGGTGGCGTGAACATGAGTTCTCCTGGAAGATTTGAAACTCTACGCTTCTTTGCGACAGGCCACAAGTTCGGCAGGCAACTCTGGGAACGATTGCACCGAAACTGGTGAGATCGTTCGTTTGACACAGTCCCGGCTGGCTGAATAGACTCGGCCTTCCTCAGATACACCCTACGACTATGCCGAAGCGTCCACGAATTGCGGTGGTTGGCAGCGCAAATATTGATCTGACGACGTTCACGAACCAGTTTCCAAAACCCGGTGAAACCATCTTCGCCGAGAAGTTTGACCTCGGCTTCGGCGGCAAGGGCGCAAACCAGGCGGTGGCGGCGCGTCTGTGCGGCGCGGAAGTGTTCATGGTGGCGCGGGTGGGCAGCGATCTGTTCGGTCCGGCGACGATTGAGAATTTCCGCAAGCTGGGCATCGATCCTACGCACGTGAAGCAGGTCGAAGGCCTGTCGAGCGGCGTGGCGCCGATTTTCGTCGAAGCTAACGGACAGAACCGCATTTTGGTGGTAAAGGGCGCCAATGACGCGCTCACACCCGCCGACGTCGACGCTGCCGCCGAAACGCTGAAGACCGCCGACTGCATCGTGTTGCAGTTCGAGATTCCGCTGGAGACGGTCTATTACACGGTTGTCTTTGCGCACAAGCATGACATTCGCTGCATCGTGAATCCCGCACCCGCACAGCCGGTGGACCTCGGCGCGCTGAAGGATCTCGACTACTTCGTCCCCAACGAGAGCGAAGCGGAAGCGATCACCGGGATGCCGGTGAAGAACATTGACGACGCGAAGAAGTGCGCCGGGAAGCTGCTGTCGGCGGGTATTCGGCGGGTGATTATCACGCTGGGAGCGAACGGGTCGCTATTGGCCAGCCGCGAATGCTGCGAGCATGTTCCGCCGTTTCCCGTCAAAAGCGTAGACAGCACCGGCGCGGGAGACGCGTTCATCGGCAGCTTCGCCGTGTTTCTGGGCGAGGGCGTGCCCGAAAGGGACGCCGTGCGCCGCGCCAATCTCTACGCGGGCTTGTCCACGACTGGCGTAGGCACGCAGAAATCTTTCTTCGACCGCGCGCGTTTCGACCACGAGTGGGCGGCGCGGTCCTGAAGTCGCCGGTTACGCTTCCGCACGACAAATTCCTTCCAGCCAACCTGACGGAGAACACACTGATATTTCCCACGAGGAAACTTCTTGACTTACTGATACTAAGCAATTTATAAGCCGTGTCTGCGATCTGGAAGGCCTCCGGCTTCACTCAAAGTCGGCCGGTTTTTTTCTGTTTGCAGGGCGACCGAAAGGGGCGCAAAGGAAATGTCGAGCAAGAAGAGGTTCTACGCACTACTTCTCGGTTTGCTGGTGGGTTTCGCGACCCCACTACTACACGGTCAGGCGACCGGAAGTTTTTCAGGCACGATTTCCGACAAAACGGGCTTGCTGATCGCCGGAGCCGCGGTCAAGGTCACGTCGCAGGGTACCGGTATTTCGCGTGACGTGAAGACAGACGGCTCCGGGCACTATCTCGTGCCACTGCTTCCGGTCGGGTTTTATGCGGTTCGAATCGAGGCCCAGGGTTTCGGGCCGGCCGAACAGAAGGACGTTCGTCTACAGGTCGACGAACACCGGGAACTGGATTTCACCCTGGTCCCGGCCTCGGTCACCACCAATGTGCAAGTGAGCGCCACGCAAGTAGCGGTGGAAACGACGAACTCGACCCTCGGCCAGGTCATTACCACGGAGCAGGTGGCTGATCTTCCCCTGAACGGACGTAACTTCGTGCAACTGGCGACGCTGGCGCCGGGCACAACCGCGTCCACCAGTCCGGTGAGCTTCTTCAACGGTGCCGCCAGCAGCGAGGCTTCCACGCGCGGATCGTTTTCGCTTTCAGTGGGTGGTTCCCGCGAACAGAGCACCGATTGGCTGCTCGACGGCAACGACAACAACCAGATTGATGAGGGCGGGATCGCGATTTTCTCTTCGGTCGACGATATCCAGGAATTTAAGGTATTGACCTACAACTATTCGGCAGAATACGGGGAACGCTCGGGCCCGACAGTATTGGTGACGACGAAGTCAGGGTCCAATCAATTTCACGGTACGCTATTCGAGTTTTTCCGCAATACCAAGCTCGACGCCAGCAACTATTTCACCCGCACGCAGGCAAAATTCAATCTGAATCAGTTTGGTGGTTCGCTGGGCGGGCCGATTCGAAAGGACAAGACTTTCTTCTTCGCGGACTACCAAGCCAAGATGCAGCGGCAGGGCGTGCCGTTCGAGGGATACGTTCCCACAACTTCCATGACCCACGCGGATGCGAATGGCAACTACGATTTCAGCAACAATCCGTTTGGAACTCAGCTCATCAACTATTTCACGCCATACCAAGTTCTTCCAACCTCAAAGGGAGTCGCCGTTCCCGTCCCATTCCAGTGTCTCATCTCTTCAGGACTCCCCGAGACTCCAGTGGATGGAGGTCAGCCGTTCGTTCAGGGGGTTACACAAAACTGTAACCTCATCCCGGGAGGTCCGAATGGCGTAGTCAATCCGGTCGGCGCCAAGGTGATTCAACTCTATCCTGCTCCGACTCCTGGTCTTCCGAGCAATGCCAGCTTCAACTATGTGGACCAACCGACCAGAAAAGTCAACGAAGGCACATGGGATTTCCGTCTCGATCACAATTTTTCCGCGAAGGATTCCGTGTTCGTCCGTTTCAGCTACGATCAGGCCACGAACTTCATTCCCGGCGGCTCTCCAAGCTGGTCGGAGGCTACCGCATTCGGCAGCAATCAATTCATCAATAATCATGGCCGGAATCTGGCTCTTTCCGAAACCCACGTGTTTTCGCCCAGGGTCATCAACCAGTTCAATGCCGGCTACAACCGGATTTTCAACCACATTCTTTCTTATGGAACCGGGACCTGCGAGGCGGCGATCCTCGGAATTCCCGGCGCCGATGTGGGCAGCCAGTGTGACACCTATACCGGATCCCCCGCGAGCCTGAATCAGGCGACGAATGACTGCGTAGGCTGTGGCATGACCTCGTTTTCGATGTCGAGCTACTACGCCGTGGGCGACCGCGGCTATGCGCCCTACCAGGGTGGAACGAACGTCTACTCGGTTTCGGACACACTCGATCTGATTCGCGGAAAACACGAAATCCGTTTCGGCGCCGTCTACCGCGCCAATGAGATGAACGTGCGCAACAATGCCTCGCAGGACGGTTTCATTACTGAAACCGGTCTGTTCACGGGCGACGACATCGCGGATGTGTTGATCGGCGCGCTGGGAGTTTTTGCCGCGCACGACCAGACGTTCCTGGGCGCCACAGTCGGCCGCCGCTGGAAGTTGGTTCGCCCATTCGTTCAGGATAATTGGCGCGTCACCAATAATTTGACGGTAAACCTCGGAGTGGCTTGGGCCCTGGTTACGCCCGAAACGGAAGCGGAGAATCGGCAATCAAACTTCGATGTCGCCACGCTTACCTGGTTCGTTCCCAAGGGCAGCCCGGGGGGTTGCGCGCCCTCGATCTTGCCTTTCCCGTGCACCTCTTCCGACGGAAGGATCGGCATTCAATTCGACAAAACGGCATTGGAGCCGCGCATCGGGGTTGCCTGGAAGCCTTTTGGAAGCCAGAACACCGCGGTCCGCGCCGGATATGCGATCTACCATGACTCCGCCTGGAACCAGGGCGGACAAGGGCTGTGGCAGAACCCGCCCTACTACGCGGAAGTAGATCCCAACCCTTTTGCTCTCAGCTACGGCAGCACGGTGGGCTCGCTTTCAGCCGGTTTCCTGTTACCCTCCGCGCAGGCTCCCTCCACTTTGGCGGTGCCGGGCGGTTTTATCTATAACGCGCCGGTGAACCCCGACAACTACACCGGCACGCTGCAATCCATGAACCGCAATTTCAAACAGGGCATCGTGCAGCAGTTCAACTTGAACATTGAGCGCCAGTTGCCGGGCAACATTGTGCTCACTGCCGGCTACGCCGGCTCCCGCAGCGCGCACATTCTTGTGAGCCAGGTAAATGAAAGTATTGCGTCGCCCCTGGCCTGCCCCGGCAACGGCAGTTTTACCGTGTCCGGCTACACTCTGGGCTGCGGCCATAACCCCATCATTTCCTCCAATCCATATCAGTTGGTCAACAGCAACAACAGCGTGGGGGCGGCTCGCTACGATTCTCTGCAGATCAAAGCGGAGACCAAGAGCGCGCAGCACGGCATCTATGCCCTGATCGGCTACACCTACGCCCGTAACTTCGATTCCGGCATGCCCGATGGCTTGGGCACCAACGTGGGCGCGTTGTACTGGCCGCTGCCTGGGACCCAGAGGCTGGACTGGGGTTTGTCCCAACTCAATCTCAACAACACTCTTACCGCCAGCATCCTCTACGATTTGCCCTTCGGCAAGGGCAAGCGCTTCGGCAGCAACTGGAGTGGAGCCACCAATACCATTTTGGGACATTGGCAGGTGAATCTCATTGAAAGGGCTCAATCTGGATTCCCGCTGTTTGTTGTCGATAGCTCCAATATCGGCCCCGTTTTCCCGCCGGCAACTCCCGGGCCGGGAAACTCGGGCACATATTTTAACTACAATTTCTACAGCTTTAACCGCCCCGACTTGGTGGGCGACCCCAACCGTCCCGGACCAGAAGGCGGCCAAACCAGCTGCCCTGCCCAAATTCACACGCACCTAAACTGGTTCAATCCGTGCGCCTTTGCGAAGGCGACGCCGGGAGAACTCGGCACTGCCGCGCGTGCTCCCGTCTACGGCCCGCGTTTCGTGAACACCGACTTCTCTATCATCAAGGATTTTCCGATGTCCTTCCGTGAGGGGATGGATCTGCAATTCCGGGCCGAGTTCTTCAATCTGCTCAATCACCCGCAGTTCTACATGGGAGGTGTCGGCGATACTGGCGAGCAGGACATAAACACGCCGAGCAGTTTCGGCGTGATCAATCAGGCATTGAACACCTCGCGCGTGATTCAGTTTGCCCTCAAGCTGAAGTTCTAGCGGCAGGGCAGGGCCGCGTTTTGGGATTCGTATCAGGGCGTGCCTTCAGGCGTGCCGAAGCGTTTCCGGAGGAAAATGCCCGGCTTTAGCCGCTGCGATTGCGCGGACAACTTCCGCGGCTGAAGCCGTTGCTGTCTGCGCGCCATTAACGGCATCGCTGAAGCGATGCCCTGATACGAATCCTTTACCACAGGACAGGCTCGGCGGATGTCTTCACATGAACTTAGCCTACCGTCCTGCGCTGGCAGCGATCTGGCCGACGGCATACAATGCAAAGAGGCGAATCTTCCCCATATGTCTCCCATTCCAGACGATCTGACCACAGTCAAAGACGACATGATTGCCTTCATCGAAGGCCATGGCATGCGCCGCTTCCACGGCTACGTGGATTACGAAGAAGTGCAGTGCGTCATGTGGGAGATGGGCGGCAATCCTGACGGCTGGAAAGATTTCGTGGAATTGGCCAAAGCGGCCAGCGCCCCCTTCCTGACCATGCACTCGTGGACGCTGGAGCGCAAGGAACTGGATGAACTGATCGAGCGGCTGGGCAATTCCGAATTCACCGAAGGCGACGACGTGGAGGATGCGCGCTGGCTGCGCGCCCACGCCGGCAAGGTGGGATATCTGCAGCTGGGCTGGGCTTACCAGGGGTCGATGTTTCTGTGCGAGATCTCGACCGAATGGTATGACCGCTACCAGCGGCTGCTCGATGTTTCCGACGAATTCGGCGGCATCGCGATGGATGAGCCCGATCAGGACGAAGAGAATTAGCCGTGCGCTGGGAACTTCGCTCGGAGGATGCCGCACAGGTCCGGAGCCTGGCAGCTGCGTTAGCTGATCTGCCTGCACTGAAAGCTGGCCGGATTTCTCCCTCGGATGCAGGCAGACTAACGGCTACGCTGGCCGGCTTGCTCGTGCGCCGTGGGATCTCGGACCCCGAAGCCGCTGCCGATTATCTGTCGCCTTCCCTTTCTCATCTTCACTCACCTGACCAGATGATGGGCCTTAGTGTCGCCGTGGACCGGCTCGACGCCGCCATCGCGCATAAAGAGCCGATTCTGATCTACGGCGACTACGACGTCGACGGCACGATGGCGGTCATCATTCTGAAGACCGCGATCGAACTGTGCGGTGGCGCGGCAGATTTCCACGTGCCCCACCGCATTCGCGAAGGCTACGACATGCGCGACGACGTGATCGAGCGCGCGGCAGCGGCCGGCATTCGGCTGATTATCAGCGTGGATATGGGGATCCGCGCCTTTGCTCCGGCCGAGACGGCGCAGCGGCTGGGCGTGGATCTGATCGTCACCGACCATCACCTGCCCGGCCCCGACGGCGTGCCGAAGGCGTGGGCGGTAGTGAATCCCAATCAGGCGGGATGTGAATATCCGTACAAGCAACTCTGTGGTGCGGGCGTGGCTTTCAAGCTGGCGCAGGGGCTGATGCAGCGTAGGCTCGACGCAAAGGATCACAACAAGCTCTTGCTGTCGTTCCTGAAGCTTGTGGCGATTGCGACTATCGCCGACGCGGTGCCGCTGACAGGCGAGAATCGCGTGTTCGCCTCTCTGGGGCTGGATGCGCTGCGCCGGGCGGTGAATCCCGGATTGAAGGCGCTGCTCGAGGTGGCGCAGATTTCGGCGAGCCGTCCGCCGACCTCGGTTGAGGTTGCGTTCCGCGTCGCGCCACGCATCAACGCCGCCGGACGCATGGACGTCGCCCGCGACGTGATTGAACTGTTCAGCGTGAAAGACGCGTTGCGGGCCAGAGAGCTGGCGGCGAAGCTCGACCAGCTCAACACCGACCGGCAGGAAGAAGAGCGGCGAATCCTGAAGGCGGTCGAGGAGCGATTCACCGGCGATCCGGCGCTGTGTGACGCCTACTGCATTGTGGTGGATGGCGACGGCTGGCATCGCGGCGTCATCGGCATCACCGCGACGCGAGTAGTGGAACGCTACAACCGCCCCACGGTCGTAATTGCTCGCGAGGGTGAGGAGGCGTTTGGGTCGGGGCGCTCGATTCCGGCGTTTCATCTGCTGGGGGCGATTGAGTCGTGCCACGATCTTTTCTCACGCTATGGTGGCCATGCTCACGCCTGCGGGTTTGCCATGCCCGCCGCAAACGTAGAGGAACTCCGAGTGCGGCTGGATGCGTTTGCCCGCACGCGCCTCACGCCGGCCGATTTTGATCCAGTGTTGGACTTGGATGCAGAGTTGTGGCTGGGAGAGATCACTCCGGAATTATTTCAGGCGCTGCGGCTGCTGGAGCCTTATGGCGTCGGTAATCCCGAACCGGTGTTTGCTGCCCGCGGCGTGCAGTTGAAGGCACCGCCGCGCATTCTGAAGGATAAGCACGTGAAATTGAAGTTAAAGCCGGGGCCCGGTGCAGTTTTTGAACCCGGTCCGGCCGGTGTGGGCGACCCGTCCGCGCAGCCTGCGGGACGCGACCACCGGGAGATGTCCGCAACCGCTATTCTGACTACTCCGCGCTGCCATCCCGACGGAGCGGCAATCCGGCGAGCGGAAAAAGCTGCTGCTGTGGTCGAACGCGACGCCAATTCTCGGAGAACTGATAACCGAGAACTGAGATCAAAAGTCACTTTCGACGCCCTGGGCTGGCACATGGCCGAGCGCCTCGTCCAAACGCCGCTCCTGGCGGGCGATACGGTGGATATTGCCTTCACTGTTGGACACAATGACCATCCCGAATACGGGGGCTTGGAACTCTCGCTCCGGGATTTCAAAATCCCAGTCGGCTGAATAACCATGCAGGCAAGGGGATGGCGGAGTACCGGGTGCCCCACCCTGCCCCACACTTCCCCGGTTCTGGGAAGGATGGGTAGTCAACAATCAGTTCGCCCACCCGGCTTCAGTTCTTGGGACCTGGCTGGTTGGCGGGGGGCTGTGTTGGCAGTCAAAAAGGCGGTGAAAGCCGACGGTGACTGACAAATTGCCCGCTCTCCTGCATAATCTTCCGTTCGCCGTTTCCAGCCGGGAGGCAATCGATGAAGCTCCGTCTTCTTGTGGCAGCCCTTCTTTTTCCGCTGTTCATTCAAGCACAAACTTCCTCAAAACCAACCGTAGCCGAAGCTCAGGCATTTATGAACCAGGCCGAGGCGCAGCTGAAAGACATGTCGGTGAAGGCCAACCGCGCCCAATGGGTGCAGGAGAACTTCATCACCGATGACACCCAGGCCCTGTCAGCCGACGCCAACGACCAGATCACAGCGCTGACCGAGGATCTGGTCGAGCAGGCCAAGCGCTTTGACGGGCTGGCAATGCCCGCCGATCTGCAGCGAAAATTCCTGCTGTTGAAGCTGAGCCTGACTGCGCCTGCCCCGCATGATGCCGCGTTGCGCAAGGAGATGACGCAGATCGCCAGCTCGCTGGACGCCGACTACGGCAAAGGTAAGTACTGCCGCAAGCCGGACGACTGTCTCGACATCACCGCCATCGAGAAGGTGATGACCGACAGCCACGATCCCAACCAACTCAAAGAGATGTGGGTGGGATGGCACAAGGTCGGCGCACCCATGCGGCCACGGTATGCGCGGTTCGTGGAACTCTCCAACCAGGGTGCGCGCGAGATGGGATTCAAGGACGTGGGCGCGATGTGGCGGGCCGGTTACGACATGACGCCGGAGCAGTTCAATGCTGAACTGGAGCGCCTGTGGCAGCAGGTCCGGCCGCTTTACGTTTCACTCCACACGTTCGTCCGGGCGCGCCTGTCGCGCTATTACGGGCCCAACGTGGTTCCGCCGGACGGCCCGATCCCGGCCGATCTGCTGGGCAATCCCTGGGCGCAGGAGTGGGACGGCATTTTCCCGCTGCTCGGCCTGCCGGAGAACAGCCGCGGCTACGATCTGACTCAGTTGTTGCAGGCCAGGAACCTCGATGCCAAAGGGATGGTGCGCTACGGCGAGGCGTTCTACAAGTCGCTCGGCCTCGCCCCGCTGCCCGACACATTCTGGGAGCGCTCGCTGTTCACCAAGCCTCGCGATCGGGACGTGGTGTGCCACGCCAGCGCGTGGGACGTCGATACCGCCGACGATCTGCGGGTCAAGATGTGCATTCAGATCCGCGATGTGGATTTTGTCACCATTCATCATGAACTTGGGCACAACTTTTACCAGCGCGCCTACAAGAACCAGCCCTTTATGTTCCAGGGCGGCGCCAACGACGGTTTTCACGAAGCCATCGGCGATACGATCGCGCTGTCGGTGACTCCGGAATACCTGCAGAAGATCGGCCTGCTCGACAAAGTGCCTCCGGCCGATGCCGACATCCCGCTGCTCCTGCGCAAGGCTCTCGAGAAGGTTGCGTTTCTGCCTTTTGGATTGCTGATTGACGAGTGGCGCTGGCGAGTCTTCTCCGGCGAGATCAGGCCCGCTGATTACAACAAAGCCTGGTGGGAGATGCGCTTGAAATATCAGGGAGTGGCGCCGCCGGTCGAGCGCAGCGAGGCGGATTTTGATCCGGGAGCGAAGTATCACGTGGCCGGAAATGTGCCCTACATGCGTTATTTTCTGGCCGATATTCTGCAATTCCAGTTCTATCGTGCCCTGTGCAAAGAGGCCGGCTACACCGGTCCGCTCAACCGCTGCACGTTCTATCAGTCGAAGGAAGCCGGAGCGAAGCTCGACAAGATGCTCGAAATGGGCCAGAGCAAGCCTTGGCCTGACGCGCTGGAAGCATTGACCGGCCAGCGGCAGATGGACGCCAGCGCGATTCTCGACTACTTCGCGCCGCTGCAGAAATGGCTCGACGAGCAAAATACGGGCGTGAAGGCGGGGTGGTAAGAGCGCTCACCCGGGCGGCGAGTGCGCGTTTATAGGATGCGAGCCAGACGCGCGGTAGGGGAGGAACTGTCGAGCTTCGCTCGACCGGACGGGCGAGGCGCCCGTCCCCACACAGCCAGTGAACAGGGCAAAGAACGCCTCGCTCGGGATGACGGGCGAGCTACGCCAGTTCCACTTCGATTTTCTTCGCTGCGCGGTCCAATTTCAGGATGCGAAAGCTGCGCACCTGGCCAGCGTGGGCGGGTTCGGCTTTGGGCGGCGCTCCGGCGCCGGTTTTCCAGCGTGCCTGCAGCATCGAACTGAGAGAGGACAGGTCCGCCTTGGCCGCTGGCACTGGTTCGTCTTTTGCCGCAGCCGCGCCCGCCGTGGTCCGGCACGTGGCGTGAATGCCTTCTCCTAACTCCACGCGTGCCCGACCGGCGGCATCGTCCATGAGGCGGCCGGTGACGACGTCACCTTCTTTGTGCTCGGCAAGATATTCATCGATACTGGTCGGCACCAGTTGTTTCATGCTCAGGCGCATCTGGCGCTTATCGGGATCGACGGCAATCACCAGCGCCTGCACAACCTGGCCGACGCGCAGTACATCCGCAGGCTGGTTGATACGCTTCTCGGCGCTGATCTCGCTGACGTGAACCATCCCCTCGATCCCCTCGACCAATTGCACAAAAGCGCCGAACTTCGTCAGGCTGGTCACCGGCCCTTCGATCGCCGATCCAACCGGGAAACGCTGCGGCACGTCAACCCAGGGATCGCCCAGAGCCTGCTTGAGTCCGAGGGAAATGCGGCGCTCCGCCGCGTTGATTCCCAGAATGACGGCTTCTACGGTCTCGCCCTGCTTGACCACATCGCTCGCTTTTCGGATTTTGCCTTTGGCCCATGACATTTCCGAAATATGGATCAAGCCCTCGATGCCGGGCTCAAGTTCAACGAAAGCGCCAAATTCGGCCAGACGAGTCACCGTGCCGCGGACGCGGTCACCGGCTTTGTACTTATCTGCAACGGCGTCCCAAGGGTGGGGCTGAAGCTGCTTCAGCCCAACGGAGATGCGGCGCTTCTCCGCGTCGGCCGCCAACTTGAGCACTTTCACTTCGATCTGCTGCCCCACGGAAAGCACGTCCGAGGGCTTGTTGACCCGGCTCCACGAGATATCGCCGACGTGCAACAGGGCGTCGACACCGCCCACATCGACGAAGGCGCCGTAATCGGTGAGGCTCCGCACCGTACCGCTCACGGTTGCGCCCTCTGCGATCTGCGAGTAGAGGCGATCCTTGGCAGAACGTTCTTCCTCTTCGGCCACGACGCGGCGATCGACGACCACATCTTCATCGGTCACGTCGAGCTTGATGATGCGGCAGCGAATCTCCTGGCCCACCAGATTTTCCATCTCCGCCGCATCGCGCACGCCGCTGCGCGAGGCGGGCATGAAGGCGCGCACACCCACATCCACGCTGAAGCCGCCTTTGACCACGGCCGTCACCGTAGCCAGCACGGCCGCTTTGTCGGCGAAAGCTTTTTCGAGCGCGTCCCAGTCCGTGGGCCGCTCGACCTTGAAGCGGGAGAGTTCGTAGTAGCCATCCGGATCGCGGCCCTTGACCGTCACCAGAAACTTGTCGCCCGGCTTCGGGGGTTCGCCCTGCAATGCCGTAAGCGGCAGGATGCCTTCCGATTTGTATCCGATGTCAAAAAACACCGATTCGGATGTCACGGCAATCACCGTGCCTGCGAGTTGCTTGGAGCCCTCCGTTTTGTGCGAGTGACTCTTCTGATACTGGGAGAAAATCTCGCCGAAAGATTCTGTGCTTTCAGCCGGTTTTCCTGGAGTTTCTGGGTTGGAAGTCAGTGGATCAGGCATGAAAGGTCACGACCCTCATTGGGGATAAGAATTATCAGGATAACATCGCGGCCGCTGGGTGCGTCTCTATCGCCCGACCCACTGCGGATCGTCTTCCGGTTCGACGATCTGGCCGTCGCGCATGTGAATGATGCGGTCGGCGTACTTGGCAGCCTCGGGGTTGTGGGTGATCATCAGGATGGTCTGGCCCAGTTCCTGGTTGGAGCGCCGCAGCATGCCGAGCACGATGTCGGAGTTCTCGGAGTCCAGGTTGCCGGTGGGTTCGTCGGCGAGCACGACGGCGGGTTTGTTGATGAGGGCGCGCGCCAGGGCCACCCGTTGCTGCTCGCCTCCGGAAAGCTCTGCCGGGCGATGATGGAGGCGCTTGGCCAGTCCGAGCAGGTCGGTGATGCGGTTGAAGTGCGCCGGGTCGCCGCTGCCGTTGCGCGAGATCTCCTGCGCGATCTGGATGTTGGAACGAGCGTCGAGCGTGGGCAGCAGGTTGAACTTTTGAAATACGAATCCGATCTTGCGCTTGCGCATGCGGGTTCGTTCCGCGTCAGAGAGCGCGGCCAGATCATCGCCGTCGAGGACCACGCTGCCGCCGTCGGCGCGCGTCAGCCCGCCCAGAAGATAGAAGAGAGTGGATTTCCCGCTGCCCGATGGCCCTACTACGCTGACAAATTCACCCTTCTGTACGCTGAAGGAGATACCGCGCAGTGCCTGAACTTCGATCTTGCCCACGCGGTACGTCTTGCGCAGGTTCTTGGCTTCGATGAATGCAGCTCCTACGAATGTCTCGGACATGTCTCACAAGAATCTTACACGAAGGGAAGCAGCAGGCGCGGAGGCGCACTGTGGCACTGGTGAAACTGTCTGCAGAGCCGGTTTCAGGCTACGCCGACTTCGCGCGGAACCGGCGCCGGACGCTGCTGCATGCGCTTCGGCCCGCGCTTCCGCACCAGCAGCAGGCGGACGCGCTCGAGCAGATCCACGGGCGCGTACATGCCTTTGGTGAGGAACACATCCGCGCGCGAATCATGGTCGTAGATGCGCACCTTGCTGGAGATGAGGATGGCCGGAGTGTGCGCCGACACTTCCTTGATCTTGGCGATCAGTTGCGGGCCGTCGAGTCCAGGCATGGCCATGTCGGCGATCACCAGATCAATGCCGCCTTGCAGGAAGCGTTCCAGCGCTTCTTCTCCGCGGGAGAAGGCGGCTACACGGTAGCCTCGCGTCTCCAGCATGATTTTGCGGTGGGACAGAGACTGTTCGTTATCGTCTACACACAGAATTGTGCGCTTTGGTTTCATCGGCCTGCTGCAATCTATTGGGAGCGATGGGCACGGCGCGTCGCGAAACCAACAGAAGCTTTTCTCAATATGAAGAATTTTGAATCGACCTTGCATGCTAACGGGAAGCAAGGGTCACTGTAAAGTGCCGCCGATGCTAATGGGACTTTCTGGCCATTGATTTTTTCCCGAGGCAGCGCGCCTTAGTGTTTTCGCAGCTTGCGCTCACTTGACTAGAGGACAACTTCGCCACGCATGACTGCGATTGCGTTGCCTCCGACGCCTATGTTGACTACACGGTTACCGCTGCGCGAAGCGCGAACGAAAATCCGGCTAGGCCTCTGCATCTCGATGCCCTGCTCGATGAGCACCCGCTCGTCGGGTTTAGCCACACCGTGCGCCACCATCCACGCCGCCGTGCAGCCCGCGGCAGAGCCGGTGGCAGGATCTTCGCCGTTGTAGAAGAGCATGCGGGCGTGCAGGCGCGCCGCCGGATCGACGGTTTCACGCGCAACGAAATACAGGAACTTCCCTCCCGTTTTCTCCAGGTATTCCGCAGCGCGGGCCAGGTCGACCCGCAGTTTCTGGATGACCGCCAGCGATCGCATCGGCGCTACCGTGAAGGGAAGTCCCGTCGAAATCGTCTCGATGGGAAGCGACGGATCGAAGTCGTCGGCATCTAAACCGGTCGCCCGCGCGACCGTTTCGCGATCGTGCTGAATTCCGAAAGTTGGATCGATCTGCGTCATTTCCCCAAAGGTTGGCTGGCCCGGCGTTTCCTCGAATCGCACGGGCACCCTGCCCGCGTTCAAGTCGAGCGTGATTTCCCTCGCGCCGCTTTCGCCGCGCAACGCGAACGCCGTGCCCAGCGTTGGATGGCCCGCAAACGGCAGTTCCTCCTGCACGGTGAAGATTCTTACGCGCACACCGTTCTCCCGCTCAATGCCCGGGTCGCGCGGAAAAATGAAAGTCGTCTCCGAGAGATTCATCTCGCGGGCCAGCGCCTGCATCTCGCCGTCGTTCAAACCGCGAGCGTCAGAGAAAACGGCCAGAGAATTTCCTTCGAGAGGCTTCGAAGAGAAGACATCCCACTGCGTCATAGCCAGCCGTCGTACTTGTCTATTCATGGAATTGACCGGGAATACGAATTTGCCCTGCCAGAGGAGCGATGTTCTCGGTTCTCATTTGGATGCACGAAAGATTTGGCATGGCGCTTTCCGAGATTACCGGCGTTTGACAGGGTTCATCACCCGCCTCTATCCTAACCATATGTCGTTTCCGTCCACATTGGCCATGTGTTGTTGTCGACGCCTGGCGTGTGGGTAGGGAATCCCGAAAGAGTTCCGACCCACCCGTCAGCGAGCGGGTGGGTTTTGTTTTCTATCCGCCCCAAAAATCTGAGAGCCAGGGTGGGCTGACTCTTCGAATCTTGACCGAAGCGAATCTCAGAAGGAGAAGCCTATGACTACAGCGACCGCAAGCGAAACCTACAGCATTCCCCGAATCAACGACACCGCCCCGGATTTCACCGCCGAAACTACGCAGGGCACGATCCGCTTTCATGACTGGATTGGCGACGGCTGGGCCATCCTGTTCTCGCATCCCAAGGACTTCACTCCCGTCTGCACCACCGAACTCGGCTACATGGCGAAACTGCAGCCGGAGTTCGCCAAGCGCAACACCAAGATCATCGGCCTGAGCGTAGATCCCGTGTCGAGCCACCAGAAATGGGAGAGCGACATCGAAGAGACACAGGGCGCGAAAGTGAACTACCCGATGATTGGCGACCCGCAACTCAGAGTGGCCAAGCTCTATGGCATGCTGCCCGCCGGTGCGGGCGAAAGCTGCGAGGGCCGCACTCCTGCCGACAACGCCACCGTGCGCACCGTGTTTGTCGTCGGCCCGGACAAGAAAATCAAATTGCAGCTCAGCTATCCCATGACCACCGGACGCAACTTCGACGAAATCCTGCGCGTGCTGGACTCGATGCAACTCACGGCCAAGCATAAAGTCGCTACCCCGGTGAACTGGAAGCAGGGAGACGACGTGATCATCACGGGCGCGGTTTCAAACGACGAGGCGCAGCAGAAATTCCCTGGCTTCAAGACGATAAAGCCGTATCTGCGGGTTACGGCCCAGCCAAAGTAGCGGAATGTGGCGCGGGCGCTCCCGCGCCCTTCAGTCACCGGAGCCGGCAAAACTTCTCGCATCCTGCCGCGCCGCGACGGCATGCGCTTTTTTCTTCGGCACACCCTTGGTGTGGCAGTCGATGCACTTGACGAAGTGGACGTTGTGCGGGCTCTTGCTCGACTTAAATGTCGTGTCCATGGTCTCCACATCCAGCCCGCAATTGGAAAGCTGCGGATGGCAGGTGGCGCAGGACGCCCGGGTTCTCAGGCCGTGTCCCTGGTGGCAGGCAAAGCAGCTGAGTCCTTCATGCACCCCAATTGCAGTGTGATCGTCGCCTGAGCCTACTTTCATCGTGGCCAGCGGCGCGTGGCACTGGTAGCAGAGAGCCTGTCGAATGTCGGGGCTGATCCGGATGGGTCGGTCGCCATCATGCATCGCGGGTAGCGGCAGCCGGCCTACGGCCACGTAATCGAGTTCCCGCCGGTCAAATAGCGCGAGCGAGGGTCGAAATATTTCCTGACTGAGACCGGGGTTGGCAGGTTTCTCGACCGAGCGAACCAGCAGTGTCCCTTGGCGATGCATCTGGTGACAGGCGAGGCAGGGCATGACCGGCTGTTCCGCCAGCTTCGGATCGAGCAGCCTCCACGGTCCTTGGGTGTCGAGCGGCGTCACCAGGTCACGAATGCTGCCGTTGAAGTATGAGCCGTGGCAGCGCAGGCAATCGTCCATCGGTGGCTGCTGATGATTGTGGGTCGTGTTCAGAAAGATCTCTTTGAAGGTTGCGGCATGCGGACCCGCTGCCCAATCTGCATATTCCTGCTGATGGCATTTGCCGCAGCGGCTGCCCATTCGCTGTACGTCGTCCGTCTTGAGGCGCACCTGCTCCGGAATCTTTCCGCGCAAATGGGCGATCAAGCGGCTGATGTTCTTCAGGTGAAAGCCCGCGTCGAGCGTGAGCACGTCGCCGTGACAATCAGAACAAGGCACGTTGCGGTGAGTTGAGGTGTGCCAATCCGCGTAGGGCTGCCAGATTTCATGACACCGGGCGCACGACCGCCCGCCGGAGTATTGATAGTAGATGCTGGCACTCGGCAACAAGACGACTGCCACCACAAGTACAAGCAGCACGACAGAGAAGCGCCGATACCACGGTTTTTGGTCAGCGTTCATCTTGTGTCCACCTACCGAACCTTGCAGAATATAGTGACCCAGCGGTTCTTTGCGTTCTCTACGCACTTTGCGATTAAGAGCTTTTGACCGCGAAGATCGCGAAGCAGAGCCGCAAAGGTCGCGGAGAAAATCGCTCCTTCAGCATTAAAGATTGTCACCATATTCTGCATTGCTCATCATGACGCGCCATGGCTGCCTTTCCACGATTTCACCAGGTGGTCAGAGGCGTGGTAAGCGATTGCCATGATGGTGAGAACCGGATTGAATCCGCCATTGTTGACGTGGACGCTGCCATCGACCACATAAAGATTGTCCACATCGTGAACCCGGCAATACTTATCCACGACTGAAGTTTGAGGATCGTCGCCCATGCGGCAGGTGCCGGCCTGGTGCTGGCCGCCGCTCAGATCCGTGCCCGGCACATCGGTCCACGTGGTAATCGCGCCCGCCTCCTTCAGCCACAGTTCGGCTTTCGACGCCAGGAACTTTCCCACGATTGGGTCATTCCGGTGACGATGCCCCGACAAACGGACCACCGGAATCCCCCAGCAGTCCTTTACTTTCGCGTCCACCTGAACTCTGGACTCAAACACCGGCATCTCCTGCACGGGTCCCATGATTCCCATGCTGCGGCGATACCGCTGGCGCATGAATTGTTTGTGCTCCGGGCCCCATCGCGGCATATTCGGCGCTCGCCAACCGACAAACTGGTAAGGCAGCCGGATGAATTCGTTGGCCAGCATACCGCCGCCGATCAATCCCTGGTTGCCGTGGTTGAAGTCACAGATGGCAATTCCGGCCCCAGGCCCCAAGTCGTCGTAGCATTCGAAATCGAACAAGCCCACCGCGCCGCTGTAGGCGTGTCCCTGCAGGTTCCGTCCCACCCAGTCGTAGCGATTGCCGATTCCGTCAGGAAACGCGCGGCTTTTCGAATTCAGCAGCAATCGCGCCGACTCGTTGGCCGATCCCGAAACCACCACCAGGTCGGCGGTCTGCTCGTACAGGCGCGGCTTAGAATCGAAATAGGCCACGCCTTTGACCCGTCCTTGCGCGTCAGTCAGAATCTCCTTGACGATGCACTCGGTCCGCAATTCGCAATTGCCGGTGGCCAGCGCTGCCGGAATCGCGGTGTTCTGTGTGCCATTCTTGGCGTTGACTTCGCAAGCAAACCCGACGCACCATCGGCACCGCATACACGCTGCCCTTCCGTTATAGGGCACGGAATTGCGCAGCATGGGAATGTCAAAGGGATGAAGTCCCAACCGCTGCGCCGCCGGTCTCAGGATCTGGTACTCGAGGTTGGGAGCGACCGGCGGCATGGGCAGCGGGCGCTTGCGCGTTGCCTTGAAAATGTTGTTCGAGTCGTCGCCCGAGACGCCAATCTCCCATTCCGCTTTCTCGTAGTAAGGTTCGAGGTCCTGATAACTGATCGGCCAGTCGTCGAGCGTGCTGCCCTCAACGGTTCCGTAGGTCGAGCGCATGCGGAAATCTTTTTCCATGAAGCGCCAGGCCATGGCGCCGTAGCTGAGAGTTCCGCCTCCCACGCAAGCCGCATTGTTGTTGTAGTCGCCATCGCTGGGCCTGACCAGGTGCTCGCGGCCCTGCTTGTCCACAAACACCCGCGGATTGCGCTCGTCGTCGGGGCCGAAAGCCGCGCCCAGCACGGTCGTGCGCTGGTTGCGCAAATCATCTTTGCGATCGTCGAAAGGCGTGTACCACTTGCCGCGCTCCAGCAGAACCACGCTGAGGCCGGCGGCTGCCAGTTCTTTGGCCACAATGCCGCCGCCGGCGCCTGCGCCCACTACCACCGCATTGACGTGTTTGAGTGCCATGGTCGTGTTTCCAGCCTATGAATGCGGTCGCGGGTCTGCCTACTGCTTGCTGACGTCAAAATGAAGCCGCCCGCGGATCGGCGGATACGGGACGCCCAGCATCTTCCAGCTCGTTCCCTCGCGATTACCGCCGTGGCGGGGATCGCCGTAGAAACCCTGCATGGTTTGTTCCACCAGGAGATCGAAGAACTCCGCCGAAGCAATCTGTTTCCACGCCTCTGCCGGTGCCCGCCCCTGTTCCATCAGGGTCAGGAGGTCAACCTGCCGGGCAGCAGCCAGTTCTGCAAAGGCGGAGCCGTAGAGCATGCGGCTGCTCTGGTTGACGGCAGCAATTCCCTGGCGATATGAACGGCGCAAGTGGTCGAGCGGCCCGCAGAGCTGGCGGTCAATGTAGTTCACTACGCCAGCCCACGCCGCACCCGGGTCTTCATCGGGTGGGATGATCTGGTCGCAAAGCGCGGCGAGCGTTCGGGCCTCGTCCACCGTCAGAAAGCGCCACGGAGTTCTGGCTCCGCTACAGCCCACACCGGAGCCGGTGGCTGCCGCCATCACCATGGCCGCTTGCAGAAATTTCCGGCGGCTGAGTTTGTAGGCCGGTTCCACCTTGGTTTCCTTTCAAGCGCTGACCGGCGACTATGCCCCGTAGAGGCCAGGTACGTCAGTGACGGCAATCACGCCACGTGTCGGGCAGTGCCGACTTAGGCCCGCGAATCCTCCGCATTGCTTTTGTCTACTTCGGCTCTGCGATTCGCAACAACAGTACTTCATGGGTTCTCGGTTCGAGTGGCATGCCCTCGGCCAATGCCATCTCTTTGCCGCTCCACAGATCTCTGGCTGTCAGCGGACCGTGCAAGCCCAGCCGTGACAGGTACAAGTGGAAAGGATGGGTCGAGTAGCGAGTATCGCCGGTGTTCAGCACGGCGACCGCCAGCGCGCCCCCGGCAAGTTGCCGCGTCCAGACTTCCACCTCGCCGTCTACGTAGGCGCGTGAGCCCTGCTTGCCGAGTTTGTCCTGGTCGATGGCGATCACGTCGCGATTGGTCAGGATGTCGCGTATTTCGGGCTTCATGTGGGGCAAGTCGTTGCCGGCCAGAAGCGGCGCCGCCAGCATGGCCCACATGGAAAAATGCGCGCGATTTTCGGCCAGTGTCAGCTCGCCGTTACCGACTTCCAGCATGTCGGGGTCGTTCCAGTGGCCGGGGCCGGAATAACTGGCCAAACCAGCTTGCACGCTCATGTTGGCGTAGATGCTGTACATGTTGGGCTCGATGTCGCTGGTAGTGCGCCACAGATTTCCGCCCACCGAGGGCGCCCACTCCCACACCGCGTCCCAGCCGTATTGGCAGAGCGAGTAAACGATGGGCCGGCCGGTGGCTTTCAGCGCTTTCGCCATCTTGGCGTAGGCGGCGTGCATCAGCCGCATCTGCGCGGGCGGATCGTGCGGCGCTTGCTTCTGCATTACTTCGGGGATGAAGCTGCAGGTCATATTTCAGGTAGTCGATGCCCCACGAGGCATACAGCTGTGCGTCCTGCTCTTCGTGCCCTAGAGATCCCTCATAGCCGGCGCAGGTCTTGGGCCCGGGCGACGAGTAAATGCCCAGTTTCAGTCCCTTGGAGTGGACGTAATCGGCCAGAGCCTTCATGTCAGGAAACTTCGAGTTGGAGTGCAGCACGCCGTTCGCATCGCGCTGGCCTTCCCAGGTGTCGTCAATGTTGACGTAGACGTAGCCGGCATCCCTCATGCCGCTGGCTACAATCACATCGGCAGCGGCTCGCACTCCCTGGTCGTCGACCTTCTCGGCGAAGTAGTTCCAGCTGTTCCATCCCATCGGCGGGGTCAGAGCCACGTCTTGGGCCCGGGAAGGCAGAGAATGCACAGCGAAAAACACAACGGCAATAGCTGCCACGCGCAAAGAAGCAGAAGTGCTCATAAAGACCTCCTTGAAAACCGGTGTCTACTGCCCGTTGGGATAGCTCACCTGAACGGTCAGGATTTCGTACGGATGAATCGGCGCCGTCACCGTTTCGCCTGTCAGTTCGAGGGCCGCGCCTTCGGGCTTTTCCATCAGATTCGTGATCGTGGCTCCCTGCGCACCCTTGGGCACATGGATCCTCACGTCGCCAGATTTGCCCGCCCACTCGTAGACACGGAAGATCAACGCTTTCGAATCCTCAGCCTTCTTGAGGGCAGTCAGAACCACGTTTTCCGGTTCGACGGTCACAAACGCGTGCTCCGTGGGCAGGCTTCCGCTGTGCGCCGCGACCTGAATCGCCTGCAGCGGGTAATTGTATTCGTAACCGTGCCGCACCGTCATCGCTTGCTTCCAGTCGCCGGCGTGCGGATAGAGAGCGTAAGTAAAGTGATGATGCCCACGATCGGCTTCGGGGTCGGGCCAGGTGGGCGAACGCAGCAAGGAGATGCGCAACACATTGTCTTTGGCGTCGTAGCCATACTTGGAGTTGTTCAAGAGGCTGAAGCCGTGCCGCCCATCGCCAAGATCGGCCCAGCGCAGGGCCGGCACTTCGAACTGCGCCTGCTCCCAACTGTTGTTGCGCGTGGTCGGCCGCTGAATGCTGCCGTAGGGAATCTCGTAAGTTGCCTGGTTGCTGGAGGCAGCGAGCGGGAAAGCAGACTTCAGCAGCACGTGCGTTTCGTGCCAGTCAATGTCGTTGACCACATCTACCTGGTCGGCACCCGCATCCAGCACGATCTCCTCGACGAATTTCGAACTCTGCCACGAGCGCGTGATCCGGATGGCGCCGCGCAGCGGCCCTTTCTCCACCAACTCGACCGAATCGGCGTGATCAATCGCCGTGAAATGATCGAGAGTGCCGGGATCGATATTCCAGGCATCGTAATCCTGGGGCAAATCCTTGAAAGTCTGCAACTGGGCTCCGCACGCGCCCGGCGCGAGTGTCTCGAATTTCGCTCTCTTGTCGTAGAGGCTGGTGATGCAGCCGTTCTCGCGATCGACCGTCACCTTGAGCGCGGAGTTTTCAAGAGTCAGTCCCTTCGCGCTCAGATCGCTCGCGATCGGCTTGACCCCGGCCGCAACGTGAAGCACCTTGTAGCCCAGAGACGGCACATCGCCGACCTCAGCCAGCAACTTGTAGCTGTTAGTTTTGGCCTCGCTCGATATGATCTGCGATGGCACGACGCGGTTCGCCGAGTCGAGAACCGCCACGCCGCCAGTTGCCGCCGCGGGCAACTGCACGTCAATCGTCACCGGTCCCGAGCGCTTCCAAGCCAGGGGATTCAGGACCACCACCGGCATGCCGCTGGCCACTCGGGTATCGACGCCCGCGGCCAGGGTCTTGATTGCCTGCTGGGAAATCTCGTTGGTCGACCAGCGTACCTGGTCGAAATCACGCTGCGCTTCCTGGTAGATGATCCCGATGCCCGAACCTGCCGCCAGGTCGTGGAAGCCGTTGAAGGTGATTTTCTTCCACGCCTCGGTCAGTTCGCCGGCGGGATACGCCATGCCTTGAAGCCACGCCAGGGAGGCAAACTTCTCGGCGTTCAGCGCCCATTCCTCGCTGTTGCGCATGTTCTGCTTGTGTTTGGCCTGCGTGGTCATCACTCCGCGGTGATACTCGAAGTACATTTCGCTTTTCCAGGTGGGGACCGCCACTTTCCCCTCCGGCGGCGTCGCAGGCGGCGTGTAGCCTTTGGCGATCGAATCGTAGTCCCACACGCGCGGGTCGGCAACCAGCTTGGGTTCGATGCCGGTAAAATAGCTTTGCGCGGTTCCGAACTCGCCCTTCAGAGCCACCTTGCCCGGCTGCGTCCAGTGCACGCCCTCATCGAGGATGGCGCGGGTAGGCCCGCCGCCATGGTCGCCGATTCCATAAAGATCCATCATTTCCGTCATGCCCGGAGCGTGCTCGCGCGCCAGCGTGAAATCGTAACTAAGGCGCACCGGGTTCAGATTGTCGTTAGCGTAATCGTGCGGGAAATAGGTGAGCACCTTGCTGCCGTCCGGCGACTCCCACCAGAAAAGTTTGAACGGCAATTGGTTGGTGTCGTTCCACGCCATCTTCTGCGTGACGAAATAGTCCATGCCGCTCTTCTTGTAGATCTGCGGCATTTGCCACGAGTACCCGAAAGAATCCGGATTCCAGCCGATGCGCACGTCCACGCCGTATTCCTTCTGGAACCAGCGTTTGCCCACCAGCAGTTGCCGCACCTGAGTCTCGCCGTCGGGCATGTTGAGGTCGGGTTCCACCCACATGCCGCCGACGATCTCCCAACGGCCTTCCTTGATTCTCTGCTTGATTTCTTCGTTGATCTGCGGATACTTGTCCGCCATCCAGGCGTTGTACTGCGCCGCTGACTGGCTATAGGTATATTCGGGATACTCATACATCAACTGCAGCGCTGTGCTGAAAGTGCGCTTGACCACGTCCACGGTCTCGGTCCACGGCCATAGCCATGCGGCATCGATGTGCGAGTTGCCGGTCATGTGCACCGTGCCTTGCTGCAAAAGCGGCCTCAGAGCATCGAGCTTGGCTTGCGCCCGCTTTAACGACGCGTCGAAACCCGACTGATCCTTCGCCCTCAGCGCCGCCAGATCGATCTCGCCGATAGCGGTTTCCAGCGTTGCGGTATCTGCAGGCACGTCTTTGGAAAGGCTCGGGATCAGTAATGCCGAGTTCAGAAACTCCATCCACAGGTCTTTGGGATTGGGCCGGTCAGCCGCGAAATCGATCTTCAACTCCGTGCCGCCGAAGGTTTTGTGGTCCACGGTGTGCAGGAGTTTGACCGCAACCAGCATCTTGTCGCCGGGCTTGGCCTTGTCGAAGAGCACGACGGGTTCGAGATCATCGCCCAGCGCGACACGCCGCCCGTTGAAGTAGAAAATCTCGGGCATCGGCCCGTTGGCGGACGCGGAAAAAGAAAACCAAATCCGCGTCCCGGTCAGATCGTAGCCATGCAAGTCCTGCGGAACCTCGATCCAGCGGCGGAACCACACTGCCTCCTCCGAAAGGGCCGCGCCCGCTTTCACCACCTGCCACGAAGAATCGTCAAGCTCCGGGGCTTCGCCATGGGCCAGATCACCGGGGTGAACCCGCCACTCGTCGGCTGGGAGCCGGTTCAATTCACCCAGCCGCGCCACAGCGGTTTGAGAACTCGCATGCAGCGACTTGACGACCTGCGCTGCCTGTTCTGCAGTCTGCGCACCAGCCTGCGTCCACCCACAAATTCCTGCCGCAATCAGACCGAGCGCAACTGCCGCCAGGCGCGTACTCCAGCCACACCGTTTGCGAATGATGCCCAACAGATTTCTCATTAGAGGTCTCCTGAATAAATTGCGCTCACCGTGATGGTGTCCCGTTCGCACTTGCTGCTATCTATGTGCGAACGGCAAGGATCAGAACGAGTATTCTAACGATAGTTGGAAGAAGCGCGCATCGGGCGTCAGGTTTTGGAAACTTCTCGGTCCGGATCATGTCGCGCTATCCAGCGGTGCCCGTCGGCGGTTTTGCGCCAGGCTCTACCGTTCGCTTCGGAGCCGCAGCGATATCGGGAAGCAGCTTGCCCTGCCCAGGACCGTGTAGTTTCTGGCTTGGAGTCGTCCGCCGGGCCAGGTGAAGATAGTCCAGCACCAGGCGGCGTTTGAGAAGCTGCAGAGCCCTGGCCGGATCCACTCCCTTGGGACACGCACGCGAGCACTCCCCGGCGTAATGACAACGGAAAGCGCCAGATGATTCTCCCGTGACTTCGTTCCGCGCACGGCGCCCATCATCTCGCGTGTCCGCGTTATAGCGCTGGGCCGCGGTCAAAGGCATAGGGCCAAGATAGCGGGCATCCGTTGCTAAGGTGGGACATGCGGCCATGCAGCAGCCGCACTTGATGCAATACGTGAATTGCAGATAGCTTTCCAGTTGCTCGGGAGACTGGTAGAACTCGCCAGCCGGATTGTTAATCTCAGCTTCATCCCCACGCAAGATGTAGGGCTTCACGGAACGGTGCTTGTCAAACATCGTGAAGAGGTCGGGAACCAGGTCGCGGATGATCTCGAAGTTGGGCAACGGCCCCACGGTGAGGTTGGCATCAGCAATGTGCAGGATCTGGGTGTTGCAGGCGAGGCTCGGGCGCCCGTTCAGAAGCATGCCGCATGAACCGCAGATACCCATGCGGCACGAGTAGCGCCAGGCCAGCGTGGAATCCAGGTTGTCCTTTATGTAATGCAGGCCGTCGAGGACCGTCATCCCTTCGCGCACGGGAACCTCGTAAACCTTTATGTGGGGCGCGCGATCAGTTTCGGGATTGTATCGCGTGACGTGGAACTTGATCCGGATGTCAGCTTTGCTGATTTCGGGCATATGGCTACCCCCTTGCTCCGGCCAGCGCGATGCCATGCACCGCGACGGCTGCCCAAGTGCCCAGGCCAAACAATCCCAGCCCCACCACCAGCAGGACGACGGTGATGGTTTTTTCGACTGCGGGCTTGAGCGTCAGTTCGAACAGCATGGTCCGCAGGCCATAGAGACCGTGATAGAGCGCCACTCCGAGGAGAGCGACATACGTCACCGTAAAAAACAATCTGCCATCGCGAAACAGGCTATTTTGCAAAGAGTCCGCGTCGGTGCCGTAGGGGGCAAACCAGTGACCAGTCGCTGCCATGTGCATGATGAGCATGTGCAGGCCGAGCAGGAACAGGAGCACCACTCCCGCAGTCATGTGCCAGGTCCAGTATTTGGTTCCGTTCATCTCTCCTCCTACTCCGCCAGAGCCGAGTAACCGCCGATCGCCAGTAAAACCAAGGTCAGGATCATCATGACCACTAGCAGGGGGCGTTGGACGTTGAGCGAAGTCTTGTAGGGATAAACCGGTTCGACAGGCTTGCCAACCCCGAATCCAAGCTCGACGAGCACCAGCCGGATGCCGTTGCAGGCGTGATAGGCGAACGCGGCGAAAACCAGGAACTCCCCGAACTCGAAGATGGGTTGATGCAGGAAGCCGCTTCCTGCCCACAGGTATATGCCTTTGGCGCGCAGGCTCGTGACAACAATATGCAACAAGAAGTAGAAAAGGATGCCGAGGCCGGTGACGCGATGCAGGATGTAAGCATAGCGCTCGATACCCCAGCGCCCGCCTCCGAGCCATCCCCATATCCCGAGCCGGTTATCGTACCTCTTGATTTCTGCCATATCTGCCTCTCTTCTAAGACTCAAACTGCGAGCGCTGCTGCAGCAATTTGAGAGTTGCTGTGACATCGTTTTGAAAGGGCGCGGCTTCAGCCGCGCCGATGCGAGCCGGAAATGTGTCGGCCTTCAGGCCCTGAGGCCGCATTTCCTCAGCGGCTAAAGCCGGCCTCGTTCTTCTTGCCTTTGCGGCACGGCTGAAGCCGTGCCCTTTCAAAACGGGCTGCATCTATGTCGAAACGCTCCTAGTACTTTCTCTCCACCGGTTTCCAGTTGGTGATGGTCACTGGCTTGTACTCGAGTCTCGGTCTGCCATCGGTGTAATAAACCATCGAATGGGCCAGAAACTTTTCATCGTCGCGCTTGGGAAAATCTGTGCGAGCATGGCCTCCTCGAGACTCCTCGCGCGCCAGCCCCGAGAACAGCAACACCTCCGCCAGGTCGAGCATATTTTCAGTCTCCAGGACCTGAACCAGGTTTGTGTTGTACACGCGGCTCTTGTCCTGAACCGCAATTTTCCGGAAGCGCTGCTTGAGCTGAGTGATCTTGTCCAGCCCCTGCTTCATCGACTGCCCAGTGCGGTAGACGCCCGCGTGTTTATCCATCAGGGATCGAAGCTCGCCGCGAATCTGTGCCGGGCTCTCGGTTCCACCCCGCTGCAGCAGGCCGTCGAAAATGCGGCTTTCTTCCTCGCGGAATTTCTCTTGTGGGACCTTGCTTAGTTGCGGACCCGATTGCAAGTACTTTGCGATCCCGCCTCCCGTGATGCCACCCCACACCAGGCATTCCGCGGTGGAGTTGCAACCCAGGCGGTTGGCGCCATGCATGGAATGGCAGGCCACCTCGCCGGCGGCCCAAATATTCTCAATCTTGGTTCGTCCGTCAATGTCGGCCTCAATGCCACCCATGGAGTAGTGAGCTACAGGCCGGATCGGGATCGCTTGCGTGATAGGATCGATCCCCAGGAACTTCATGCACACTTCCCGGATCAGAGGCAGGCGTTTGTTGATGCGCTCGGCTCCCAGATGCGTCAGATCGAGGTGAATAAAGTCCAGCCCGTCGGGTCCGGGGAAGCCGCGCCCCTCAAGGATTTCCGTCATCTCGGAGCGGGAGACGATGTCGCGCGGCGCCAGTTCCATCATCTTGGGCGCATACTTCTCCATGAAGCGCTCGCCTTTGTTGTTGCGCAGGTAGCCGCCTTCGCCGCGGCAGCCTTCGGTCATCAGGATGCCGGAGGGCACCAGCCCCGTCGGGTGGAATTGCAGAAACTCCGGATCTTCCAGGGCCAGGCCCGCGCGGTAGGCAATGGCTTGTCCGTCGCCCGTGACGGTTTGCGAGTAAGTGGTGAATCCGTACAGATTTCCCAGTCCTCCGGAAGCAATCAGGAGGGCCTTCGCTCGCAGGACCACAAACTCGCCGGAGGGCAGATCGTAGACTGTAAGACCTGCGAACCGGTCACCATCAAGCAATAGGGAAGTGACGAAACACTCGTCATAGCGTTTGAAGTTTTTGTACTTGAGGAGAGTGTCGTACAGGGCTTGCATCTCGAAGAAGCCGGTCTTGTCAGCCGCCATGCAAGCGCGCGGGAACGAATGCCCGCCGAAAGGCCGCTGCATAATGCGGCCATCCTCCCGCCGCGACCACGGTACTCCCCAGTGCTCCAAAAGCCGAATCTCATCGGGCGCGGTTTTCACGAACCGGTCCACCGTGTCCTGGTCCGCAAGGAAATCGGAGCCCTTTACCGTGTCCCAGGCATGTAACTCGAGGCTGTCGCCTTCTTCAGGGCGCATAACAGCGCCGGTGCCCCCCTCGGCGCAAACCGAATGGGAGCGCATGACCTGCACCTTCGAGACGATACCGATGTCAGCTGCGCCCTGGGTTTGCATGCTGATTTCCACCGCTGCACGCAGACCCGCCAGTCCTGTGCCCAGGATCAAAACATCATGAGTGGTTTCGCGCATAGTTCGCGTGTTCCTTCGCACTCCAGCAATGCCCGCCGGCCAGAGATGATCCGTGACCGGCCAAGCCTCATCGTGCGGTGACTTCTTGCCGTAGCTTTCTTTGCGGTTCGGGCAACCCTGCAACCGCCGCCAGCCTCAGACGAGGCGTTCTTAATTTACAAAATGGGCAGATGAAAACTGTGTTTTGGCTCACGTCGGGGTGTGATTGCGGGCGTTGCTACGCCGAGGCCTATAAGCCGGAGAACTCTTTTATGTACAGCCCATGAACCTGGATTACTTGCGGCTGGTCAAGTTCCACTGCTCGGTCAGCACTTCGGTCCCCACGTCGCTGTCGCGGACGATGGCATTTTGCGCGTCGGTGAAATCGTTCGCCAGGGCGCGAATATCCCGCACCTCCGAGCCGCTCAACTGGAAGAAGGTATGCGTCCCGGGCAGCGCCCTTGCCCCCTGCACGAGCGCCTGCCGCACATCGTGGAAAACCACGGTCGGCTGGCTGCCCGAAGGAGGAGCTGCGCGAAGCGATAACAGGTCCAATCGCTTCACGCTATCAGCTACGAAGGCTGGCCGCTCGTCTGGATTCTCCAACGCCAAGTCGACTCGGTCGAGCGTCAACCCGTTTACGTGGCGGCAATACAGCCCGTAGCAGGGCAAATCGCCGAACATGTCCGCTTCCGGATAAGTGGGAACACTTTCGGGAACCTCGCGGTCCAAGCGCGCCGCGCTGCCCTTGCCTACGATGGACATGTGCACATCCTGAATCCACACCGGCCCTACATCTGCGCCGGGAACTCCTGTGATGGATGAAGCCAGCGATGCGCCGGTGGCGTTAATGTGAGAGATCGACACATTCCGCAGCGTCCCCGGAGTGGGCGTCTTTTGCGCACGGCCACGCCCGCCCAGACGGATAAAGATCGGCGCCCAGACGTCGTACATAGCGATATTGCTTACCACCACCCGATCAATGTTGCTGCCGTCGACCGACTCAACCGCGACGCCTCCGATCGGTCCCCGGTTCCACTTGTCCCGCCGGCTGAAAACCGTGCAATTGCTGAAGGCAATGTTCTTGAAGTCTCCGCTCGATTCCGTCCCCAGCTTGAGTGCATAGCACGAGGTAGTCAGAACGCAGTTGGTCACAGTCACGTTCTCGGTGGCCCGCAGGTAGCCGAGCGACGGGCTGGTCTTGGGAACGATGGCGTCATCGAAAGTCTCCACATAGCAGTTGGCGATGCGCACAAACTGACAACAGTCGGGATCAATGCCATCGGCGTATCCGTTGAAGATCGTAACTCCGTCGACATCGACGTAATCGCAGCCCAGAAAGCTGATGTTGTAATTCGGAGCATTCTGCAGCGTCAGACCGCGAATGGAAATCAGACGGCACTTCTTCAGAGCAATGAGCTTGGGCCCGCCACGCTGAGTCCGGTTTCCCTCGATGGTCCCCTCACCGGAAATGGAGATGTTCTCCAGTTCCTCCCCGGTAATCAATGCGTGATGGAAATATGAGGTTTCCTCGTCGGAAAAAGTGTCATAAGTGAGTTTTTCGTAGACGTCGAAGTCAGCCTTGTCAGGGCTGGCGGTGAGGGTTGAACCCGGGCCGAGGTATAACGCGACCGAACTTTTTAGTCGCACGGTGCCCGACAGATAATTGCCGGCGGGAAAAATAACCGTGCCGCCTGCCTTGCCGGCTGCGTCAATGGCCGCCTGTATGGCAGCCGTGTCTTTGGACTTGCCGTCTCCTTTGGCGCCGAACTGGAGGACGTTAAAGACAGCCGGGTTCGCCGCCGGGTGCTCTGCCTCCCTGGCGGAAAGCGTAGTCGGATGAGCCGCCCAAGCCAGTCCTGGCCCCAGTGCCGCAGCCGATCGTAAAAGGAAGTCTTTCCTGGTGATGGTCACTGATGTTCTCCAATCAAAGCGGCTGGACGGCGCAGAACAGAGTACCGCGTCCAGTGCCCACAATTGAACCTCCTGAACTATACCGTCTTCGGCGATCTCGACAACATCGTCTTGGGCGGCGGCTTTGGTGGTATCTTCAGCGCTGCGGATCCGCATATCGGTCAGCTTGCGATGAAGCTTAGCTCGTGCGACGATGCATCCTCTTGCATTTGTCGTCCTGATCGCTTTCGTCGGGAGATTCGTCCGCTCGGGCGAAGCACGGTATCGCAGAGCTCGATGTGAGAAGATTGACAGCTTCCCGGAGCCATTCATGATTTCTTTCGCTGCAACGCGGCGTGGTTTTCTATCACGATTGAGTCAACTCACGGGCGGGGCTGGATTGCTCGGGCTGGGGCGCGGCCTGAGCGACCAATCGGCCCCGCCAGCTTCCGGCCGCGGCACCTACGATGTGACTGCGTTCGGGGCGCGCGGCGACGGTAAGACTCTCGACACTGCGGCGATCAATCAGGCTATCGCAGCAGCGGCAGCAGCCGGCGGAGGCACAGTCAGTTTTCCGACCGGGACTTTCGTGTCGTACTCGATCCGTCTCCAGAGCAATGTCGGCCTCTATCTCGGCCACGGCTGCACACTGGTCGCCGCTGAGGGCAAGGGCTACGACGCTGCCGAATCCAATCAGCCCTGGGAGAACTATCAGGACTACGGGCACAACCACTGGCACAACAGCCTGATCTGGGGAGAACAGCTGCACGACGTCTCGATCTCGGGTCCCGGACGAATCTGGGGAAAAGGTCTGAGCCGCGGTGAAGGGCCGCCGCCGCAGGCCGAGACCCCCGGCATCGGGAACAAGAGCATCGCGCTGAAAGACTGTCGCAATGTTCTGCTGCGGGACTTCTCGGTTCTGCACGGGGGACATTTCGCAATTCTGGCCACGGGCGTCGACAACCTCACCATCGATAACCTGCAAATCGACACCAACCGCGACGGCATGGACATTGATTGTTGCCGCAACGTCCACGTCACGCGCTGCAGCGTCAACTCGCCTTGGGATGACGCTATCGTGCTGAAGAGCTCCTATGCGCTCGGTTCCCCACGCTCGACCGAGATGGTCACCATCAGCGATTGCCTTGTAACCGGCGACTATGAAGAAGGCAGTCTGCTGGACGGCACGTTTCGTCGCTTTGATCCCGCACGCAAGCTCGCGCCTTATGAAGAGGTCTGGCGCACCGGACGCATCAAGTTCGGCACAGAATCGAACGGCGGGTTCAAGAACATCACCATTTCGAATTGTGTGTTCGAGGCCTGCCATGGGCTGGCGCTGGAAAGCGAAGATGGCGCTCAGCTCGAAGACGTCGCCATCACCAACCTGACCATGCGCGACATTTACGATGCGCCGATTTTCATCCGCCTGGGATCGCGCATGCGCGGCCCAGCCGGCGTCGCTGTGGGCACCATCCGGCGCGTGCTGATCAGCAATGTGGTTTGCTCGAACGCGGACTCCGCCATCTGCTCCATCATTACCGGCATTCCGGGACACAGAATCGAGGACGTACGCCTGAGCAATATCGTCATTGAACATAAGGGCGGGGGAACGCGGGAGCAGGCGAGCATCCGTGTGCCAGAGAAAGAAGCTGACTATCCGGATCCCGACATGTTTGGTCCCATGCCTGCCCACGGTTTCTTTGTTCGCCACGTGCGGGGAGTCGAAATGGATGGCATCAAGCTCATTGCCGCCAGCCGCGACGAGCGGGCGGCTTTTGTGCTGGAAGATGTGGAGAATGCCGGTTTCACGCGCACGCAGGCGCCGGTTGCTGCTGGAGTGCCGCTATTCCTGCTTCGCCAGGTCGAGCAGTTTCGACTGCGCGATAGCGCAGCCGTGCCCGACATGACCCTTGACCGGGTAGCGCAGAAAGAGATCCTGCCGGAATAGCATAAGAAGACATTCAACGTGGCGGGCTCAAAAGAAAGAAGATCTTGCAGTCAACACTTAGTAGTACGAGAGCGTGGGTTGTAAGTGGTAAGTAATAAATGCGGAAGCGCATGCGGTCCGGTGATCGTCCCGGTCATCAAAGCGGGCTAGGCGCGGCGGGGCCACGTGGAATCAGCGGGTTGCAAATCTCCAAGAGGCGCTTAGTGGCTTCAAACGGGCGTGGGCGGACGGAAAATGCAATATTCATGCAACGGGAGAATCGGGTGTTGAATTCAGGATAACCCGCATGACTCACATCAACGGGATTCGTCAAAAGCCAAGCGGTCTCTTCGCAGGCTTATCGACCATTGATCTGACCTACATGGTGGACGATATTCCGAAACGAAACTCAAAAATGTCGGCCTCGGTGCAAGTACTTGCTGCGGGCGGACCCGCCACCAACGCGGCAGTGACCTTTGCATTCCTTGGAGGCAAAAGCGCACTGGTAAGTTTTGTCGGTCAGCACCCTCTCACTGATGTGATTCGTAGCGACCTTAATCAGTTCGCGGTTCGTTTGCATGACTTCGCTGGCGATCACACGGGAGCTCCCCCGATATCTTCAATACTGGTGCTTCCTGGTGGGGAACGCACAGTCATTTCGGCGAATGCGCAAGTATTCCCCCCGCTGGACATTCGGCCCGACTCGCAGTGGTTCGACGAGGTCGATGTGGTCCTAGTGGACGGCCACCACATGCCGGTGTGTCAGACAATTGCCGCCAGCGCTCGCTCGCGCGGTCTCGACATCGTGCTTGATGCTGGGAGTTGGAAAGAAGGGACGGGTGCGCTGCTTCCGAGCGTTGACATCGCCCTCTGCTCGGATGACTTTCGTCCCCCTGGTTGTCAGAATGAAAAGGACGTATTCGAGTTCCTGAGGGATCATGGAATTGAGCGAATTGCTATCACCAGAGGCATGAATTCAATTCTCTACGTGAACCAGGACGCGGCCGGCGAGATTGCTGTCGAGCGTGTCACAGCTGTTGACACTACCGGCGCAGGAGATATTTTCCACGGAGCGTTTTGCTATCAATTCTCGATAAGAAATGATTTTGTGGGCGCACTCAGTTTTGCCGCACAGGTCGCCACGTTCTCCTGTCTTCATGTGGGCACGCGCTCGTGGATGGAGCCCTTTCGCGAAACACTGTCGGAAGCGTCGAGCTCACGCGGTTCGCGGTGAAGTAGAGCCGACACTCATGCCAGCAGTTCAATGACTCCTCCGAGTGTGATCGCTACTGTATGCTGGACAGTGCCATCTCCTGGAAAGCGCGCTCGGGAGTCTCCGAACAGCCGCCATCGCAGGCCACCATGTAAATTGTGACCATGTCGTGCGCTGGGATGATCCACTCCTGCGTTCCAAAAGCGCCGCCATGCCCAAAGGTTCCGACGGGCAGCAGTCCCCAGACTCCAGTTGGCCTGGAGATGATTTCCCAAGCTAATCCGTAGTCTGAGCCGGGATACCACCCGGCCACCATCCCCGAAGTCTGGACCTGGCGCATGGCCTCGATGCCGGCGGGAGAAAGAAGGCGAATGCCGTTCCAGGTGCCGCGATTCAGGATCATCTCGCAGAAGTGAGAGAGATCCTCGGCAGTCGAGAAGAGTCCATATTCAGGTCCCGGATATTTTGCCCCCTTGCGGAACGCGCCCGGGTCGCCGCCTAATATCTGCGCGCCTGCGCGAACCATTTTGCCGTTGTTGGGGCTGTAGACGATAGCAATTCGATCCAGCTTGTCGGGGGGCGGGTAGAAGAACGTGTCTTTCATCTGCAATGGCTTCAGGATGCGACTTTCAATAAAGCTCTCATAAGACTGTCCGGAAACAACCTCGATAATGCGGCCAAGCGTGGCCATGCCCGTGTTGCTGTACAGCCATTTTGTTCCGGGCTCGAATTCAAGCGGCTCCTTGGCATATGAAGCCACGGCTTCGGCCAGCGTGTGATCCATTTTCCAGTGGATGTCCTTCATGTCGCCTTGGGGCATCTGGCGCATTCCCGATGTATGTGAGAGCAAATCGCCGATGCGGATGGGGCGTGACGGCGTCCTCAACCATCCATTGATATTCAGCTTCTGATCCCGAAATTCAGGCAAGTACTTCTGCACTTCGTCGTACAAGCTGATCTTTCCTTCCTCGCACAGCATCATGATCCCAACCGCGGTAATCGGCTTCGTCATGGACATGATCTGAAAGATCGAGTCTTCGCGCATGGGGCGCTTTTCTTCGAGGTTCTGCATTCCTACCGCTGTCTTCTGCACGACATGGCCGCCACGCAAAATCATGGTGACAATTCCGGCGGCATCTCCGGCATTGACGAACTCCTGCATCCTCTGCCGAATGCTTTCCAGGCGCTGCGCGTCAACGCTGGCCTGAGGATCGTCATTTGCGGCCAGGCTGGGAACGGCGAGCAGAAGTGACGCCAGCACGAGAGGCAGCATCCGGCTGAGACGGGGAAAGGGAAAAGTCCATGGGGCTGATTTTGCCGCCGAACGCAGACGCGAGAAACAACCGATGTTCATAGCTTGACCTTTCTAGGAGTGCCCTGTGCAAGTAAGTTTCTGGGATTCACGCCCAGACTGATGCGACGCAGTCGATCAGACTGTGCTAAGACAGTCAGGAGTGTACCGCAGTTGCGCAGTAGGCAAGAAATCCTGATTACACTCCTTGACCGACGGAAGAACGGAGATATACTTCGAGTCGATATCCCCAACCTTCGGCAATCCGAACGGGGGAACTTTGATATGATCACTCGCCGCGAATTCGTTACGACGCTGTCCGTTGCTCTACTCGCGCCCGCAGCCTGGGGAGACAGCAAGGCCAGCAAGATTCCGCTGGCATTCTCTACCCTCGGTTGCCCGGAATGGGACTGGAAGAAGATTCTTGGTTTTGCTTCGACGCACGGCTTCTCTGCAATCGAACTGCGCGGCCTAATGGGCAAGTTGGACTTGCCTTCGGATCCGCTCTTTGCGGCCGATCGAATCCAACAAACCAAGCAGCAAATCCAAGCCGCCAATCTGAAAATCGCCTGCGTCAGCAGTTCCGCACAAATGTATGTGGAAGACCCCACGAAACGCGCGGAGGAACTGTCCAACGCAAAAGGCTTCGTCGATCTCGCGCAGGTTCTGGGCGCGCCCTACGTGCGGGTGTTCGGAGGCAAAGCCGACTCCGACAAGAGTCCGGTACCCGATGACGCCACCAAAGCACGAGTCGCTGCCGGCTTGCGCGAGCTTGGCAAATACGCTGGGCCCCGCGACGTGACCGTCATCATTGAATCACACGATCACTTCACGGCATCATCAAGCTTGAAGGATGTTCTGACTCAGGCGGACTCCGAACACGTCGGACTCTTATGGGACGCTCATCACACTTTCGCCACCGCTAACGAAGATCCCGAATTCACGGTCAAACAACTCGGACCGTGGATTCGCCACACTCACCTGAAAGATTCTGTCGGCAGCGGCGAAGACCGCAAGTACGTCCTCACGGGCCGCGGCAACGTTCCGATCCGGCGGCAGATCGAGGCTTTGCGCTCCATCGGCTACAAGGGCTTTTATTGTTTCGAGTGGGAAAAACTGTGGCATCCCGACATTGATGACCCGGAAATTGCCATCGCGGACTACGCCCATGTCGTGGGCGACTGCCTGGGCAATGCAAAAGCCTGTGGCCGGTAATCAAGTGGAAGAAACCACGATGTGTCAAACGACTCCGCGGGCGGCGCTCTGCCTACTGGGTGCGTTGCTGCTGATCCTCTCTCTCGGACGCGCGCAATCCACTGCTCCGCAGTCTTACCATGATGGGCTCTTGCTTCTACGCGCCGGCAGCTTCAAGGCCGCGCAGGTTACCTTGAGTTCGCTTTGCCACGCAGGTATGCAAAACGCGGACGTTCTCGAGAACATCGGGCTGGCCTATCTACGCATTTCACCTAAGGATTTGCCGCCGACAGCAACACCGGAGTCGGGCATTGTGCAAGGTGTGGGTCACGCGGCTTGCCTTGCGGCTCAGAAACAATTTGACGATGCGCGCGAGGAATACCGCGCGTTGGAACAGGAGTATCCCAAGTATCCGTACATTCACTACGCGGTCGGCAGATTCTGGGCAGATATGGATGGTGTGCCCGCAGCGGTTGCCGAGTTCCAGCAGGAACTGAAGAATCAACCGAGCGACATCAACTCCCGGCTGGAAATCGCCGCTGCCGAGTACAAACTGGATTCCGCGGCGGGGTTGCCGTATGCGGAGGAGGCGGTCAAGCTGAATCCGCTCGTGCCCTCGGCGCACTATCTGCTGGGGCTGCTTTATTTGGACACCGACAACTACCGGAAGGCCATCCATGAACTGGAGATAGCCCGGAGGGCTCTTCCGCAGGACGCCAAGATTTGTTTTGCGCTGGGCTCCGCGTATGCGCGAGCCGGGAGGAAGGAAGATGCCGCGCGCACCCGGGCGGCCTTCGCGCAGTTGAACAAGGAATTGGAGAGCAGTTCAGAGGTCAAGCACTGAAACGGCCGCACTAAACGCTCCTCCAACAACCAGTGAATTATCTTTCCGGTTCCTTCACGGTAAGTACCTGATCGCCGTTTACGTCGCGAAGAGTCTGTGTGATTCCGCTCGGCCAGCGGATTTCGATGGACCTGATCCGCTTGTTCTTGCCCAGGCCAAAATGGACCCGAGGATCGCTCGAAGAAGCATAGCCCACAGCTGTGGTCGCCTCATTCCACTGCAGGGAACCGTCCTGTGCTTCCAGGCGTATTTGCGCGCCAATACCCATGCGATTGCTTTTGGTACCGACAAGCTTCAGGAGAATCCAGTGGTTCGCGTTGTCCGAAATATTGTGAAGAATCTTTGCCTGACCGTTTAGCAGGGAAAGCACGACATCGACTCGTCCGTCATTGTCTAAATCACCAAACGCAGCACCGCGATGCGCCGCCTCCACTTGAAAATCGGGACCGGCGAGGCTGCTGACATCCACAAACTTACCGTTCCCGAGGTTTCGAAAGACGGAATTAGGCTCCGGATAATGCCGCGCCGTTTTCAAAAGGCTAATATTGTCCAACACGTTGGAACGAGCCACGAACAGATCTTTCCAGCCGTCATTGTCGAAGTCGAACATGCCATTGCTCCAACCCGACATGTCGGTGGTGCTACCAAGACCGCTGGCCACGGTCATGTCCACAAAATCGCCTCCACCTGCATTGATAAAAAGAGGAAACTCCTCCCTTTCCACTGCGGTGTGCCAAATATCCGGCAGACCGTCATTGTTCACGTCCCGAAAATCCGAGCCCATGCCCGAAAGCGTCTCACCGTCGGCGGCATAGCTCACGCCAGCCGTCACCCCCACCTCTTCAAACCCTTTGCCTTTCAGATTGTGGAAGAGAAAGTTCGGCGTGGTATCGTTAGCCACAAAAGCATCCAGATAACCATCGCCGTCGTAATCGGCGAAACTCACGCTCATTCCCTTGCCGAAGTGTTGCGCTATGCCCGTTTCCACAGAGACGTCGGTAAACGTGCCGTCTCCGTTGTTGCGATAGAGTGTGTTGTGAAGCGAGGGATAATACTTCGGATCGCAGTAGGACCGCACTCCTTGCTTCAAAAGGCAGTAGGGATCCTTGTTCACTTCCCAGCCGCAGTAGTTCACCACGAACAGGTCCAGCAGGCCGTCGTTGTTGTAGTCGAACCAGCCCGCGCCGACCGACCACATCTTCTTGCCGTTAAACGTCGCGCCGCTGACACCTGCCTTGGCGGCGACATCGGTGAATGTGCCGTCGCCGTTATTGTGGAACAGTTGATTTCCCGTGACACTTGCAACGAAGATGTCGGGCCATCCGTCATTGTCGTAGTCGCCCACGGCCACGCCGGTGGCGTAGCCTGATCCAGCCACACCAGCTTTCTCGGTAACGTCCGTAAATGTCCCATCGTGATTGTTGTGGAACAGACGATTCCAATAGCGCGGGGAATCCTTCACCAGAGACGGAATGTCGGCTCCGCCTACCAGATAAATGTCCAAATAACCATCGCCGTCGTAATCCAGGAGCGCGACTCCAGCCAGCATGGTCTGCGGTTGATTCTTGTTTTCTGTGCTGGAGTTTGCCGTAACGTAGCGCAGGCCTGCGCGTTGAGCAACTTCTTCGAAGCGGATCGGACTGGAGGACGGCAAGGTTGAAGGGGTGAGACCGAGGGCTCCCAAGCCAGCGACACATAGGCCCAGCAAGGAGGCGACCACCCCTACCCTCGCAGCCATTCGGCGAAAGGAACGGACAGATAGCATCGTTACGCTGACCGCGGCAGCCATACTGCGCTAGGAGCACTCGCATGCCGACCAGGCTGGGCGCGCCATAAACTGAGAAACCAGCGGCGACATGACGTTCAAAGGTTCTTATACACGAACTCGAGACCGCCACGACCTGCCGCACCCCCCAATCCGTAGCGTGTTTCAATATATTTCGATTTATATTTTCGATTTATATTTTTTTCTTGCATATCGTCATGATTTTGTGCTAAATCAGCATCATTTGGCAAGAATCTGGAAGTGTATCCGGGAGGATATCGTGAAAAAAGGCACTTTATTATTCGTTCTCCTTGCCTCCCTGATGTCTCTGCTCTTGTTTGCAATACCAGGTTATGCGCAGGGAAATCTGGGAGCGGTTACCGGCACCGTACAAGACGCAACCGGCGCGGTTGTACCCGATGCCGCAATCACTATCACCAACGTCGCTACCGGCGTGAAATGGACAGCCAAGACCAGCAGCGCGGGTTATTACCGTGCGCCGGTGTCTCCCGGCACCTACAAGGTGCAGGCCGAGAAGACCGGCTTTAAGACTGCCATAGCCGATCAGATCATAGTGCCGGTCGCACAAGTGGTCACGGTTGATCTCAAACTGCAAGTAGGGAATATCAGGGAGACCGTGGAAGTCACGTCACAGGCTCCACTGCTGCAAACCTCGAGCGCCGAGGTGGGTTCTTCCGTAACCCCGGAGGAATTCGAGGCGCTGCCTGTCGAGTTAGGTGACGGCGGGCGCGATCTTCAGACTTTCATTTTCAGCAGCATGCCGGGAACCATCGGCAGCTCATGGTCGGGCTCCATCAACGGTGGGCAATTGTTCAGCCATGAGATCATGATTGACGGCGTTAGCATCGGCCGCTACGACCTCAGTGGCGGCGGCCTGACCGAGACCCAGCCGGGCACGGACTCGATTGCAGAGTTCAAGGTACAAAGCTCGAACTATTCCGCCGAATTCGGGGATACCGGTGGGGGAGTCGCTAACTTCACCTACAAATCCGGAACCAACCAGTTTCACGGCTCGGCCTTTGAATACCTCTATAATCCTGTGTTCAACGCGGCTGGTGAACTGGCAAACGCTTATCACACCGCGAAGGACAACACGAAGGAGAACGATTTCGGTGCTACCTTTGGCGGACCGATCCGCAAGGACCGCACGTTCTTCTTCTTCTCGTATGAAGGCGATCGTCATCGGGATTTCTCGTATTCCGGCGCGGTAACCATACCTACCCCGGCTATGCTAACGGGGGATTTCAGCGGGATGCTGGGATCGCAGGTCGGTACCGATGCGCTGAACAGGCCTGTCTACCAGTATGAGATCTATGATCCGACGACGACGCGTATGGTCAATGGTTCGATAGTGCGAGACCCCTTCCCCAATAACGTGATCCCGCCTGCGGAATTCAGCACGGCATCGGCCACGCTCCTGCCGATGTTTCCCGCTCCGCTGTTGTCTGCCCAGCAGTCATTGCAGAATGGGACCATCAAGAACACTCCCGAATTCAGTGGCTGCTGTCCGATCCTCAATCGCGATGCCTATACGGTCAAGATTGACAACGTGCTGACAGGCAAGCAGAAGATTTGGGGATCGTTTAATTACAACTGGAGAAGCCGGTTTCAGAGAGGCGCCGCTACGTTTCCGCCATTCCCGGGGGAACCGATTAACCCGGTGAAGGGACAAGACGTGGGTGGTCCGCAGGTTCGCCTGGCGCACGCCTGGAACATCACCGACCGGAGTCTGAACGAATTCCAGGTCGGCTACAACCGGTTCCAAAACAAGAACGGCCTTTCGAACGACGTCAAATACTTCCCACCATCCATTGTGGGGGTGCCGAACACCTGTTTTCCGGGGATCAACCTAAGTAGCCGGTATATTCAGGGCATACCGAAGCAAATTGGACACTCCTGCAACAACATTGACCCCATGGAGAGTTTCATTGTGCAGGATTACTTCAGCTACCTGCACGGCAAGCACAGCCTCAAATTCGGAGCTGAATATCGCAAGTATCGCTACAACACGTTTGAACCGGATACCGTGTCCGGTGGCTTCAATTTCATAGGGGACTCGACGGGCTTGCCCGGCTTTTTCAAACAAACCGGCAATCCGTACGCCAGCTTTATTGTTGGGGCCGTGAATAACGCCAACCGGCAGATCTACCCATCGTCACCACACTACCGCGCTGGGCTGTATGCCTTCTTCGCTCAGGACGACTTCAAGGCAACGTCCAAGCTGACCCTGAACCTGGGGCTGCGCTGGGAGATCGCCATGCCGCAGAAGGAAACCGACAATCACGAATCGGGGTTCAGCGGCGCGGTGCTGAATGCCGGCGCGGATAACATTCCGGGAGCGCTGGAATTCCTGGGCAACTGCTCCACTTGCAACGGCCGCAATTCGCTGGAAAACTGGTACTTCAAGGGTTTCGCGCCACGGATCGGCGTGGCCTACGGAATTACGAACAAGCTGGTGTTCCGCGGCGGATATGGGATCTCTTACGCCCCTCCCATTGAAGACAACTTCGGAACTCTGGATTACCTGGGATTCACGGACTATGTGAATGCACACGCAGGAAGCTCGCCGACCGGATTTGTTAACGACCCGGCGATCTATTGGTCACCTCTCGCCTCCGCATCCACGGGAGTGGCGAACATTGGGCTGCCTCCGTACACCGGTACGCTCCCCGATCGGGACCCCACCCTCGCCAACGGGAACTCGGTTGACTTTCTGCCGAGGAACGGTACGAGAGAGCCCTATACTCAGAACTGGAGCGCCGGATTCCAGTACATGTTGCCGCGCGACATCCTGCTCCAGGCCGACTATATGGGTTCGAAGGGGACGCGGCTGCTGAACGGCTACTTCGGAACCTTGCTCGACCAGCCGCAGACCAAGTACATGGGCCTGGGCGATATGCTTCTGGACGATCTGCAGACGGACTTGCAGAACCCGACCACGGCTGCGACCCTGGCGACTTACGGAATCACCAAGTTGCCCTATCCCGACTTCGAGAATAATAACTGGGAATCGCTAATCCAGGCGGCCATTTCGCCCTATCCACAAATTACCGGGCTGATGAACAATTACCCGACCATGGGTAGCTCCACTTATCACTCTCTCCAACTGATGGCCCGCAAGACCACCAAGCACGGCTTGATGTTTATTGCGGCGTACACCTACTCCAAGTTGCTCACGGACTCGGACGCCGCGCTGTTTGCCAGCGGCAGCGAGGATGTTCAGGACATCTGGAACCGGGGGGCCGAAAAGGGCATTGGCAGCTATGATTACACCCACGTGCTGAAGCTGACGTGGGTGTACGATCTGCCCTTTGGACGCGGACAGAGATGGCTCAACTCCGGCGGGGCCCTGGATCGGCTGGCGTCCGGCTGGCAGGTTACCGCCATTCAGAATTACCAATCTGGTGACCCTCTGGTCATCTACTCCATCGATGGCTCGGGCTTCGTGAGCTCGTACGGAATACGCGGGGATGTCATTCCGGGGGTTTCACCGAGAGTACCCTCGGGACCTTTGGACCCCATCAACGGGACAGCCTACCTGAACCCGGCAGCCTTCGCGGACCCGCCGGCATCACCAGTCAACGGATTCGCGTTGCGCTACGGGAATTCTCCGCCTTTCCTTACCAACGTGCGCGGGCCCATGCAAATGGGCGGGGGCGAGAGCTTTGGGATCGTGAAGAGAACAAAGATCACTGAGCGCTCTGCGCTCGAGTTCCGGGCGGATATGTTCAACGTGTTTAACCGCCAGCGACTGGGCGACCCGGATACGTCTTTGGGCGACGGGCTGCCTAGCTTCGTCAACGGGCAAAATCAGGGTGGGACGTTCAGCCTGGTCACGGGCCCGCAAAACGGTCCGCGCATCATCCAGTTCGCATTGCGCCTGACTTTCTAGGCGACAGCGCGAAGTTAACAACTGATCTGTTTTCTAAGGCAGGTGGGAGACCGAAGGCGGTCTCCCACCTGCCTGCTCTTTGCAGGCAGCGTTTAACCGAAAGGATTCCAGATATGTCAAAATCCACGCGACGCGAGTTCATCCTCCGCAGTGCGACTCAGGCGGCGGGCCTGGGGCTTGTCCTGAACGGGAAACTGGTTGCTCTTTCTCCGTCGCCGCTGCCGAAACCCGCAAGCCCGAATGACCGCGTGAACCTTGGTTTCATCGGTTTCGGGATTCGCGGCAACATATTGCTCGAGGCAGCCAAGGAAACCCAGCAGGCGAACCTGGTGGAAGTCTGCGATTGCTACCAGGGGCACCTCGACCGCGCCAAGGAGCGCACCGAGGGTAAGATCGCAACCAATTTTGCCAACTACAAGAAACTGCTGGACCGGAAAGATATCGATGCAGTGGTCGTGGCGACACCCGATCATTGGCATCTGCGCATCGTGCTCGACGCGCTGAGCGCGGGCAAGGACGTCTACATCGAAAAGCCGATGACTTACAGAATCGAAGATGGTCCGGCAATTATCCAGGCGGCGCGGGAAAACAAGCGCATGGTTCAGGCGGGCAGCCAGTGGGTGTCGTGCGAGCAGCACAAGAAGGCGCAGGAAATCGTGATGTCGGGGAAGCTCGGCAAGGTCACCAAGGTGACGGCATCCTATAACCGCAACAGCTCTACCGGCGCCTGGAACTACCCCATTCCTCTTGACCTCGAGGAGGGCGTCAACTTCAATTGGAAAGAATGGCTGGGTCCCGCGCCAAAGGTCGCCTACAATCCCGAGCGCGTGTTTCGTTATCGCAAGTATTGGGACTATTCCGGCGGGATTTCCACGGACCTCTTTGTTCACCTCATTACTTCCATTCACTTCATCATGGGCGCAGAAATGCCGAAAAGCGTAGTCGCAACCGGGGGAATCCTGTACCGGCACGACGGGCGCGAAGTGCCGGACACGCTCGACGCCCTGTTCGACTACGGCAGCTACTGCGTCAACATGGCCGGCACATTCAACAGCGCAAGCACTGCGGGGCAGGGAATCCAATTCCTGGGGACAGAAGGGTCACTCTCCGTTCTGCTCGGCGCGGGGATGATCGAGCAGGCCGAGTACAAGAGCGAAGGCTACGAGTACTCGATCGACAGCTGGCCAAAAGCGATGCAGGACGCATTCCTGAATCAAGAGAATCACCGGGCGGAATCGCAGGGAACGGGGGTGAAGCCAACGCCGGAGAATCTGGAGTTTACTAATAAGCCGGACGCAACCGTATTTCATCTGGCGAACTTCATAGAGGCCGTTCGCACCCGTCAGCCGAGCTATGAGACCGCGGAGGTGGGACACCACGCCGCCGCAGCGGGGCACATGGTGAACCTCTCGTATCGCAGCGGCAAAAGAATGCTGTGGGACGCCACTAAGGGCAGCGCCTCGGAGGCGTAGCTTGGCGCCAAGTGCGATCCTGCTGAGCGCCCATTGGGCCGCAAAAGAAAGCGGCCCTGAAAGCGACCTCGTATTGGCAGCCGTTACGCCAGAGCGACGTGGCTAATGGCTGGTGGCGCCGCTGTCGTTGCTGACGATCAGGCTGGAGACGTTAACCGGCTCGAAGTCTGCGAGGGTCAGGCTCGTAAGGCATGACAAATCATTGTCGTTCCAGCGCGCATCGGGCGTACCGATGAGGCCGCCGCTGCTCCCATTATCCGCCAGGATAATCCCATAATTTTGAAGAGCGGTGATGATGATGGCAGCCTGCGGACTCGTAGCGGCACACGACGGAGTCTCAACCGAAGCCTTCAGGCGGTAAATCTCTCCGGCAGGGCCGGACATGGTGCAGCTTTCGGGCGGAGAAGATTGGGAAATCTCTGATTCCGTGGGAATGGTCTGCCCTCCCGAATCCGTGCAACTTCCCTGGCCTGCGCTCTGCGTGCCGGGCCAGACCCAGTAGTTGAGCATGTGTTCTACGGTGAATCGGATGGGATGCCGAACCGTGCCAGCCGGCGCGCTGGGCGTGCCCCGTCCGATCACTTCGTCAGCATTGACGATGAGGGGAGAGATCGGAAGCCCCGCGGCGTCAGTTGTGCCATTTCCCTGGGGCGTAAGAGCGTCCGAGGTTACATCCGGCCAAAGGGCGTTTGAGGAACAAGTCCAGGGACCGCTTTCGTAGATTCCCTGCCACATTTCATAGAGGGCAGGTTTCTGGCTCCCGTTCGCCTGCTGGTAGACCAGAACATGTCTGTCTCCATCCGACGCGGCAGCAGCACTCGTGCCCTCCACCGGCGCATACGGCGGAATGGGACCTGAACTGAAGTATGTCTGATACAACGTCGTCGTTACCGAAACCATCGGCTGGTTGTAGGGAACTGAAATGGCCGGTATTCCGTTCGGGAATCCGGCATAGCCGGTGCCAAAGAAAGGCTTAATTGTCGCCGAGAGATAACTGCTGTCGATGGGTGCTGCGGGTGAAGTATCCACGGGAAGGCTGGTTGTCCGGGCATCCACGCGATGGTGAAAGATCGAATCTGACGGGAAGATGCTGGCCAGGAACGCATTACTTCCCGTGATGGCGATGCTGATGTTCTGCGTGGCCTGCGCGCTAGTCGAATCCTTGACCACAAACTGGGGTGTGTAGGTGCCCTGCCCGCCAATCAGAGAACTGCTAACCACGCCGGTCGCTGAGTCTATGGACATGCCTTCAGGCAGTGGCGGGAAACTCGTATTCGTGCTGACAGAGTAGGCGTAGGGCGGCGTGCCGCCGCTGGCAACGATGGTGCAGCCCGTGTAGGCCGTGCCCTGGGTTCCGTTTGGACAAGAAGTTGTGGTGATTGTCAGCGAACTGCCCGACCCGGTCACCGTAACTGTGGTCGTAGCCGTGGTGGAACCGGCGGAGTTGGTCGCCGTCAACGTGTAGGTTGTGGTCGCGGTCGGACTTGCGCTGGTCGAGCCACTGCCTAAAGCAGAGGTGAAGCTTCCAGGCGCGATGGAGATGCTCGTTGCTCCGGTTGTCGACCAACTTAGCGTGCTGCTGGTGCCGGAGCTTATGCTTGCCGGGTTGGCAGTAAAGGAAGTGATCGTCGGCGCGGAGCCATTACCAGAACGAGAGCTTGAGCTGCTGCAACTTTCCAGGGTGATGCAACAAGATGACATCAAGGCCAGCACACAAACACAAGCTACCGCTGGACTGGTCCGGTGTGAAGCGAACGCAGTCTTGCAATGCACGCTCATGGTGTAGATTCGCTCCTTTGACTGCCGTCGGGTAGGCCGCGAATCATGGCTCGGCGGATTGCGGTGGCGGCGTCCGCCGCGACAAAACCAGGGAGCCAAAGCGGAATACCACAGCAGCGAACTCGCATCTATTCAACCTGCTTGGTGCCTGCAATGTCAAGCGAATAAGTTTCGTTTTATTGTGTTTAGTTTCATTTTCCAGAGGCCATTCGCAGGGTCGATCCTGACACCTAACATCCTGCTTTTTCATTGAGTCTACGCGGTTTATTAAGAACTATTGCAGTTGCAATGAAAATCACATTAGAAATAGTATTTGACGCAGGCATCCATCCTTGGCTATTGTTTACTTTCTTTTTGTTTCTCTCTGGTTTTTTGTTGGCAGTTGGAGCGCCTGGATAGAGAAACAAGAAACTGAATGAGCAGGCCCGCAACAACGCCCTCGCATGGTTGACGAGCGGTGCCCCGCTCCCATGAGTCTGCTCATTCCGAAGAAATCCGAATGAAGACAGCTAACATTCTCGATTTCTCGATTATCGCCATTTACATGGTGGCGATGCTGAGTATCGGATTCGTCTTTATGCGGTTCAACCGGAGCGCTTCCGATTATTTTCGCGGGGGGAACCGCATCCCCTGGCTGGTAGCCGGACTGAGTTGTTTCATGAGCGGCTTCAGCGCCTGGACATTCACGGGTGCAGCCGGGATGGCATACCGCTATGGCATTGTGGTCGTATTCCTCTACGTTGGCAATGCCCTTTCCTTCTTGCTGGGCTACTTCGTGTTTGCCCGGCGCTGGCGGAGGTCGCGGGTCACGACCACTATGGGCTACCTGGACGAACGCTTCAACGAGGGAACCCGGCAGACTTTTTCTGTAGTCAGCGTGTTCTTCCAAATGTTCATGGCGGCCAGTGTGCTTTATGGATTGGGACTGCTCATGGCGTCGAGTTGCGGCGTGCCGCTGGTGGGGACGATCGTAGTCTGCGGACTCATTGTGCTTGTTTACTCGACTCTTGGAGGCCTCTGGGCCGTGGTGGTGACCGACTTTCTTCAAGCCGTCATTCTCATGCCCTTTTGCCTGGTCCTGGTTGGCGCCTCCCTGATCCGTGTCGGCGGACTGTCAGGGCTTTACCACTCTCTGCCCGCTGGGATGGTCTCACTGCGCCTGCCCAGTCAGTATGGGTGGCTTTATGTGTTTGCCTGGAGCTTGATGGTGAGCGTCGGTTACAACACCTCGGCCATGGCCCAACGCTACTTCAGTGTGGATGATGAACGTTCCGCGAGAAAAGTCGCGCTGTTGTGTTTCGGACTGTTTCTAGTAGGCGCATTTATCTGGTTTATCCCGCCTATGGCAATGCGAGTGATTCATCCCGATCTGGCGACAGTCATGCCTTCCTTCTCCAATGCACACGAAGCCGCCTTCGCAGCAGCCAGCCTTACTTTGCTGCCGAACGGGTTGATCGGAATCATGCTGGCGGCGATGTTCAGCTCCGCCATGGCTAGCCTATCCGGCACTTTCAACATGCACGCCGGGATCATTTCAAAGGACGTTTACCAAACGCTATTCGCGAAGACAAGTAGTGACAGTGCCCTGCTCAAAGTAGGACGAATCACGACCGTGGTCGTCGCTTTGATCATCACTGTTTTGGCAGTGGTCCTGGCCGTAAAGGGGAAGAGTATTTTCCAAGTGATGGTGACGTTCAACACAATCATCTCCCTGGCCTATGGCCCGCCTGCCTTGCTGGGATTGTTGGTCAAAAAGACCCCGCCCTGGTCGGGCCTGATTTCCTTCCTCGCTGGCTTGGGCATCGGGTCCGTAGGAAGTTTGTTTCTCGGTTGGGGTTTGGTCATGAACGTGGTCGTGGTGGTGCCGGTTTCAATCACGATATTCTTGTCCAGCCGATGGTTTGACCGGCCAGAAGGCGCCCATGTGGTGCGGCGGGAGAGGCTCTTCGCAAGGCTGAACACGCCAGTCGATGTGCAACGCGAGCTTGCGGGCTGCCCTGATCAGACTGCAACGGTTTTCCGTTTCCTCAGCCGGATCACCGCCGGTGTGGGTGCGCTTACTTTGATGCTGCTGTTCTTTGTGGCGCGTGCGGACCGCCTTATCGTCATTGCTTATGCCACGATCACAATACTCATCGCCTTCTCACTGAAGTTCATCAAGGGAAAGCAATCAATCCGGGCAGCAAACGACGTGGTGCCGAAGGAGGTCGAAATCCATGACCATGCTTGATCGGCGTAGAGGCTTGATTGCGGTTGCAGTCATCCTTCTGTTCGTGATCCCCGCCGCGGCGGCACTACTTTCGCCAAAGTTCGTAAAGACCCAGAATTCCGATGAGTGGGTTGAGAAGACATTTCACCTTCAACAACGCTACTCTCGCGTGCTTTTGGTTGGCTCCAGCACGAATGTCAAGAATGTGAGCGCCGCACCACTGGATTTGAACGATCCGTTCGCGCAAAAGCCGGAGCGCTCCTATCCGGTTTCCCAGTGCTTTGCCACCCTGCAGGAAGCCGCAGACGCAGCGCACGGCGGCGACCTCGTCGCGGTCCTTCCCGGACACTACGCGGGCTTTGTCCTCAGAGACAAAAGCGACGCTGGGGATGGAAAGTACATCCACTTCAAGGCCCTCGGAACTCCAGGTTCGGTGGTCATCGATCAGGCCAGCCAGATCCCCGACTGGATGGTCTTACTCGAAGCCGCTCACCACGTCATTCTGGAAGGGTTCAACATCGCAGGTATTACTGGTCCCGGTCTCGAACCGAAAGGTCCGAGAGCCGGCATCATGCTGGGCAGCAACTTCGGCGTGCACGGAAAGCAGGCGCACCATATCGCAGTTGTTCGGGTGTTTTCTCACAATCATCGAATGTGGGGCCTTCATTCAACCGATACGCATACCGTGCTCATCGAAGACAGTGTATTTGCCCTGTCCTGCATTGAGCACTCGGCTTATGTCTCTGACGGTTCGGATAACTATGTGATTCGCCGGAATATCTTCTTTGGCAGCTATGCCAGCGGACTGCAGATCAACCTGGATCCCGAAAGTTCATTGCACGAAGTCCTCAGGCATCCACGCTTCAAGGATTTTCCTGCCGAGCAACCTACGCGCGAGTGGGCCCAGAAACTGCTGAAAGCAGCAACCCAGGAGTTTGGAGAGAACAATTTTCCCGACGGCCGAGGCATTAACTTCATCGTCGAAGAGAACGTGATCAACGGTAACGGTAAGCGCGGCGGGGGATCATTGAACCTGGCTGGTCTGCAGGATTCCCTTGTTCAGAACAACTTGATTTACGGCAACTTCAATCATGGAATTGCACTCTGGGATAACGGTAATCCGTACGATTCCTCCACCGTGTTGCCGGGGCCCTCTTCGCCCGAACAGGCGCGGGATCCAGCCTTGTTGCCGTTCTGGGGTTGTCAACGGAATATCATCCGCAACAACACGGTGTTGCTCGATGCCAGGGGCCGATCCGCTTTGCTGCTGAACAACGGGAGTTGGGGCAATGTGGTCCGGAACAATATACTCATCAACGACCAGCCCAATTCGCTGGAGGTTACCGCTACCAGCATTTATCGCCTCGATTCCGGTTTCAACATCCTGAACACGATCCACTACGTTGGGATTTCAGCCCATTCTCTCCCCTGGGTAATCCAACCCGGCAGCAAGGCGGTTACGAGTCCGTTCAGCGAAACGGAGATGCTTCCGGCTCTGAAGCAGCTGGCCCTGAATCTTGACGAAAACAACCATTCGCGTGATGGCTTCAATCGCGAAAGCGTCGCGAAGGAATTCCTGAAGTACAACGAAGAACCCTGGATTCTGGTTGAGGACAACATGTGGCGTTTGAATCCCGCACGTCCTGATTTTCACCCGCGATCTGGTTCGACGCTACTAACAGGCAGCGTCGATCAAAAACAGCTGCCGCAGCGAAATGTCGCCGGAGAACAACGTCAGACGCCAGACATCGGCGCCTATTGATCGAGACAAACGGAGACCGAGTGATGAACGCGCTCAAAACGGTTCGACCTGTCGAAGCGGGCGATTGGAACATGGCATTTCTCTTTCCCGATGAAGTAGCTGGGGCGAGAGCACGTAATGGATTGGTGATTCTTCCCATCGCACCCGTGGAATGGCACGGACCCCATCTCGCGATGGGATGCGACAACCTGCTGGCCCATGCCTTCGCGCGCCGCCTGGCTCGCGAGTTCCAATGCCCCTACTATCCGCCGCTTTTCGTAGGCACGGAGCGCCAGCGGCGGCCGGAGACTCTGGAGTCCATCGGGTTCGAGCGCGACGCACGGATCGAAGGAATGGATTTTCCCAACCATTCTGTTGCCAGCGCCTACCTGCGAGAAGAGGTCTTTGCCCTTGTTGTTCGCGATACCCTCAACATCCTGCTGGGCAGGATGCGATTTCGCCATGTTCTTATCGTGAACGGCCACGGTGCGGACAATCAGAAGGATGTGCTCAACCGACTCTGTCACGAGTTTAACGAGTCGTCTTCCGGAAAGGGACTCCGTGTGAAATGGGTGTACCCTGGGTTCCCTCGTTCCCTGCTTGCTGGGGCGATCGGACACGCATGTGCCGAGGAGACGTCCATGTTGGCGGCCAGTTGGCCCGGATGCGTCAATCTCTCGAAGCTGCCCAGGGAAGGGAAGCTGCGCAACGCGGATTTCGGCATCGTGGACGGGGATACCTTTGATGGTGATCCCACACCGGATCACTGTCCCCGGGAGGTACAAGATCCCCGCAGTCACACCCGCCCTGAGTGGGGCGCACAGATAATGGAGGAGGCTGCGCTGGAGGTGATCGCCGAAGTGAAGAACGATTGGCCGGAGCTCAATACGCTCCGCCAGGCCCCCGTTTCAAGTTAAGCTTATCTCGTAGCGCGCACCTCTCGCCGCGCACGTAGTTGTGTTATGGACATCTGCAAGACCATTTCTGCGGCTGACCTCAGGAAGCCACTCACGGAGTTGTTTGAGCTGGCAGCAATAAAGACGGCTGCCCTCGACAAACGCTGGCGAACGGCTGATGGCGCACCCGTAGTCACCACCCGAGGTAAGTACACAACTCGCGAATGGACACAATGGACACAGGGATTTCAATATGGCAACGCATTACTGGCCTTCGATCTGACGGGTGACAAGAAACTGTTAGCCATCGGCCGCGACCACACGCTCCGGGATATGGCCCCGCACCTCACGGATACTGGCGTGCACGACCACGGGTTTAACAACGTGTCGACCTACGGCCAACTTCGCCGGCTTATGCTGGAGGGTCGTATTCCGCGCGATGATGGAGAGTTGCGGTTTTACGAACTTGCCCTGAAAGTAAGTGGAGCCGTTCAAGCCTCGCGCTGGACGCCGTTGCCCGACGGCGGCTACATCTATTCCTTTAATGGTCCGCACTCGCTGTTCATCGACACCATGCGAACGCTCCGCGTCTGCGGCCTGGCCTATGCTCTCGGTCATGAGCTGGACGGTGAACAGGGACAGAAAATCAATCTGCTGGCACGTCTGTTGCAGCACGCCGCAACGACCGCAAGATACAACGTCTATTACGGCGAAGGACGCGACAGTTACGATACAAAGGAGCAACGCGGACGCGTCGCCCACGAGGCGATCTTCAATCCTGTCAGCGGGGCTTATCGTTGCCCATCGTCACAGCAGGGTTACTCTCCCTTCAGCACCTGGACTCGCGGGCTGGCGTGGGCCATGCTCGGTTTTGCCGAGGAACTGGAATTCCTGCGTTCTCTGTCCGAGAAGGATTTTGAGACTTGCGGCACCAACAAAGTCCAGGAGTTGGCGTTGATGGAGAAGGCAGCACGCGCAACCTGCGATTTCTACATCGGCCAGGGCACTGCTTCAGACGGCATTTGCTATTGGGACACCGGCGCTCCAAACCTGCATAAACTAGGCGATTGGCGCCGCATGCCCGCCGATCCCTACAACCAGTGCGAGCCTGTCGACTCGTCAGCTTCGGCAATCGCCGCCCAGGGACTGATTCGGCTCGGCGCTTCTCTTGGAACCAGGGGTAAACAATATCTGCTCGCTGGACTGACCGTCAGCCGGCGATTGCTGGAAGAGCCCTACCTGTCAACCGACCTCAAGCACGAGGGACTCCTCCTGCATTGCATCTATCATCGTCCCAACGGATGGGATTACATCCCGAAAGGTTCGCTCGTGCCGGCAGGCGAATCCTGCATGTGGGGAGACTATCATCTGCTCGAACTGGGATTGCTGATCTGGCGCCTGGCGGAGAAAAAGTACTACACATTTTTCTAAGAGCGCTGAATGAACACGATGGGCAAAGTCGCGCTGGTTACCGGCGGGTCCCGCGGGATTGGACTAGGCATAGCTGAAGCTTTGGCGGCGGAAGGCTGCAGCCTCGTCATTACCGGTCGCCGCCCCACTGAGGATTGCATTGCCATAGTTGAACGCTTGCGCCAGCACGGCACGCAGGTCGAATACTTTCAGAGCGATGTGTCGAGCCCAATTGCCCGCCGCGCACTCCTCAAGAAGGTTCAGGAAAGTCGGGGGCGTCTTGATGTCCTGATTAATAACGCTGGCATCGCGCCACCCATCCGCGCGGACATTCTCGAAGCTTCGGAACAGAGTTTCGATGAAGTAATGGCCGCGAACCTCAAGGGTCCATATTTCCTCACCCAAGCCGCTGCTCTATGGATGATCCGTCAGAAACAGGCCGACTCCTCCTATCGCGGCTGCATCGTCTACATCGGTTCTATATCTGCCACTGTCGCCAGCACGAATCGCGGGGAGTACTGCATTTCCAAGGCCGGAATCGCGATGGCGACCAAGTTATGGGCAGTTCGGCTTGCGGAATTCGGAATCCAGGTCTATGAGATTCGTCCAGGCATTGTCGATACCGGCATGACTGCCGCAGTCCGCGAAAAGTACGATGCGATGATTGAGACCGGACTCCTGCTCGAAAAGCGATGGGGCAAGCCGGAGGACATAGGCAAGGCTGTGGCTATGCTGGTGCGCGGCGAATTACCTTACGCCTCCAGTTCGGTTCTCGTACTGGACGGCGGGTTGACCCTGCAACGACTCTGAGCGTACTGAGGCAGGACGCGCACAAACTGGCGCTCCGCTGCGATTTCGATTTACCTCTTGGAGACCAGATCCCCGAAGGCGCCTAGCAGTTCGTATTTGTTCTCCCATGTCGTGTACATGATCCCGGTGGCGCCGGGCGTCCGGTCCAGCGAGTCCAGCCAATCCTTCGGATTCTGGAGATCGTCTGCGTCATAATATGCCGCAGCCAGAGTATGGTGGCCGAGTTTGGAGAAAAATCCCAGGCACGGATCGCGTTCGTCGCCATTCCAGCAGGCCATAATGAGGTCTTTGGGGATGTAGTTCCAAGTGCCTTCGAAACTGCCGTCGATGAGATAGTACTTCGCGACCGCATTGTGATTGGGATCGAACATGTCAGACCACACATAAACCTGGGCCTGAGGGTTGGCGGCCCGGATCATCTCGTATTGGCGGGTGACGCTGTCGCCCAGGATCTGTGCCATGGTCAGATGGCGCCCCTTGCAGGCCTCACAAAACCCGCCAATGCGCACCTCATCCATGCTTAGGAAGTATTTCTTTGGCGCGAGATAGCGCTCGATAAGCGGAATCTGCCGCTGCCAGATTTCATACACCGCAGGTTCCGACATATCGATGGGAACTTGATCTCGATAGATGGTTGTACCGTGAAAGTAGTCGACCCTCAGCCGGTCGCCGGTGTGGATCCGGCTCCCCGGCAAAAGTCTGATCACGGGTCCGTCGTGGTCCCATTTGAAATTCAGCTGGGGATCCGATATTGGAGAGAAATCGCGGCCTTCTTCGTAAACCTGGCCGGTCTTCTCGTTCGCAACTATGACCGGCGTTCCTGGACGGCGGATGACGTTGGTAAGTCCCACTTCCTGCACTTGAACGTCGTCCACCCAGACTTTTCCCTTCTGACCATCGGAAACGCCGACCCTGAAATCAATTTGGTTTGAATTCCAACTGTTGAATGCCCACACCAACTCGTGCCAATCGCTCGTGGGCGTCATCCACGGTTCCAGGTAAGCGAGGTCGCGGCCATCCTGGGCAATGGCCCACAGGTAGAAAACTTCACGCGGCGCCACATCTTCGGTCTTCACCCAGCAGCGGATGCGATAGCTACGGTATGGTTGAACATGAAGGGTCTGAGCCAAATACACGGTGCCCCCAGGGCTGTGGGCAAAGTCTTCGAAACGTACAGACGCTTTCCCTGAGTGATAGATCTGCCTATCGACCATGGCCCGCGCCCCGTGCAGCGTGAAGTCTGCGGGCAAGTCTCCCTGGATGCGCTCGAAATCGCCATTCAGCAGTTTCGCCGGGGAGTCCGGTACAAAACGCGCTTCGTGTTGCCCTGCCACAAAGAGCGCGCCGTGCACCGGCAAACCCGCGGCCAGATTCTTATCGTGAGCCAGCACGCCGCCGCCGTAGCCAACTCCGAAACCGGCGGGAACGATTTCTATTCGCAAACTGTCGCAAGTCTGCTTCAGCCGTTGCAGGCCGCCCAGAAATTCGGGAGACGCCAAATCCAGGGCGTCGAATCCTGCGGACAAGAGCATCCCATTCAGGCCGTGTTCGGAAGCTGTCTTCGCCAGGCCTTCCACCCGCCCGAGTTCCTGGTCGCTCCCGAGGTCAGTCGAGACATAAAACCATCGGTCGGAATAATGTTTGGATTGGTTGCAGGCAACGAGGGTCAAAATGACGGCACAGCCCAAAACGACGATGAGAATAATGAGAGTGTTTTTCATAATCGCTCCATAGCACAGGTGATCAGGGCGTGGAGATCAGAAACTTCTCTACCCGCCTGAGTAAAGGTAAAAGCCAGTTCCGGGACGAGATCGCCGGCGTACCGCACGTCCTCCAACGGCAGAGTTCCATTTGCAACGCCGATCATGTGTGGAACGTCCTGCAAATATCGCTGCCACAAGAATGAGTGAGTTGTTTTGATTTCTGATCTGAGACGCAACAAGTCTGAGCGGTTCAACAGCAGCCTGGGGTGTTGAATATGTCCGGATTGCTCAGGAACAGGCTGAGCAGCTGATTGCGCAAACACACAGCCAATGGGAATTGCAAGTTGGATTCCCGCAAGAAGAAGGAGGATTCGCGAAGATTGCCAAGCCATTATTCTCAAAACTCCGTAGAAAATAACCGGTTAACATCAGAACTTCACACGATGGATTTTGTTTTCATGTTTGCAACGTGATGGTGCCCACTTCTCGATCTGCAATCGCTTTTTCCACATGAGGGTCAAAGAGCAACTGAGGAGACAGTGAACGTCAGTAACCTCGGTCGATGCCGTCGATCCAGCGAACAGCGTTATCGTGATATAGCTTTCTCAGAACGGGTTCGGGCAGTTTCAGTCCCCGGTATTTCCTGCCTTCGTAATCCACCCACTCGTCGGTCGCAAAGTACTTCCAGTCACGGAGATATTCTTGTTGCCAGTGTGAGAGGACGGCTGGCGTGTCGGACCAAGGCATCAGTTCCAAGTCGGTGCCGTAAAGAACACGGTCCTGATATTTGAAGAGGAAAGCGCGAACCTTCTCAGGTGGCTGCATCATGAGATAAATGACGCGCCCGGCCGTATCGACTGCGAAATTTGGATAACGGTCGAAACGGCGTGCAATGTCATCGACATCGACTTCCATGCTCCCTAGATGGCAGCCAACTACGCGCAGCTTGGGATTGTTGGCCAGCATGCGGTCGCGCGCGGCCAGGATTGTCTCCTTCGACGGCCGCTCGGGATGCAAATACATGAACCATCCCGGATTATCCTTGTAGTAGCTGTAGTCGGGATTGGCCGGATCGAGCGGACGCCAACTGGAAGTTGGCTCGGCAATGTGGGCCACGACGGTGCGATTGTGGGCGGCGATGTCAGCAAAGATCGGATCGAACACGGGATCGTCGGGCATAAGGTAGGAGCCGTCGTGCTTCTTCAGTTCCATTCCAATGTTCTTGTAAATCTTGACCGCGACCGCCCCTTGAACAAACGTCTCGTTTAGCAACTGGTTGGATCGAGACGAGAAATCGGGACTCTCAAAATCCTGCGGATCAAATGTGGAACACCATGCCGAGCGGCCATGAGTGCTGTGCATGATCTCGCGGGCCTTCTGGTTCTGAGGGGCAGCCTCCTCGAATCCGCGATCGTGTTTATCGACGACACAAATATCCAAGATGCGCAGGTTGAGACGCTCCAACATAGCCGCAAAGGCGGGATCGTTCTTGAAGACATGGGCATGCGCATCAATGGGAGCCAGGGCAGAGAAAGCACTGAGATCGGGAGTTGCCCGCTGCTCCTTGGAAGCGAACGGAAAGAATGGGCCTGATGCGCTCGCGAAAAGACATACGGCTAAGCCGATGAGAATCGTTGTGCCGAATCGCTCTGCCAGAAGGCGCACTTGACGCTCTACGAGAGGCTCTTTCGCGTCGATCGAGGATGGGCTGTTGCGCATGGAACAACCCCGTAATTGACATGTCTGGGAAGGACACCGTTACGATACTATAGGAAAGTAATCGAAAGCAATCGAAAAAACGCTGCCACGGAGGGTAGCAAAACTCACGTCATATTAAAGTACCTTCAAACTCATGAACTCAGATTCGGTCTTGCGCCTGGGCGCACTCAAGGATGTCTCTCAGTTCCAGGAGCTGGTGAAATCGTGTCACCTGACGATCCCCTGCGACACGGAGATCTTGACAGGCAATAAGTCGCCATTGCGCACTCCGATTCAACGCGGCGCACTCAAGATCGGAAACGGTATCGCCGTGCAGCCGATGGAAGGCTGGGACGGCACGAGCGATGGCAATCCCACCGAGCCTACCTTGCGGCGCTGGCGCCACTTCGGCCGGAGCGGCGGAAAACTGATCTGGGGCGGGGAAGCCGTTGCGGTAACGGAAGAGGGACGAGCCAATCCCAACCAGTTGCTGATCGCACCTCACACCGAAAAGGGCCTGGCAGCGCTAAGAGCGGCATTGGTCGAAGAACACCGGCTCACAACCGGCTCCGACGATGGACTATTGATTGGCCTGCAAATAACGCACTCCGGACGGTTCAGTCGACCGCATCGTTACGATCTCGCTGAGCCATACATCGCCTATCATCATCCGATCCTGGACAAGCGAGTGGGACTGTCCGACAAATCGGCTCTTCTTTCAGACTCGGATATCGATGCGATCATCGATAAGTTTTGCGCTGCCGGGGCCACAGCTCAGAGACTGGGCTTCGATTTTGTGGACATCAAGCACTGCCACGGCTATCTCGGCCACGAACTGCTAGGGGCGCAGACCCGGGAGGGGCGCTACGGCGGGAGCTTCGAGAATCGGACTCGTTTTCTGCGGAATCTCATTGCAGGAATTCGCGCTGGCGCGCCCGGCCTTGAAATCGGCGTCAGAATCTCCGCGTTTGACATGATCCCCTTCCGGACCGATCCTGTCCGCTCCTCAGATACCAAGCACGGGCCCGGAGTCCCCGAAGCTTTTCAGGACATGCTGCCGTACCGGTATGGGTTCGGCGTCAATCCGCTGAATCCGCTCCAGATTGATCTGACCGAGACCTTTGAGCTTCTGTCGCTCTTGGAGCGGCTGGGGATTTCGCTGGTAAACGTCACCGGCGGGAGTCCTTACTACAATCCTCACATTCAGAGGCCCGCGTTCTATCCTCCCTCGGATGGCTATGCGCCACCCGAAGATCCGCTGGTAGGCGTCGCGCGACAAATGGAAGTGACTCACTGTCTGAAGCAGAAATTTCCGAATTTGATCTTTGTGGGATCAGCCTACAGCTACCTTCAGGAATTCCTGCCGAACGTGGCCCAAGCGGCCGTGAGCAGGGGATGGACCGATTCCGTCGGCGTGGGCCGCATGGTGCTGACTTATCCGGAGCTTCTATGGGATGCGACCGAAGGACGCCCCTTGGACCGCAGACGGATCTGCAGAACCTTCAGTGATTGCACAAGTGCGCCGAGAAATGGATTGCCTTCAGGTTGCTATCCCCTGGACAGTTATTACAAAGAGTCGGAAGCGGCGGCGGTGCTGAAG